>Ga0302279_10008425_pt1 | contig 10123 bp, 11 predicted proteins | sample III_Bog_N3_3_FD_194541 | JGI IMG/M metagenome (GOLD analysis project Ga0302279, IMG submission 194541) | Peat permafrost microbial communities from Stordalen Mire near Abisko, Sweden - III_Bog_N3_3 | ecosystem: Environmental > Terrestrial > Soil > Wetlands > Peat | place: Sweden: Abisko...
CAACGGCGACACCCTGACGGTGAACGACGGCGGCGGGATCGACAGCATCGCCTTCGCGGCCCCGCTCAGCGCGGGACAGTTCGCGATCGTCGGCGGCAACACGATCGAGGTGGTGCAGTGTTTCGCGGCGGGGACGCGATTGTTGACGGCGCGCGGGCCGGTGGCGGTGGAGGATCTGTCCGCGGGCGATCGGTTGGTCACCGCCGAGGCGGCGCGTTGCGAACCCGTCCGATGGATCGGGCGGCGGGCGGTGAACTGCGCCGCGCATCCGAAGCCGGCGCAGGTGTGGCCGGTGCGGGTGCGGCGGGGGGCGTTGGGGCCGCGGCGGCCGGTGCGGGATTTGTGGTTGTCGCCGGATCACGCGGTGTTCGTCAACGACGTGCTGGTGCCGGTGAAGCATCTGATCAACGGCAGCTCGATCGCGCAGGTGCGACGCAGGACGGTGACCTACTACCACGTCGAACTGCCGTGCCACGAGCTGATCCTGGCCGAGGGGCTGGCGGTCGAGTCTTACCTCGACGTGGGCGACCGGTCGAACTTCGAGAACGGCGGCGGTGCGGTGGCGTTATTCCCGAACTTCACGTCGTTGAAGTGGGAGACGGAAGGCTGCGCGCCGCTGGTGGTCACCGGGCCGGAACTCGCGGCGGTTCGGGCGGTGGTGGCGGCGGTGGGGGCAAAAAAGCGCAAGGCGGCCGCGTGAGGATGGTCCGACAGACGGCGCTTCACCCAGACCATGGCGTGGCGGGCCGTTCAGTCGCGCCTCCGGGCCTGCAGACCGGTCAGCCATCCGGGAAACGTCGGCTCCAACGGCTGACTATGGTCCTCCATAGTCGCGTGCAACCCGAACAAGAATCGGCAACGGCTTTCCGTGGCGGCCCCGTACGGATAACCCGCGCGCCACAACACGTCGGGTAGCGCGGATTCGACCAGACCGCAGACCGCACGCTCCAGCCGGGGCCGGGACAGCGAAACTTTCAGCACGCCGTCCACTGCCAGCGCCAGAACCAGCAGCGCCGCAAAGCCGCGACGCGCCTCACCCGCCGGTGCGGCCGACACGTGGTGAAGCAGCGGTCCAAGGCCCGGCGCCAAAGCCGGATCGATTTGCAACACCTCGGCGCCGCGACGGACCAACAGCCCACGCACCGCTCTGGACCGGTCGCCGGCGTCATCAACCGCCAGCGCATTCGCGAGGTCCCGGCGCGCGCGGGCAAGATCCATCGCCTCAGGCGTCCCGCCGCCCACTGGCGATGCTGTGGGCAAAGGCAATGACGAAGCCGTCCGGATCGCGCACGGCGAACTCGCGGTTGCCGTAATAATCCCGGTCGACCGGCGGATAGGCAACGATCGCGCCGCGGGTGGTGAATTCCGCAAACAACGCGTCGGCGTCATCCACCCGGACATAGGCGTCCCACGACTCGCCATCGTCGCCGCGATTCGGCCGGATGAGGGTCTTGTCAGCCACCTCGCTCAACATCACCGTCAGGCCGTCGCGGCGTGGCATGCCGAAGCATGGCGGATCGCCACCCCACAAACGGTCGAACCCGAAGCCCAAGACGTCGCGATAATAACCAGCGGGTCGGGTTACGTCAGAAACGAAAAAGAATGGGGCAATGGCCTTGAGCTTCGGCCGTGTCGTCGGCTGTTCGGACATGAGGCTCCTCCCGTCGTTACGAATGATCCTCCGCGGTCCATTCCCGCCACAACAGCATCAGCGCCGCCATGATCGCCGGCCCGAGGAACAGGCCCAGCAGCCCCCAGTTCTCCACCCCACCCAGGATCCCCAGCAGGACCCACAGGAACGGCAGGCGCGTGGCACCGCCGATCAGCACGGGCCGGACGAAATGGTCGGCGATGAAGACGACCACCGAACCGGTCACGACCACCGCGATCGCCGCCGCCATCGCCCCCTGCACCACCAGCAGCAAGGCCGCCGCTCCGAACACCAGCAGCGCGCCGAACGGCACCATCGCCGCGACCATCGTCAGCCCGCCGAACAGGGTCGGGTGCGGCACGCCGGCGAGGGCATAGGCGAAGCCCAGCAACAGCCCCTCCCCCAAGCCCACCAGCACCAGCCCGTCCACCGTGCCATGCACGGATGCGATGATCTGCCCGCCTACCCGTTCCCCGGCTGAACCGAACGCCCGCTGGCTGGCCCGCCGCATCTGTTTGGCCAGGCTGGCGCCATCGCGGAACAGGAAAAACAGGGTCAGCAGGGTGAAGCCGAACAGGACGACGCGATGCACGACCTCGGCCCCCACGGCGCGACCTGACAGCAGCAGGTCGGAGCGGTTGACGTGCCGCAGCAACTCCGCCGCCGCACCGGGATCGGCCAGGTTTTCCCGCCACCAGGCGGTCAACCGCGGGCCGGCCAGCGGCAGGTTGGCCAGAACGTCCGGCGGCGGGATGCCGGATTTCGCCGCGGTGTCGATCCAGAGGACGACGCTGTGCACCTCCCCCGCCACCTGCGCCGCGACGAAGCCCAGCGGCACGATGAAGACCAGCGCCACCGCCAGAGTGAAGCCGATCGGCAGCAGCAGGTTGCGCGGCCCCGGCGGCCAACGCCCATGCGCCCAGCGGTACAGCGGCCAGACGGCAATCGCCAGGACGCCGGCCCAGGCGAGCGCGGGCAGGAACGCGTGCAGCGCCCACAAGGCAAGGCCGATCAGAACGGCGGCCAGCGCCACGCGAGCGAACAACTGCGGCCGGCTCATGGGCTTCGGGAGTGGGTCCATGCGGGCGGTCTCCTATCGCGGGACCGGCGGCCAGGAACCGCGCCCTGGCGGCTGCGGCCCCAGCAGGCGGCGGGTCATGACGGAGGCACCCACGGCGGCCAGGACCAGCACGGTGAACCAGCGGCCGATGGGGGCGGGATAGTACGTATCCGGCCGCCAGACCAGCAGCAGCACGGCGACGGTCACCACCACCAAAGCCCAGCCGCCGCCCAACCCGCGCCACGCCGCCATCACCGCCAGTACCACAAACACCACGTAAACCGCGATCGCCGCCGCTCTGACCACGTTGGCAACCTGCGTCCCCAGGGCGAACAGCATCGTGTGGAACGCCGCGTCAGCCAGGTCGATCAGGTCCAGGCACGCCGCGAGGAACCGATCCGGACCGGTGAGATACAGGGCAACCGCCAGGACCGCCCCGCCGATCCAGATCATCAGGATGGTTTGCCGTGTCACGCTGCCTCCCCGCGATGCGGCGGATCCTATAGCATGGGCCAGCGCACCAAGTGACCCCGCAGGAGGCCCGAGACCATGTTCGTACTGAATGAGCTGCCACCGCAGATCGAACCCGCTCTGCTGGACCAGTTGCGTGCGGCGGAACCGGCGACGATCGGACATTTCCGCCATGTCGGGTTCATGGCGCCCGAGATCCGGCTGCTGATACCCGGATACCTGCGCATCGCCGGCACCGCGGTGACGGTGCGGGCGTACGGGGCGGATACCGCGATCGTGCACTACGCGCTGAGCCGGTTGCGGCCCGGAGACGTTCTGATACTGGACCGAGCGGGCGATACGCGGCACGCGGCGTGCGGCGGCGGGGTGGCGTTCAGCGCCAAGGCGGCGGGCTGTCTCGGGATCATTATCGACGGTCCGGCGACCGATGTGCAGGAACTGCGCGAGTACGGCCTGCCGGTCTGGGCTCGCGGGTTGTCGGTGGTGACCGGCAAGCGGCAGTTCGAGCATGGCGAGTTCTGCACGCCCGTCAGTTGCGGCGGCGTCGCGGTGGAACCGGGCGATGCGATCCTGGCGGACGAAAACGGCGTCCTGGTGTTGAAGCCGCACGAGATCACGGACGCTGCTTCACGCGCGGTGGAGATGCAGGAAGCCGAGAAGCGCAACCTGCCGCGGATCGCGGCCGGCGAGAGACTCGCCGACATCAACGGCACGAACACGCGGATCGTGGAAATCATGGCAAGTCAGCGCGCCGAGCGGTAGGGCGCGCGGTTTCCGCGTCGCGACCGCTCGGCGCCACCCGGTTCCCGTCCGCCCCACAACCCTCTACACTCCCCGCCTGAACCGCATTCGAGAAGGTCTCAACCATGGCACCGCCCCCGCCCTTCGGCGCGAACTCTGCCGCCGCCCGCGACGTCGCCAGCGTGCTGCACCCCTACACCGACCTGAAGACCCACCTCGAGGTCGGCCCCGTCGTCATCTCGCGCGGCCAGGGCGTCCGCGTGTGGGACGACGCCGGCAAGGAATACATCGAATCCGTCGCCGGCCTGTGGTGCGCCGCGCTGGGCTTCGACAACGAACGCCTGGTGCAGGCCGCCGTCACCCAGATGCGCAAGCTGCCCTTCTACCACGGCTTCACCGCCAAGTCGCACGAACCGATGATCGACCTGGCCGAGATGCTGCTGGCCCGCGCGCCGGTGCCCATGAGCAAGGTGTTCTTCGCCAACTCGGGCTCCGAGGCGAACGATTCCGCCATCAAGATGATCTGGTACCTGAACAACGCGCTGGGGCGGCTGAACAAGAAGAAGATGATCGGCCGGGTGAAGGGCTATCACGGCATCACCATCGGCTCCGGGTCGCTGACCGGGCTTGCCGCCAACCACCGCAGCTTCGACCTGCCGCTGCCCGGCTTCATCCACACCATGACGCCGCATTACTACCATGGCGCTCTGGCCGGCGAGTCCGAAGACGCCTTCGCCACCCGTTGCGCGGACGAACTCGAAAAGCTGATCCTGGCGGAGGGCCCCGACACGGTCGCCGCAATGTTCGCCGAACCGGTCATGGGCGCGGGCGGCGTGATCCCGCCGCCGGCCGGGTATTTCCCGAAGATCCAGGCGGTGCTGCGCAAATACGACGTGCTGCTGGTGGCCGACGAGGTGATCTGTGGCTTCTGGCGCACCGGGAATTACTGGGGCAGCCAGACATTGGATATCGAGCCGGACATCCTGGTCTGCGCCAAGGCGTTGTCGTCGTCCTATCTGCCGATCAGCGCGGTGATGGTGAACCAGTTCGTGTTCGACACGCTGGCCGCGGAGAGCAACAAGATTGGCACCTTCGGCCACGGCTTCACCTACTCCGGCCATCCGGTGCCCGCCGCCGTCGCCATCGAAACGTTGAAGATCTATGACGAGATGGACATCGGCACCCATGTCCGTTCGGTCGGCCCGCATCTGCAGGCGGAGCTGCGGCGCCGCTTCGCCGATCACCCTCTGGTGGGCGAGGTCCGCGGCGTCGGGCTGATCGCGGCGATGGAGCTGGTGGCCGACAAGGCGACGCACGGCAATTTCCCGCCGAGTGCGAAGGTTGGTCCGCGGCTGACCAAGCTGTGCGAGGCAAATGGCGTGATCGGGCGGGCGGTGATGAACGATACGCTGTGCTTCAGCCCGCCTTTGGTCATTACGACCGGCGAAATCGACGAGATGCTCGATCGCGTCGACCGGGCCCTGGACGAGCTGACGGTGCAGTTGCGGCGGGAACAGATTGCCGTGGTGCGGTGAACAACCGCGCGCCCCTTGCCGCAAGGGAAGGGGCGCGCGACCTACCGCACCAGGCTTGCCTGTCGCCCCTGCCCATTCCGTTCGGCCATGATCGTCACGCGATCCGGTTCGTCGCCGCGCCGCAAATAATCCCGCAATCCATTACAGTAATAACTGTTGCACAAGTCCGCCCGCAACGGCCGCGGCAGGGTGCAGCCGCGCGCGCCGTGAAACAGGCAGGAGCCGCGATAGGCCAGCGGCGCCAGCGCCTCGATATACAATCGTATGACCTGCCGAGCGTCCAGGTCGGGATTGTCCCGGCGCACACGCGCCATGGTGCGCTCGTCGATATAGGCGTGCTCGCCGCCGCCCTTGCAGCAGAAGCCCTGGCAGGTCGCGCAGCCGGTTCGGACGACGTCCGCGGCGAAACCAGCCGGTTCGGCGGTGGCGGGCTGAATCAGCCGGTCGGGGCGGCGCGCCTCGCGCAGGTCGCGCAGCGAGGAGACCAGATGGCGGCGCAGGCGGCGGACCCGCTCCGGCGGCGGCGGCTCCAGCGGGCTGTCCTGGAACGGCACCGACACCGTGACCACGGGGTCAGTCCGCAAGCTCATCGGTGGACAGCCACCAGCGGTTGCCGGCGAACCAGCAACTGGTGTCGGGCGAGATATCCAGATGCAGCGCCCGCACCGCACCCCACCCGCCGGCGGCGAACACCGCCCCGAGGCGCGCACCGGTATCACCGTCGCGGGCACCCTCGCAGGGGATGAAGCCGACGCCACAGAGAAAGCGCGCGGCGTATCCGGAAGGCTTGCGCTGCACCAGCAGCATGCCGCCCTGGCCGTCATTGCCAGTCAGCGGAAACATCAGCCGCCCGTCGGGACGCAGCGCCTCCAGCCAGGACCGTTCGGGATGGCTCGCGCCGGCATTAATGTAGATCGCATCGGCCTCCGGTAGCGGCTGGCCGACCCCCGATTCGGCATGCACCCGGACCCGGCCGAACGCCGCCAGGTTGGTGGTAGCCTTGGTCGCCAGGCCGGTATCGATCTCGTAGGCATCCACGTGCCCGCCCCCGCCGACCATGCGCGCCAGGATCGCGGTGTAGTAGCCGGTGCCGGCGCCGATATGCACCGCGTGCTCGCCCTCGGCGATCCCGAGAGCATCGATGCAGCGCACGTGCAGCGAGGGTTCGCCGGTGTTGATGCCACGCGCCGCGTCCAACGCGACCAGCACGTCCTGATACAGGAAGGTGGCGTCGGCATTCGGCGTCGGGACATAGCCGCGGCCGGCGGCGATCAGCCAGGGACCGGCGCCGACATAGGCCTCCCGCGGGGTCGAGACCACCGCGGCCAGCAGGCGCGGATTGGCCACCCCGGCCTTGGCCAGGATAAAGCGCGCGAAGAATTCGCGATGCGGGGCAAGCCTCGCAGCGGGGGCGGCTGGGGTGTTAGACATCGGGGCCAAACTGCCACCCGGGTTGCCCGCCCGCAAGGAACCTCACCGATGCCGATCCCGATCATCCTGGACTGCGACCCCGGCACCGACGATGCGCTGGCCTTGCTGCTGGCCTTTGCCTCGCCGGAGTTGGATGTGCGGGCGGTGACCGTCGCCGGCGGCAATGTGGGGCTGGCGCATACCCTGGCCAACGCGCTGGCGCTGACCGCGCTGGCCGGCGCCGGGGTGCCGGTGTTTGGTGGCGCCGACCGGCCGCTGCTGGGCAGCTTCACCAGCGAAACCCGCGTGCACGGGGAGAACGGCATCGGCGGGATCACCCTGCCCGCCGGTGGGCCGCCGCAATCCGGCATCGCCGCCGACGCCATCCGCGGGTTGCTACGGAACGCCGGCCGACCGGTGACCCTGGTCGGGATCGGCCCGGCGACCAACCTCGCTTTGGCGCTGATGACCGAACCGGCGCTGATCGAAGCCGTGGCGCAGATCGTGCTCATGAGCGGCGCCTGGGCCGAGGGCAACGTCACGCCCGCCGCCGAGTTCAACGCCTGGAGCGACCCGGAGGCGCTGGCGGTGCTGCTCGCCTGCGGCCGTCCGGTGGTGTTTGCGACCTTGGAACTGACCGCGCAGGCGCTGGTGACGCCCGCGATGATCGCGGGCTGGCGGACGCTCGGGACCGGGCGGTGTTTGCAGGCGGCGTGCGATATCCAAGCGACCGTGCCTTTGTCCCGGCGTCTCGGCGGGGTCGGCGCACCGCTGCACGACCCCTGCGCCGTCGCCTGGCTGGTCCAGCCGGCGCTGTTCACGTCCCGGCCTTGTTCGGTTCGGGTGGATACCGGGCCGGGACCCGGCCGCGGCCGGACGTTGATCGACCGCTGGGACCGCACCGGCGATCCGCTGAACGCGATCGTGCTGGAGATGCTGGACGCGGACGGGTTCTTCACTTTGCTGGGGGAACGGTTCGCGCGGCTGCCGTAGCCTTACCTCACGTGGTGCGCGACCTCCCACCCGCCATGCCAGATCATCGTCAGCGCGACATACAGCACGATCCCCAGGCCGATCCAGGCGATCCATCGGTGCCGCTCCAACACCCGGGACAGCAGGTTCGCCGCGAGGCCCATCAGCCCGACGGACAGCAGCAGCCCGGCGACCAGCACCCAGGTGCGGTCGTGCGAGACGCCGGCGACCGCCAGCACGTTGTCCAGGCTCATGGACAGATCGGCCAGCACGATCTGCAGCATGGCCTGGCCGAGGGTCTTGGCGGGAGCGGCCGTATGGGCCGCGTGCGGGCGGCGAAGCTCGCGGCCCATCTTCCAGCAGACCCACAGCAGCAGCAGTCCGCCGGCGAGCAGCAGCCCGATCACCGCCAGCAACTGCAGCGCGACGGCACCCAGCGCGATGCGGATGGCCGTCGCGCCGCCGATGCCCAGGATGATCGCCGGCCGCTTGTGCTTGTCCGGCAGGCCGGCGACCGCCAGCCCCACCACCACCGCGTTGTCGCCCGCAAGCGCGATATCGATCAGGATCACCTGACCGAGGCTGGTCAGGTCCTGGACGGCTTCGGGGACGTTGATCAACGGGCGGCCTCATGCGAGCGGTGTGGTCCGGTTATCGATGGGACTTTGGCCGGCAGCCAGTGCCAATTGCGGGAGCGGCTCGACTTTGGCATGAAGCGCAATCGTGCCATAGGGTTGCATGGCAGGACAGGCCGAGGCCCACTACATAGGGGAGCGCCATGACGTTCGATAGCCTCACCTTTGCCCGCCGCCTCAAAACCGCCGGCTTCACCGAAGCCCTGGCCGACGCCAACCGCGACATGCTGGTGCCGGACCTGGCGACCAAGGATGATCTCAGTCGTGAGATCGGTTCTGTTCGCACCGAGATGGCGGCCATGGAGCAGCGCCTGCAGGCTTCCATCGAGGTTCTCGGGCTGCGCATGACCATTCGCCTCGGCGCCGTGATCGGCGTCGCTGTTGCCATCCTTGGCGCGATCTTGCGCCTTCACCAATTTGCGGCCCGCCCCTTCCGGCGTGCGGTCTGCTTGCACCCGGCGGCTCTGCGGCGTAGAAGAAGCCGCCTGCCGGGTGGCTGGCAGAGACTAAGGGAAATCGGGGCGAAGCGGCGACTAGCGCAACGCCTTGAAATTGACGGGCATACCCCACGGTCGGAGCGTAGCGCAGTCTGGTAGCGCATCAGTCTGGGGGACTGGGGGTCGTGGGTTCGAATCCCGCCGCTCCGACCAAATGTTCCACGGGTCATGGCGCCATCTACGACCCCGATCCGGTGCTGGGCAGCAATAGCCGGCCTGTCGCAGGCCCGGTCACTCAAAGTCCCGGGCGGGCGGCGTGTTGCCGGGCGGGGCCAAACCATGACAATGTGAGACAGCTCACAGCGCCTGTCGCATGACCCGGCTAACGATACAGCGTCGACGTCAACGACGTGACCCACAGGGATGGAAAACATGAACCCGCGCAATCGAAAACGTTCGCACTTTCTCGCCGTGCTGTCTCTGGCCGCGCTCTGCCTGTCCGCGTCGCAGGTCCAGGCGCGGCCCTATCGCGGCGGGATCCCGTGGTCGATCCTGTTGTGCAAGTTCAGCGACAGCCCGACGCCGCCAAACTCGGTCGGCTACTACACCAACATGACGCTTGGGACCGGCACGCAGGGACTGCAGGATTACGTCCGATCGATCTCCAACGGTCTCGCGGATCTGAGTGGTTCGGTGATCAAGGGGTGGTACACCGAGTCCCATACGCTCGCCTATGAGCAGGGGCTCAGCAGCCGCTGGCAACGGGTGCAGGATTGCATCGATACGGCCGCCGCCTCGACCACCGATCATTACGTCGTGCCCGCGGGGAACCGGGTTTACGTGATCACCTCGCCCGGCGTCGATCTGGCCGGGTGGGAAAATACCGGTGCCATCGGCGGCGACGGTGTGGCCTTGCCGGAAATCGCGCATGAATTCGGTCACGGCATCGGGATGAACCACTCCTGGTCAAACGACATCACCTGGCGGGACGTGTCCTGGGCGGGACCGGGCGAATATGACAATCCCTGGGACCTGATGAGCGCGGCGAACGTTTACGTCGATCCGACCATGGCATTCGGCGGCGGCCCGCCCGATCTGGACGCGCATCATCTGGACGAGATGGGCTGGATTCCGAAATCGCGCATCCTGACGCTTGGCGTCGATGGCATCCTGTCGCGCACCGTGACATTGGCGGCCCTGACGCACAGTTC
>Ga0302279_10008426_pt1 | contig 10123 bp, 13 predicted proteins | sample III_Bog_N3_3_FD_194541 | JGI IMG/M metagenome (GOLD analysis project Ga0302279, IMG submission 194541) | Peat permafrost microbial communities from Stordalen Mire near Abisko, Sweden - III_Bog_N3_3 | ecosystem: Environmental > Terrestrial > Soil > Wetlands > Peat | place: Sweden: Abisko...
ACGTGTACTTCATCTATGGAAGCCACTTTTGCTTGAACGTGACGAGCGAGCCCGCGGGCATCGGCGGCGGCGTGCTGTTGCGCGCGGCGGAGCCGGTGTCCGGCATCGACCTGATGCGAACGCGCCGGCCCGGCAGCGCCGACCGCGATCTCGCGCGCGGGCCCGGGCGGCTCGCCGCCGCGCCCGGGGTGGACCGCGCGCACGACGGCACCGACCTGTGCGCGCCCGGTTCTCTCTGGCTCGCCGCGCCGCTGCGGCCGGCGCCGCCACCCGCCACGAGCGTCCGTATCGGTCTCACGAAAGAGGCGCACCGCCCCCTCCGGTTCTTCGAGCGTGGGAACCGGTTCGTCAGCGGTCCGGCTTCGCTCAACCGATAGCCGGTCCGGTGCGTGGCGGCGGAGCAGCGATACTCCGGCCACGTGCCGAACGAGTGCCGCCGGTGCGTCTTCAGAAATATCTGGCCCACGCCGGGGTCTCGTCCCGCCGCAAGGCGGAGGAATTCATCGCCGCCGGCCACGTCCGCGTGAACGGCGCGGTCGTTCGCGAGCTCGGCACCTCGGTTGCCGACGGCGACCGGGTCGAACTGGCCGGCAAGCTGGTCGCGATCCCCGATCTCAAGCGCTACCTCGTGCTCAACAAGCCGGTGAAGGTGATGACCACGATGCGCGACCCCGGCGGGCGCCGCACGGTCGCGTCGCTGATTCCGCACGATGGCGGCCGGCTCGTGCCCGTCGGGCGTCTCGACTACGACACGTCGGGCGTGCTGCTCATGACGAACGACGGCGAACTCGCCCACGTCCTCACCCACCCGCGTTACGGCGTGGAGAAGACCTATCGGGCGGTCGTCCAGGGCCGGCTGCAAGGCGACGATATGAAGCGGTTCCTCGAAGGCATGCGCCTGAACGACGGCCGGAGCGAGCCCGCCAAGGTCCGCGTCGTCCGCGCGGGCCCGGCCGCCTCGGAAGTCGACGTGACGATCCACGAAGGCCGCAACCGGCAGGTCCGCCGCATGTTCGAGGCCACCTCGCACCCGGTGATCTCGCTCGTGCGCCTCCGCTTCGGCCCCCTCTCGCTCGGCGACCTCCGGCCCGGCGTCTGGCGCGAAGCGACCGAAAAGGAACTGAGCGCCCTGCGCGCGGTCCGGTCAAACGCGGAATCCGGCCACCCCGCCGCTTACGACGAAGAAGACGAACGGGAGACGGTGCGGTGAGCATCGTCTTGCGGGGGATTCGCGGCGCGACCACGGTCACGGAGGATACGGCGGAGGCCATTCTCGAGGCGACCGAGGAGCTCGTGCGCGAGATCGTGGCCTCGAACGACGTGGTGGCCGAGGACGTGGCCTCCGCGCTCTTCACCGTCACGCCCGATCTGCGGGCCGAATTTCCCGCGGCCGCGGCCCGGCGCATGGGCTGGACGATGGTGCCCCTCTTGAACTTCACGGAAATCGGCGTGCCGGGCCGGCTCGAGAAATGTATCCGCGTGCTCGTCCACGTCAACACGACGCGAACCCAACGCGAGATGGTTCACGTTTACTTACGAGAAGCGGTCTCGCTTCGCCCCGACCTCGTCTCCCGGAGTACCACACCGCAATGATCATCGTGATGCGCCCGAACGTCGCCGACGCCGAACTCGAAGGCGTCACGGCGCTGATCTCGGCGCTCGCGCTTTCGGCCCACGTTAGCCGCGGCGCCGAGCGCACGATCGTCGGCGTGATCGGGGCGCCGGCCGATAAAGAGACCCTGCTCGCGCAGTTCGCGCAGCTCGACGGCGTCGAATCGGTCGTGCCGATTTCGAAGAGCTACAAGCTCGTGAGCCGCGAGGCGCGGGCGGAACGCACGGTCGTGCGGGTGCGTGACGGCATCTCGTTCGGCGGCCGCACGCTCGCCGTGTGCGCGGGTCCCTGCAGCGTGGAATCGCGCGAGCAGCTCGAAACGACGGCCGCGGCCGTGTCGCGCGCGGGCGCGAACGTGCTGCGCGGCGGCGCCTTCAAGCCGCGCACCTCGCCCTACGCGTTCCAAGGCCTCGGCGAAGAGGGCCTCAAGTTCTTGCGCGAGGCCGCGGATCGGGCGGGCATCGCCGTGGTGACCGAGGTGCTCGACCCGCGCGACGTCGAGCTCGTGGCGCGCTACACGGACGTGCTGCAGATCGGCGCGCGCAACATGCAGAACTTCACCTTGCTGCGCGAAGTCGGCGGCGCGCGGCGCCCGGTGCTCCTCAAGCGCGGCATCGCGGCGACGATCGATGAGTGGCTGATGGCCGCCGAGTACGTCTTCGTGGCGGGCAACCACGACATCGTGCTCTGCGAGCGCGGCATTCGCAGCTACGATCCGAGCACGCGCAACCTGCTCGACCTCGCCGCGGTCCCGCTCGTGCAGGGCCTCACGCACCTGCCCGTGATCGTCGACCCGTCGCACGGAACGGGCGTCCGCGCGCTCGTGGCCCCGATGAGTTTGGCGGCGGTAGCCGGCGGCGCCGACGGCCTGATCGTCGAGGTCCACCCGAACCCCGCTGCGGCCTTCTCCGACGGACCCCAGTCGTTGACGCTGCCGAACTTCGCCGAGCTGATGGAACGCCTCGCACCGGTCGCGGCGGCCGTCGGGCGGGCGCTTCCGGAGCCGGCGACCGCGGCCGCCTAGTGCCCCCGGTCCTCGGCGTCGCCGGGGCCGGCTTGATCGGGGGATCGATCGCGCTCCGCGCCGCCGAACTCGGCTGGACGGTCGGGATCTACGAACCGGACGCCGCCCATCGCGCCGCCGCCCTCGCCCGGCTCGCAGCGTCCGCCGCGCCCGCGTGCTTCGCGGTGGGATCGTTCGCCGAACTCGCTGCCCGCTCGGAGACGCTCGTTCTGGCCGCCCCCCTGGACGCAACGCTCGCGCAACTCGCGGAACTCGAGGGCGACCCGCCGCCGGGCCTCGAGTTGGTGCTGGACGTCGCGTCGGTCAAGGCGCCCGTGGCCGTGGCCGGCGCGCGGGTTCGCGGATTCGTGCCGACCCATCCGATCGCGGGCTCGGAACGGAGCGGTCCGGACGCGGCCCGCGCCGGCCTCTTCGCCGGCCGCGCGTGGAGCTACGATCCCGCGGTGCCGGAGGAATCCCGCGAACGCGCTATCCGGTTCATCCTCGCGATGGGGGCGGAGCCCGTACCGGTCGCGAGCGTGGAGCACGACCGGCTGATCGCGCTCACGTCACACCTGCCCCAGGTGACGTCGGTGGCGCTCGCGGCGCTGCTCGCGCCCGCGCTCGATGCGGACGACGGCGCGCTCGCGCTCTGCGGCACGGGCATCCGTTCGATGCTCCGGCTCGCGGGCTCGTCGTGGTCGGTCTGGGCCGCGGTCTTGCGGGCCAACGCGGTTCCCGTAGCGCAGGAAGTCCGACGGCTCGCGGCCATACTCACCGGGGTCGCCGATGCGCTGGAAAACGATGCGCCGCAAGAGCTCGAACGGCGCTTCGCCGAAGCGGCGATCGTTGCGGCGCGGCTCGCCGGGAACGTTCCGGTGACAGACGCCGTTACGTCGTTTCACACCAACGCGAATCGCATCCCCGACGAAAGGTAGCCGCTTGGACCGTCGCATCCCCCTCGTCGCAGCCTGTGCCGCCGTCCTCGCAGCGCCGCTCGCGGCGTCTGCGCAAAACGGCACCGAGAACTATTACTTCCCGCCGAAGATCGGCACGTTCGGGAAGACGTCGGTGCCCATCACGGGTCCGGGGAAAGTCGTGGTCAAGGTGTTGGTGAAGGCCGACGGCACGTTCAGCGTCACGGGCGTTCTCACGTCGACGAATCACGGCGACGACGCGGCCGCGCTCGACATCGCGAAGCACTCGACCTATCATCCCGCGGGACGCGGCGTCAACAAGACGCCGATTACCGCGTTCTACGATTTCACCGTCGCCTTCACGGGTTCGGGCGTGGCGAGCGACGGCAGCGCCGACGCGGGCGCGCTCGCCGGTCCCGAAGCGCTGATGCACGAGGGCAAGTACGCCGAAGCGGCCACGGCAATCGGCGCCTACCTGCAGGCGCATCCGGGCGATCAGAAGGCGCTCGTCGATCTCGCGCTCACCGACGTGTTTCAAAGCGACTATACGGGCGCGGCCGCGGCCTTCGATAAGGTGACGGCGTTGCCCGACGCCGACAAGGCCGCCGCCGTGAAGGCGTACTCGGAAGCGAGCACCGCCGCGCTCAAGGCGGGCGATAACGCGGACGCGGTGACCGACGCCAAGAAAGTGATCGCGATCCAGCCCGGTCCGTACGCGTACAACGCGCTCGGCAGCGCGGAACACGCGGCGGGCGACGACGCGGCTGCCGCGGTCGATTTCCAGAAGGCGCGCGATGGGGCGGCGGCGCTGAAGACCAGCGACCGCGTACTGATCGATCTCAACTTGCTGAGCGTTTTGTATGCTTCCGGTAAAGACGACGCGGCGAAACCGGTCGCTGCCGAGATCACGTCGCTCGATCCCACGAACGTCGGGCTGCAGAACGTGACCGCAAATCACTACATCAAGTTGGCGCAAGCGGCCGACACGGCAGGAAATTTCACCACCGGAGAAACGGAGTGGGAAGCGGCTGCCCTGGCCGCGCCGCCGCAGGCCGCCATCTTCTACGGACACGCGGCCATCGACGAAATCGACAAGAAGACCGGCACCGACCTCGTGCGCGCGAAGTCGTTTGCGGACAAAGGTTTGGCCGTCGACCCCAACAACGCGCTCGACAATTACGCGGCGGGCTACGTGCTGGCGAAGCAAGGAAAGAAAGCCGACGCGCTCACCTACCTCAACCGGGCCGACGCCGCGGCGAAAACGGGCACCGATAGCGGATTGACTTCGGGCATCGAGAGTCTGATCAAGCAGGTCAACGGTTCGTAAGTTCCGGCGCGCCAAGGAATGATGCCCGAACCCGGGAAATATCGAGCCCTCGCGACGGGCCGCGGCGTCGCTACGATTCGTCCGTAGGTATCACTTCAGGCTTTTTCGGGAGGCGACGCAGCTAGCGTGGACTTTTTCAGTGGATTCGCAGAACTGATCAGGCAGGGTGGGGTCGACATGATCATCCTCATCCTGCTCTCGATCATCGCCGTCGCCATCGTCATCGAGCGGCTCGTGTTCTTCTCAAACCAGCACGGCGATAGCAAGGCGCTCCTGCGATCGCTCGGGCAGAAGATCGCCGCCGACGACATCCCGGGCGCGATCTCGGTCTGCAGCGCCAACAAGGGAATGCTCCCGCGGATCCTCGCGTTCGGGCTCCAGCGCGGAACGAAAAATCGCGCGGACATCACAGATGCCCTCTCCATAGCGTTGATGGAAAATCTCAACACGTTGGAGCGCAACTTGGGCATCATCGGAACGATCGCCGTCATCGCGCCGTTCGTCGGCCTCTTCGGAACGGTTCTCGGTATCATCCACGCCTTCCAGGACATCGCGCAGAAGGGCAACTCGAGCCCCGCGGTCGTCGCGGCCGGCGTCGGCGAGGCGCTCGTCACGACCGCGGGCGGTCTGCTCGTGGCCGTCATCTCGGTCGTGTTCTTCAACTACTTCAAGACCCGCATCAAGGGTTACAACCAAGAGATGATCGTCTCGGCGAATCAGCTCGCGGAGATGCTGCACTTCCACAACGTCGGCGAACCGATCCCGACCGATCTCTACCAGCCCGTCTCCACACGTTCGGCAGCGGCCGGCGCGAAGTAGGCAGGCGCGATGTCCCTGCTCTCGGCACAGCAAGACGAAGAGGTCATGGCCGAGATCAACATCACGCCGTTCACGGACGTGCTGCTGGTCCTGCTCATCATCTTCATGATCCTCGCAGCAGTCGCCACGCCGCCGGGCTTCCAAAAAGAGCTTCCCAACAGCAACAACTCCCCGCCGACCTCCAAGCAGGATAACAAGAAGAACATCGACGTCGAGGTCAACGACAAGGGCGTCATCTTCGTCGACGACAAGCGGGCCGACGAGAAGACGATCTATTACATCATGTCGGATACCGCGCGGCGGCGCGGAGTCACGACGCACGTCTCCATCACCGCCGATGCCAAAGCGCCGTACGGAGTCATCATTCGCATTTTGGATGCCGCAAAGGAAGCGAATCTCGACGACGTCGGCTTCGTGACGTCGTAACATGGCCGTATCGACCAGTTCCGGCGACGACGACGTCATGTCGACGATCAACATCACGCCCTTTACGGACGTGTTGCTCGTGTTGTTGATCATCTTCATCATCCTCGCGTCCATCACGAAAGAGCCGCACCTCCCGCTCGCGCACAACGCGGATAAGGTGAAGCCGTCGCAGATCTTGGTGTACATCGACGATAAGGACAACATCCAGATCGGCTCGACCGTGACCAACATCCAGGGCGCGCCCGACGTCCTCAAGAACCTTCAGGATCAAACCAATCACGTGTACAACAGCGTGATCATCAAGGCCGATCCGAAGGCCAACTACGGAACGGTCTTACAGGTAATGGACGCGGCAAAGAAAGTCGATCTGACCAATTTCGGCTTGGCCAACAAGACCGAAGGCGCGAAGGATTAGATGAGCGCACAACCTCCGAAGGCGCCGGCGCCGACGACGCGGGTCGAGAAAGCGCGCAATTTCATCGGGTGGGCCTTCCTGATTTCGATTCTTTTGAACGCGATCGCGCTCTCGTTCGTCCATCTGCACCAGAACGACAGCGAGAAAGAAAAAGTCGAGAAAGTCTCGATGAGCAAGAAGATCAAGGTCGTCGTGCCCACGCCGCCGCCGCCCACGCCCACGCCGCCGCCGCCCACGCCGCCGCCGAAACAGACGCCGCCGCCCGTCAAGCAGACGAACCCGCCGCCGCAGCCGAAGCTCAAGCTCAACGTCCCGAAGTCGACGAACAAGTCGGGGCCCTCGACCGAGAACAAGTACGTGCCGCCGCCAGCCGGCAGCGAGGATGCGGTTCCCAACGGCACGGAGGCCTCCGGGAAGCCGACGGTCGCCTCGACCGCCGTTGCCGCGACCCCGGCACCCACGCCGCCGCCACCAACGCCGACGCCGAAGCCGGTCTGCGCCAATCCGAACGCCGACGCCGCGATCCGCGGGAGCGCCGTCGAACCGGACTATCCGGAAATCGCCCACGAACAGGGCGCGACCGGAACCACGCAAGTCAAAGTGACGCTCGATGAAACCGGCAACGTCGTGTCGGCAACCATCTATAAGTCCGCCGGAAACGCGGCGCTCGATCAGGCCGCCATCAAGGCCGCGCGAGCCACCTCGTACGTTCCGGAAATCGTCAACTGCGTGAAGACCGCGGGGTCGTACATCTTCCGCGCCGACTTCACCGGCAACTGATCCCTCGCTCGTGACCTGGCTGCAGGCGATGGTTCTCGCCGTGCTGCAGGGCGCGAGCGAGCTCTTTCCCGTGTCGAGCCTCGGGCACACGGTCCTCGTCCCGGCGCTGCTGCACTGGCAGTTCGACCGGCGCGACCCCACATTTCTCGCGTTCGTGGTCGCCCTGCATCTCGGCACGGCGCTCGCGCTGATCGCGTTCTATCGCCGCGATTGGGCGCGGATCGTGCGCGCGCTCGCCGCGAGCGTCGCGCGCGGCAAGCTCTCGGACGATCCCGACGAGCGGGTGGCCTGGCTCCTCGTCGTCGGAACGGTGCCCGTGGCGCTGCTCGGCGTGTTCCTCGAGGGACCCGTGCGCGCGTTCTTCGGGTCGACCGCGCTCGTCGCGATCTTCCTTATGCTCAACGCCCTCGTGATGTTCGCGGGGGAGTGGCTGCGCCGGCGCGAGATCGGCGCCGCGACGTCGCGCGCGCTCCCGCTCGCGCGCCTCGGGTGGCGCGGCGGCGGGATCGTGGGACTCGCGCAGGGGGCCGCGCTGCTGCCCGGCATCTCGCGCTCGGGGTCGGCCATCGTGGCCGGCTTGCTGCTCCGGCTCGATCACGACGATGCGGCGCGTTACTCGTTCCTGCTCGCGACGCCCGTGATCTTCGCGGCCTCCGCACTCGAGGTGCCGAAGCTGTTCGCGCCCGATGCGTCGGCGGTTCTCGCGCAGGCCGGCGTGGGCGGCGTCCTCGCGGCGCTCACGGCGTATGCGTCCATCGCGTTTCTCACGCGCTGGTTCCATTCGCATGATTTACGTCCGTTCGGATGGTATTGCTTGATTTTCGGGGCCGCATGCCTCGCGCTCGCTCTTGCAAAGGTCATCTCGTGAAAGCTCTCGCGCTCGCGCTCGCGGCCATTTTCTTCATCATCGCGTTCTTGTATCTGTTCGGCATCCTGCAGATCGGCACGTCGCATCCGGGCCGCCACGTCTCGCACTTCGTCTTGTTCGCGGTGCTCGGCATCCTCTCGCTCGTGTGGATCCGCTTCCAGTCGAACTCCGCCGCGAGCCTGCGCTGATTTCCGCCGGGGAGCGCGCGCCGCTCGAACGTCCGAGCCACGTGCTCGCGGACGGCGGCGTCGCGATGGTCGACGTGGGCCACAAGGCGGCGACCGAACGGTTCGCGCACGCGCGCGCGTTCGTGCGCATGCCCGAACGTGCCGAGGCGGCGCTGCGGGCCGCGACCGTCGCGAAAGGCGATGCGTTCACCACGGCCCAGATCGCGGGGATCCTCGCGGCCAAAGCCACGGCGAGCCTGATCCCGCTCGCGCACCCGTTGCCGCTCGCGAAGGTGGACGTCGCGTTCGCCTGGGCCGGAGGCGGCCTGTTGCAGATCGATGCGACGGCCTCCACCATGGCCGCGACCGGCGTCGAGATGGAAGCGATGACGGCGGCCTCGGTCGCGGCGCTCACGATCTACGACATGACGAAATCGCTCGACAAGGGCATTGCGATCGAATCGGTCCGCCTGATCGAGAAGCGCGGCGGAAAGAGCGGAACGTGGCGCGTAGCGGCGGAGCCCTGATGGCCTACGACGTGGCGGTCGTCGTGCTCTCGGATCGCGCGGCCGCAGGGACGCGGCCCGATGCGTGCATCCCCGTGGTGGCCGAAACCCTCGGGGCGGATTATGCGATCGTCCACGAGCGCGTGCTGCCGGACGACGCGGCGGCGTTGCAGGCCGAACTGATCGACCTGGCCGACCGGCGCCGCATCCCGCTCGTGCTCACAAGCGGCGGCACGGGCCTCTCGCCCCGCGACCGAACGCCGCAGGCCACGGCGGGCGTGCTCGACTACGACGTGCCGGGGATCGCCGAGGCGATGCGCGCGGCGTCGGCCGCCGTCGTCAAAACGGCGATGCTCTCACGCGCCGTCGCGGGTGTTCGCGGCTCGACCTTGATCGTCAACCTCCCGGGCAGCCCGAAGGCCGTGCGCGAGACGCTCGGGGTGTTGCTGCCGGCGTTGCCCCATGCGTTGGACCTTTTGGCCGATACCGTCGTTGATGGATAGACGATGACGTACGCAAGCGCCGCCGACTACCTGCTCGGCACGATCAACGAAACCGCCTCGCGCCGGAACCCGACGCGGCTCGACCGCATGCGCGCGTTCCTGCACCACCTGGGCGACCCGCACCTGGCCTATCCGACGATCCACGTGGGCGGCACGAGCGGCAAGGGCTCCACCTCCACGATGATCGCGGCGGTGCTCTCCGCATCCGGCAAGCGGACCGGCCTGCACACGAAGCCGCACCTCAGTTCGATGACGGAGCGCGCGCGCGTCGACGGCGCGACGATCTCCGAGGACGAGTTCGCGGCCGTGCTCGACGAGATGATGCCGGCCATCGAGGCCACGACGCACGAGCACGGCCGGCCGTCGTATTACGAGACGCTGCTCGCGCTCGCGTTCGTCTACTTCGCGCGCCGCGAGGTCGACGTCGCGGTGATCGAGGTCGGGCTCGGCGGAACGCTCGACGGCACGAACTTGGTGCGGCCCGAGGTTTCGATCGTGACGAACGTGGGCCTCGATCACACCGAGGTGCTCGGCAACACGGTCGAAGAGATCGCGACGGACAAAGCGGGCATCGCGAAGCCCGGCGTTCCGCTCGTGTCGTGCGCGACCGGCGCGGCGCGCGCCGTTATCGAGGAAGCGTGCGCGCGCGTGGGCGCACCGTTCGTTCCGGTCTTCGAGCGCGCCGCGATCGAGCAGCGTCCGAGCGAAACGTACGGCCAGTCGTTCGCCGTCACCACGGATGCGGATACCTACGAGCTCGCGTTGCCGGTGCTCGGGCGC
>Ga0302279_10008427_pt1 | contig 10121 bp, 4 predicted proteins | sample III_Bog_N3_3_FD_194541 | JGI IMG/M metagenome (GOLD analysis project Ga0302279, IMG submission 194541) | Peat permafrost microbial communities from Stordalen Mire near Abisko, Sweden - III_Bog_N3_3 | ecosystem: Environmental > Terrestrial > Soil > Wetlands > Peat | place: Sweden: Abisko...
CAGCAGAAGCCCCCCAGGCAGCTCCCGACCCCGGTGCACTGATCGCTCGCCGTGCACGCCGCGCCCGCCCCGCCCTTCGCCGTGCATGCGCCGCCCGCGGAGCAGTAGTAGCCGCTCGCGCAGTTGGTGTCGGTGGGCACGCCGCCCACCAGGCACGACGTGAAGCACGCCGTCCCCGACGCGCAGGCGAGGTTGCCCGGGCAGGGCGCCGCCACCGGCGTCCCGCAGGTGCCGCTGCCGTTGCACAGCGTGTCGCTGGTGAGCATCGAGGTCGCGACCGCGCACGAGACCGGGACCGAGCAGGCGGTGTTCGGGTACACGCAGGCGCCGGTGGCCGGGTTGCAGCCGATGGCGCCGCAGGTGCCGCCGATGGGCGCGCAGGCCGCCGTGCAGCAGTTGCCCGTGCCCGTGGTGCCGCACACGCCGCTCGAGCACTGAGTGGTCTCGGTGCACGCCCCCGTGGCCTGTTGCTTGAGGCAGGTGCCGGTCATCGAGCAGTAGTCACCGCCGATGCACTGGGCGTCGCCCGAGCACGTCGTCAGGCACGCGGTCGCCCCGCAGATGTAGGGGCTGCAGGACGTGGTCGCGCCAGCCGTGCAGCTCCCGGTGCCGCTGCACTGGCCCGCTGCCGTCTGCGATCCTCCCGCGCACGACGGGCTGGTGCAGGCGGTGGTGGTGGGCCAGTCCGCGCAGGCGCCGCCCGAGCACTTGCCGTCAGCGCCGCAGCTCGTCGCCATCGACGTGGCGCAGATGCTGCGAGGATCGGCGGTGCCGTTGATGGCGTTGCTGCAGGTGCCGTTGCTGCCGCCGTTGAGCGCCGCCGAGCACGCCTGGCACGCCGAGTTGCACGCGCTGTTGCAGCAGTAGCCGTCCACGCAGAAGCCGCTCCCGCACTGGTCGCCCGCGGTGCAGGCGGTGCCGGAGGCCCCCTGCCCGACGCAGGTGCTCCCCATGCAGAACGCGCCCGCGACGCAATCCGCGTCGACGGAGCACGTCGGGTAGCAGTTCGCCCCGGCCGGGTTGCACGCCAGGTTGTTGCTGCACGCCGTGGCGCAGCAGATCTTGCTGCTGCCCAGGCCGTTGTCGACGCAGAAGCCCGTCGAGCACTGGTCGGCGGCGGTGCAGGTGTTGCCCTGCGCCAGCTTGGCGACGCAGCTGGTGCCCGAGCAGTAGTAGCCGGTGGCGCACTGCGCGTCCGCCGAGCAGGTCGTGGCGCAGGTACCGGACGAGCCGCACGCGTAGCCGGCGCCGCACACCGACTGGCAGCAGACCGTGCCGCCGAGCCCGTTGTCGACGCAGTTGCCGCTCGTGCACTCGGTGGGCGAGACCGTGGTGCACGCCTGGCCGCTGGTGATCTTGGCTCCGCAGAGCCCGGCGTTGCACCAGTCGCCGGCGACGCACTGGCTGTCGCTGGTGCAGGTGCTGTTGCAGGAGCCGCCGGCGGCGCACGAGTAGCCGTTGGGGCACGCCGTCTGGCAGCAGATGGCCGCGCCGCTGGTGCCCGTGTTGACGCACGAGCCGCTCGAGCACTGGTCCGCGGCGGCGCACGAGGTGCCCTGCGCGGCCTTGCCCAGGCAGGTCGCCGTCATCGAGCAATAGTCGGTCCCGGCGCACTGAGCGTCGGTGGTGCAGGGCATCGCGTCGCACGTGCCCGTCCCCGCGGCGCAGGCGTAGTTGCCGCAGGACGCTACCTTGCAGCAGACCATCGTGCTGCCGCCGCCGCTGACGCAGTTGCTGCTCTGGCACTGGTCGGCGGCCGTGCAGAGGGTCCCCGAGGCCAGCTTCTGGACGCAGGCCCCGGCCGAGCAGTACGCCGTGCTGGCGCACTGCGCGTCGGTGGTGCACGGCGCCGCGTTGCACACCCCCGTGCCCGCGGCGCAGGCGAAGTTGCCAGGGCACTGGGACACGCAGCACACCTGGCTCCCGACGTTGCCGTCGTCGACGCAGAATCCGCTCTGGCACTGATCGCCGCCGGTGCAGGAGAGGCCGGCCGCCTGCTGGGCGACGCAGGCGCCGCCGGAGCAATACGTGCCGGGCACGCAGTTGGTGTCCGCCGTGCAGCTCGCGTAGCAGGCGCCCGTCGACGGATTGCACGCCAGGTTGGCGCCGCAGGGCGTCGAGCAGCAGACCTTGCCGCCCGTGCCGTTGGCGACGCAGTTGGTGCTGGTGCACTGGTCGGACGCGTTGCAGCTCTGGCCCGCGGGCTCCTTGCCCACGCACGCGCCGCCGGAGCAGTACGCGCCCGCGACGCAGTCGGCGTCGGCGGTGCAGCTGGTGTAGCAGGTGCCGCCCACGGGGTTGCACGCCAGGTTGCTGCCGCAGAAGCTGGTGCAGCACACCTTGCTCAGGTTGCCGTTGTCGAGGCAGAAGCTGCTCTGGCACTGGTCCGCCGCGCTGCAGGGCTGGCCGGCCACCTGCTTGAGGACGCAGGCGTTGCCCGTGCCGCAGTAGTAGCCGGTGGCGCACTGGCTATCGATGGTGCAGGTGGCGTTGCAGCCACCGCCGCCGGGCACGCAGGCATAGGCGTTGCCGCAGGCCTGCGCGCAGCAGATCTTGCTGCTCGTGCCGGTGCCGTCGTCCATGCAGTCGCTGGTGTTGCACTGGTTCGACGTGGTGCAGGCCGAGCCGTTGCCGAGCTTGCCGGTGCAGGTGTTCGACGTGCAGAAGGTGCCGTGCACGCAGCTCGTGTCGCTGGTGCAGGAGCTGTAACAAGTGCCCCCGCTGGGGTTGCAGGCGAAGTCGTTGCCGCAGGCGGTGGTGCAGCACACGCTGCCCCCGGTGCCGTTGTCGACGCAGTCGTTGCTCGAGCACTGGTTGTTGCTCGTGCAGCTCTGGCCCGGCGTCTGCTTGGGCACGCACGCGTTGCCGGAGTTGCAGTAGTAGCCGGCGGCGCAGTAGGTGTCGTTGGCGCAGGAGTTGTTGCACGAGTTGCCGTTGGCGGCGCAGGCGTAGACGCCGCAGGACGACCCGCAGCAGATCTGGCTGCCGAGGCCGTTGTCGACGCACTGGCCGCCGTTCTTGCACTGGTTCGAGGTGGTGCACGGCTGCCCGGGCAGGAGCTGGCCGACGCAGGCGTTGGAGACGCAGTAGTTGCCGGGGGCGCAGCTGGTGTCGCTGGTGCAGGAGGAGTTGCAGGTCCCGGCGGGGTTGCACGCGTACGTGGGCCCGCACGCCGTCGCGCAGCACACCATCCCGGAGCCGACGCCGCTGGCGACGCAGTCGCCGCTCAGGCACTGGTCGCCGGCCGAGCAGGACTGGCCGGGCACCTGCTTGGTCAAGCAGCTCGCGCCCATCGAGCAGTACGAGTTCTTGGTGCAGTCGGCGTCGCTGAGGCAGGGCGCCGGGTAGCACTGCCCGTTGGCGGGGTTGCAGGCGAAGTTGTTGCCGCAGGAGGCGGTGCCGCAGCACACGTCGACCCCGGCGCCGTCGTCGACGCAGTTGCCGCTGGCGCACTCGGTGCCGGCGCCGCACTGCTGGCCGAGCACCTTCTTGCCAGCGCAGGTGCCGCCGTTGCAGTACGAGCCCGAGACGCAGTCACTGTTGGTCGCGCAGCTCGTGTTGCAGGCGCCCGTCATGGGGTCGCACGCGTAGGCGTTGCCGCAGGCGGTCTGGCAGCAGATCTCCACGCCCGTGCCGTTGTCGACGCAGAAGCCGGAGGCGCACTGGTCCGGGCTGGTGCACTGCTTGGTGCCCCCCAACTTGGGCGTGCAGGTGCCGGCCGTCATCCCCGGGGGGATCACGCAGTAGAAGCCGGCGGCGCAGCTCGAATCCATGGCGCAGCTGACGTTGCAAGCGCTGCCGTCCGGGAGGCAGGCGTAGCCGCTGGCGCAGGCGGTCTGGCAGCAGATGAGCGACCCGGTGCCGTTATCGACGCAGTTGCCGTTGAGGCAGTCGGCGCCGGCGAGGCAGGTGATGCCGTTGGGCCTGCTGCTGCACAGCATCGCCGGGTTGCAGAAGTTGCTCTTGCAGTCCATCCCGGAGCCGCACCCCTGCCCGTTGGGGCAGGGGCCGCACAGCGGGCCGCCGCAGTCGACGCCGGTCTCGTTGCCGTTCTTGACGCCGTCGGAGCAGGTCGGGGGCGCGCAGGCGTGCAGCGTGGTGACGCAGATGAGGCTCTTGCAGTCGCTCGGCGAGTTGCACTTCTCGCCCGTGCCACACGAGGGACACGCGCTGCCGCCGCAGTCGACGTCGGTCTCGTTGCCGTTCTGCACCCCGTCGGTACACGTGGGCGCCGCGCAGGTGCCGAAGGTGCAGACCCCGCTCATGCAGTCCGTCTTCAGCTTGCAGGCGAGCCCGTTGGCGCAGGTCGGGCACTGGGTGCCGCCGCAGTCGACGTCGGTCTCGTAGCCGTCCTTGATCTTGTCCGTGCAGGTCGCGCAGGTGCCGTTGACGCACTGGCCGCTGGTGCACTGGCTGTCGGTCGAGCAGGCGCAGGTGATGCCGTCGTCCGGCGTGCTGGTGCTGGGGACGACGCCGTTGCAGTTGTTGTCCTTGCCGTTGCACACCTCCTGGGTGGGCAGGACCTGCCCGAGGCAGTCGCCCCAGGTGCCGTCGCTCTTGCATGTCTGCGAGCCCTGCTTGCAGATAGCGAGCGGGACGTGCTTGAGGTTGTCCGCGGCGCCGCCGTAGCAGGGCTGCATCTGCCCGGGAGTGCAAGCGCAGCCCTCGTCGATGACGCCGTTGCAGTTGTTGTCGAAGCCGTCACAGATCTCGTCGACAGGGACGATGGCGTCCGTGCAGGTGCTCCAGGCGGTGGACAGACAGGACTGCTTACCGTCCGCGCAGAGGCCGACCGAGCGGGTGACCTGGGACGCAGGGTAGCAAGGCTGCGTGGTCCCGTCCTTGCCGCAGTTGCAGCCCTCGTCGATGGCGCCGTTGCAGTTGTTGTCGATCCCGTCGTTGCAGATCTCGTCGACCATCAGCGCGGTGTCGCCGCCGTTGCACGGGACGGGTAAGCCGTTGGTACAGACCGGCTGGAGGAGCTGGCACGCGCCGAGACCGCACAGGGTCTGCGCGCTGTCGCCGGCGTCGTCCTCTTCGCAGGAGTTGGGGCCGTAGTCGGTGTCGATGCCGAGGATCTTGGTACAGCTCGCCGAGGCGCCGAAGGCGATCACCGCAAAGACGAGCGCCCAGACGGCGACCTGTACGCGTTTCACCAGATCCATGTGGTCACCTTGTCTCGGCGGGGTCGAGGAGGAGCGGAAGCAAAAATTAATGCCCAGGAGCCGTGGCCCGAGGCGACCCCTCCTCGGGCGATAGAATACGAAAGAGGAGCGCCCGGCCGCAAGCGTCGCCGCGATTGCGTGGCTCCACCGTCTGCCGTTACGCTCGCGCGATGAGAGCTCGCGTGCGCCTCGTCCCCTCGGCGGCCTTCGCCCTCGTCGCGCTTCTGGCGGCACTCCCCGCCGCCGCGGATCAGGGCAGCGCGGCGGAGGAGACGCTCAAACGCGGCCTCACCGAGCTGGCGGCGAAGCACACCGATCAAGCCCAGGCACTGCTCGAGCAAGCCTGCACGGATCTCTACAAGGCCTACCGGGAAGAGCAGCGCCCCCAGTCGCTCTTCAACCTTGCCATCTGCGAGGAGGCGCGCGACCATTTCGCCACCGCGGCGGCCCGCTACGACGAGTACTTCGCGCTGATGGACCGGCTCTCCGATCCCGAGCGCGCCGCCGAGCTGTCTCGCCAGAAGGAGGCCGCGAGCCGGCGGCAGGCCATCGAGCCCTTCATCCCCACGGTCACGCTGGTCCTGCCCAGCGACACGCCCGAGGGCACGCGCGTGATGCGTATCCGCAAGGGCGGCGAACAGGAGGAGATGTCGGTGGGCGTCCCGCTCCGACTCGACCCCGGCACCCACACCGTCGCCACCCAGGTGGGAGACGGGCCGCGCGCGGAGACCGTCTTCACCGTCGGCAAGGGCGACAAGAACAAGCTCGTCAAGCTGCGCTTCGTGCTCGGCGACCCGTCGAGCCGCCAGGTGCAGCCGGGGCGGCCCACCTCGCCCGTCTCCTCCGCGCTGCCCCCGCTCGATCCGGGCATCACCGGCTGGCGCGCCACGGCCTACACCATGGGCGCGGTCGGCATCGCCGGCGTCCTGCTCGGCGTCGTCTCCGGCGCGATCACCTGGGCTCAGAAGTCGGTCATCGACGGCAACTGCCTCGTGACCGCCAGCGCGAGCATGATGACGCCGCCGATCTGCAACGCGACCGGGCAGGGCGCCGCCGACACCGCGCACACCTGGGGAGAGGTGAGCACGCCAGCCTTCATCGCCGGCGGCGCCCTGGTGGCGACGGGCATCATCCTCTACGTGACCGAGCCCGCTCCGCCGAAGCTCCAGGGCATGCTGCGCAGGCTGTCGGTCGGCGTCGCCGGGGTCGATCACCACGGCGCTTCGATGGGGGTTGGCTGGGCCTGGTGACGGGCACCGGAGCGCACCCGTTTCAATCGCGGGCGCCCGAGCAGCGCGGGTCCCGCAGGAGCACGTGCACCCCGTGGCTCGGCGCCAGCCTCCCGCTCCACGTCGCGGTCGTCGCCGCGTCGCCGGTGAACACGTCGACCTTGTGCCCCACCACGCGGAGGCCCCGGTCCTCGGCGATGAAGCAGCCGTCGTGCGGCGAGCCGTCCTCCCGGGGCAGGCCCATCAGCTCCGGGATGAAGACGCTGGTGCCGAGCGGGATCACCGAGGCGTCGACCGCCACGGTGTAGAGCGGCGTGATCGCCCGGCCCATGGCGCCGCGGCCGTGGGGGAAGCTCTCGCGGTCCAGCTTCTCGAAGCAGATGTGCTGCCCCGTTCGCGGACAGGCCGACGCGCACTCGCAGTCGCGGCGAGCAAAGCTCACCGTCGCCCCCGACGCGAGGCGCCCGCTGCCCTGCACGCAGACCTGATCGTGGAAGGCCTGGGTCACGTCGGCAATCGGCGCGCAGCGCGCGTCGTAGAGCACGGCGTCCCGCGGGCCCCGCCGCTCGGTCGGGAAGTCGTAGTAGGTGAGCTGGAAGAGCGAGCGCTCGTCGTCGGGTCGCTCGCTCGCGGCTGGCCGGTGCTCACGCCCGCGGATCGGGGCTGCCACCCCTGGTGCGGTCGACGAAGCGTGCTCGCGACGGGGGGAGCGCCGCGGGTCCACATCGTCATCCTCGGTATCCTCGGTGGGGAGCGGCGGGAGCGGGCGCCGCGGCCGCGCGAGCTCGGTGGCAGAGTCGTCGGCCGCCCTGGGGAGCGCGCGGCGCGGCGCGACGTCGGCGCCGGCGGTCGTCGGGCCCCTGTCCGCGGAGCGAGGCGCAGGTGTCTCCTCCTCAGCCTCGCTCACCCGCGCTCGACGCGCTCGACGCGGGGACGGCTCGGCTTCGGCGGCGTCCTCGGCCTCGTGACGACGGAACGTCGCCTCTTCCACGTCGCGCGTCACCGCCGACCCGGGGTCGGGTCGGCTGGGCGGCCGCTCCTCGGCGGCCGCCTCCACGACCGCGCGCGCCCGGCGGCGCCGCGCCTGCTCTCCCGGATCGCTCGCCAGCCGGAGCACTATCGCGGTCCCGCAGGCGCCCACGGCCGCCGTCGTACACGCCCCAATCACCCAGGTCGAAGTGCGCACGCCGCGAAGGATACCGTGCACGCATCGCTGCTACCTAGTTTGGAGCCAGCGGTTTGGTGGCGCAGCCCCCATCGAGAGAGCCCTCGGCCCGCGCTTGGTCACCGAGCCCTCATCGAGAGAGCCCTCGGCGCAGGGGGTCTGGGGGGCGGAGCTCAGCGCTTTCTGGGTGCGCTCGCGGATGACACCACGCGGGCGGCCGCGACCGCAGCGGCATGCTGCTCGGCGGGGCTGGAGAGAGCGCCGGTCGGGTTCGGACGGCGGCGCCCCTTGCCGCGGAGCACGTCGTCGTGGCTGAGAAATTTCTCCTCGGGCAGCCCCGCCTGATCGTGGAGATCGACCCTCGGCTGGTAGTTACCGGAGGCGTTGCTCCAGAAGCGAATTCGCCCGTCGTCGAAGGTCACCTCGCCCGCGTACTCGACGGGCTGCCCCTCGGCGAGCGCGGGGTGACCGTCGATCTTGGAGAGGTGGATCGGCCCGCTCGTCTCCACCTTGACGAAGTTGTAGAGCCCGTTCGGCCGCACCGGGACGTGCGTCACCTCCTCTCGCAACCAGTACGTCTCGTCGGACTGACCGTGGAGCACGAGGCGCGGTGCCTGACACGTGGCCACGCGCGACCCCATGTTGGCGATCTTCTTCTGCTGCACGATCGCGCCGCGGACGGGGCCCGCGGCCGGCACGCGAGGAGGCACAACAAACGCGACGGGTGAGACAGGCGCGGTCCGTGAAGGGACCGGAGGCGTGGGGGGCCCCCCTCGCATGAGCGGCTGCACCGCTCGCGGCGGGGGCGGGGGCAGCCTCGGCACGGGGCGGGTGGCGGCAGAGCCCGCCATACGAGGCTGGATCGTCCGCCCTCCGCAAGGAGGCGGTGGCACCGGGTGAGGAGGCGAGCCGTGAGGTTTCATCAGACCCTGGTCTCCGTGGGTTATGTTACCAGAGCACGAGCCCCAATTCACTTGCCCATCGGGGGCGCCTTCCATCCCGGGCAGCAGGGCTGGACCTGAGGGCCCATTCCTCGCTTTCCGCAACGATTGCACGTCCACGCGCTGATGATGTGGGGCGCCGCGCGGACGGCGGTCTTGCTGGCCGGAGCGGGTCTGGCCGTTCTCGCGGGGGGCTCGATCGAGACGCCACGCGGGGGCCCCTCCGCGGTCGGGCCGGCGGCAGCGGAGGCGGCCGCCTCGCTCGCCCTGGCCTCCGCCTCCGCGAGGCGAGACTTGAGCGCGCGCACCTCCTCGCGAAGCATCCGCGTCTCCAGGGCAATGGCGTCGGCGGCGGTCCTGGCGGCGGCTGCCTCGGCCTCCGCTTTGCGCAGCGCAGCGGTGACCAGGGTGGCCTCGGCCTGCGCGCTACCGAGCCGACGGTGGGCCTCGAGCAGCTCGCGCTGCGACCGCTCGGCGCGCTCGCCGGTGATCCCGGCCTCTGCCTCGGCACGGGCCACGCGCTCGGTGCTCTCGCGGGCCTCGGTGGTCGCCTTCTCGAGCGCCGCGCGCAGCTCGGCCACGTCTCTGTCGCCGCGGGCGCGCAGCTCGGCCACCTCTTTGTCGGCGCGAGCTCGCAGCTCGGCCGCCTCTTTGCCGACGCGATCCCGCAGCTCGGCCAGCTCCCTGTCCGCCCTGACGCCGGCGTCGGCGACCGCCTTCTCACTCCGCTCGCGGAGCTCTGCGGTCGCCTTCTCGCTCGCGCGCACCGTCGCCTCGAGCTTCGCCTCCAGCGCTCGTTGCCGCTCGGAGGCCCCCGCCTCGGCTACCCGCGCCAGCTTCAGCTCGCGACCGAGCCGGTCGACCTCGTGGGAGAGGGGTGCCACCTCGTCCCTGGCTCGGAGGAGATCCGCGCGTGACTCCTCCGCGGCTCCGCGAGCGGCGTCGAGCGCAGCTTGCGTCTCGGTGGCCGCCTTCAGCAGGCCCTTGGTCTGGGTCCGTTCCTCGGTCTCGGAGAGGAGCCGCGCCCGCGCTTCACCGAGCTGGGCGACGAGGCGCACCGCGACGGCGGCGGCGGCCAGCGTCGCGAGGAGAGCAAGCGAGGCGATCCATAGGACGGCGGGGAGCACGGTCGGCGCGCGGGAGAATGCCGGTGGCCGGGTCGAGAACGCAACTCCGCGACATTTGTCCCCTCACGACCCCGCCTTCTCGATGAGGGAGAGGAGCCCCTCGTCGCCCGATCCGGGAACCGCGGGCGCCTGCGGCGGAGCCACGGCAGCCTGAGGCGGCGCCAAGGGCGGCTCCGGCACACTCGGAGCCGTCAGGGGCGAAGCCGGGACCTCGGGCGCCGCCACCGGCGAGGCGGGAACGGCGGGCGCCGCCACCGGCGAGGCAGGAACGGCGGGCGCTGCCACTGGAGACGCGGGGACTTCGGGTGCTGCTACCGGCGAGGCGGGAACGGCCGGCGCTGCCACTGGAGACGCGGGGACTTCGGGTGCTGCTACCGGCGAGGCGGGAACGGCCGGCGCTGCCACTGGAGACGCGGGGACTTCGGGTGCTGCTACCGGCGAGGCGGGAACGGCCGGCGCTGCCACTGGAGACGCGGGGACTTCGGGTGCTGCTA
>Ga0302279_10008430_pt1 | contig 10115 bp, 7 predicted proteins | sample III_Bog_N3_3_FD_194541 | JGI IMG/M metagenome (GOLD analysis project Ga0302279, IMG submission 194541) | Peat permafrost microbial communities from Stordalen Mire near Abisko, Sweden - III_Bog_N3_3 | ecosystem: Environmental > Terrestrial > Soil > Wetlands > Peat | place: Sweden: Abisko...
GCCGCTTCACCGGCTGCAACCTGTGGTCCGGCCGCGAGCAGGACCGCGCCACTGCTGTCTGCCAGTTCTGCGACACCGATTTCATCGGCACCGACGGCACCGGCGGCGGCCGCTTCGCCGATGCCGCCGCACTCGCCGATGCCGTCGCCACGTTCTGGCCAGGTGGCGGCGCCCCCTTCGTGGTCTGCACCGGCGGCGAGCCGTTGCTGCAACTGGACCAGGCGCTGGTGGAGGCCCTACACGCTCGCGGCTTCGAAATCGCCGTCGAAACCAACGGCACCATCGCGCCGGCCCCCGAGGGCATCGACTGGCTCTGCGTCAGCCCGAAGGCCGGCGCGGACCTGAAACTGCTCGCCGGTGACGAACTGAAGCTGGTCGTCCCCCAGCCGGGCTTTGACCTCGACACCCTGGAAACCCTGGCCTTCCGCCGATTCTCGCTGCAGCCAATGGACGGCCCGCTGGCGGAAGAAAACACCCGCATGGCCGTCGAGCTGTGTTTGCGCCGCCCGCGCTGGCGGTTCAGCCTGCAGACGCACAAGCATCTGGGAATCCGCTAGACAATGGCGCTGCTCACGCCCTCCCAAACCGCCGGCTGACCGCGCATGTGGCGCGACCGCCGGGCCTGGATCATGGCCGCTCTCGGCTTCGCCTCCGGCCTGCCGCTGATGCTGACGCTGACCACGCTCCGGCAATGGCTGGTCGAGCGCGGCACCCCGATCGCGGTGATCGGTCTGACCGCCAATATCGGCCTCGCCTACACCTTCAAATTCCTGTGGTCACCGATGCTCGATCACGTCGCCGCCCCCCTCGGCCTGCACCGCTTCGGCCGCCGTCGTGGCTGGATGCTGACGGTGCAACCATTGCTGGTCGCCGCCATCGCCGCACTGGCGCTGAGCCAAAGCGCCGGCCAGGCGATCGCTGCCGCGGGCTTCATCGCGCTGTTCTCGGCCACCCAGGACATCGCCATCGACGCCTGGCGCATCGAGACCTTCTCCCGCGACGAACAGGGCCTGGCGACCGCCATCTACGTCTGGGGCTACCGCCTGGCGATGCTGGTCGCCAGCGGCGGCGTGCTCGGCATGGCCGGGGTGATCGGCTGGCGCGCGGCCCTGCTGGGCATCGCCGCATTGGCCGGTGTCTGCCTGCTGGCAACCCTGCTGTCCCACGAACCCGTCCTTCCAGCACAGGCGCTGCGCCGCCCCGGCGGCGTTCTCGCCCGCGCCCGCGCCGCGGTGCTGGACCCGCTGCTGGAATTCGTCAGACGGCGCGGCGGCATGTTGATCCTGGCCTTCGTCATGCTGTTCAACCTCGGCGAAGCCATGGCCGGGGTGATGCTGACGCCGCTGTATCGCTTCCTCGGCTTCACCCGCGACCACGTGGCGGGAACCTCGGTCTATTCGCTGGTGGGAACCCTCGCCGGCATCGCCGCCGGCGGCTGGGTGGTGCGCCGCATCGGCCTGTCACGCGCGCTGATCGCCGCCGGCTTCGCCCAAACCGCGGCCATGGCGATGTATGTGGTGCTCGCGGGACATCCCGGAAATGTCGGCCTGCTGTATGCAACAGTGTCGGTGGAGGCCTTCGTGCAGGGTGTGGCCACCGCCTCCTTCCTGGCCTACCTATCAGGACTGTGCGCGGCCGCCTTCACCGCCACGCAATACGCCTTGCTGACCTCGTTGGCCGTGGTCGGTTCGCACGTCATCGGTGGGTTTTCCGGCTACCTCGTCGATGCCGTCGGCTTCCAGCATTTCTATGCTTTCGCCTTGCTATGCGCGCTGCCGGCGATGAGCTTGATGCTGCTGATCGTGAAACGCTTTCCCGGAGAGACCTGATGGACCCGCTCAAGCCGATTGCGAAATACACCGATCTCGCCGACCCGCAGTCCCGGCCACGATACTCCGGCATCGCCTCGTTCTTCCGCACGCCCCATACCGAGGACCTCGCCACCACCGACATCGGCCTGATCGGCGTGCCCTACGACGGTGGCGTCACCCATCGCAGCGGCGCCCGTCACGGCCCCAAGGCGGTGCGCGATCAATCGAGCATGCTGCGGAAATTCCACGCCACCACCGGCTTCAACCCGTTCGACGCCGCACGGGTGCATGACCTCGGCGATTGCTGGATCGAATTCCCCTACGAGCTGCAAGGCGCTCTGGACGAGATCGAAACATTCTACAAAAAAATCGTCGCCGCCAACGTCACCCCGGTATCGGTCGGCGGCGATCATTCGATCTCCTTCCCGATCCTCAAGGCGGTCGCCCAGCACGGGCCGGTCGGCATGATCCACATCGACGCCCATTGCGACACCGGCGACGACTACCTCGGCAGCCGCTTTCACCACGGCGCCCCGTTCCGCCGCGCCGTCGAAGCCGGCGCACTCGACCCCAAGCGGGTCATCCAGATCGGCATCCGCGGCACCAAGATGAGCCCGGATCACTGGGGCTTCAGCGAGTCGAGCGGCATGCGCGTGCTCGGCATGGACGAGTTCCAGGACAAAGGCTGGGCCTTCGCCGCCGAAGAAGCCCGCCGCATCATCGGCGACGGTCCGGTGTACTTGTCCTACGACATCGACAGCCTCGACCCCGTGGAAGCCCCCGGCACCGGCACGCCAGAGGCCGGCGGCATCCGGATGATCGAGGCGCTGCGCCTGCTGCGCGCGCTGCGCGGGCTGGATTTCATCGGCGGTGATCTCGTCGAAGTCGCACCATCGTGGGACAACGGCACCATCACCAGCTTCAACGGCGCGTCGATCCTGTTCGAGATCCTCTGCCTGGTCACCGAGGCGCGGATCAAGCGACAGCCGCCTATTGGTTGAGGTGATCGCGATAGCGGGCGCGCAGGGTCAGCTTGTGCACCTTGCCGGTGGCGGTGTGCGGCAACTCGTCCACCACCACCACGGCGTCCGGCAGCCACCAACTCGGGATCTTGCCGTCGTAGATCGCCAGCACACTGGCGGGATCAATGGTGACGCCCTGCCGCGCAACGACCACCAACACCGGCCGTTCCGTCCATTTCGGATGGCTGGCGGCGATGATCGCGGCCTCGGCGACATCGGGGTGCGAGACCGCGATGTTTTCCAGCGCGATCGAACTGATCCATTCGCCGCCTGACTTGATGACGTCCTTGGAGCGGTCGGTGATCTCCATGGTGCCGAATTCATCGATGGTGGCGACGTCACCGGTGGTGAACCAGCCATCGGCGTCACACGCGCTGCCGGGCAGGTCACCCCAATAGGCGCCGGCCACCCAGATGCCGCGTACCTTCAGATCGCCTTGCGCCACACCGTTCCATGGCAGTTCACGGCCTTCGCCGTCGACGATCTTCATGTCGATGCCGAAGATGCCGCGCCCCTGCTTTTCCCGATGGCGCAGCCTGGCCTCACCAGTGAAATCGGCGGTCTGCCACTGCTCGGCGTTGTAGGTGCCAAGCGGGCTGGTCTCCGTCATGCCCCAGGCATGATCGACCTGCACACCGTATTCGACGTCAAACGCTTCCAGCAGCAGGCGCGGGCAGGCGGCGCCACCGATCACCAGCCGCTTCACGGTGTCGAGACGTTGGCCGGAGGTGCGCAGATGGTTGAGCAGGCCGAGCCAGATGGTCGGCACGCCCGCCGATACCGTCACCTTTTCGTCGTTCATCAATTGGGTGATGCTGGCGCCATCGAGATGCCGGCCCGGCATGATCAGCGCAGCACCGGCAGCGGGGGCGGAGTACGGTATGCCCCAGGCGTTGACGTGAAACATCGGCACAACCGGCATCACCCGATCCGTGGCGCGCAGGCCGAACACCGCGGCGGTGTTGGTCGCCATGGCGTGGATCACCGTGGAGCGGTGGCTGTAGAGCACGCCCTTCGGCTTGCCGGTGGTGCCGGAGGTGTAGCAAAGCGAGGCGGCGGACCGTTCGTCGAAACTCCGCCAATCGTAATCGTGCGACGCCGCATCCATCAGCGTTTCGTAGCACAGCAAATCCATGCCGGCGGGAAGTGCGATATCGGGCATTTCCGCCTGTGAGCACATGAACACCACCGCGCGCACCGTCTCGGTGATGGCAGGGGCGATGGCGGCGATCAGGCCAGCGAAACTCGTCTCGGCGAACACCACGCTGTCGCCGGCGTCGTTGATGATGAAGCCGATATCGGCAGCACCCAGCCTGGGGTTGATGGTGTGGCAGATCGCCTGCATGCCGGAGATGCCGTAATACAGCTCCATGTGCCGAAAGCCGTTCCAGCCCAGGGTGCCCACCCGGTCTTCCGGCTTGATGCCAAGCATCTGCAGAACATTCACCAACTGGCGCGCCCGGCGTTCCAGCCCGGCATAGTTGGTGCGATGGATCGTGCCGTCGACGTTCTTGGAGACGATTTCGGTCAGTGCGTGGTTGCGGGCGGCAAAGGTGATGATCGATGAGATCATCAGTGGTCGATCCTGCATCAGCCCGAACATGCCTGCTTCCTCCCTGGATACGGCTTTTGCCGTCTTATGGGAGGAAGCTAGGTTAGTTTGGCCCGATGTGGAAAGGGTCGGCCTTTAGCGATGCGCTGCGATGAACGCCTTGATGCGTGGTGCGATTTCGACATTGAAGCGGCGGCCGTTGAACAGGCCGTAATGACCGACGCCCTGCTGCTCGTAATGCATGCGCATCGACTCGGGCAGATTGCTGGTCAGCTTGTGCGCCGCCTTGGTCTGGCCGATGCCGGAGATGTCGTCCCGCTCGCCCTCGATGGTCAGCATCGCCGTCCGCTCGATGGACGAGGGTTCGACGAGCACGCCATGATGGGTCAGCAGGCCGCGGGGCAGGCGGTGTTCGAGGAACACCGACTCGATGGTCTGCAGATAGAACTCGGCCGACAGATCCATCACCGAGCGATATTCGGTGTAGAAGGCGCGCTTGGATTCGAGCGACTCGCCGTCCCCCTCCACCAGATGCATGAACATCTTCCGATGCGCGTCCATGTGGCGTTCCATGTTCATCGCCATGAAGCCGGCGAGTTGCAGGAAGCCGGGATAGACGCGGCGCAGACAGCCGCCATGGCCGAACGGCACGCGCTGGATGACGGTGCGCTCGAACCAGGCGAGATCGTGCTTGGTGGCGAATTCGTTGACGGCGGTTATGCCCTCACGCGTGTCGATCGGGCCACCGATCAACGTCATGCTGCGGGGCGCGTTCTGCGGCTCGCCGGCGTTCATCACGGCAACCGCGGCCAGAACCGGCACGGCCGGCTGGCAGACGGCGATCAGATGGGTGTCGGCGCCAAGCTGGCGGATGAATTCGATCAGGTAATCGACATAATCGTCCAGGTCGAAGCCGGCGCCGGACAGCGGCATTTCCCGCGCATCGTTCCAGTCGGTGATGTAGACGTCGCAATCCGGCAGCAGGGCGGAGACGGTGCCACGCAGCAAGGTGGCGTAGTGGCCGGACATCGGCGCCACCAGCAGCACCTTCGGATCGCCAGGACGTTCCACCGCGCGGCGGAAGCGTACCAGGTTGCACCAGGGGCGGACGGCGACGATTTCTTCAGTGACTGCTACCGTCTCGCCGTCGATCTCCGTGGTGGCGAGGCCGAACTCCGGCTTGGAGAAGGCCCGGGTGGTGTGTTCGAAACTGTCCAGCGCTGCAACCGCCATGCGCCCGATTGTGGTCGGGCGCCACAGATTGTTGGGGCGATCCAGGACATTCAGGGCCGAGCTTGCAAACATCCGCATCGGTGCGAGGGTGGCCCGCTGCATTTCATAGAGCGCATAAAGCATTCAGGATCGCCTTTGTGTTGGACCCAGCCGCGCTGTGTCACGAACCCGTCACCTTGCCGGTATACGGGATGTTCCATAAGAAAGTGATAAGAGCAAGGCAATGCCTTGCCATACTGCTTGGGGAGGTGTCGTGCATGGCCATCACAACGAGTGTTCGTGACGGTGTCGCCCTGCTCAAATGGGACAATCCGCCAGTCAACGCCATCGCTTCCTGGCTGCCGGGAGGCTTGATGCAGGCGTTGGCAGCGCAGATGAATGATCCAACGATATCAGCGATCATTCTACACGGCGCCGGGCGTTGCTTCTCCGCCGGCGCCGATATCGCTGGCTTCGATTCGCCCGATACCGGCGAGGCCGGGATACGCGCGCTGATGCAGGCGCTGGATTCTGCGACCAAACCGGTGGTGGCAGCACTGCACGGCTATGCGTTTGGCGGTGGGCTGGAGATCGCCCTGGCGGCGCAATGGCGTGTCGCCGCACCCGGCACGCGGCTGGGTCTGCCGGAGATCAATCTGGGCCTGCTGCCCGGCGCTGGCGGCACCCAGCGGTTGCCCCGGCTGGTCGGCGTGGCCAAGGCGCTGGACATGATGACATCCGGCAAGCCGATCGACGCCGCAGCAGCACTGGCGGCAGGATTGGTGGAGTGCGTGGCGGCCGGCGATCTGCTGGACGACGCGGTGGCCTTTGCCCGCTCCGCCCACGTGCGCCGTGTCCGCGATCTCACCGCGGCACCAGACCCTGCGGCGCTGCAACAGGCGCGCACGGCGGCTTCAGACCGAAAGCTGCGGGCGCCGGCGCTGAATGCGATCATCGATTGCGTCGAGGATGCGACTTCGCTGCCGTTCGACGAAGGCATCGGCCGCGAGGCCACGCGGTTTGCCGCCCTTTTGGCCAGTGACGCATCGCACGGCCTGCGCCACGCCTTCTTCGCCGAACGGGCGGTGGCACGGGTGCCCGGCCTGCCGGCAGCCGATGCCACCGATATCGCCCGCGCCGCGGTGATCGGCGCCGGCACCATGGGCAGCGGCATCACCATCGCCCTGCTGGAGGCTGGCATCGCGGTAACGCTGATCGAACAGCGCCCGGAAGCGCTGGCGGCCGGCGCCGGGCGGGTGCGCGACACCATCCAAAGCCTGGCCAAGCGCCGGCGGATCAGCCAGCCGGTGGCGGATGCGCGGATTGCGGCCCTCGGCGTTTCGACCTCGCTGGATGATGTCGCCACCGTCGATATCGTCATCGAGGCGGTGTTCGAGGATCTCGAAATCAAGCGCGCGGTGTTCGCCGAACTCGCAGCCAAGGCGCGGCCGGATGCGATCCTGGCCAGCAATACCTCCACCCTCGACGTTGACCGCATCGCCGATGCGGCTGCCGGGCCGGAGCGGGTGGTGGGCCTGCATTTCTTCAGCCCGGCCAACATCATGCGCCTGCTGGAAGTGGTGCGCGGCGCCCGTACCTCGCCGTTGGTGCTGGCAAGAGCGATGGCGCTGGCCCGGCGGATCGGCAAAGTGGGCGTGGTCGCCGGCGTTTGCGACGGCTTCATCGGCAACCGGATGTTCGAGGAATACCTGCGCCAGGCCTATCTGTTGCTGGAGGAAGGCGCGCTGCCGGCCCAGGTGGACGACGCCATGCAGGCCTGGGGTTTTGCCCTCGGCCCGCTGCGGGTGATGGACCTCGCCGGCCAGGACATCGGCTGGTCGATTCGCAAGCGCCGCGCCATCGAGCAGCCGGAGCGGCCGTACTCGCGGCTGCCGGACCAGATCTGCGAGCAGGGCCGCTTCGGCCAGAAAACCGGCGCCGGTTTTTATCTGTATCCCGACGGCCGCAAGCCGCTGGCTGACCCGGAAATCGACGCTCTGGTGATGGAATACTCTGCGACCCTGGGGTTGGTACGCCGGGCAATTTCGGATGATGAAATCACCGAGCGCTGTGCGCTGGCGCTGATCAATGAGGGCGCAAAACTGCTCGGCGACGGCATCGCCGCCCGGCCGCTCGATATCGATCAGGTCTGGCTGCACGGCTACGGCTTTCCGGCCGAGCGCGGCGGGCCGATGTTCTACGCCGACCAGATCGGCCTGCCCCAGGTGCTGGCACGGCTGCAGGCGTTGTCCGGCGGTCGCGAGGGCTGGGCGTTCCAGCCGGCGCCATTGATCGAAACCCTCGTCGCCGAAGGGCGCAATTTCGGGAGCCTCAATTCATGAGTTCATTGCATGCGTTGTTCGACCTCACCGGCCAGGTGGCGCTGATCACCGGCGGTTCGCGGGGGCTCGGGTTGCAGATTGCCGAGGCGCTCGGCGAGTATGGTGCCACCGTGGCGCTGGCGGCCCGCAAGCAGGAGGACCTGGATGCGGCGGTGGCGCATCTGGAAGCACTCGGGGTGAAGGCGTTTGCCGTCGCCACCGACCTGCGCGACCCCGATGCCGCGCGCGCTCTCACCGATGCGGTAATGGCGCGCGCCGGGCGGATCGACATTCTCGTCAACAATGCCGGCGTGTCCTGGGGAGCCGCGGCCGAGGATCACACCGCTGAGCAATGGCGGCGAGTGATCGACGTCAATCTGAACGGGATGTTCTTCCTGTGCCAGGCGGTCGGCCGGGCCTGGATGATCCCGCAAAAGCAGGGACGCATCCTCAATATCGCCTCGGTCGCAGGCTTGAAGGGCAACCAGACCGGATCACTCGGCACCATCGCCTACAACACCTCCAAGGGCGGCGTGGTGAACTTCACCCGGGCGCTGGCGGCGGAGTGGGGCAAATACGGCATCACCGTCAACGCGCTGGCGCCGGGCTGGTTTCCGTCGAAAATGACCAAGGGCACGCTGGAAAAACACGGCGACGCATTCGCCGCGCGCACGCCGTTGGGCAAGCTTGGTGGACCCGACGATCTCAAAGGTGCGGCACTGCTGTTCGCCTCGGCGGCTTCCGGGCATATCACCGGGCAGATTCTGGCGGTGGACGGTGGCGCGGTGGTGACTTGAATTTGGACGATGTTGTCTATCCCACGCTGATCTTTATCGGCGCCGGGTTCGTCAAAGGGGTGATCGGGCTGGGGCTGCCCGCGATCAGCATGGGCCTGCTCGGACTGCTGATGGCGCCGGGGCAGGCGGCCACCCTGCTGGTGGTGCCCTCGACGGTGACCAACGTCTGGCAGCTCGTGGCCGGGCCGAGCATTCGCGCCCTGGTGAAGCGGCTTTGGTCGATGCAGTTGGGGATCTGTGTGGGCGTCTGGCTGGGCTCGGGCGCGTTGGTGGGCGCGGGGGCTGGGCATGCCCGGCTTTGGCTCGGGGCAATGCTCGGGCTTTACGGCCTCTACGGCCTGTTCGCACCCCAACCGCGTGTGCCGCAGCGTTGGGAAGTCTGGATGTCGCCCGTCGTGGGGGTGATGACCGGGGTGGCGACGGCCGCCACCGGCGTGTTCACGCTGCCGATGGTGCCCTATCTCAGCGGGCTCGGCCTGGACCGGGAGAATCTGGTGCAGGCGCTGGGGCTGTCCTTCACCGTCTGCACCCTGGCACTCGCCGTCGATCTCACCGGTGCCGGAGCGCTGGACCGCGCGATGCTGGTGTCATCGATCGTGGCGGTGGTGCCGTCCCTGCTGGGCATGTTCATCGGCACCTACGTGCGCGGCCGCATCTCGCCGGTGCTGTTTCGCCGTTGTTTCTTTGCCGGAATGCTGGTTCTTGGGGTGGAGTTGGTGCGTCACTGAGGTTGGGAGTGCTGTGATGGGGTGGTTTGGCGCCTGGGCCCAGTCCCCCGTGCGCAACATACTGGCCGGCGTGGCTTTCGTGCTGCTGGTCAGCGGCCTGGCGATGATCGGCTATGTCGCGCACGGCTGGAGCGTCGGCGACGCGTTCTACATGGTTGTCATCACCGTGTTCACCGTGGGGTTCGGTGAGGTTCAGCAGATCGATACCCCGGGGTTGCGGGCGATCACCATCGCGCTGATCATCACCGGCTGCACCGGCATGATCTTCGTCACCGGCGCCATCGTGCAGGCGATCACTGTCGCACAGGTGCAATTCGTATTCGGGCAGAAACGCATGATCCGGCAGATCGAACAATTGCGCGACCACGTCATCATCTGCGGCTTCGGCCGCACCGGCTCGATGCTGGCGCGCGAACTGAAAGAGGCGAAGACCAGGCTTGTGATCCTGGAGAGCACCCCAGAGCATTGTGCCGAAGCGCGCGATCTCGGGTTCTTGTGCCTGCAGGCCGATGCCACCGAGGAAAACGTGCTGACCCAGGCTGGCATCCGCTACGCGCACACGCTGGCCACGGTGGTGTCGTCGGACGCGGTGAACGTGTTCATCACGCTCAGCGCCCGCGCGCTCAATCCGGATCTGCAAATCATAGCCCGCGGCGAACTGCCTGCCACCGA
>Ga0302279_10008433_pt1 | contig 10114 bp, 9 predicted proteins | sample III_Bog_N3_3_FD_194541 | JGI IMG/M metagenome (GOLD analysis project Ga0302279, IMG submission 194541) | Peat permafrost microbial communities from Stordalen Mire near Abisko, Sweden - III_Bog_N3_3 | ecosystem: Environmental > Terrestrial > Soil > Wetlands > Peat | place: Sweden: Abisko...
ATCCGATCAGGGCGCCGGGCTCGGCCAGGTGGACGTCGCCGAGCATGGCGTAGGAGGCGGTCACACCCCCGGTCGTCGGGTCGGTCAGCACCACGATATAGGGCAGATGCGCCTGCTTCAGCGACTGGATCGCTAGGGTGGTGCGGGCCATTTGCATCAGCGACAGGGCGCCCTCCTGCATACGCGCGCCGCCCGCGGCGGTGAACACCACCAAGGGCGCGCCGCGGGCCACGGCCGCCTCGGCGGCGGCGATGAAGGCCTCGCCCGCCGCCATGCCCAGCGATCCGCCCATGAAGGCGAAGTCCTGCACCAGCACCACTGAACTTGTGCCGCCGATGCGGCCCACGGCGATGGCCATGGCGTCGGACTCGTGAGTCGCCTTGCGGGCGGCGGCTAGGCGCTCGGTATAGGCCTTGTCGTCGCGGAAGTTCAGCGGATCGTCGGCGACCTTGGGCGTGGGCAGGGTTTGGTAGGCCCCGTCGTCGAAGGTGAAGCCGAAGCGCAGGGTAGGGCCTATGCGCAGGTGACGGCCGGACGGCGCCACCCAGAATGCGGCGTCCAGGTCGGGCCGGTACAGCATCTCGCCGGTATCGGGGACCTTGACCCAAAGACCGTCCGGTCCGGTGGAGCGCTTGGCGAACATGCGCGCCACGCCCGGGGCGATCTTGGACAGCCAGCCGCCGCGGTTGCGGGGCGGCGGGGGCGCGGGCGGAATGGTCTTGGCGGCGGCCGGCGGGATAGCGGGCTGAGGGGCGGCCTTGGGCGCCGGTGCGGTTTTGGGCGGCTTGGTCATGGGTCAGCCCTTCAATCCGCGTCCGATGGCGTAGAACCGATCGGCCCGCTGCTTGCGCAGCTGGTCGGGGCCGAGCGCCATCAGCGCCTTCAGCTCCGCGTCCAAGGCGTCGCCGACCGCGGCAATGGCGGCCTGCGGGTCGGAATGGGCGCCGCCGGGCGGCTCGGGCACGATGCGGTCGATGATCTTCAGTTTCAGAAGATCCGGCGCGGTAATCTTCATGGCGGCGGCCGCGTCCTTGGCCTTGGCGCCGTCGCGCCACAGGATGGACGCGCAGCCTTCCGGGGAGATCACCGAATAGATGGAGTGCTGCAGCATCAGCACGCGGTTGGCGCCGGCCAGGGCGATGGCGCCGCCAGAACCGCCTTCACCGGTGATGGTGGCGATCATGGGCGTGCCCAGCGTCAGGCCCCGCTCGGTGGAGCGGGCGATGGCCTCGGACTGGCCGCGCTCTTCGGCGTCGATGCCGGGAAAGGCGCCGGGCGTGTCCACGAAGGTCAGCACCGGCAGATTGAACCGCTCGGCCAAATCCATCAGGCGCACGGCCTTGCGATAGCCCTCCGGCCGGGCCATGCCGAAATTGTGCGCCACGCGGGACGGGGTGTCGTGGCCCTTCTCATGGCCCATGACCACCACGGGCGCTCCGCGAAAACGGCCGAGGCCCCCAACGATGGCCTGATCGTCGGCGAACTTGCGGTCGCCGCGCAGCTCGACGAACTCGTCGATGAGTCCGGCCAAGTAGTCGACGAAGTGCGGGCGCTGGGGATGGCGGGCGACTTCGGTCTCCTGCCAGGCGTTCAGGCGCTGATAGGCGTGCAGGCGAATCTCGGCCAGCTTGGCGTGCAACGCCTCGATCTCCGCGCCTACCTCGCCCGAGCCCGCCGTCTGCAGCAGTTCGGACAGTTCATCGATCTTGGATTCCAGATCGGCGATGGGCTGCTCGAAATCGAGATAATGGCGCTTGGGCGTCAAGATTGCGCCTTCGGCGTTGACAGTCATTGCAAAGCGTCTCCGACGAGAGGGGCCATGTAGGGGAGATGGGCCAGAACCGCAAAAGCTTTCGACAGGGCGGCTAGGCCGCCGACAGCTTGCGACGTTTGCCCGATTGGCTAAAAACGCCCGCGCCGACGCCGACGACGACCACCAGACAGGCCGCCGCGGTCAGGGCCACGCGCTGGACGGTCTGGCGACGGCGATCACGGGCGCGCAGCGCATGGCCGGCCGGTCCCAGCCGCTCCCAGATGCGCGTGGCGTCGTCGAACGCCTTGCGGTTGGCCGAATGAGCCGAAAGCCAGGCGCGAAACGCCGCCTCGACCTCGGGCGTGCGCTCGGGGCGCCGCAGCGCGGCTAGCCACTCGCTCGACCGCGCGCGGGCGTCGATCTCGGCCAGGGAAATCTCGCGATCCGAACGACTCACCAGCCCTCCATCCAGTCCTGCAGAAACAGAATGCCGCGCGCCAGGCGTTTTTCCACCGCGCTGATGGACAGGCCCTGCTGTTTGGCGATCTCGGCATAACTCATTGCGTCCAGCCGCTGGGCCAGGACGATGTCTCGGGTCTTGGCGTTCATCGCCGCCAGCCCTGCTTCCAGGCGGGCGAGGCCGGCGCGCGCGATGGCTTGGTCGTCGGGCGAGGGCGTGGGGTCGATCAGGTCGAAGGTCTCGACCGGTTTGGGCGAAAACGGCGAGCGCCGCGCTCGGCGCGCCTCGTCGATGGCCTGGTTGAAGGCGGTGCGGGCGATGAAGGCTTCCGCGTCGCGCACTGGCTCTTCGCCCCTGTGGAGTGCGTATTTGAGCAGGGCGTCCTGCACCAGATCCTCGGCGTCCTCGCGCGAGCGGCCCTTGCGGCGCAGGACCGTGCGCAGGCGCTGGGTGATCTGCGCCAAGGTGCGGATCGCGCCGCGCCGGACGGGGGTTTGCTGTCGCGGGGTATAGACGGGCGCCGAGGCCGGCGCCTCGGCCAGGCCGCGCGCCGCCAGATCCGCGCCGGCGCCGGGGCCGTCCTCGCCGATCCGTCCACGCCTGGGCATGCAAAAACTCCGCTCGCCGCCGTCAAAAGCAGGCGCGTCATACATGAAGACGAATTTCGAGGCCAATCCCGCACGTGGAATAGCGATTCAGTGAATCCTGGCCTTGGCTAATCCGCACGTCTACCCTCAAATCCGCTCACCCCCGCGAAAGCGGGGGCCCAGGACTTTCCAGTTAAGTGGCGGCGCATGCCGCTCTCACTGGGTTCCCGCTTCCGCGGGAATGAGCGGGTATAGGTGGGCGAAAGTCCGAATCATTGGGGGGGGAGCGGATGAGGACCATCATCGGCGCGGCCATGGCCGCCTTGGCGCTGTGCGTTTGGGCGCCCGGCGCCGGCGCGTTGGCGCAGGACGCGCATAACGACCGGCCGGTCTCCATCACGGTGGACCTGAACCATCCCATCGGCGCCTATAAACCGATCACCGACTGGTTCGGCTATGACGAAGCCAATTACACCACCGGTCATGACGGCAAGGCCTTGCTGGCCGAACTGCATGGGATCAGCGGCCATCCGGTGCATATCCGCACGCACAATCTGCTGACCTCCGGCGATGGGGTCGCCGCCCTGAAGTGGAGCTCCACCAACGTCTATACCGAGGACGCCAACGGCAAGCCGGTCTACGACTTCCGCATCCTGGACGGCATCTTCGACGAATTCAAAGCCGCCGGGATCACGCCCATGGTCGAGCTGGGCTTCATGCCCCAGGACCTGGCCAGCGGCACGGGGCCCTACCACGCCCTCTATCCCGCGCGGATCGAGGGGACGACGGTGCAAAACCCGCCCAAGGACTACGCCAAGTGGCGCGAACTGATCCGCGTGGTGACCGCGCACCTGGCTCAGCGCTATGGCAAGGGCACGGTCCGCAAGTGGTATTTCGAGGTGTGGAACGAGCCTGATCAAGGCTATTGGCACGGCACGCCGGCCGAATATTTCAAGTTCTACGACTACACCGCCGCCGGCTTGCGCGCGGCCCTGCCGGGGGCGCTGGTGGGCGGACCCGCGACCACGGGCCCCACAAAGGCGTCCGCCGACAAGTTCCTCGACGATTTCCTCAAGCACGTTTCAAAGGACAGGAGCGCGGCCACCGGCGGGCCCGTCCCGCTGGATTTCGTCTCCTTCCACGCCAAGGGCGCGCCCAGCCTGGAGGACGGCCATGTGCGCATGGGCGTCAGCAAGGAGCTGAAGGACGCGGACACGGGCTTCGCCACGGTCGCCCGCTACCCGAAATTCCGCAATCTGCCGATCATCATCAGCGAGGCCGATCCGGAGGGCTGCGCCGCCTGCTCGCCCGAGCGCGTGCCCGCCGACATCTATCGCAACGGAACCATCTACCCCGCCTACACCGCCGCCGCGCTCAAGGGCCTGTTCGACCTGCAGGACCGGCGAAAGGTCAACCTCATCGCCATGCTCAATTGGGCCTTCGAGTTCGAGGGCCGCCCCTGGTTCGAGCAGCTGCGCGCCCTGTCCACCCATGGCGTGGACAAGCCGATCGTCAACCTGTTCCGCATGGCCGGCATGATGAAGGGCGATCGCGTGGCCAGCACCAGCACCGGCCAGGTTCCGCTGGACCAGATTCTGACCGGCGGGGTGCGCGATCAGGCCGACGTGGATGTACTGGCCACCCGATCCGAGCATCAGGCGGCGATCCTTTTGTGGAATTACCACGACGACGAGGCCCCCGCCCCGCCCGCGCCCGTGACCATGGCCATCAAGGGCCTGCCCAAGGGCGTGACGCGGGTGTTCCTCAGCCACTATCGCATCGATGACGAGCATTCGAACGCCTTTACTCTGTGGCAAGCCATGGGTTCGCCCCAGGCGCCGACCCCCGCCCAGATCGCCGAACTGCAGCTGAAGGGCGGTCTGCAGATGCTGCACACGCCCCGGTGGGCCGACGTGCAGAACGGCGTGCTGACGGTGGCCACGCATATGCCGCGGCAGTCGGTGTCGCTGGTGGTGGTGGGCTGGTGAAGCTTCTATCCTACTCGCCCGAAATTCCGTGCTAGCCTCCCCCAACGCCCGCCCTCGACGGCGGCCGCGCAATACAATCGGGAGGACACCATGCATCGCCGTAAACTGCTGACAGGCCTTGCCGGCCTGGGACTGGCCGCCGCCTCAGCGCCCCTGTGGGCGCCGGCGGACGCCTATGCGCTGGGGCTGCCCAAGGACAAAATCAAGCGCATCCGCTACTACATCGACCCCAGCCGCCGCGGCGGCCTGGCGCACGAGCCGATCTTCAATCAGTCGGCCAATGTCGTGGTGATCGAGACCGAGGGTGGCCTGAGCGGGATCGGCGAGGGCGGCACGCCGGACCTGATGAACCAGTGCGCCTCCATGCTGATCGGCGAGGACCCCTTCCGCATTGAGCACCTGTGGCAGGAGATGTTTCGCGGCTACTTCTACCCGGCCGGGCACGAGAAGATCGACGCCCTGGGCGCGCTCGACCTGGCCCTGTGGGACCTGAAGGGCAAGGCGCTGGGCGTGCCGGTGTGGCAGCTGCTCGGCGGCAAGTCGCGCGACCACGTGGAATGCTACGCCACCGGCGGCTTTCCCGTTCCGCCCGGCGGCACGTTGGAGGACGCCGTGCGCAACTGCATCGCGGCGGGCTTTTCGGCCTATCGCTACCAGACCAACCAAGCCACCAACGAGGTCGACCGCTTCGCCCTGGTGGACAAGCTGGCCGCCGACTGCGCCCTGATCCGAAAGGGCGTGGGCCAGTCCGGGCGTTGGGCCATCGACTTCCACCAGGAACTGGACCCGGAGGACGCGGTCACCCTGTGCACCCTGCTGGAGCCCCTGCACCCCTATTTCTGCGAGGATCTGATCCGTTCGGAGAACTGGGAGACCTACAAGATCATCCGTGAACGGACCAAGGTGCCGATCGCCACCGGCGAGGAATTCGGCGCCAAGTGGGATATCAACGCCCTGATCGAGCAGCAGCTGATCGACTACGCCCGCGTGACCCTGCCCAATGTCGGCGGAATCAGCGAATACATGAAGATCCAGGCCCTGGCCGAGACCCACTATTGCGGCATGATTCCGCACTTCACCGGCCCGGTGGGCGAGGCGGCGCTGATCCATTGCCTGACGGCGTCATCCCTGCCCGCGATCATGGAAGTGGGCGGCGGCATTTCCAAGACTGAGATCGCCTACATGCCGCAGAGCTACGACTTCAAGGACGGCAAGATGTGGCCCAACGACCGGCCGGGCCTGGGCGTGACCCTTGATACGTCAAAGCTGCATCTGGCGGCAGACTACACCGAACACTACGCCTCCACCCAGCTGAACCACCGCCCGGACGGCAGCTTTACGAATTGGTGAGGGCGGCGAGACCAATATTTTGAACCACGAAGAACACCAAGAACACCAACAGCTTGGCGTTTCCTTCGTGGTCTTCGTGAACTTCGTGGTTCAATAGCCGCGCGCCGGCATGCTTTGCCGCGCCGGCCCAGGAGGTCAGTCATGTTGGAATGGTTCGAAAACCGCATCCCCCCGCCGCTGGTCATGCTGGCGACGGCGCTCGTCATGTGGGGGGCGTCGCGATATCTGCCGGCGACGGACCTGCCCTCCATCGTGCGCTTCGGCCTGGGCGGGGTGCTGGTCGGGACGGGCCTTTATTTGGACGGGCGCGGCATTCTCGCCTTCCGCAAGGCTAAGACGACGGTGAACCCTATCGCCCTCGACAAAGCCTCGGCCCTGGTGACCACTGGCGTCTACGGGATCACCCGCAACCCCATGTATGTGGGTCTGGCGAGCTTGCTCACCGCCCTGGCGTTCCTCCTGTCGGACCTTTGGCTGCTGTTCGGGCCCCTGGCCTTTGTTCTTTACATCAACCTGTTCCAGATCGGGCCCGAGGAGCGGATGATGCAGGCCAAGTTCGGCCAGGCCTTCACCGCCTACAAGGCGCGGGTGAAGCGCTGGATCTAGGCCCGCGGTGTTATTGGTGTTCTCGGTGGTTCAACTGGAACGCGCTCCGCACGCTGCCGCCTTGCCCAAGAGCCGCTACTTCCCCGCCAGAAAGTTCGTCAATCGGTCAGCCCACAGCTTGGCGTTCCCTGTCGTGCCGTGTCCGTGGGTCGTGGCCGAGGCGGGGATGATGTAGTAGCGGCCGTGGGCCACCCGCGGGATGTCGCGGGGTAACACCCCCAGCTCCACTGGATTGCGCTCGTCGTCCTCGGAATTGATCGCCAGCAGCCGCGCCTTTATCGCTTCCAGGTGCGGCTCGGGGTCGTAGCCGCGCGCCGCGTCCAGCTGATAGATCTCGTCGTTGGCGTCCCCGCCCGAGGGTTTGGCCAGCGCCGCGCTCACCGCCGCGTCGGCCGCCTGCCAGGTGGGATAGGCGGCGTAACGGGCGCGGGTCCCGCCGCTGGAGAGCAGGCCGAAATAGGTCTGGGCCAGGGTCAGGCCCTTGGGTTCAGCCATGTAGTCGCCGCCGGCCCAGGCTGGGTCGGCCTTGATCATGTCGATGGCCATGCGCCGGTAGAACCAGTTGCGCCCCGACACCTGCATCGGCGAGGACGCCAGGGGAACCAGGGCGTCCATGAAGTCGGGATAGGTCTCGCCCCACAGCCAGGTGAGCATACCGCCCATGGAATTGCCCGTGACCAGGGCCAGATGCTTGACGCCCAGATGCTCCGTAAGCAGACGATATTGCGCCGCGACCATATCGCCGTAGTCGTAGGCCGGGAATGTCATGCGCAGTCCGTCCGAGGGCTTGGACGAGGCGCCTGAGCCGATGGCGTCCGGCGCGATGATATAGTGCGTGGCCGCATCCAGTGGCTGGCCCGGCCCGAACAGGTTCCCGCCGAAGGACCCGCCCAACATCCCCGCCCCATCGCCACCGGTGCCGTGCAGCACCAGCACCGCCGGATTGGCCGGCGAGCCCAGGGTGACGTAGTGCAGCTTCAGCGCGGGTAGGATCTCCCCGCCATGAAAGCGGAAATCGTGAACCACCCAGTCGCCCTGTTGTGGCGCGGGTTGCGCCCGGGCGGCGGTGAGGAGGCCGAAGGCCAGGACGGCGGCGACAGACAGGGCGTAAAAACGCATGGGCGATCCTCCCGGCATGGCGGCGCGTCGGGCGCTCGATTTGCCCGGATAGCTTAGTCGAGGCCGGCGGTGGACGCCACGCGCGGCTCAGCCCAGCGCGCCGTTCACCTTCAGCAGCCACAGCAGGCCGCTGAGGGTGAAGAAGGACACGGTGGTGGTCACCAGAAGCGCCGCGGCGCTCTGGTCCTCCTGACCGTAGCGTTGGGCGAGAACGGTGTAGATGCCGAGCATGGGCATGGCGGCCATGAGCACGGCGGCGACCAGCAGCCTGGGCTCCAGGGCGGGCAGCCCCAGGCGCGTCACCAGCACGATCGCGCCGTACACGGCCAGGGGATGGCCGAAGAGCTTGCCGAAGGCGATGGGCGCGACCTTGCCGGCCATCCCGTGCAGGGCGCTTGAGGCCAGCACCCCGCCCACCACGAACAGCGACACCGCGCTGCTTGCCGAGGCGAACAGTCCCACCGCGCGGCCGGCGAAGTCGGGCAGGCGAAGTCCGGTGAGGGACAAAGCCAAGCCGATCACCATGGCCAGGACCATCGGATTGCGCGCCAGCCGAACGGCGCAGATCCGAGCCACGCCATGCCATTCAAGGTCGGCATGGGCTTCTCGGTCGGCCAGGACCAGCAGGATGGGCAGGGCCACGAGATTTTCGATGATCATGTTCAGCGCCACTGAAACCCCAGCGATCTTTGGCATCACCAGCAGCAGGATCGGATAGCCGATATAGCCGCTGTTGGAGCAGGACAGGCCCATGGCGGCCATGGCGCTCTCGGCCATGCCGCGCCGGCCCAGCCGTCGGCTCAGTCCATAGCCGATGGCGATCACCGCCACCGAGCCCAAGCCATAGGCCGCCAGATAGGTCGGGTTGAGAATCTCCGCCACGTTGCGTTGGGACACGGCGTTCAGCAGCAGGGCGGGCAAAGCTATGTTGAACACGAACCTGCCCAGCACCCGCATGTCGCTCTTGCTGAACAGGCCCAGTCGCACGCTTAGATAGCCGGCGGCGATGCACAGATAGATCGGGCCGGTGACGGAAAGGATTTCAGACATGCGCGGGCGAGGGCGATTCCAGAAAGGACCGGGGCGGCCAAGTTGAACGGACCCCGGCGGGCTTGGCCATCGAATATTCTCGGTGTGACGAACAGGGCGCGCACGAGGGGCCGGCCTGCTGCACGAACGAGCGGCTGCCAATAATGTCGATCTTGCCTATTTGCGGTTCGATCCAGGAGCGTTAAGGCCCTTGGACCCTAAATGGGCAAGGAAGCCCAATCATGTCGACAGACCTTCGCGTAGCGGTCGTCACCGGCGCCGGCAGCGGTATCGGACGCAGCGTGGCCCTGGCCCTGAACCGCGAAGGCTGGTCCGTGGTCCTGGCGGGGCGGCGGCCGGAGGCCCTGCAACAGACCGCAGACAGCGCGGCCTCGCCGGAACGGATGGTGTGTTTGGCGACGGATGTCACGGACGCCGATGCTGTCGAGCGCCTGTTCGATCGGGCGGTCGCACGCTTCGGGCGGGTCGATCTTCTGTTCAACAACGCCGGAATCTTCGTCGGCGGGGCGCCGCTGGATGAAACGCCGGTGGAGTCCATTCGCGCCGCGATCGACGTCAATCTGCTGGGCGCCTTCCTGTGCGCCCGCCAAGCCATGCGGGTGATGAAGGCCCAGACGCCCAAGGGCGGACGCATCATCAACAACGGCTCGATCTCGGCCCACACGCCGCGCCCCAATTCGGCGCCCTACACCGCGACCAAGCACGCCATCACCGGCCTGACCAAATCCATCGCGCTGGACGGACGCGCCTTCAACATCGCTTGTGGCCAGATCGATATCGGCAACGCCGCCACGGACCTGTCGGCGGCCTTCGCCAAGGGCGTGCCGCAGGCCGACGGTCGGATCGCGCCCGAGCCGTCCATGGATGTGGAGCACGTGGCCCGAACGGTCGCGCACATGGCCGGTCTGCCGCTCAACGCCAATATGCCCTTCGTCACGGTGATGGCGACGGGCATGCCGTACTTCGGGCGCGGCTGAGCAGCGACGGCCCGGGCTTCGGCCTAGGCCGCGCTGTTCGCCGCGGAGGCGGCTAAGCCGCCTGGTCCTGGGCGCCTGCCGCCCTTAGGGCCTGTTCCAGGTCCTCCAAGATGTCGTCAATATGCTCGATGCCGACCGAAAGGCGCACATAGCTGTCCGACACGCCGCTCGCCAGCTGCTCCTCCGTGGTGAGCTGAGAATGGGTGGTGGTGGCCGGATGGATC
>Ga0302279_10008454_pt1 | contig 10097 bp, 8 predicted proteins | sample III_Bog_N3_3_FD_194541 | JGI IMG/M metagenome (GOLD analysis project Ga0302279, IMG submission 194541) | Peat permafrost microbial communities from Stordalen Mire near Abisko, Sweden - III_Bog_N3_3 | ecosystem: Environmental > Terrestrial > Soil > Wetlands > Peat | place: Sweden: Abisko...
TGAATGAAGGTTCCATCTGATGAAGAAGTGTAAGAATCCGGAAATATTCTCAGGTCGTTTTGGGGAACCGCGCCCCGATTCCGGCTTCCGCTTGTATTGAAGAGGTCTTGCGGGGGCAGGCCTTCGGCGCGCTGTTCGATATCAACGCGGGGATCTTCCCGAACGCGAAGCCGAACCGGTTGCGCTGCGCGAACTCCTGGCATTGAGATTGCTTCCAGATTCCTGTGCGGGAACGATTTCATTGCGGCGCAGCGCACGTTTCCATCGCACGCGATGCGATGGACGAAATCAAGGCGCACACCATCCGCGGCTTCCGCTCTCTTCCGAAGCGCGGTGCGGAGATTGGCGGCGTCCTGCTCGGCTCGCGAAATCCGCACGACGGCGAAATCCTGATCGACAGCTTCGAGCCCATTCAGATCGAATACCTCTCCGGCCCGTCCTACATCCCCTCCGACGCCGACGACGCCCGCTGGCACGACTGGATCTGCGCCCTGCGCGAAGCCTCGCCCAGCATCGTCGGCGTGTGCCGCAGCCATACCAGGCCCGGCCTGCGCGCCACCGCCGAGGACAACGACTTGATTCAGCGCATCATGCCCCAAAGCGACGGCGTGCTCCTGATCGTGAAACCGCTATCCGACCGCGAATGCGTCGGCGCATTCTTCCCGTTCGTCCAGGGCGTCGTAACCGACGGCGCAACGCCCTCGCGTGAATTCCCCTTCGGCGCTGCGGCCGAGCCGCCCGAACCGGAAAAACCAAAGCTCCGGCCCCTCAGCCGCTGGGTTACTGTCAGCGCTATCGCGGCAGGCATCGCGGCGGCAACCGCGGCCCATTATCTGAAAGCACAGCCCGCCGATAACCCGCTGGCCGGAGCGAGCTATCCCATTAATTCTTCTTCAGATACGAGCCAGACGAAACCCTCCGCCGCGCCCCCCTCGTCTGCTGGATCAGGTGAAGCCGCGGTAAAATCGGAACATCGGAGGCGCGTGAAGCGCGCGTTCTGAGCGGCCGCACCGCCAAGGCAATTCAACTATGGCCCTTTCACTCGGTCAGACAGGCACCGCCGATTCGGTAGACGCGGAGTACTTCAACTGGGAATCGAGCGACCGGCGCTTCATGATCCATATGCACCTTGATGCCATCGACGGCCTCGCCCGCGATCTCATCGAAGGCGTTCCGCGCGAAGTCGGCGGCATTCTGCTCGGCCAGGTCGGCCGCGGAGAACGGCCCGTCGTCTGGATCGAACGTTATCAGCGGGTCGAAACCGGCCAGCGCCAGGGAACCAGCTTCGTGCTCGACGACGAGGATCACGCGGCCTTCGAGCGCGCCGCCCGCAGCCTTTCGGACAACGGCGAACTCACCGTCGTCGGCTATTACCGGACCCACCTTCGGCCCGGTTTTCAGCTCGAAGACCCGGATCGCGAACTGATCTCCCGCTACTTCGCCGACACGGAAGATGTCGTTCTGCTGCTGCGTCCGGAGAAAAATAAGGCCGATATTCTGGCCCAGTTTTTCGGGCGCGATTCCGACGCCGGCAGCCCCTTCCATGTCCTCGGCCCGGCGTTTCCCTTCCGGGGCCGCGCGGTAGGCCTCGAAAGCACTGCAACCAGCGAGGACGATCCGAAGGAACGCACGGCGAAGACACTGATACCGTCTCCGATTCCCGGAGCGCGCGGCGCGGTCGCACAGCGCCGTCTCGTTCCGGATTTCCAGCCCGCGCCCGAGAGTCAGAAGTCGGCCCGCGAATTCTTCATGGAAGCCCGCCCCTATGCGGCGCCGCCCGAGCCGGAACCCGAGGCGGTGCGCCATTCCGTGGCGAGATGGTGGCCTCTGCTCGCCGCGATTCTCCTGGTCGCAGCCGGCATCGCAGCCATGCTGCAGCAATCGGCGCGCCGCGAAACCGCAACCGCGCCGGTGCGCCCGCTCGGCTTGTATGTCGACCCCTCCGGCCCGAACTGGCGCGTATCCTGGAACACTTCGGCCGTGCCGGCGGGAGCGCGCGTGAAACTCTTCGTGCGCGACGGCGATCAGAGCCAGATCGATCTGCAGCCGCCCGATCTGCAGTCCGGCACTTACACGTACGCGGCGAAGGGCCGCGACGTCACGCTGCGCCTCGAAGTGGTCGATAAAGAGGGGCATCTTGCGGCCGAATCGTTCCGCGTGCTCGAACCGGCTCCGCCCGCGGCCGCTGCTGCCGTTGAGAAGCCCGCCGAGGCACTGCATCCCGCTCAGCCGCAGAGTACGTTTACCGCGCCGAAAGCCACGCACCGCGTTGCCCCTGTAGTTCCCGCAAGCCTGCGCCCCCGCATCCACGGCTCCGTGCCGATGGATATCCGGGTGAAGGTGGACGCAAAAGGCCGCGTCAGCTCCGCCATTCCGGTCTCGAAGCCGCATGCCGGAGTGGAATCGTTCCTGGCCGCGCGTGCCGTCTACGCCGCGAAGCAATGGCGGTTCGAACCCGCGCGCAGGGACGGGCAACCCGTCGAAGGCGCCGAGATCATCCATTTCGTCTTCGATAAATAGTGACGGTAACTCGGCGCATCTCCCGGGATATTCAGCTTTGGTAATGTAGATCCGTGCGGGTTCCGACGTGCCGTTTGGCGCGGCGGCGCACTGAACGAATGAACCTGGGGCGGATTCTTGAAATTGCGATGAGGGATGCCGCCGTGCTCTCCTCATTAACCTCGGCGGCAAGCGAGGCGGAACTATTCGAACGGGTGATCGCGCTGGGCCGGGAGCGCGGACAAGAAGTGACTCACGAAGAACTCTCCGCGGTGGTGCTCGCCAACCGGCGCGCATGGCTCGAACGCTGGGCATGCCTGTAAACCGCTCCGGGTGGGTTCCGATCCGGCTGATCCGGCAGGGCGGGGAAGGCTGGGTCGACTGGTGCTGGCTGGGCGACGCGCGTTTCACCGAGCCGTTTTTCGACCTCACCATCGAGGCCGCCCAGCGCCGCCCGTTCAACACTCTGTTCACACACCGAACGCCGCTTGGCGAACTCGGGCGCTGGTATGACGAGAGTCCGGGGATGGCCCCGGCGGGCTTCATCTTTCATATGTCGCGCTGCGGATCGACGCTGATCTCGCAGATGCTGGCGGCGCTGCCGGATAACGTAGTGGTTTCCGAAGCCGCGCCGCTCGACCGGATTGCCCGCGCGGATTGGCTGCCGGAGGCCACGCGGGCGCCGGGCCTGCGGTGGATGGTGAGCGCGCTGGGGCAGCGACGGTTGGGGTGCGAGACCCGGTATTTCATCAAGTTCGACAGCGCGACGGCGGTGGCGCTGCCGTTTCTGCGTCGGGTATTTCCGGATGTGCCCTGGACGTTCGTTATACGCGATCCGGAGGAGGTGTTGATTTCCCATTTGCGGGACCCGGCCGCCGCGATGTCGCCGGGCATGATTACCGACGTCAACCTGGTGGGCGTGCCGCCGCATGAGGCGCGTTCCCTGAGCCCCGAGGAGTACGCCGCACGGGCAATCGGGCGGCTTTGCGACTGCGCGGTGGCGGGAATGGACGAGCGAGGGCTGGTGGTGAACTACACGGAGTTGCCGGATGTTCTGTGGGGCGGAGTGGCGCGGCACTTCGGGATTGAGTTCTCGGCGGAGGAGCGGGCGCGCATGGAAGAAGTGGCCGGTTTCCACGCCAAGCGGCCCCGGCAGAAGTTCCGGGCGGACGGGGAAAGCAAGCGTCTGGAAGTTTCGGATACGGTGCGGGAGGCAGCGGAGCGATGGATCGGGCCGGGGTATCGGGAACTGGAGCGGATCCGGGCGGGAATCGGGAAGCGCTTTTGAGGAACACGCCGTCGCCGGGTTCCCGGAACTGGCTGCGCATTATCGATAAACGTTGGTTTTCGTTACCGCTCGCTCACGGTCTCGCCTCGGAACACGTAAGGCGCTAACTACGCCGCGAAGGGGCGCAAAGCGAAGACGGTTGGAGGAATGCGCGAGTCGGATTGCGTTCGGGTTGCCGCTAATTCGGGTGAGTTTGCCGATTCGGTTGTTCACGTCCGCAGATCGGTTTGTCCCCAGGCTACAGGAATTCCATGGTGTGCTGGACTTGGTTGCTCTCGATTTGGCGAAAACCGAGGCGCTCATAGAGCCGAATGGCTCCGGCGTTGGTTACATTCACGTTTAACCGGACGGGTTTCCCGGATTCTCGGGCGGAAGCCTGGATTTGCCGGATAACGACCGCGCCGATGCCCTGGCCGCGCAGTTCGGCGAGAACCATAATCTCCACCAGGCGCACTTCCGAATCTGTGGAGGCCAGCGCTGCCCAGCCTGCCGACACCCCGTCCGCCTCAACGATGAAGCCCGCCGAGTTCCCCACGTGACGGCGACCCGCGTACTGCATCCCAAGCAACTGCGTGCGCAGCGGCTCGGGCCAGGCGGACGCGCCCAGTTCGGCGGCGATGGTATCCAGGATCAGATTGCGCAGGAAAAGTTCGTCCGAGGGAAGTTCCGGGCGGAGCGTGACTGTCATGCGGCCTGAGGAGCGAGCGTACTGAGCCACCGGGCGAGGATTTCGTTCATCAGCGCGTCAAATTCAGCGGGGGTCGAGAACGAAGCATCGGGCTGGGGGAGTCCGGGAGCTAACGGGGCGCCCGACGGCTGGACTTTCGCGAGCAGGGCGGTGCCGGACATGGGGAGAGCGGGGTCGTCCATGCTTTGCAGGGCGAGGTGGTAATCGTTGCGGAAGTTACGCTCGACCGGTCCCCAGTCCTCCTGCAAAAGCTGGATGTAATACCGGCAGTCCTGGATGTTTTCCTCAATGGCATATTGCAGCGGGCGTTTATCTCTGATATTGCCGAGGCTGACGGGGACGAAAAGGACTCCTTTGGGAAGTGCGGCGGATTCGTTAAACGCTCCGACGAGATCGTGAAAGCGCATCCGCTCGCGCTCGAGTTCCCAGGGAGTCGCGCAGAAAATTCTGTGGAGTTGGGGCATACTTAAGATTTCCGGGGCGGTCTTAGAATCATACCGCCCCGGAAATTATGGAATGGAAGCTAGTTCCGGGAGGGGAAGAGCCCCGAAATGGCGATGATGTAGTTCAAACCAAGAATGGGGTTCTGGATGTTGAGGGGGACGCTGCCGCCGGTCATGCCGATGGATGCGGGGGCCATGACCGCGTTCGACGGAGCGGGGTTGAAACTGTTCAGGGTGTTGAAGTTCGAATCCTGAGTAGTCGCGATCAGGTTGTTGGTGGCGGCCACCTGTACGCCCGGCTGATTCGATGCGTTGAGCGCATGGGTGTGGGCGGGAAGATTCGTGGTCAGGAGCGTGACCGTATTCGCGCCGGATTTTTGGCCGAGCGTCACAGCGCTCAGACCCGGTCCCGTTCCGTCGCCGATGGGTGCGCGCCCGCGAAGGTCCGGTAATCCGAAGGTGGTGGATCCGTTTCCGCCGTAGGTCGTTCCAAGGATTGCGAACAGAGCGGCGTATTGAGAAATGTTAAGTAACTGCCCCTGGCAAAGCATGTAGTTGCGTGGCGCGAAACTGCCGGCGAAGAGGAAAATCGCTCCGAGATATGGTTGGCTGGCCATCGTTCAGGCTCCTTGTAGTTTCAATTGAATTGGTTCGCTGCTGGTAGATCGAAACTAGTATACTTATAAACCAATTAAGCCGCCTACATTTGTTGATGTTTTTTTGAACGCCGGATCCGAATCCGGGAAGTAGTCTGCCGTGGACGACGTGTTCCGCGTGAATGACGTACCTTCGGCCCATTGCGGAGACTTAAGAGCGACTGAAGACGGCAGACTTTCGGGGCAGCGCTGGAATCGCACCGCCCCGGAAACTGTTGATGGTGAACTTAGTTGCGGGTGGGGAACAGACCTACGGTGGCGATGATGTAGTTCAGTCCGAGCATCGGGTTCTGGATATTGAGGGGGATGTTGCCGCCGGTGGCTCCGATGGAAGTGGCGGCCATGACAGCGTTCGACGGGGCCGGATTGAAGCTATTCAGAGTGTTAAAGTTCGAATCCTGAGTAGTCGCGACCAGGTTATTGGTGGCGGCCACCTGTCCGCCGGGCTGATTCGATGCGTTCAGCGCGTGGGTATGTGCGGGAAGGTTGTTGGTCAGGATCGAAACCGCGTTTGCGCCCGTAATCTCGCCGAGGACCACGGCGTTCAATCCCGGCCCCGTTCCCTGGCCGATGGGGACGCGGCCTCGAAGGTCGGGCAACCCGAAGGTGCTGGTTCCGTTTCCGCCATAGGTCGTCCCGAGGATCGAGAAGAGGGCGGCGTTTGAAGAAATAGAAAGCAATTGCCCCTGGCAAAGCGAGTAGCCTCGCGGTGCGAAATTGCCGGCGAAGAGGAAAATCGCTCCGATATATGGTTGGCTGGCCATCGTTTAATCTCCTTGTCGTTTCAATTGGAATTGGTTGGATACGGGTATAGCCCAATTATTATATCGACAAACCGGGCGAGACGCAGATTTTTTTGGACAGACACGGGGTCAGGCGGGAACAATTTCCGTTCCCGTCTGACCGCAGGCGTTGAAATGAAAAACTAGTTACAGGAGAAGGCAAAAACGACACCGCCCGCAGAGCCGGTGTTCGGATTGTTGATCGTCATAAAGCTGCCCGCCGATACGTTAGAAGCGGCGGTTGCCGTGCATTGGCTGCCTGCGGTCGTGGTCGTGTTACAGGTCGCGAGGACACTTCCGGCAGTCCAGGTTGTGGTTGAGTTGGCCGGGGTGACGGCGGTGATGTTCCATGTCTCCGCGACGCCTACATATGAGGTCACGGTCATGCTGGGTTTGCATGAGGCCGGCGCATAGACTGTTTCCAAAGGTTGGACCGCTGAGTTGTTTTGCACGGCACTGGTCGGTGCGAAGAAAGTGACCGCCGCACCAGTGTTGTGGCCGTTGATCGACAGCGGAATCCCGGTAGCGGAGGCACCGGTACCCTGGCTGGCGGTGGGGCCGGTGGCACCCGTGGTACCCGTAGGGCCAGCGGGGCCAGCGGAGCCGTTCGATCCGTTAGTGCCGGTGGCTCCCGCCGCACCTGCAGAAGGCACAATGCCGGGCCCGAACAGGATCACGGGCACTGTCTGTCCAGCGATTCCACTTCCGTTGACGATGCCCAGGATCTGATTGCTGGTAGGCGCGGTAGAGGACCCGGTATCGTGGCAGTCGCCTGCGGTCCCGGTGCTGACCTGAAAATAGTCCCCGGCGTGGGTAATGCCGTCGAAGACGCAACTGGCGCTGCCGAACAGGGTAACGGCACCCGTGGAGCCACTCGCGCCCGTCGCACCCGCGATTCCAATGACTCCCGTTGTGCTGGACGTCGAGGCATTTATCACCGTGCTGGCCGCCTGAACCACCAGCTTATTGGTGAAGACGCCGCCGGGGCCGAAAGTATAGGTCACGGTGGAGGGGCCGGTCGGGCCAGTGGAGCCGTTCGATCCGTTAGTGCCGGTGGCTCCCGTCGCTCCGGTAGCCCCGGTGGCGCCCGTGGGGCCGGTTGCACCTACACCCGTGGGGCCCGTGGCGCCGGTTGCGCCGGCGGAACCCGATCCGGGTTCAATTTCGGCACCGAAAAGGAGCACGTTGACGGTGTTGCCCGGGAACCCCGACTGCAGGATGCGGCCCACTACCTGGCCGGAGGTGGGGTAGGCGGAACCCCTGTCGGAGCAAAAGGCATCGTTTAGATCTGCCTGGAAATAATCGCCGGCCGTAGGCCGGTTACTAAAGCCGCAGGAGGCCAGCCCGACAGTGGTCACGGAAACGGGATTTCCGGCGGACACGGTCGCGGTTGCGATGCCAACGATGCCGGTGGCGTTGCCGTTGCCCGCATCCTGTACCTGGGCCGGGCTGGTACCCGAAACGATCTGCTGCAGAAAGTTGATTGTGCTGCCGTTGGGTCCGGAGGTGTACGTAACAGTGGAGGGACCGGTGGGACCCGTGGGTCCTGTAGTTCCGACGCCTGTGGCTCCGGTGGGGCCTGTTGCGCCGGTGGTACCGATGCCCGTGGCGCCGGTAGGTCCGGTGGCTCCGTTAGCGCCCGTGGCACCTGTGGCTCCGGTGGTTCCCGCGCCGGTCGCGCCGGTGGCACCGGTGGCTCCGGTAGGTCCGGTAGGTCCGGCGGTTGTGGAAGTTGCGCCGGTGGCTCCGGTAGCGCCGGTGACTCCCGTTGCGCCCGTGGCCAGCTGCGCCCATGTGGACGAGGGAGTTGGTGTGGTATTGCTGTTTGCCAGGAGCGCGATCCAGGACGATCCGCCCGAGGTCACGACGTCATTGGGAACATAGCTTGTGCCGCTCGACCATGCGCCCTTGAAAGAAATTCCGGTTGGCCCGGTTGCGCCCTGCTGCACGAGGAGGCCCCAGAAGGTGGGTGCGGTGTCCGGTTGAGTGCTGCTGTTGTTCTGGATACAGATATAAGCTGAGCCGTTGTAGAGGACGGTGTCACCGACAACGTAGGCCGTGGAACCAGACCATGGGCCCTTGAACGTTACCGGGGGGCCAGTTGGTCCCGTAGGTCCGGCGACGAGCGAAGCGGCTCCCGTTGCGCCGGTAGGGCCGGTGGGCCCGGCAGTGCCGATGCCTGTAGCCCCGGTAGCGCCCGTGGTTCCGGCGCCGGTCGCGCCGGTAGCTCCCGTGGGTCCGGTAGGTCCGACGGCTGTGGAAGTTGCGCCGGTCGCTCCGGTGACGCCCGTGGGACCTGTGGGGCCGGTGGCTCCCGTTGCGCCCGTGGTTCCGACGCCCGTGGCTCCGGTCGCGCCTGTCGGGCCCGTTCCGCCCGCGGAAGTCAGCGTAATCTCAAGCTGAGGGGCATGGCTGGTATTGGTGGCTTCCTTACTGTCGAACGCGACGTTGACTCCGCCGTTGGGCGTGATGATGAAGCCGTTATTGGCCGTAGAGGTGAGCCAGGCCTGCACGGCAGCGGTGGCATCGACATAGACGAAGGCGTTGGCCGCATTGACCGGAAGAGTGGTGGTCAGGACCGGCATGCCGGCTGTGATGCCGGACTGCCCGGTGACGGTGCCCTCCGACCAGGGGCCGCCCACGGCGGCCGAGATGGTAACGGTGCCGCCGGTGGTGACGGTTCGGGCGAAGAGGATGAGGGTCGCTTTGGCAATGTTGGCCGAGGTGGTTCCGGCCGGGAGGGTGGTGATATCGAACTGGACCAGACCGTTGTAGTTGTTGGTCCCTCCCACGGAAACCATCTGCGCAATTCCCAGGTTCGCGGACGTGCCGGGAGATATGGTGGAGTCGCCCACCAGCGGGACGGACTGCGCTAAAGCCGCGGCGGGTATCAGCGCCAGGGCGAGTACAACTGGACCGAGAACTCTCTTAGTCACATTTTCTCCGATATATCTTTTGCCGGCCCGTGCGAATTCCGCCGTGCCGGCTTCACTGACTGCGTGCTTCCGCATTTATCCGGGACCGCCGGTGCCGCAATGCGTTGAAACAGAGATGTACCCCGACCCGCTGGTAACGCCCGCGCCGGTGATGGCGATGGCGACGGTGTCGCCCGCAACGACCGTGACGGTCTGACCCGTGAGGTTGCCGTTGACGGACGCCGTCGCGACGGTGCCGCCGGAGTTCAGGGTGCCGATGGTCCCGCTGGCCGTAAGGGCGGTGGCGGAACCGTTTTTATAGAGAGTGGCGGTAACCGCGCCGCCGCCCCCCAGGCCGTAGACGACAAGGCCCGGATTCACGTAGATCGAATCGAAGGTGCATCCGACGGGCATGGCTACCGCCATGTTCGAGAAAGTGGAGTTCGCTGAATTGCCGACGAGCGGGTCGCCGCTGACGTTCAGCGGGGCGAACAGGGTCGTCGGGGTTTGCTGGTTGTAGACGTTGGCCGTGAAGACGAGTCCGAGAGCGCCGGCGCCGGTGGGACCGGTTGCCCCGGTCGGTCCGGGGACCACCGAGTTCGCGCCGGTCGCGCCGGTGGCTCCGGTTGAGCCGGTCGCGCCGGTGGTTCCGGTCGAACCGGTTGCTCCGTTGTTGCCGGTTGCGCCTGTGGCTCCGGTCGAACCGGTTGTTCCGTTGTTACCGGTCGCGCCTGTAGCTCCGGTCGAACCGGTCGTTCCGTTGTTACCGGTCGCGCCTGTAGCACCTGTTGAACCGGTCGTTCCGTTGTTGCCGGTTGCGCCTGTG
>Ga0302279_10008460_pt1 | contig 10084 bp, 9 predicted proteins | sample III_Bog_N3_3_FD_194541 | JGI IMG/M metagenome (GOLD analysis project Ga0302279, IMG submission 194541) | Peat permafrost microbial communities from Stordalen Mire near Abisko, Sweden - III_Bog_N3_3 | ecosystem: Environmental > Terrestrial > Soil > Wetlands > Peat | place: Sweden: Abisko...
CCAGACGCTGTTCGAGCGGCTGGAGACGCAGGAGACGATGATCCGCCTGCTCGACCTCGCCGAACGCTCGGACGGCGTGCGGATTTTCATCGGCGCCGAGAGCGGGCTGTTCGACACCACCGGGGTGTCGATGGTGGTGGCGCCGGCCCGCAACGGGGCCGGGCGGATTGTCGGTGCGATCGGGGTGATCGGGCCGACGCGGATCAACTACGGGCGGATTATTCCGGTGGTTGATTATACCGCGCGGGTGGTGGGGCGGTTGCTGGGGTAGGCCGCCTCAATAATGTGGCGGTGGCTTGATATGCCCCTCCGCGCGCGTCTCCCAATCGTCGACCATATCCATCAGGCTATCGAGATAATCGCCATCCGGCGTGCCGGGCGCAGCGCCCCAGAAGCGGCGCAGTTCGGCCATGGCCAGATCGTAGGTCGCTTCATCGTGGATGGTGGCGATCTCCATCACCGTTAATCCTTCGGACACTTTCGTTGTCTATATTCCCGACAGGGCTCTCGGTGATAGCCCAGCCTTAGCCCCCTATCGAAACCGCCATCGCGTGCCCCTGGTCGTTCTGACAGCTGACGGAACCGGCCTTCTGGCCGGAGGCAACCTGAAAAGCGCGACCAGCCCATCATAATCTGCAACTTTCCCTTCTTGTTCTCGGCCACGAGGTCCACTACCTGAGGGACATGAGCACGAAACACGACACCCCCCTCGAAGCAGAATTCCCCGAGCCCGAGCTGTCGGCCGAGACGCCTGAGCAGGTCATGGCGGCCGCTGCCGCCAGGATCGCCGAGCTTGAAGCCGAGCGCGACGATTTCCGCGACAAGTGGATGCGCTCGGAAGCCGAGATGCAGAACGTTCGCCACCGCGCCAAGCGCGACGTGGACGATGCCCGGCAGTATGCCGTGCAGAAATTCGCCCGTGACGTGGCCGAGGCGGCCGAGAACATCAAGCGCGGCCTCGACAGCATTCCCGCCGCGACCGCCAGCGAGCCGGCGTTGCTCTCCAAGCTGCGTGAGGGTTTTGAAGGCATTGAGCGCAGCTTCATCGCCCTTTTGGAGCGCAACGGCGTGGTCTGCACCGACCCGACCGGCGCTTTGTTCGATCCCAACCTGCACCAGGCGATGAGCGAGCAGGAGACCGATCAGCATCCGCCCGGAACCGTTCTGCAAGCCTGGACCAAGGGCTGGACGCTGAACGGCCGCATCCTGCGCCCGGCGATGGTGGTGGTGGCGAAGGCTCCCGCCGTGCCGCTGCCGCATGCCACGAAGCTCGACACCACTGCGTAGGGGTATCCCCTGCACAATAAATTGGCATCCCGGCCTTGCCCACCGGGGGTCTGCTGAATACATCGTGTTCAGCCTGATTACGGGCAACGAAAGAACGGCCTGACCCACGGCCGGAATATCAACAGGGATGGCGTTCGGTGCCTCGGGCCGGATTCCTCCGCTGACAAGGAGACTGCAATGAGCAAGGTCATCGGTATCGACCTCGGCACCACCAATTCCTGCGTTGCGATCATGGAGGGCAAGGATGTCCGCGTGATCGAAAACAGCGAGGGTGCCCGTACTACCCCATCGATTGTCGCCTTTTCGGAGAGCGGCGAGCGTCTGGTCGGCCAGTCCGCCAAGCGGCAGGCCGTCACCAACCCGACCAACACACTTTACGCCGTCAAGCGCCTGATCGGCCGTCGCTACGACGATCCGTTGGTTGCCAAGGACAAGGGCATGGTGCCCTACAGCATCGTGCGCGGCGACAACGGCGACGCCTGGGTGGAAGCCCGCGGCGAGAAGTATTCGCCCAGCCAGGTCAGCGCCTTCATCCTCGGCAAGATGAAAGAGACCGCCGAGGCCTATCTCGGCGAGACCGTGACGCAGGCTGTCATCACCGTTCCGGCCTACTTCAACGACAGCCAGCGCCAGGCCACCAAGGACGCCGGCCGCATCGCCGGCCTTGATGTGCTGCGCATCATCAACGAGCCGACCGCCGCCGCCCTTGCCTATGGCATGGACAAGAAGAAAAGCGGCGTGATCGCGGTTTATGATCTGGGCGGCGGCACCTTCGACGTGTCCGTGCTGGAAATCGGCGACGGCGTGTTCGAGGTGAAGTCCACCAACGGCGACACCTTCCTGGGCGGTGAGGATTTCGATCTTCGCGTGATCGAATATCTCGCGGCCGAGTTCAAGAAGGAGCAGGGCATCGACCTGCGCAACGACAAGCTTGCGTTGCAGCGCCTGAAGGAAGCCGCCGAGAAGGCCAAGATCGAGCTGTCTTCCTCCAAGGAGACCGAGATCAACCTGCCGTTCATCACCGCCGACGCTTCGGGTCCGAAGCATCTGGTGATGAAGCTGACCCGCGCGAAGCTGGAAAGCCTGGTTGACGATCTGATCACCCGCACGCTTGAGCCTTGCAAGGCAGCGCTGAAGGACGCCGGCGTGACCGCTGGCGAGATCGAGGAAGTGATCCTGGTTGGCGGTATGACCCGCATGCCCAAGGTCATCGAGATCGTGAAACAGTTCTTCGGCCGTGAGCCGGCCCGCAACGTGAACCCCGACGAAGTCGTGGCGATCGGTGCAGCCGTCCAGGGCGCTGTGCTGAAGGGCGACGTGAAGGACGTTCTGCTGCTCGACGTGACCCCGCTTTCGCTGGGCATCGAGACGCTCGGTGGCGTGTTCACCCGCTTGATCGACCGCAACACGACGATCCCGACCAAGAAGAGCCAGGTGTTCTCCACCGCCGACGACGGGCAGACCGCGGTCACCATCAAGGTGTTCCAGGGCGAGCGCGAAATGGCGGCGGATAACAAGATCCTCGGCCAGTTCGACCTTGTTGGCCTGCCCTCCGCCCCGCGCGGCGTGCCGCAGATCGAGGTGACCTTCGACATCGACGCCAACGGCATCGTCTCGGTGCAGGCGAAGGACAAGGCCACAGGCAAGGAGCAGCAGATCCGCATCCAGGCCAGCGGCGGTCTTTCGGATGCCGACATCCAGAAGATGGTTAAGGAAGCCGAAGCCAACGCTGAATCCGACAAGACGCGTCGGGCGTTCATCGAGGCGAAGAACCATGCTGACGGCCTGATCCATCAGACCGAGAAGACGCTTGCGGAGAACGAGGGCAAGGTTGCCCCCGCCGACAAGTCCGACGCCGAGGCCGCCATTTCAGCTGTTCGCAGCGCGATGGAAGGCACCGACGCCGCGGTGTTGACGGCCGCCAGCGACAAGCTGACGCAGATCGCCATGAAGATCGGTGAGGCCGTCTACAAGGCCGGCGCCGAAGCGGGCGAGCAGCCCGCCGCTGGTGGCAAGCCTGCTGATGACAACGTGGTCGATGCCGACTTCGAGGAAGTCAGCGACAAGAAGAAGTCTGCCTGATCCTTTCAGGCTGGCGTTTGCAGTAGTAAGACCGGCACCCGCCTTTCACGAGGCGGGTGCCGTGCAATTTGGGGCTTTGAAGGGCTGACATGGCCAAGCAGGATTTCTACGCCACCCTCGGGGTTGCGCGCGACGCAAGCGCTGACGATCTCAAGAAGGCCTATCGCAAGCTGGCGATGAAGTTTCACCCGGATCGCAATCCCGGAGACGCCGCCGCTGAGGCCAAGTTCAAGGAAATCAACGAGGCCTACGACATCCTCAAGGACGACCAGAAGCGTGGCGCCTATGACCGCTACGGCCATGCCGCCTTTGAGGGCGGCTCCGGCGGCGGCGGTGGCGGCGGCTTCGAAGGCGGCGGACTCGGCGACATCTTCGACCAGATGTTCGGCGATTTCATGGGCGGCCGTCGCGGTGGCGGTGGCCAGCGCGCCGGCGCGGATATCCGCACCCAGGTGGAAATCGACCTCACCGACGCGTTCTCCGGCACCAAGACCACACTGCGGGTTCCCACCCGCGTGTCCTGCGAGGCATGCACCGGCACCGGGTCGGATAGCAAAGAGGCCGGCCGCGAAGCCTGCCCAACCTGTGGCGGCGCCGGCAAGGTGCGGGCCCAGCAGGGCTTCTTCCTCGTCGAGCGAACCTGCCCGACCTGCGCCGGCCGTGGCCGTGTGGTGCGCAACCCCTGCAAAATCTGTCACGGCCAGGGCACCGTGCAGCGCGAGCGCAACCTGCAGGTGGCAATCCCCGCCGGCGTTGAGGACGGCACCCGCATCAGGCTTGCCGGTGAAGGCGAATCCGGCGGCGCCGGGGTTCCCGCCGGCGACCTCTACGTTCACGTGACCGTCCGCCCGCATCCGATTTTCCAGCGCGACGCCGCCAACGTGTTCTGCGTCGTGCCGTTGCGCATGACCCAGGCGGCACTGGGCACCGACATCGAGGTGCCCTCGATCGATGGCACCCGCGCGCGGGTGAAGATCCCCGCCGGCACCCAGACCGGCGATCAGTTCCGCCTGCGCGGCAAGGGCTTCTCGGTTCTGCGCAGTTCGCAGCGCGGCGATATGTATATTCAGGTGAAGGTGGAAACCGCCCAGAACCTGACACGGCGCCAGCGCGAGTTGCTGGAGCAGTTCGAAAGCGAGGCCAACACCAAGGTCAGCCCGGAATCCGAGGGCTTCCTGGATAAGGTGAAAGCGTTCTTCGAGAAGAGCAAAAGCGCATGAAGCACGGCTTCGGAATCGCCGGCATCGCCGGGCGCATGGGACGGATGCTGATCGAGGAACTCGCGGCCGCCGGTGCCCCGCTCGCCGGTGGGATCGACCGGAACGGTGGCGTCAATGACGCCACGCTGTTCGCCGATATCGCGGGCCTCGCCGCCGAAGCGGAAGTGGTGATCGACTTTACCCACGCCAGTTCAGCCCGTGAGCACGCCCGCATGCTCGCGCGCGCCGGCACCGCCTGGGTGCTCGGCACCACCGGGCTATCCATCGAGGAGGAAGCCGAGGTGGCCGAGGCCGCCAAGCGCATTCCCGTTGTTTATGCGCCGAACTTTTCGCCGGGCGTGAACCTGGTTCTCGCGCTTGCCGAGCGCATGGCGGCAGCGCTGCCGCCAGCCATGTACGACGCTGAGATCGTCGAGATGCACCACCGCCAGAAGGTTGATGCCCCCTCCGGCACCGCCGTCGGCATCGGCCGCGCCGTCGCCCGTGGGCGCGGAGTCGATCTGGAAGCTGTTAAGGAAAGCGGTCGTGACGGCCATACCGGCGCGCGGAAGCCCGGCGCTATCGGCTTTTCTGCCATGCGTGGCGGCCAGGTGGTGGGGGAACACACCCTGCTGTTCGCCGCCGCCGATGAGCATATCGCGCTGACCCATCGCGCCTTTGACCGGCGGGTATTTGCTTCCGGCGCCGTGCGGGCAGCCCTTTGGGTGCGTGGCAAGCCGGCCGGGCTTTACTCGATGATGGACGTGCTGGGGATGCAGACTGGGTAAAGGTTTTTTGGTGCTTTTTTTCAAACCAGAAGGGAAGAAAAGCCTTCTTTTTGAAAAAAGAAGCAAAAACTTTTATTCATTAAAGCATTTTTCCGCCAGGTCGTTGGGTGATCGCATCGGGTGAGGCGGGGTTGACCCTTGGGCCGCTTTACGCCAAACCCCGCGTGAACGACAAAATACCCGTCGTATATAACCATATCTTGATATCCTACCTGTCTGGGGGCCATCGATGCGCGACACCGGCGAATACCTCTTCACGTCCGAATCGGTTTCGGAAGGCCATCCTGATAAGGTCGCCGACCGGATCAGCGATACCGTGGTGGACGCGTTCCTCACCGCCGATCCGTATGCACGCGTCGCCTGCGAGACGCTGGTGACCACCAACCGCGTCGTGCTCGCCGGTGAAACCCGTGGGCCCGATACCGTGACCCATGAATATCTGGCCCATCTCGCCCGTCTCGCCATCCGCGACATCGGCTATGACCAGAAGGGTTTCTCCTGGAAGACCGCCGATATCGCCGTGCACCTGCACCCGCAGAGCAGCGACATCGCCCAGGGCGTGGATAGCGCAGGGAACAAGGACGAAGGCGCCGGCGACCAGGGCATCATGTTCGGGTATGCCTGCACCGAAACGCCCAGCCTGATGCCGGCGCCGCTTTACTATTCGCACCTCGTCCTGCGCCGGATCAGCGAACTGCGCCGTGCGAAGGACCTTTCGGTTGAAGGCCTGGAGCCGGACGCCAAGAGCCAGGTGACGCTGCGCTATGTCGATGGCAAGCCGGTTGGCGCCACTTCGATCGTGGTCTCCACCCAGCACCAGGAACATATCTCGCAGTCGCGCATCAAGGAGATGCTGCTGCCGCTGATCGAGAGCAGCCTGCCCGCCGGCTGGATGCCCTCCGCCGATGAGATCTACATCAATCCGACAGGTAACTTCGTCATCGGCGGCCCCGATGGCGACTGCGGCCTGACCGGGCGCAAGATCATCGTCGACACCTACGGCGGGGCCGCTCCGCATGGCGGCGGCGCGTTCTCCGGCAAGGATCCGACCAAGGTCGATCGTTCGGCTGCCTATGTTTGCCGCTACCTCGCCAAGAACGTGGTGGCCGCTGGGCTGGCTTCGAAGTGCACGCTGCAGATCAGCTACGCCATCGGCGTGTCGCATCCGCTGTCGGTCTATGTCGATCTGCACGGCACCGGGACCGACGTGGATGAGGGCAAGCTGGAAGCCACTCTGCGCGAACTGGTGAACCTGACGCCGCGCGGTATTCGCGAGCATCTGCACCTGAACCGGCCGATCTATGCGGTGACCTCCGCCTATGGCCATTTCGGCCGCGATCCCGACATCGAAAAGGGCACCTTCACCTGGGAAAAGACCGATCTGGTCCCGGCGTTGAAGTCCGCCTTCGGCCGCTGATATGACGACGCAGGGGGAAGGGGCTCCCCTTCCCCCTGATGTCGCCTTGGGCCGGACTGTGAAGCCGCCGCCCGACCGGCTCTACGGCCGGATCAAGAGCCACACGTTGCGCCCGCGCCAGCGGTTGCTGCTGGATGAAACCCTGCCGCGTATCCGCTTTGATATCGCCGAGGCTTCGCAGCCTCGGGCGTCTTTCCCGGCCGAGCTTGATGAGCTTTGGCTCGAAGTTGGCTTCGGCGGCGGTGAGCATGCGCTCGCACAGATAGAGGCCAATCCGCGGGTTGGGCTGATTGCCTGCGAAGTGTTTGAGCTCGGGCTGTGCTCGCTGTTGTCGCGCCTGGTGGCCGATGATGCGGAAGCCACCGGAGCACTTCCGGGCAATCTGCGGCTGTTTGATGATGATGCCCGCACGCTGATACGGGCACTGCCGGATGGCTGCCTGTCGCGGCTGTTCCTGATGTTTCCGGACCCGTGGCCGAAATCGCGCCATGCCAAGCGGCGCTTCGTGCATCCGGCGTTGTTGCCCGATCTCGCCCGCGTGCTGGTGCCAGGTGGTGTGTGGCGGATTGCCAGCGATGATCCGACGTATCAGGCCTGGGTTGCCGAAGTGATGGGCGCGCAGACATTGTTCGATGTGCCGCCGCCCGCGACCGTCAGGCCTGAGGGCTGGCCGCCGACGCGTTACGAGGCCAAGGCGCTGCGGGCCGGCCGGCAGCCGCTTTACTGGAGTGCGACGCGCCTCTGAGGGAACGGGTTCTGAGGAGGCCGCATTGATAAGATTCACCGTGCATGCCCGGGAAATGATAGAAGAGCGCGAGATCGATGTGGCCTGGATAGTGGAGCGCTTGCGGCGCCCGACTGGACTGATACCGACCCCCGCGACCGCAGCCTGACCCGATCCTATCGATCGACCGCGGCCGCCGGTGGCCGCGTGCTTCGTGTGGTGCATCGCGACGACCGTGACGATCGCCTTGTTGTGACGGCCCATTTTGACCGGGGAGCCCGCCCATGATCACCACCAGCTATGATCCGGAGGCCGACGCCCTTTACGTCCGTCTCTCCCCCAAGGGAACCAAGGTCGCGGAGACCCGTGAAGTGGAATCGGGTGTTCTGCTCGACATCGACGCCGGTGGCCGGGTGATCGGCGTAGAAATTCTCAATGTTCGCAGTCGGGATGCTGCCAACGCAGCTGCCGCCTGACGCACCTCCTGCGGATCGTTCAGCCGCCGAGCAACGCGCGTGCCCCGTCCCAGAGCGATGTCACCAGTTCGCTGGCCGGGCGGGCCTGGGCGAGGGCTGCCGATTGGCCGGCCCAGGCCTGCATGCGTTGGATGTCACCGTCCCTGGTGGCCTGGTCACGCATGGCCTGGGTCAGGGCGCGCTGCACCGGGTAGGGGGCGGGTGCCGGGGCTTCGGCGGCGTTTGCCTGGCGAACGTAGTCCGTGGCGATGCTGCGCCCGGTGCGGCCGCTGAAGGCGCGGGTCAGGATTGTGGCTTCGGGTGCGGTTTGGCCGAGCGCATCGGCCCAGGCGGGGGCGATTTTTGCTTCCGGGCAGCGCAGGAAGCCGGTGCCGATCTGCACGGCGCTGGCACCCAGCGTTAGAGCCGCGGCGATGCCACGGGAATCGGCGATGCCGCCGGTGGCGACCACCGGGATATTCACCGCGTCCACCACCGCTGGCAGCAGCGAAAAAAGACCGACCGATTGAGCTTCGGCGAGGTTCGGATCGAAGCTGCCGCGATGGCCGCCGGCTTCCGCCCCTTGGGCCACGATCACATCCGCCCCGGCGGCCTCGGCGGCGCGTGCTTCGGCCGGGGTGCTGACGATGGCGAACCAGGCGATCCCCTGCGCTTTCATGCGGGCGACGAAATCGGGCGGGTAGAGGCCCATGATGGAGCTGATGATCGCCGGACCTGCCGCCAGCATCGCTTCACACTGCGCGTTGAAATCGGGCGGCGTGGCGTTGGCGGCTTCTTCGGCCACCTCGGGGCCGAAGCCTGCCAGGAAGTCCCGCAGCTTTGCCTCATGGGCGGTGTCGCGCAGCGGGGCCGCGTCGGGGATCCACAGATTGAGCTGGAAGGCGCCGTTGCTGCCGGCGCGCACGTCCTGCGCCCAGGCGGTGATCGCCGCTGGTTGCATCAGCAATCCGCCACAGGCGCCGAGCCCGCCGGCCTGCCCCACGGCGATCGACAGCGACGGCGAACAGGCGCCGGCCATCGGCGCCAGCAGGATCGGCAGCCGCAGGCCGAAACGGGCGCAGAAGGCTTCGGCGCGGTCCAGGGTCGTGGTCATTATCGCCGCCACACGAAGGCCGAACTGACCGCGTAGTTCCACACCAGGCTCATGATGGCGCCGACGATGCCGGCCAGGAACCATCCGGTCATTTGCGGCCCGAACAGGAATGCCGCCACCGAGAGGTTGCCGATGGCGCCCACCGCCGAGATCGCCGCGAACAGGGCCAGCCCGCGCCAGAGCCTGGCCCCGCGCAGTTGGCGATCGCCGAAGGTGAAGCGGTTGTTCAGCACGAAATTGCCGAGGATGGCAGCAGCCGTGGCGACGCCCTGCGCCATGCTGAACGGCAGCAGCGCCAGTTTCAGCGCGACGAGCAGCACCAGCATGTGCAGGATGATGCCGAACGTGCCGACCCCCGCGAACAGCACAAAGCGAACCGGCACGATGTGGCCGACGCTTTTGTCGACCAGCAGCAGCGCGTAGTCGCGCATCACGCCGGCGTCCAGCTTGCTTTCGCCGGCCACCCTGGTGCGGAACTGGAACGGCAGTTCGACGATGCGGGGCGGTGTCGGCAGGGAGGCGATGATGTCGAGCAGGATCTTGAAGCCGATCGCCGACAGGTTGCGCAGCGCTTCGTCAAACACCTCCCGCCGCAGCATGAAGAAACCGCTCATCGGGTCCGCCACTTCGGTTTTCAGCACCATCTGGCCGAGTTTGGTGGCGAAGTTGGACATGCCGGCGCGCCTGGCGTCCCACTCACCGATGCCGCCGCCGGGCACGTAGCGGCTGCCGATGGCGATATCGGCGCCTGGCTTGCCATCTTCGCCCTTCAGCGCTGCCAGCATGCGCGGCAACACGGCTTCGTCGTGCTGCATGTCGCCGTCCATCGCCGCCACATAGGGTGCGAAGCTGGCCTGTGCGCCTTCGATGAAGGCGCTGGACAGGCCGCGGCGGCCGACGCGGTGGATCATGCGGATTCGTGAGTCGGTTCTGGCGATGGCGGCGATGGCGTCTCGCGTGCCGTCGCGGCTGTCGTCGTCGACAAACATGATCTCCCAGGCGATGCCATCGAGCACGT
>Ga0302279_10008461_pt1 | contig 10083 bp, 4 predicted proteins | sample III_Bog_N3_3_FD_194541 | JGI IMG/M metagenome (GOLD analysis project Ga0302279, IMG submission 194541) | Peat permafrost microbial communities from Stordalen Mire near Abisko, Sweden - III_Bog_N3_3 | ecosystem: Environmental > Terrestrial > Soil > Wetlands > Peat | place: Sweden: Abisko...
GTGACCCGGTCGTAGGCAGCCAGACCGGGTGCGTCGGGCAGCACGACCCCGGTGACCCCCCAGGCCGACAACGCCCGACGGGTGGCGGCGACGTCACCGGGTTGGAGGGACTGCGCGGTGAAGGAGAAGGAGGCCCGGCCGATGGCCTCGGCCCCGGCCCGCTCGGCCCCGGCACGTTGCACCACGCCCCCCGGTCCCCCGCCACCGACCATGGCATAGGGGAACCCGACCACGGCCTGCCACGCCATGGCACTCTCGATCACCTGGTACGGCACCGGGAAGACGAGCAGCACCGGGTGTCCGGACAGGCGGGGGGCGACCGTGGTGAACCACGGCGGCGGCCGGACCCGCTGGGTGACCATGGGAACCGTCGGCGACAGATAGGTGGCCAGGGGTCCGAGCGCGACGGCGACCACCGTCACACCGGCCCATGCCGGTGCCCATCGGGCGATGAACCCTGGGATGGGCGTCGGCGTCGGACCACCGTCGTGGGTGCGGTCCCCCTGGTGTGGCACCGGGCCGATCCGTGACCGGACCGACCGGCGGGTGTGGTCGACGATGACACCGAGCATCACGGCCAACGACAGATAGGTGACCAGTACGAAGCGGCTGGGAATGATGTTCTGGAGCAACGGCTGGTTGGTGGCCACCTGCCACGGCAGCCAGGTCGACGGACTGGCTCCGAGCGACAGCACCGCGGCGATCACGGCCAGGGTGCCGAAGAGCCACAGTCGGCGGTCCCGACGCCAGACCACGAGCCCGACCACCGCCACGACGAGCATGCCGAGGCCCACGTACTGGCCCGAGAGGGTCGGGCCCTGGTAGCCGCCCACCCGGTGGGTGAACACGTCGAACCCGGCCGACGCCGGGGTCGGCCAGACGTAGGCCTTGAGGGTGGCGCCCTCCAGACCCAGCTCCAAGGTGGGCCACACCCGACCCGAGGTGTGCGCCGGTCCGGCCAGGGCGAACCACGTCGGCCAGGCCAGCAGGACCGTGGCGGTGCCGGCCGCGATACCGAGTCCCACCGCCACCCGACGGGTGCCGGCCCGGAGTCGCTCCCGGTACCGGAGTCCGTAGGCCAGGAGCAGGACCGCTGCGCAGACACCGACGATGCCCAGCAGCAACAGGACCTCGGTCCCCACGAAGAACTGGACCACGATCAACAGGCCGAGCACGACGCCCACCGTCACCGGGCTCCGGCGGGTGCCGTACATGAGCTCGTCGAGGCAGGCCACCACCAGGGGCGGCACCACGGCCCACCCCAGCATCAGGTGGGCATCGGACAGGCTGACCAGCACCAACGGGGAGAATCCGTAGAGCAGGCCGGCGGCGAAGGCCGCCGGCTCCCACTCCACCCACCGCCGCACCAACACGAACATGGCCAGTCCCGACAGTGCCGGGGCGAGGGTGAGCGCCACGTTCATCGAGGCGACGGGCCCGAAAGCCCAGGTCACCGGGGCGAGTACGACGCCCAGCGCAAGGACGGACGTATTGGCCAACAGGTTGACCCCGCCGGGGTGGGACATGGCCGCCGACGAGAACGGGTCGAGTCCGTGGGCCAGGGCGTGGGCGGGCCAGGCGAAGAACCACAGGAACAACGCGCTGTCGCCGCAGCCGCAGGTGGTCGTGGACGTCGGGTGCGAGCTCCACACGTGCCACCACACCACGAGGGCCAGAGCCAGGTAGGCGGCGCCGGCGGCAACGACGGGAGCGACCTTGCGTCCGCTCCGCCGGGCCTCCGCGTGGTCAGGCACCGGAGCCGGCCGGTGGAGCGGAGGTGCCCGGCGCGGCGAGGACGCACCGGGGAACCGCCATCGGGTCAGTCCCCGGTGCCGTGCAGCGCGCCAGGTCGGCCGCCGACACCGGGTGGGGTGCCGGGGTCGTCGTCGCCAGGGTGCCCGATCCGGCGGACCACACCCAGGCGTCGTCCTGGTAGTCGGGTGCCACGCCGAGGACGGCCGTCAACAGTCCGACGGCGTAGGTGGCGCTGCGCCCCTGCTCATAGGCAGGTAGGTCGGGCTGGTCGGGGACGACCACCGTGGTGACCCGCCACAGCGCCATGGCCCGCCGGACCGCGGTCACGTTGGCCGCGGTGGCCTGGGGCTCGGGACCGAGTGGCAGCGAGGCGTGGAAGAGGACCTCGAACCCGGGGCGTGCGGCACCCGCCCGTGACGGCTGTCCCTGGGGACCCCCGCCACCGGCCTGGGCCCAGGCCATGGCGTTCACCGCCTGCCACGCCTGGGCGGACTGCAGACCGGAGAACGGTACCGGGTAGGCCAGCACCACCCGGCCGGGTGGAAGTGTCGCTCCCCGCGCCGAGTACCAGGTCGGCAGCACCACCTGGCGTGCGGCGAGCGGCACGTTGGGCGCGAGGGCGGCCAGTGACGGGATCAACATGGCGATACCGACGACCACTCCCACCGCCCCGGCCCAGCTCGCGGTCGACCCGGACCGACCACGTGGGTCGCCGTCCGGATCGTTGTCGCCACGGGGACGGTGGGCCGGCACGCCGCCGCTGCCGCCGGCTCTGGTGCCGTCTCTGGCGACGTGCCGGGCGAGCTGGTGGTGGAGATGGTCGAGGGCGAGGCCGGCCATGACGGCGACACACAAGGTGACCACCAGGGTGAACCGGACCTCGACGATGTCCCCGATCCACGGGACGTGCTGGAGCGCCGTCCACGGGACCCAGCTGCCGTGGCCCGGCCCGAGCGACAGGACGGCGGCGATCAGGCCGACGCCTCCGAACAGCAGCAGTCTGCGGTCCCGGTGCCACGCCACCGCACCGACGACGGCCACCGCCAACACCCCGGCACCGAGATAGCCGAGGCCGACCAGCACCGGGCCCTGGTAGCCGCCGAACTGCAGCATCGCCGGTCGCAGTCCGGCCAGGCCGCCGGTGGTGACGAAACTGGACCAGGTGGTGCCGAACCGGGCCGTCGCGCCGGCCGACCAGATCGGCCCCACCAGGTGGGCCGGTCCGTCGAGCAGGAACCAGAGGGGGTAGGCCAGCACGACCACCGATGTCCCGACCGCCACGGCGGCCCCCCGCAACGCAGGTCCGGTCCGGCCCCGCAGCGACCCCGGATCCGAGACGGCCGTCCCGACGACCAGCAGGACGATCCCGACCAGTGCGGCCACGACGGTGATCACCAGGACCTCGGTACTGACGAAGAACTGCACCACCATGAGGCCGGCCAGCGCCAACCCGTTGCGCCACGGAGGTCGGCGCTGGGTGACGAGCAGGTCGGACAGGACCAGCACGACCAGAGGGGGGACGGCCAGGAACGCGATGTTGAGCTGGTTGAGCGCCAGCTCGGTGACCATGAAGGGGGCGAACCCGTAGGCCAGGCCGGCGAAGAACGCCGCCGGTGTCCACCGGACCCATCGGCGGAGGAGGACGAACATGGCCAACGCCGACAGCGTGGGGGCCAAGGTCAGGGCGACGTTCATCGACGTCACCGGGCCGACGAGCCAGGTGACCGGGGCGAGCAGCACCCCGAGCGCCACCACGCTGGTGTCGTCCAGCAGGTTGATCCCCCCAGGGTGGAAGAGCCACGTCGAGAACAGCACGTCGTGGCCGTGGGCGAGCGCATAGGCCGGCCACTGGAAGAACCACAGGAACCGCGCGGCGTCGCCGCACCCGCAGGTGGTGGTGGTCGAGGGATGGGTCGACCACACGCCCCACCACACCACCACGGCCAGGATCAGGTAGGCCGACCCGGCCAGGACCACCGACCGTCCACCCGGAGCCCGATGGGGGGCGCGGCCTGCGTCCCGCCCGCCGCCCACCGGCGCCGGCGGGTCGGTCCGGGCACCGGCACCGGCACCGGCATCGGCTCCGGCATCGGGGACCACCGTCACCGACGGGCCCCGTTCCCGCACAGCTGCACCATCGCCACCTGCGGATCGGCGCTGAAGTGCATCGTGGTGAATCCGAGGCTGTCGACCAGGTTGGAGGCCAACCGCGACGCCGTCAGCGGCGCGGTGATGGCCACCAGGTAGGCGTGCAGGGGGTCACACGCCAGGGCCTCGCGTGCCGCCGCCACCGACGCGGCGGACGGTCCGCCCGGGGAGGACGTCGATCCCACCACGCCGAACCGTCCGAGCATCCACGAGGGTCCGATGAGCTTTTCGTGGCCGGGTCGGGCGTGGTGGACCACGGTGGTGTGGCTCCCGATGGGATTGGCCAGCGAGTACGAGTCGTAGACGTAGACGTCGGGGCCGGCCAGGTAGCCGATCACCCCGATGGCGGGCAGGTTGACGGCGAGGGAGAACGGCAGGGGTGAGCGGGCCGGGAGGGCCGCCGCAGGATCCACCGGGACGAACGGGTTGGTGATCACCAGGACCTCCTGATGACCGGGCGGCACTCGGTGCGATGCCGCGGCCAGCACGGCGCCGGCACGGCCCGACAGCGCCCGCGCGTAGTCGGCGGCGGTCACCGGGTGGGGCGAGCCGGTGGCGGTGATCCAACTGTTGCGCTCGTTGGAGATGAACACCGTCTGCGGGTTGAGACCCGGGACGATGGGCGGGACGAACCGCAACCAGCCGACGCACACCACCGACCACACGACGACGCCGACGGTGGGCACGAGCAGCGCACCGCGCAGGGAGCGGACCCCGGCATAGACCGGCAGGCACAGCGCGAAGAACGCCGGCAGGAGGAGACGGGCGTGCATGTAGTCGCCCCCCACGTGGACCACGTAGACCAGGTCGGCCAGTCCGGCCACGACCGGCGTGCAGAGCACCAGGACGCCGGTCCGGTCACCGGCCCGCCACCACCGGCCGGTGCGGGCGACCACCAGCCACGCAGCCAGGACGAACGGGAGCCACAAGGTGTAGGGCGCAACGAAGTTCCACAGGTAGGTGGCGCCCTGGGACCACCAGGACGAACCGGCCGCTTTGGCCAGTGCCGTCGACGGGACCAGGAGCGCGTAGTACGCCATCCGGAAGACCTCGACGGCGACGGGCAGTGCCACGGCCGCGACGATCACCGCGGTGCACCGGCGCACCCGAGACGTCGGTTTCGGCCACGTGGGCGAGCCGACCATGACCACGAGGGCGATCAGGAACACGCCGGACGACAGCACGAGCTCGGGTCGGATCAGCGTGCCGAGCCCGGCCACTGCGGCCGCGGCCAGGGCACCGGAGCGACGGTCGGCCACACGGACCAGGAGGAGGAAGGACGCCCCGAGCCACAGGAACACCATCGACATCTCCAGACCGGAGGTGGCGAACTCCCAGACCCCGGCCACCACCGACACCATGAGCAGGCCGAGCGGGAGCACCGTCCCTTCGTGGTGGCGTGCCCCCAGGCGGACCACAGCCAACCCACCGGTCACGAACCCCCCCGCCGTGCAGACCAGACCGAGGACGACCGACGTCCATTCGAGCGACGCCCACGGGGTGATCCCGTGCAGCACGGTGAGGGTGGCCACCCACAGCGGGTCCGAGTCGACCTCGACCCGCTCCCCCACGTTGAAGACCGGCCCGTGACCGGCCAACAGGTTGTGCACCACCCGGAAGTCGATGAAGGCGTCCTCGTCCACCCACCGATAGGTCCAGGCTCCGATGAGCACGACGACGAGAGGGATGAGGAGTGGCCACCACGACGCCACGCCGCCCCCGGATCGTCGGGCCGGACGTCCGGTCGTCGGGTCGTCCGTTGGCTCGGTGGTACGCCGGGTCCCGGCCTCGGGTCCGACGGGCGATTCCCCCCTCGTGACCACGGTGTCCCCCTGGTGTGCGATGGCCGAGATGGTACCGGAGCGGGCCGCCGGGCACGGGGTCCACCGCCGGACGTCGGGTACGATCCTGGCGATGCGAGCACACGGGGGACCAGTCGGGAGTGCGCCGCGCGTGCACCGGGCCGGGTCCGCCGGGACCAGGTAGTCCGGAAGTGGCCGTCGCGGACGGGGACCGGTCCCCCTCCGCCGTCGCCATGGCTGACGCCGCCGCTGCGGCCGCCGCCGCCGACGCGGCCATGGGACCTCCGCGCACCCCCGGGACCGCCGGTGCGCCACCGGCCGACGGGGGCTCCGGGGCCGCCACCCCGTCAGCCGCACCCGATCGGTCAGGTGCCGGCGGCCTGACCCCACCGGGCGACTCACCCGGAGGATCGCTACCGGCGGAGGCCTCCGGGGAGGCATCCGCCGAGACGACCGGAGTGGCCGGGACGACCGAGCCGTACCGGTTCCGCCTGGGCAACCGACCGCCACTCACCGGCATCCGGGCACTGGCGCTGTTCACCGTGCTCACCTACCACTCGAACTTCGAGACGCTGCCGGGCACCTGGGTGGCCCTCCAGGTCTTCTTCGTCCTGAGCGGGTTCCTGATCACGGCGATGCTGGCCGGCGAAGGGATGCGCACCGGTCGCATCAGCCTCGGATCGTTCTACGCCCGCCGCGGCGTGCGGCTGGTCCCCCCGCTGCTGCTCACCGTGGCCCTGTTGGCCATCTACGCCCACTTCGTCCATGTGGCGGACGCCTCCCAACGCCTCTGGGGCGACAGCCTGGCGGCGATGTTCTACTACGCGGACTACCGCCAGGCGTTCGGCCACGCACCCTTCTTCGGCTACCTGGCCCAGACCTGGTCGCTCTCGGTCGAGGAGCAGTTCTACATCCTGTGGTCGATCGCCATGGTGGTCGCGGTGGCCGCCCACAAGCGACACCTGGCCTACGCATTCGCCATCGTGGGGATGCTGTTGTCGACCGGCGACCGCCTCTACCTGGTGTACCACGCACCCCACTTCGACAACGTGGTGTTCAGCCGGGTGTACTACGCATTCGACACCCGGGCCGATGCCCTCTTCCTCGGCTGCCTCCTCGGACTGCTGGCCGCCGACGGCTACCTCCACGGCTGGGACCGTTGGGCCCGGGGGCTGTTGACGGCGGCGGCGGCCGGATCAGCGGTCTTCTTGTGCTGGATCCTGCTCTACGCCCCGCTGTTCACCGAGAACCTGGCGGTGTGGTGGCTCCCGGCCACCACCATCGCATCAGCGGTGATCCTCACCTACTTCGTGATCTGCCCGCGCAGCCTGGGGTCCCGGTTCGTCGGTCTCGGTGTGCTGGTCTTCATCGGCGACCTCTCCTACACCGTGTACCTGATCCACTTCCCGGTCTACCTGGCCATCGAGCAGAACACCACGGGTTGGGCGTTCTGGCCGAACGAGCTGGCCCGACTGGCCGTGATCTTCACCATCGCCATCTTGAGCTGGTTCCTGATCGAACGCCCGTTGATGCGGTGGCGGCAGCGCTCGGCGGCCCGGGTAGCCGCGTCGTCGTAGCCGGCCGCGCCGACGGACCGGCCGGGTCCCAGGGCTACGATCCGGGCGTGGGAGCAGCTGTGGAGGGCCAGGCCACAGCCGGGTCGACGGACGCCGGCGGGCCCGCGCCCGACCACGGACCACCGGATGGGGCCCCCGAGCCGCACCTGGGTCGCATTCCCGCCCTCGACGGCATCCGTGCCCTCGGCATCGTCCTCGTCCTGTTCTTCCACGGCGGCTTCTCCTGGGCCGGGGGTGGGTTCTTCGGCGTGGACGTCTTCTTCGTCCTGTCCGGCTTCCTCATCACCGGGTTGCTGGTGTCCGAGTTCCGACAGAACAACGGCATCGGACTCGTCCGGTTCTGGGGACACCGGATCCGTCGACTGGTGCCGGCACTGCTGGTCCTGCTGGCCGGCATCGCCGTCTACGCACTGGTGGCGGCTCCGTCAGACACCTTGTCGCAGTTACGGGGCGACGCGTTGGCCACCCTGCTCTACGTCAACAACTGGCATCTGGCGTCCGGCGGGCAGGGCTACTTCGCCGCGCTCAACACACCCCGGCCCCTGCTCCACACCTGGTCGCTCTCGATCGAGGAGCAGTTCTACCTGGTGTGGCCACTGGTCGTCCTGGGCGTGCTGCGATGGGGACGGTCGCTTCGCATGCTGCTGGTGGTGACCGTGGCCGGGGCGGTGGCCAGCGCGGTGGCCATGGCCGTGGTCTTCGGAAACGGGTCCGGGGAGAGCCGGGCCTACTACGGGACCGACACACGGGCCCAGGCCCTGTTGATCGGGGCCGCCCTGGCCATCCTCCTCGCCCACCCGCTGCCCCGTCGACGTGCCGGCGCGGTGCGCACCACATCCCTCGTCCGCACGTTCGCACTGTCCCGTGCGGCGACAGCGGGACTGGTGGTGGCCGGGGGGGCAGGCCTCGTGGCCGTGCTCTGGATGTCGGTCGTCGACTCCTCCTCGACCACCTGGATCTACCGGGGCGGGTTCACCCTGGTGGCCGTGGCCACCGCCGCGGTGATCGCGTGCGTGGCACTCGTGCCCACCAGTCCGTGGGCGCGGGCCCTGTCGTTGCGGCCCGTCCGCTACATCGGTGCCATCTCCTACGGTCTCTACCTGTTCCACTGGCCGATCTTCGTGGTGGTCGACCACGCCCGTACCGGGCTCGAGGGCTGGCCTCTGTTCCTGGTGCGGGTCGCACTGTCCTTCGCGGTGGCCGCCGCCTCCTTCCACTTCCTGGAGATGCCCGTGCGGCGGGGCCTGCTACGCGGGTGGCGCGCCTGGGTCACCGCCCCGTTGGCGGTCGGGGCGACGGCCGTGCTGGTGGTCGGTGCCACCGCCGGGGCCACCACCGCGGTCAACGCGCTGCCCGCGGAAGCCAGCAGCCCTCCGGGTCACGGAGTACCCGCTGGTGGGGATCCCGGGACCTCGGCCGGCGTCGACGCCGTCCCCGCCGGGACCGGCGGCCCGATCCGCGTCCTGCTGGTGGGTGACTCCGAAGCCAGTTTCCTCGGGTTCGGGCTCGGTCCCGAGTCCTCCGCCTACGGGGTGGACTACCAGGGGGACGGGGTGTTCGGCTGCGGTCTGTTGACGTTCACGACGTTGTTCCACGGAACGGTGGTGAACGGCGACGTCGGGGCGCGTGGTGGCCACACCGTCGTGCCGTGCGACACCCAGCTCGTCCGGTGGAAGGCGGACGTCGAGGCGTTCCACCCCGACGTGGTCCTGCTGGCCGACGGCGAGTACGAGGTGCGTGACCAACGGATCGGTGGCACCTGGGTCCACATCGGCTCGTCGGTGGTCGACGACCGCGAGCGTCAGGCACTGGACCGCGCCACCGCCGTGCTGGGATCCACCGGGGCCACCGTGGTCCTGTTGACCGCTCCCTACTACCAACAGCCCGAGCAGGCCGACGGACAGCCCTGGCCGGAGGACGATCCGGCGAGGGTGCAGCGGTACAACGCCATCCTCCGCCAGGTGGCCGCCACCTCGGGCGGCCGGGTGGTGGTGGCCGATCTGGGAGCCAAGCTCGATCCGGGGGGCCACTTCACGGGATCGATCGACGGGGTGGTCGTCCGCTTCGCCGACGGCATCCACGTGACCCCGGCCGGGGCCAAGCTCGTCGCACCGTGGTTGCTGACCCGAGCGGCCTCCCTGGGCACGGCGGCGAGGGCCGCGTCAGCCACGACCACGACCACGACGGCGACCGGGGCCTGACCCACGACGCCGGGAGGAGTCAGTGGCCGGTGACCGGCCGGCCCTCGTGGTCGGTGACGGTCACGGCCATGTCCCCCACCCGTCCGACGTAGCCCGGGAGCGACGGTGAGCCGGACGTCCACGTCGACAACCCGACCATGCGCTGCTCGTTGCCGTCGGTCAGGTACCCCGGCCCGAACTGCGCTTTCCAGAAGGCGTTGACCGTGGGGCGGTACCCGGCGCGGTCGAGCTGATTGACCAACCCGATGAACTCCTCGGTGTCCAGCAGCTGGGTGTCCCGGGTCCCCGCCCCGGCGTCGCCGACGGCGACCTGTCCGCCCCGCACCAGATAGGGGGTGACCAGGTCGGCCAGAGCGGCCACATGGGGATCGCCGGCCCGGGCCAGCGGAGGGATGGCGGCCACGCGGGCCACCGCCGTCCCACCGGCGAGGATCGCCACAGCGCACAGGGCCACCCGCAGCCCGGTGCGGGTCGTCGGCGCAGGGATCCGGATCAGACCCGCTCCGATGATCGCGGCAACCGGGAGTACCACGGTCCACACCACCAGGTACCCGAAGATGAATCCCACGACATGGGTGACGGCCAGTACGGCCACCAGAC
>Ga0302279_10008462_pt1 | contig 10083 bp, 4 predicted proteins | sample III_Bog_N3_3_FD_194541 | JGI IMG/M metagenome (GOLD analysis project Ga0302279, IMG submission 194541) | Peat permafrost microbial communities from Stordalen Mire near Abisko, Sweden - III_Bog_N3_3 | ecosystem: Environmental > Terrestrial > Soil > Wetlands > Peat | place: Sweden: Abisko...
AGCGTCACCTCGTGCGACTTGAGGTTGGTCTTGCCCGTGACCCCGGCGCTGTTGACCAAAATATCGATCCGGCCGCGGGCCTTCAGCACCTCGGCCACGGCCGCCTTGACCGAGCCTTCGTCGGTCACGTCGACTTGGAAGCAAGCTCCCTTGGCGCCGAACTCGGAAGCGAGGGCGCCGAAAGTCTTGGTCGCAAAATCGAGGACGGCAACGAAGACGCCCGCCGCCTGCAGCCGGCGGGTGATGGCGAGTCCGAGCCCGGAGGCTCCTCCCGTGACGATGGCAGTCTGTTCCTTAAAGGGGACCGGGGTGGGCATGGGGAAAGGCCGGAGGTTGGCCAGCGGGGGGCGTCTTGTCGAGATTGGGCCGTATTTAAGGAACTAGGGCCCCATCTGGCGTACGATGAACTTTCCGCTTATGTCCGACTTACGCGTCTGGAAAGGCCATGCTTACCCCCTGGGCGCCACCTGGCGCGGCAACGGGGTGAATTTCGCGCTCTTTTCCGAGCACGCGACGGGGGTCGATCTCTGCCTCTTCGACCGGGCGGACAGTGGAGAACCGACTGCGACCGCCCGGCTGACGGAAAAGGACGACCATGTCTGGCACGCCTTCCTCCCCGACGTGCGGCCGGGGCAGCATTATGGCTTTCGGGTCGACGGGCCCTATGAACCCGCCGCCGGCCACCGCTTCAATCGGGCCAAGCTTTTGCTCGATCCCTACGCCAAGGCGATCGCCGGCCAGCCCAAGTGGGGCGACGAAATGTTCGGCTACACGATCGGCCATGCCGAGGCCGACCTGTCCAAGGACGACCGCGACGACGCCGCCCTCATGCCCAAATCCGTCGTCGTGGACCAGCAGTTTGACTGGCGCAACGACCGGCGACCGGGGATGGCCCTCTCCGACTCGGTCATCTACGAAGTGCACGTCAAAGGCTTCTCCAAGCTGCTCGAAACTATCCCGGAAAAAGTGCGCGGGACCTACGCCGGCCTCGGCAGCCCGGAAGCGATCGCCTACTTCCAGGACCTGGGTGTGACCGCGATCGAGCTTCTGCCCGTCCACCACCATCTCGACAGCAAGCACCTGCTCGACAAAGGCCTGCGCGACTACTGGGGCTACAACACGATCGGGTTCTTCGCTCCGGAGTCCACCTACAGCAGCTCGGGCGACACCGGCGGCCAGGTGACGGAGTTCAAGAACATGGTCAAAGCCCTGCACAAGGCCGGACTCGAGGTCATCCTCGACGTGGTCTACAACCACACGGTCGAAGGCAACCAGCTCGGGCCCACTCTCTCCTTCCGGGGGATCGACAACGTCTCCTACTACCGGATGGTGCACGACAATCCCCGCTACTACAATGACTACACCGGCACGGGCAACACCCTCAACGTGCCCTATCCCCGCGTCCTCCAGCTGGTGATGGACAGCCTGCGCTATTGGGTGACGGAGATGCGGGTCGACGGCTTCCGCTTCGATCTCGCCTCCACCCTGGCCCGCGAGCTGCACGAGGTGAGCAAGCTCTCGGCCTTTTTCGACGTCATCCACCAGGATCCGATCATCTCCCAGGTGAAACTGATCGCCGAGCCCTGGGACGTGGGCGAAGGCGGCTATCAGGTGGGCAATTTCCCCGTGCTCTGGGCGGAATGGAACGGCCGCTACCGCGACGTCGTCCGCGGCTACTGGAAGGGCGACAGCGGCCTGACCAGCGACCTCGCCTACCGCCTCTGCGGCAGCGCGGACTTGTACGAGAGCGACGGCAAGAAACCGACCGCCAGCATCAATTTCGTCACCGCCCACGACGGCTTCACCCTCCGCGACCTGGTTTCCTTCCAAGAGAAACACAACGAGGCCAACGGCGAGGACAACAAAGACGGGGACAACAACGGCAATTCCTGGAATTGCGGCCACGAGGGGCTCGACGCCCCCGAGGAGGTCAAGGTCCTGCGCCGGCGGATGGAGCGCAATTTCCTCGCCACCTTGCTGCTGTCCCAGGGCGTTCCGATGCTGCGCGGCGGCGACGAGTTCGGAGGCACCCAGAACGGCAACAACAATGCCTACTGCCAGGACAACGAGATCAGCTGGTTCAACTGGAAGTGGGAGGAGCGGGAGAAGCGGCGCTTCGAGTTCACCAGCCAATTGATCAAATTCCGCGCCGACCATCCCATTTTCCACCAGCCGAAGTTTTTCCAGGGCCGGGCGCTGCGCGGCACCGACATCAAGGACGTCACCTGGATCAATGCCGACGGCAAGGAAATGACCGACGAGGAATGGCAGGCCCAGTTCGCCAAGGTGATCGGGGTCATGCTGGGGGGCGATTCCTTGAACGTGACCGATTTCTACGGCCAACGGCTGCACGATGACACCTTCCTCCTCTTTTTCAACGCCCACTTCGAGGACGTCACGATCCGCCTGCAGGGCGACGCCACCGTGCGCTGGAAGGAGATTCTCGACACCGCCAACGAGGAGGGCTTCACCTCCCGGCCCCGGAGCAAAAACGGGGGCACCCGGCGGGTCCTGACCGCCCGTTCCTTCGTCCTCTACAAGCAGGCGTCCGGGTCGGATGAGGAGGCCCGCCGCGTGCCGGTGGCTCCCGTCCGCGCTGCGCGCGGGCTGCGGCCGGCGGTCGAGAACCCGCCGGAACTCGCCGCCGAGCCGGAGAATGTGAGCGGTTCGCCGCCGACGGCGGCGTCGGCGCCGACGCCTCCCCCCAATCAGGCGGGCGACCTCGCCGACGGCCCCAACCCGGGCTGAGAGGCCGAAGTTTGTGCTTCTCCTGACGGCGGAAGCGGCAAGGCTCCGGCCTGACACCGCATGCGCGTTTTCTTCCTACCCGCCCTCCTCCTCGTTGCTCCCCTCGCCCGGGCGGCGGAATCCGAACTGCTCTTCCAGCCCGCCGCCGTCGCCTTTGGCCACCAGCCCCAGAACCAGGCGCTGGCCGCGGAGGTCAAACTGACCAATCCGACCGCGGCCCCGATCGTGATCAAGCGGGTGGAAAGCGACTGCGACTGCACCACCGGCGAAGTATTTCCCCAGCGGCTGGCCCCCGGCGCCTCGGCCGAGCTCACGGTCCGGATCCAGACCGGGGCCCTCGAGGGCAGTTTCCGGCACAGCCTTTTCGTCGTCACCAACCGCGACCGCCAGACCCTTCCGGTCAGCGCCGAGGTCTACCGCTATCGCGACTGGACGATCACGCCCTTCCGGGCGATTTTCTCGCCCAGCCTGCACGGCGAGGCGGCCACGCTCGAGCTGCGCCTGGAGCATCGCGGCCCGGGATTGCCCGGCCTCGTCACCGCCGCCTCCAACACGCCCTGGATCGAAGTCGGACCGCCCCGAGGCTCCGGCCAGACGGTGCGCTTTACCCTGCGCAAGCTCCCGGCCGCTCCGGCTGGCTCCCTTTTCGCCCAACTGACCCTCGCGACCCAGGACGCGGCCAACCCCGTCCTGACCATCCCGGTCTTCGCCTACGTGACCGCCCGGGTCGCGGCCCGGCCCAATCCGGTCATCATGCCGGTCGTGGCGGTCGGCGCACCCGCCCGCGCCACTGTCGAGATCACGGGTTGGGACAGCGCCCACCCGCTCCGCGCCCACTTGAGCGGCGGCCGGGCCGATCCGCTGGACCGGGCCATCGTCGCCCTGACCCTGGTCGCGGCCGCCGCGGGCACAACCACCCATCAGCTTGAAATCTACGACGGCGACGACTTGGTCCTGACCGTGCCGGTGATCGAGCGGGCGGAGCCCTGAGCCCCGACCGGGCGCGCCGTTTTTGATTCGCCGTGCGGAGACAAACGCGCACCGTGGGCTACCCCCCATCGGATGCGCTTCCTCCCCTTCGCGCTTGGCCTCGTGGCCCTCTCGCCCCTGTCCTGGCTCTCCCAGTGCACCGGCGGCGGCCGTCCCGCCTTCACGGCCGGCAACCTCCGCTGCGAGCACCGCCTCGAGCCGCGAGGCCTCGGCGAACTCCGGCCCCGGCTGGACTGGACGCTGACCGCCGTCGATCCCGCCGCCCGCGGCCTGGGCCAGTCCGCCTACCAAGTCCTCGTCGCCTCGTCGGCAGCCGAACTGGCGGCCGACCACGGCGACTGGTGGGACAGCGGGAAAGTCGCTTCCAACCGGACCCACGACGTCGTCTACGCCGGGCACGGCCTGGACTCGCGCCAGGCCTGCTGGTGGAAGGTTCGGGTCTGGGACCAGGCCGGCCGGGTTTCGGCCTGGAGCCCGCCCGCCCGCTGGACCCTGGGCCTCTTGCGCCCGAGCGACTGGTCGGCCCAGTGGATCGGTTTCGATGCCGCGGAGCCGGCCGAGCCGGCGGCGTTGACCCCGGCGGAACGGGCGCGGATCGAGCAATTGAGCTGGGCGGCCGCGCCCGGGGCGGCCTCGGTCGCGCTGCCCCTCACGCGGTATTTCCGCGGCAGCTTCGCCTGGCCGGCCGAGCGCTCGCTCGTTCGGGCCCGGTTGATTCTCGTCCCCGACCAGGAAGCGGACATCACGGTCAACGGCCGCGACGTCGGCCAAACCGCCCGGTGGGAACGCGCGCGGGCTTTCGATCTCACCCCTTTTCTCACCGGCGGCGAGAACGTCGTCGGCCTCCGCCTGAGCCAGGCGGACGGCTACCCGCCCGCCGCCCTCGGGGAAATCACCCTCGAGTTTGCCGCCGGCGAGCCGCAGCATGTCGCCATCGACGGCACCTGGCGGGCGGCCGCCGCGGCCCCGGCCGGCTGGGATCGGCCGGGATTCGACGCCGGCGCCTGGGCGCCCGTGACCGTGCTGCCCGAGCACAAGAGCTCGTGGAAAACCCCGCAGAACGCCACCCACTTCCTGCCCCCGGTGCCCCTGCTGCGCAAAACCTTTTCGGTTGACCCGTCGGTCAAGCGCGCGGTCCTCTACGTTTCGGCCCTCGGGCTTTACGAGGTGCATCTCAACGGCCGCCGGATCGGGACGGACTACTTCACGCCCGGCTGGACGGACTACCGCTACCGGGTGCCCGCGCAGGCCTACGATGTCACGAGCCGGCTGCAGCCGGGGACCAACGCCCTCGGGGCCATGCTGGGCGAAGGCTGGTTTGCCGGCACCGCCTCCTTCACCGGCAAGCACCGGCTCCTGGGCGCCTACGCCCGCTTCCTCGCCCAATTGGAAATCGACTATGCGGACGGCCGCCGCCAGACGGTCGGCACCGACGACTCCTGGCGGGCGGCGGCGGGGCCGGTGCGCTACGCCGATCTTTTTCAAGGCTGCGCCACCGACCTGCGCCGGGTGCGGCCGGGCTGGTCCCTGCCCCACTTCGATGATTCCGCCTGGTCGGCCGTGGCGGTCGGCCTGCGCCTGACCGGCTCCGACTCGGCGATGGCGAATGCCAAGTTCATCGTGGCCCCGGACGCGATCGATCCGGTGCGGGTCGAGCGCGAGGTGGCGGCCAAGCGGGTGACCGAGACCGCCCCCGGCACCTACTTGGTCGATTTTGGCCAGAACCTGGTCGGCTGGGTCCGCTGGCGGGCGCAGGGGCTCTCCGGCCAAAAGATCACGGTACGCCACGGCGAGATGCTCAACCCCAACGGCACCCTTTACACCTCGAACTTGCGCGGCGCCGCCGCCACCGATGTCTATTGGCTGCGGGGCGGCCGGGAGGAGAAATTGGAGCCGGTCTTCACCTTTCACGGCTTCCGCTACGCCGAGGTCAGGGGCCTGACCGCTCCGCCCGCCCTGGAGGACGCCGTGGCCGTGGTGGTGCACAGCGCCCTGACCCGCACCGGCGACTTCTCCTCCTCCGATCCGCGACTGAACCAGCTTTTTCACAACATCATCTGGGGGCAGAAGGGCAATTACCTCGAGGCCCCGACCGACTGCCCGCAGCGGGATGAGCGCCTGGGCTGGACCGGCGACACCCAGTTTTTCCTCCGGACCGGGGCCTTCAACTACGACGTCGAAAGCTTCATCGAGCGCTGGCTCACCACCCTGATCACCGACGAACAGGGCGACGACGGGACCTTCCCGGACGTGGCCCCTTCGATGCTGCGCCCGGCCACGGCCATCACGGCCTGGGGCGACGCGGCCATCGTCTGCACCCACGCCCTCTGGCAGATCTACGGCGACACCCGCATTGTCGAGCGCCACTTCGATTCGCTCGCCCGCTATATCGGCTGGCTCCAGGCCCACGCCAAGGACGGAATCCTCCATGTCGGCGGCTACGAGGACTGGGTCAACTTGGGCGGCGGGGCCAAGACCGAAGTGATCGATACCGCGGTCTACGCCCAGCTCTGCGGGATGATGGCGGAGATGGCGCGTGCCATCGGCCGGCCGGCTTACGCCGAGTTTTACGCCGCCTTGCAGCGGGAGGAGACGGGCGCCTGGCGGCAGGCCTTTCTCCAGCCCGACGGCGGGATCCTGGAAAGCAGCCAGACCGGCTACGCGCTCGCTTTCACGGCCGACCTCCTGCCGGCCGACCTGAAGCCGGCGGCCGCAGCCAAGTTCGTCGGCGAGATCGCCTCCCGTGACTGGCACCTGGCGACGGGCTTTATCGGCACCCCCCGGCTCCTGCCCGCCTTGCACAATGCCGGGCGCGACGACGTCGCCTACCGACTCCTGCTGCAGGACACCTACCCGTCCTGGCTTTTCCAGGTCAAGCTGGGGGCCACGACGATGTGGGAGCGCTGGGATGGTTGGACGCCCGACCGGGGCTTCCAGACGATCAACATGAACTCTTTCAACCATTATGCCTTCGGCTCGGTCGGGGAATACCTCTACCGCGTGGTCGCGGGCATCGACACCGCCGGGACCGGCTTCGCCCACATCCTGATCGAGCCCCAGCCCGGAGGCGGCCTGACCGAGGGCCGGGCCAGCTACGACGCCATCACCGGCCGGATCGTCAGCGGCTGGCGGATCGAGGGCGGGAAGTTCATCCTCGATGTGGCGATCCCGCCGAACACGACCGCGACCGTCCGGGTGCCGACCAGCGACCCCACCGCCGTGCGGGAAGGGACCCAGGCCGCGAAGAAGGCACCCGGGCTGACCCTGCTCCGGACCGAGGCCAAAGCAGTCGTCTTCTCTGCCGTCTCCGGCGTCTATCGTTTCGAGGCGGCCTGGAAGTAATCCGGCGGGACTAAGCCGCGCGGCCCGTCACTTCGATCCCGACGCTCTGCCCTGGGTCAGCCAGGCGACATTAAATTTCACGAAGGAGATTTTTTCGTGGGGGTTCGCCTTCCCGCATTCATAGAGGCATCCCGCGGTGCCATCGGGAAGGGCGCTCAGGCAGGAATAGGCCGCCGGTCCGGCGTACACTTGCCGCGCCACCGGCCAGGTCCGACCGTCGTCGTCGCTGAGCCGGATCGTCAGGTTCTCCCGCCGGGTGCTGGCGGGATTGGAAAAGAGCAGGTGGCCTTGGTGGCCGTCCGTCCCCACGAGGTATTCGACGCTGCCCTGGCAGCGCGGCTCGATCAGGGCCCGGTCCTCAACCACCTGGCCCCAGGTCTGGCCCCCGTCGGTGCTGCGCGCGATCTTGCGATGCGTGCCGGTGATGCCCCGCATGTTGAGCACGAGTGAACCGTCCGCCGCCTCCACGACTTGGCACTCGTTGGTATTCCCGTGGGTTTCCGTCTCGCCGCCGATCTGCCAGGTTTTCCCGTGGTCGTCGCTGAAAACCACGAAGGAAACGGCGGGGGGTTCGGCGGAGGGTTCGGCGCGGCCCGAAGTATCCGTGTAGTAACGCGGGAAAACCAGCCGGCCGCTGCGCATCTGGATGCCCTTGCCCGGGCCGAAGGAGCCCGCGCACCAGCCCGGCTTTTTGACCATGGGGGTAAAATCGATGGGGACTGACCAGGTCAGGCCATCGTCGTCGCTTTTGATGGCTTTGTAGCTGACCGTCGCTCCCGTCAGTCCCGGCCGGGCATTCCCGCCGCCGACGCCCTCTGGGCAATAATCGCTGAAGACCCAGATTATCCCGGTTTGCCGATCCACCAGGCCGCAAGAGTCTGCCACCGCGCCCTGCCCTTCGCCCGGATCCACCAATGTCCGCAAGGTTCCCCAGGTCGCACCGCCGTCGGTGCTGCGCTTCATCACCAGCTTGATGTAATTGGGGGGATCGCCCGGCTTCTTGACCCGGGCGTCGCAAAACGCCAGGAGGGTGCCCTTGGTCGAGGTGAGCAGCACCGGGATGCGGTACTCCGTGATTCCATCCTGCCCGGCGACAAAGACGTCGGTCCGGTGGACGTGCGGGGCCTGCGCGCGGGCGACCCCAGCTCCGGCGAGCGCACCGATAGCGGCGAGGAAGCGCAAGCCGGCGCGCGATGAGATAAGATTTCGCAGTGTCATAGTTCACCCGCTAGCCCAGCCTCGTCGACCGAAAGCGGCAATGCTACAGTTTAGTACTGCCAGGCGATCTTCGCGTAGACCCCGCGGACGATCTGCTCCTGCGCCGCGCCCGGATAGCCGTATTCCGCGTGGCGGTCGTGCAGAAGATTCTGGCCGTTGAGCGAAATCGTCAGGTTCTTCGTGGCATGCCAGCCGAGCCGCACATCCAGTTCGCAATAGGCCGGAACGGTGCCGACCACCGGGCCCCCGTTGGGTCCGTTGTCGATCCGCAGCGAGTCCACCCAGCGTAAGGTGCTGTCAAATTCGAGGTTGGTCAGCAAATCCATCGAGGAGCGCAGGGAAAACTGGTGCTCGGGATCGGCCGTGTCGTTGGCGTCGTTCGTCGCATCGACGTAACCCGGCCGAGTGCGCAGGTCCTCCTGGAGATAGTCGTAGCTTCCGTGCAAGAGCCACCAGTCGGCCACCTTGTAACTGAGGGACAACTCCGCGCCATAGGTATCGCCCTCCATGTCGTTGGTGAACACGACCGGCAGGCCGTAATGCGGCGGTGCGATGGGCGCGGCCACGGTGCCTTCGAGGTGGTCGTAGCTGTTGCAGAAGGTCGAAACCGAGGTGGAGGCCTTGGCCCCGAGCTGGGCCCGGTACCCGAGTTCATAGGCGATCAGGGTCTCGGAAGCAAAGGCGCTGCCGCCGCCGTTGAGGATGCTGGCCGGCAGCGGGGCCGGCAGGTAAGTCGGGATCTCCAAATCCCGATCGTAGCGGGACGGCGTCCGGACCGCCCGGGAAACCGCGGCCCACAGCATCTGGGTCGAGCTGAGATTCCACCGCAGGCGGACATTGGGCTCGACCTCGTAGCCGGTGTAATCGTTGTGCTCGAGCTTGGTCCCGAGGATCAGGAACAGATGGGGTTGCAGCTCGATTTCATCCTGGGCAAACCCGCTGTAGAGATTCTGGTCCAAGACCGGCGGGATGAACAGGACCTCGGTGGACCCGGTGTCCGCCTCGCGGGTGAACCGGTAGCCTAGGCCCCAGACCACGTTCTGGTACTGGCCCAGCCGGGCATTCTGTTGAAAATCGATGTCGTAGGTCTGCAGGTCGTCGTTCAGCGGCGTGAGGAACGGATAGGACAGGAAGGTCCGGTCGTAATAGACCTGCAGGCTCGTGCTCACGTCGTCTGAGGCGATATGGGTCCAACGGCCGAGGACATTGCTGCCATTCTCCTGCGAGGTGCCGGCCGCCCCCTGGTTCTCGCTGCCGCTGTAGGTGTCGCCCTGCAGGGTCAATTTGTTGCTGGCCGAGGCGACGGAATCGATCCGGAAGCCGCCCTGGCGCATCCGCCAGGAATCCTGGGCGGAGCTGCCGTCCGCCAGTTCCTCGTCGCCGCGGTCGAAGAACGTGCCATAGACCCGGTAATACAGGCCGGGCGCCAACGTGCCGCCGTAGCGCGCCGAGGCGAACCCCTCGAGCGGCGTGCCGCCGCCGGCGTCGACGTACAGGCCCTGGGTTTCCTGGGCGCTTTTGGAGGTGATGTTGATCACGCCGTTGACGGCATTGGCGCCCCAGAGCGAACCGCCCGGCCCGCTGATCACCTCGATGCGGTCGATGTCCTCCATCAGATAGTTCTGCACGTCCCAAAGGACGCCCGAATAAAGCGGGGTGTACACGGTGCGCCCGTCCATCAGGACCAGGAGCTTGTCGCCCAGGTTGGCGTTAAATCCCCGGGCGCTGATTTCCCAGTCGTGGGAATTCTTCTGCGCGATATCGAGGTTGCCGGCGAGCTGGAGC
>Ga0302279_10008463_pt1 | contig 10082 bp, 6 predicted proteins | sample III_Bog_N3_3_FD_194541 | JGI IMG/M metagenome (GOLD analysis project Ga0302279, IMG submission 194541) | Peat permafrost microbial communities from Stordalen Mire near Abisko, Sweden - III_Bog_N3_3 | ecosystem: Environmental > Terrestrial > Soil > Wetlands > Peat | place: Sweden: Abisko...
TAGGTGAGTTGCGGACCATCTCGCCGGGTGCCCCGTTCATCGACCGTCTCATCGTCGATGAGCGGGATGCAGCTCAGAACGTCGCCAGCGCGCTCATGGCGATGAAAAGGTGCTCGGCCTGCGGCAGGATCACGTCCTCCAGCAGCGGCTGGTAGGCGACAAAGGTGTCCATCGCGCCCACGCGGCGAACCGGGGCGTCGAGGTCGTGGAAGAGCTCGTCGCCGATGCGCGCGGCGATCTCGGCTCCATAGCCCCAGCTCAGCATGTCCTCATGCGCCACCAGCACCTTGCTGGTCTTGCGGACGCTGGTAGCGATCGCCTCCCAGTCGTACGGGCTCAGGCTGCGCAGGTCGAGCAGCTCCACGTGGACACCCAGCTCGCGCTCCATGCGCTGCGCCGCTGCCAGCGCACGCGGCACCACCGCGCCGTAGCTGATAACGGTCATGTCGGTGCCCGGCTTCACGATCGCCGCCTTGCCGAACGGTATGGTGTACTCCGGCCCCGGATTGCGCGAGCGCCCAAAGACCGCGCGATAGAGGTTCTTGTGCTCCAGAAAGAGCACCGGATCGTCGCAGCGGATGGCCGTGCGCAGCAGCCCGATGGCGTCCAGCGCATTGGACGGCATCACGACGCGCACGCCGGGAGTATGCGTGAAGAGGCTCTCGCCCGACTGCGAGTGATAGATCGACCCGCCGGTCAGGTAGCCGCCCGCGGGTACACGCATCACCAGCGGGCAGCTGAACTGCCCATTGGACCGCCAGCGCATCGAGGCCATCTCGTTCCGCATCTGGTGCATCGCCGGCCAGATGTAGTCGAAGAACTGGATCTCGACCACCGGCTTCATCCCGCGCACCGCCATGCCGATGGCCCGGCCCACGATATTGGCCTCCGCCAGCGGCGAGTTCCACACCCGCTCGCTGCCGAACTCCTTCTGCAGGCCGTGCGTGACCTTGAAGACGCCGCCCTTGCCACGCAGCTTACCCGTCAGCAGCTCCGTGTCGCGCGTGGCGTCGGCCACGTCCTCGCCGAAGATCACTACCCGCTCGTCGCGGCGCATCTCGTCGCGCAGGCAGGCATTGATCAGGTCCAGCATGGTGTGCTCGGCCGGGTCCGCCGTTGGCTGCGGCTCTGAGGCAAAGCTCGCGTCGGTCGGCTTCAGATCCTCCGAGTAGACGTGCGTCAGGATGGACTCGGGCTGTGCGGGCAGAGCGGCCAGCGCGCGGTCGGCGGCGCGCTGCACCTCGTCGTCTACCGCGCGCTCCAGCTCGTTGATGCCCTGCTCGTCGATGAGCCCCGAGCGCATGAGCCAGGTCTGCATCTTCAGCACCGGATCGCGCAGCGCGTCGGCCTCGATCTCGGCGGCGCTGCGGTAGTGGCTCTCCTCATCGCTCAGCGAGTGCGAGTAGGGCCGGATGACGTGGCCATGCACCAGCGCTGGGCCGTGGCCGGCGCGGCAGTAGGCCACGGCCTCCACCATCGCCTCATAACTGGCGATGGCGTCGGTGCCGTCGATCTCGGCGAAGTGGAAGTTGGGAAAGTTGGCGATCAGCCGCGAGATGTTGCCGCCCGGCGTGTTCGCCTCCACCGGTGTGGAGATGGCGTAGCCGTTGTCCTCGACCACGTAGAGCACCGGCAGCTTGCCGTTCGACGCCGTGTTGAGGCTCTCCCAGAACTCGCCCTGGCTGGTGGATCCCTCGCCGATCGAGACATAGGTGACCTCGTCGCCATGGAAGTGAACGTCCTTGTAGGCGCGGTAGTCGCCGTTGTGCTTCTTTGCGGCCTCGGGATGCCGTGAGAAGAACCGCCCGGCCTCCGCACAGCCGATGGCATGCAGGCACTGCGTCGCCGTCGCCGACGACTGCGAGACGATGTTCAGCCGCCGGCTGGTCCAGTGCGAAGGCATCTGCCGGCCGCCGCTGGCCGGGTCGTCCGCCGCGCCCACCGACTGCAGCAGTTGCTCCTCCACGGTATTGCCCAGTGCGAGGCAGAGAGCGCGGTCACGGTAGTAAGGAAAGAACCAGTCGTAGGCAGGCTTCAGCGCCATACCCGCCGCCACCAGCAGGGCCTCATGTCCCGCGCAGGAGATCTGGAAGAAGATCTTCTGCTGGCGCTTGAGCAGGATCTCGCGGTCGTCGGTGCGGCGCGAGAGATACATCAGCCGGTAGAACTCGATGAGCTGGGCGCGCGTGAGTCCGCCCGCGAACGCCTCGTCGGGGGAGCGTTCGGCGACCTTCGTACGAGTCAGGCTCTTCTGCGCCATCACCACGCTCCCTTCTTTTCAGCCTTCCCGATTTTACTCGCAAGGGCTGTCCAAATCGCCAGTTGGCGACGGTGAGATCGAGTCGAACAGCGTCTTTAGTTCTTCAACCGGTCCCGTATCGAATGGGCCAGCTTCTCAATGTCCTCGGCCTCGTGGATCGCCGTAACCGAGGTCACGAACTTGCCGGACTTTTCGACCTCCGCCTGCAGTTGACTCGAAAGCTGAACCAGCCGCGCCGTGTCTTCGAGTAGATGCTTCTGGCGGTCGTTGGCCTCCAGCCGCGCGCGCTCCTGCTCCATATGGATCGTTGCTTCGTCGTCATCCCCGTGATGCGAAGAACCGATCGGCGGTATCCCCTGAGTCGGCTGGTTTTGAGGCATCGGCATGTTCTGGATATTCGCCGCCGAACTTTGTGCCGCCAGTCGCGCGGCCGGCATGGCCACTACCAGCACCAGGGTGAGCGCGCCGGCTCCCCCAAGCAATGACGTCCTCTGAGCGCTCTTCATCCTGCATCTCCTTTCCATCCGGCAGGCACCCTCAGGTGCGCTGCCCTGCGTCTTATGTATCGGTATCCTCTTGCTCAAAGCCATTCACGAGACGCACCTATCATGACTCTCAGCGCCCATTCTCCACAACTCACGGACTCGATTCCCCACGACGAGCGCTTCTTTCAGCAGGTCCTGGCGGGCTGGCAAGGAGACCTCGCCCACTTCGTCCAGTACGGAGTTCCGAGGCTGCTGGTCGCGCTGGTACTCTCCTTCATCTTCGTGCGGATCATCCTGTTCTTCGTCAAGCGTATGCACCTCCGTGCGGACGGGATGGTCGGCAACTCGCAGCGCGCCGCCCAGTTGCGCACCATGGCGGCCATCCTCCGCGCTACCACCTACGGCGTCACCGGCTTCTACCTGATCACGCAGATCCTCGCGGGCATCGGCGTCTCGCTGGGACCCTTTATCGCCTCTGCCGGAGTCATCGGACTGGGTATCAGCTTCGGCGCGCAGTCCATCTTCAAGGACATGCTCACGGGCATCTTCATCCTGATTGAAGACCAGTACACCGTCGGCGACACCATTAAGATCGCCGGCCTGACCGGCACCGTGGAAGATCTGAGCCTGCGCGTGACCAAGCTGCGCGACAGCGACGGTACCGTCTACATCGTGCCCAACAGCCAGATCACTACCGTCTCCAACCTCTCGCGCGACTTCTCCACTGGCACGCTGAACGTCTCCGTGGACGCCCGCGAAGATCCCGACCGCGTGATGAAGGTGCTACAGGCGGTAGCGACCGACGTACGCAAGGACGAGGCCTTCAAGGACGTCGTGCTCGACGAGCCCAACATTCTGGGCGTGGACAAGATCAGCGGCTTCGAGGTCATCTATCCCATCAGTGTGCGTGTGATGGTCAACCAGCGCGATGGCGTGATGCGAGAGTTGCGCCGCCGTATCCTGCTGGCCTTTGCCAAGGAAGGCCTTGCCTTCGGCGCCTCTTCCAGCGTCCTGATCCTGCAACATCCCGGCCCGATGGCTACGCCGAAGTAGCCAGCGCCGCCGTCAACTCCTCCACCGACGCCGTCGGCGGCAGGCAGGAATCTCCTCTGCACACCATCGCTATGCTGCCTTCGTCTGGGGGAAGATGCGGCAACGTCTCCGCCAGCGACGGCGGCAACGCCTGCAACTGCTCTCGGCGCAACCGAATCGCGCTCTTGTTCACCGCATAGCGCGCCATCGCGGTCGCGGCCAGCTCCTCGGCTAGCGCATCATCGCCGATGACACATACCTGCACCGGCGGCTCCACGAGCCGCCGCAACGCCAGTCCATAGCTCGCCGCGTACAGTCCGAAGTGCTCGACGACGCCCGCGAAGGTCTCCAGCGTATCCACCGCGCGAGCGCGGTACAGCTCGTGCCCGGTCAGGTCATGCAGCCGAAGCAACAAGGTTGCTGCTACTGCATTGCCTGCCGGCGTCGGCGAGTCCTGCAGCGGCTTGCGCTGCGCGCTCAGCGCACCAATCGCCGCCGGGTCGCGCTCCGTGTCGAAGAAGCCGCGGCTCATCGCGTCGCCCTCTTCCGAGTCGCAGAAGCGCGCCAGCATCTCATCGCCGATACCCTTCGCCGCAACGTAGTACTTGAACTTGCCCGTCGCCTCCCAGGCATCCAATGATGCGTTCGCTACAAACGCGTAGTCCTCCAGAACTCCGGCAATCCGCCGAGCGGCCACGCCTTCGCCATACGCGACCACATGGGCCAATCCCAGCTCTGGATCCCAGGCCTCTTCCAACACGCGATCCAGAGACTTCAGCGCAAACGCTACCGGCTCCTTCAATCCCAGCGCGCGGCCCGCCTGCAGGTAAGCAGCGATGCACATGCCGTTCCATCCGGTGTAGACCGTCTTGTCCACATAAGGAGTCTTGCGCTGCAGCCGCGCGGCGTACATCTTCTGCTTCGCCGACTCCAACACAGCAGCCACTACCGTAGCTTCCTTCTTCTGCGCCGCAGCAATCTCCGCTACCGTCGTCACGCGGCGCAGAACATTCTTCGCCGGATTGTGGTGCATGTCTCCTACGGGTTGAATGTCATAGAACGCCGCAGCGATCTCGAACTCCTCCGCCGTCAGCACCGCCGCAGTCTCATCGCGTGTCCAGGTAAAGTAGTCGCCGTCATCATCCAGCGAGTCATCCGCATCCTGCGACGCATAGAACCCGCCGCGCGCGCGGTCACTCAGCCATTCGTCCATCCAGCGCAGGATGTCCCTCGCCACCCGCGCGAACTCCGGTTCCACGAAACTCTGAAACGCGTGCGCGTAGTTCTTCAGCAGCTCGCTATTGTCATAGGCCATCTTCTCGAAGTGCGGCACGATCCAGCGCTCGTCCACCGAGTAGCGATGGAAGCCGCCCGCAAGTTGGTCGTAGATGCCGCCCGCAGCCATCTTCTCCAGCGTCACCGTCGCCACATGCTTCGCCGCAGAGTCTCCGCGCGAGGCAGCATCGATCAGCAGATCCAGCGCTCCCGGATGTGGGAACTTCGGCTGCGACCCGAACCCGCCGTTGCGCTCGTCGAACTGCTTCACCGCCGACTCAATCAGCTTCCCCAACAGTGGCTCACCCAGCTCACCGCCGCGCCCGGAGAAGCTCTCATTGTGCTCAATGGCCCGCAGCACACTGCCCGCCGACTCCTCCACCTCGTCGCGCTTGTTCGCAAAGGCATCGGCCATGGTGAGCAGCACGCGTTGAAAGCTGGGACGTCCGTAACGCTCGTCGGGGGGAAAGTACGTTCCGCCGAAGTACGGTTTGCCGTCCGGCGTAAGAAACACCGTCAGCGGCCAGCCGCCCTGCCCGCTGATCGCCGACACCGCAGCCTGGTAGCGCGTGTCCACATCCGGCCGCTCGTCGCGGTCCACCTTCACCGCGACAAAGTGTTCATTGATGATGGCCGCCGTCGCGGGGCTCTCATAGCTCTCGCGGTCCATCACGTGGCACCAGTGGCACCACACCGCGCCGATGTCCAGCAGCACCGGCTTGTTCTCCAGCTTCGCCTTCTCAAACGCAGCCGCGCCCCACTCGCTCCAATCAATCGGCTGGTGCCGCGCCGAGCGCAGATACGCGGACGCGGCCTTCCCTAAAGCGTTCTCCGGCCCATTCTCCAGCTCACTCATCCAAGCTCCATTCATCTCCAGTATCGCAGGGACTCCACCGTCAATTCACATCCTGCAAACAGAAGGGCCGCAGCATCCAGCCGCGGCCCTCGCTTTCCTTATCACTTACCACTTGTCACCTATCCCTGTACTACCGCTGCAACGGCGGAGGCGTCGACGACAGCGGCTTAGGCGGCTCCGGCGCCTTGGGCGCGGTGAGTCCCGGAATCAACGGCGCCTGCGACACCACACCACTCGCCGCATCGCTCAGGCTGATGCCATAGCGGTCCAGCGTGTTGGAGAGAATCTGCTCGAGCGAAGAACGGTCCTTGGCATAGGCTGCCGTCGCCGAGATCAGGTTGTTCTCCGCGGTCGCCAGGCTGCGCTCCTGCTGCAGCACATTCGCCGTGGTTGAAGCGCCCAGCCGGTACTTCTTCTGCTCGGCATCCGTGGACTGCGCCGCATAGTCGCGCGCTGCCTGGGCAGCCTCTACACCGGCGCGGTCGTTGGTCAGCGCGTACTGCGCATTGATCACCTCGATCCGCAACTGCGTGTAGAGCTGCTGCAGCCGCATCTCCGACTGCCGGTACTCCATCTGCGAACGCGCCTGGTCGGCCTGGGCCGTGCGGTTGCGAAGCGTGATCGTCAGGTTCGCGCCCACGCCATAGTCCGGCGAGGAGTTGTTCAGCGTGCTCTGCAACACTCCGGAATAGGTCGTTCCGGTCACCGTTCCCGGCGGGCATGCCGTGAAGGTTCCTGTTCCGATGCTGCCCGAGCAGTTCAGATTCGAGTTCTGCGCTCCACCTACACCGCTGCCGCCATAGAAGGCATACGCGTCCAGCGTCGGCAGCAGTCCGTTCTTCTCCGCCTTGATGGTGATCACGTTGTTCTTCATGGTCAGCACCGCCTGCTCTACCTGCGGATTGTTCACATAAGCCTGGCGCACGAGGTCCTCAATATTCATGTCCTCTTCGGGCAGACGGTCCAGGCCCACGCGGTCCGTGGGGACAACCGGCGCGTTGGCCAGTTGCGGATCATCCAGGTTGCGCGCGATCGCCTGCTTCATCAGGAGCTGCTGGTACTCGAGGTTGCTCTGCGAGGTAATCAGCGACTGCTTGTCGGTCGCCACCGCCGAGTCCGAGTTCACCACGTCCAGCGGCGCGAGCGTTCCAATCTGCAACTGCTTGCGGTTGTCGCTCGCCAGTTGCGTGGACTGCGTTACCGCGCGCTCCTTGGCCTGTTCATCCTCATAGGCGCTGACCAGCGCCCAGTAGATGCTCTCCACCTGCGTAACCGTATAGATCACCTGCTGCCGGAACGCCGAGTCCGTAATCTGCCGGTCGTTCTTGGCCTGCACGATGAAGCGCCGGTTCAACCCCAGACCAAATCCCTGCAGCAGATGCTGGGTCGCAGTGGCGCGGAAGGTGGAGTCCAGGAGCGGGCTGTAGTCCGACCGCTGGCTGTTGGTCGTCTGGCGCGTATTGTCGAAGCTCACGCTCAGCGACGTGCCGGTGGCAAAGCCCTCCGTATAGCCGAAGTTGTATATGGCCGTGGTCGTATTCAGCGTGTTGGTGCCGCTCAGGAACGTGGTGCTCTGCGCTGTGTTCGCCGACTCGTACTGCAGCGTCCCGGTCAGCACGCCGTCGCGCGGCTCCGGCTGCGGACCGCCGCCGTTGGTGCTCAACACCAGGCCCGAAGACCCCGCGCCGGATCCGCCAGAACCGTTCGCTGTTCCACCGGGGCCGCCGCCGCCGCTAATCGTTGAACTCGATCCGCCCAGCGTGTTGGACACGATCCCCGAGTTCACGCCGCGCAGGCTGGAACCCGCCTTGGCGCGCAGGATGTCCGTGTCCGCAATGTCCAGGTTGATGCGCGCAATCGCGATGTCGTAGTTGTTCTCCAGCGCCAGCGTCACCGCGTCGCTCAGGCTCAGGTAGATCTTGCCGTCGCGCAGCAGGTCGTCCAGCCGCGGCGTATTGCTCAGCCGCGTAGCCGGATAGCCCAGCGAGGTGTAGTCGGCGAATGGATTGGGGAAGAACTTCTTGCCGTGGGTATAGTCCACCACCGTGGGCCGCAGGGAAAACGGCGTGGTCAGCTTCGGCGCGGGAGCCTGCGGCAGCCCCGGGGTCTTCGTGGTGTCGTTCTCCACCGCCTGCGGTGGCGCGGGAGTGTTCGGACTCACTTGCGTCTGCGTGGCTGCTGTCTGGGGCTGCGCCGCAGCTGGTGCGGGAGCGGCGGGTACAGCTACCGCAGGCGCGGGTGAAGCTGGAGCAGCGGCAGAAGAGGGCGCGAGGCCCTTCAGAATCTCTTGCTGCTGTTGCGGGGTGATGGGAACCTGGCGCTTGCTCTGGTCCGGTGGGGGAGGCATCACCGGAGCCTGTTGCTGCGCCGCCGCAGGCTTGGCGCTTGCGGGCTGAGCCACACTCGTGGCCGCTGCATTCCACACTAATAGGGCCACGCAGGCGCTTGCCTGCCAATGCCTCAATCTCACGTTTGGTATCTCCAACTGGCTGCTCTCTTGCTTCGTTCTGCGATGTATACGGGCCGCCGGGATGCTTAGTTCCCAGCGGGCGTGTTTCTGGTGCCTGGAATTGGCTCCAGTATATCCTTCGTCGCCCTCAGCCCGTTCCCGATGATAACGTCGCCTCAGGCTCGCATGACGCTCTGGAAGCTCCTCCTCAGCTACGACGGCACCGGCTACAGCGGTTGGCAGGTGCAACCCGACCGCCCTACCGTGCAGGGAATGCTGGCCCGCGCCCTGTTGCAGATTACCGGCGAAGAGGTGCTCCCACAGGGTTCCGGCCGCACTGACGCCGGGGTCCATGCGCTCGGCCAGGTCGCCTCCTTCTCCCTCGCCGCTCCGTTGCCTCCGGAAAACCTGCTGCGCGCCCTGAACCGCGCGCTTCCGCCCAGCATTCGAGTCCTCTCCGCTGAAATCGCCCCTCCCGGCTTCCACGCCCGCCACAGCGCCCGCCGCAAGACCTACGAGTACCGCATCTTCGAAAGCGAGAACCACAACCGCATCTGCCCGCCCTTCCTCGCTCCTTACGCCTGGGACTGCCGCTGGCCACTCACGCTCGAACCCATGCAACAGGCCGCTGCCCTGCTCCTCGGCACGCACGACTTCACCTCCTTCGCCGCCGCCGACCCCGACCTGACAAGCCGAGCTATCACAGAAGCGCCTTCCGGCCCCAACCCCATCAAGACCATCACCTCCGCCTCCATCTCCCGCACAAAACCTGAACCCTGGACCCTGGACCCTGAACCCTCGTCCCTTCTCGTCTTCCGCATCACCGGCAGCGGCTTTCTACATCACATGGTGCGCAACCTCGTCGGCACGCTGGTCGAGATCGGCCGCGGGGCCTTCGCCGTCGAGGACCTGCCCCGCATCCTCGCCGCGCGCGACCGCGCCACCGCCGGCCCCACCGCTCCTGCCAGCGGACTCTTCCTGGTCAGCGTGGACTACGACAGCGAGCCCCAGCCATGACTCCCGCCAACCGACGCATCACCGCGCTCGCCGCCGACCGCGCCCTGCACCGGGCGTTTCAGTGGCTGCACCTGCATGAGCCGCAACTGCGCCGCTGGCAGCTCGAGTTCCTCGCCGTCCCCGCGCCGCCGTTCCACGAAGCCGCACGCGCCGCATGGTTCCGCGACCGCTTCGACGAGCTAGGTCTGCACAACCCTCACATCGACTCCGAAGGCAACGCGCTCGCTGAATTGTCTTCTGGGCCCTCGGCCCTGAACCCTGGCCCCTTGATTCTCCTCTCCGCGCATCTCGACACCGTCTTCCCCGCCGGAACCGACTGCACTCCACATGAAGACGGCCCGCGCATCCACTGCCCCGGCGCCAGCGACAATGGCGCCGGACTCACCGCGCTGCTCGCGCTCGCTGCCGCGCTCACCAACGCTAAACTTGCGCCGCCCTGCACGATCCTCTTCGCCGCCAACGTCGGCGAGGAGGGCGAGGGCGACCTGCGCGGCATGAGGCATCTCTTCCAGCACTCGCCTTACAAGGGGCGCATTCACTCCGCCATCGCGCTCGAAGGCAGTGGCAACGCCACGGTCGTCGACCGCGCCCTCGGCAGCCGCCGCCTGCGCGTCACCGTCAGCGGCCCCGGCGGCCACTCCTGGGCAGACGCCGGGCGTCCCAATCCCATCCTCGCGCTCGCCGCCGCGCTGGTTGCCATCAGCAAGC
>Ga0302279_10008470_pt1 | contig 10079 bp, 11 predicted proteins | sample III_Bog_N3_3_FD_194541 | JGI IMG/M metagenome (GOLD analysis project Ga0302279, IMG submission 194541) | Peat permafrost microbial communities from Stordalen Mire near Abisko, Sweden - III_Bog_N3_3 | ecosystem: Environmental > Terrestrial > Soil > Wetlands > Peat | place: Sweden: Abisko...
CAAGGACGTCGGCGCCCAGGTGATCGAGCTCCACGCCGGCGCCTATTGCCTGGCCGTCCGCGAGCGCCGGCCGCAAGCCGCCGCGCTGCTGCGCGATCTGGAGACGGCCGCGCGGCAGGCGGCGGAGCTGGGCCTGGAAGTCCACGTCGGTCACGGCATCGACTACGAGACGGTCGGCGCCATCGCCGCCATCCCTGAAGTCGCCGAACTCAACATCGGCCATTTCCTTATCGGCGAGGCGATCTTCACCGGCCTCGATCCCGCCATCCGCCGGATGCGGGCGCTGATGGACGCGGCCCGCGATGAGGCGGCCGCTTGATCATCGGCCTGGGCTCGGACCTCAGCGACATCCGCCGCATCGAGGCGACGCTGGAACGGTTCGGCGAGCGGTTCGTCAATCGCATCTTCACCGAGACCGAGCGCGCCCGCTCGGAGCGCAAGGCCGACCGCGCCGCCAGCTACGCCAAGCGCTTCGCCGCCAAGGAGGCCTGCGCCAAGGCGCTCGGCACGGGCATGCGCGCCGGCGTGTTCTGGCGCGACATGGGGGTGGTCAACGCCCGCTCCGGCCAGCCGACCATGGCGCTCACCGGCGGCGCGGCGAAGCGTCTGGCGCTGCTGACTCCGCCGGGCTTCACCGCCCGGGTGCACCTCAGCCTCACCGACGATCATCCCTACGCCCAGGCGTTCGTGGTGATCGAAGCCATCTCAGCCCATGAGCGCGAGTTAACGGGCCAGCCGCTTGCCGAGCAGGTATCCAGCGTCTAGCAACGGCGCCCCTATCCGAAGAGACCACCGACGCATGACCGACGCCAACCCCGCCGCTGCCAAACCGGCCAAGTCCGCCAAGGCGAAGAAGCCGCAGGGCGCCGTCGGCGAGATGGTCGAGATCGTCAAGACGGTGGTCTATGCGCTGCTGATCGCGCTCGCGCTCCGGGTGCTGCTGTTCCAGCCCTACACCATCCCCACGGCCTCCGAGGAGCCGAACCTCTACCGCGGCGACTACATCATCGTCTCCAAGTGGTCCTACGGCTGGAGCCATCACTCGATCCCGTTCAGCCCGCCGATCTTCAAGGGCCGGATATTCTTCAATCCGCCCAAGCGCGGCGACGTGATCGTCTTCAAGCTGCCCTATGACGGCCACAGCGACTACATCAAGCGCCTGATCGGCCTGCCCGGCGACCGCATCCAGATGCGCGGCGGCCAGCTCTATATCAACGACAAGCCGGTCTCCGACGCGCCGCTGGGCGTGCCGAGCCCGCCCAAGGGCTTCGACGAGCCGCCGGGAACCAAGACCGAGGTCGAGACCAATCCGGAAGGGCGCAAATACGTCATCCAGGTCTATCCGCCAAACGCCCAGGACCACAGCGACGCCCCCGGCCAGCCCGACCCCAACAACACCGCCGTCTACGTGGTGCCGGCGCACTGCTATTTCATGATGGGCGACAACCGCGACAACTCCCTCGACAGTCGCTTCGACCCACAACTGGTCGACGGCGACCCGAAACTCGGCGGCTGCGGCCTCAACAACGGCCTGCCCAGCAACCCGGGCAACGCCGGCGTCGGCTTCGTGCCGGAGGAGAACCTGGTCGGCAAGGCGCAGATCATCCTTCTGTCCTGGAACACCGGCCCGAACGAGAACGAGCCCGGCGGCGCCTCGATCTTCAAGCCCTGGACCTGGTTCACCGACGCCCGACCGAGCCGCTTCTTCAAGGTGCTGAAATAGCCGAGGCGAAGCCAGGGGCGGCGATGGCGGAGGTCGATCGATCCGAGGCCAGCGGCTTCCCCATCGTCATCGTGCTTGTCGCCGTCGCCGGCCTGATTGCGGCGGGGTTCCTGTTCGCGAGGTTCTTCGTCTTCGGATTCTATTCGATTCCCACTCTGTCCATGGAGCCGACCTTGCATAAGGGCGACCTGGCCATCTTCGAGCAGTTGCCCTTCGCCCCCGCGTTCCGACGAGGCGATGTGGTCTCTTTCCGGCTGCCGGCGACGCCGAAGAGCATCTACATCAAACGGCTCATCGGTCTCCCGGGCGACCGAATTCAGATGAAGAACGGTCAGCTCTACATCAACGGCTCGCCGCTCAAGGAAGCCCCGGCCGATCTTCCCAGGTCGCCGGCCAAAACCGAGGAGCCGGAGGATGTAAAGGGATTGCTGGAAACGACGCCGGAAGGTCGCTCCTATCTCATCCAGGTCTATCCGCCAGCAGACCGCGAGGAGGCAGACACGCCCGGCGGACCCACACCGAACGACACCATCGCCTACGTCGTGCCGGCGAACTGCTATTTCGTCCTGGGCGACAACCGTGACAACGCCCTCGACAGCCGGTTCGACGCACAGCTATCCGACGGCGATCCCAGACTCGGCGGCTGCGGGCAGAGCCATGGCCTGCCCAGCAATCCGGGCAACCCAGGCGTCGGCTTTCTTCCGAAGGCTAATCTGCTCGGGGTACTGGTTTGGGACTCATCCAGCGCCACGGCGCAAAAGGCCCACCCATGAACCTCACCCCAGAATTCCACCACACAGCCGTCGATGGATAGGCGCGCCGCCGCGGTGACCGAGCTGGAGACGCGGCTTGGCTATCAGTTCTCCGATCGTGCGCTGCTGGAGCGGGCGCTGACTCACTCGAGCGTCGGCCAGGGCGCGGCCGACAACGAGCGGTTGGAGTTCCTCGGCGACCGGGTGTTGGCGCTGATCGTCGCCGAGGCGCTGGCCGAGCGCGATCCCGAAGCCGACGCCGGCGGGCTCTCCAAGCGCCTGCATGTGCTGGTGAGCCGCGACGCCTGCGCGACGGTCGCCCGCGACCTCGGCGTCGGCCTGGCGCTACGGCTGCCCGGCGGCGAGACCCGCCGCGGGGCCCGCGATCAGGCGCGCTTTCTCGCCGATGCCTGCGAAGCGCTGATCGCCGCCCTCTATTTGGAAGCCGGCCTCACCGAGGCGCGCGCCCGGGTGCTGGCGCTGTGGGCGCCGCTGCTGGAGAGCCCGCACGACGAGCGCGAGGCCAACCCGAAGTCGCGGCTACAGGAATGGGCCGCCGCCGCCGGTCGCAGCGCGCCCGCCTACCGGCTGGTCTCCCGCTCCGGTCCGGACCACGCGCCGGTGTTCACCGTCGAGGTCGAGGTGTCCGGCTCGCCGCCCAGCCGCGCCGACGGCGCCTCGCGCCAGGCCGCCGAAAAGGCCGCCGCGCTGGCGCTGATCCGCCGCGAAGAGGCCGGCTCATGAACCGCGCCGGTTTCGCCGCCGTCATCGGCGCCCCAAACGCCGGCAAATCGACCCTCGTCAACCGGCTGGTCGGCTCGAAGGTCAGCATCGTCACCCAGAAGGTGCAGACCACGCGGTTTCCGGTGCGGGGCGTCGCCATAGAGGGCGAGAGCCAGATCGTGCTGGTGGACACCCCCGGCATCTTCCGCCCGCGCCGCCGCCTCGACCGGGCGATGATCCGCTCCGCCTGGGGCGGGGCCGAGGACGCCGACGCCGTCGTCCACCTGGTCGACGCCGAGGCCGAGCTGGCCGCATCGAAGCCGGGCGCCAAGTCCGCCGACAAGCGCTCGGCCGAGGACGTGCGCACCATCATTGCCGGGCTGTTGAAGTCGAACCGCAAGGCCATCCTGGCGCTGAACAAGATCGACCGGGTGCAGAGCGCCGACCTGCTGGCGCTGACCCGGACGCTGTTCGAGAGCGGGGCCTACGACGAGGTGTTCATGATCTCCGCCGCCCGGGGTCACGGGGTCGATGACCTGAAGGCGCGGCTGGCCGCGTTGATGCCCGAGGGCCACTGGCTCTATCCGGCGGACCAGACCGCCGACCTGCCGGTGCGCATGCTGGCCGCCGAGATCACCCGCGAGAAGGTCTATCTGCGCGTCCACGAGGAGTTGCCCTACGCCGCCAGCGTCGAGACCACCGCCTTCGAGGAAAAGCCCGACGGCTCGGCCCGGATCGAGCAGATCATCTACGTCGAGCGCGAGGGCCAGCGGCCGATTCTGATCGGCAAGGGCGGCGCCACCCTGAAATGGATCGGCGAAGCCTCCCGCACCGAACTGGCGCAGATCCTCGGCCACCCGGTGCACCTGTTCCTGACCGTGAAGGTGAAGAGCAACTGGGCCGACGACCGGGGCATCTTTCGGGATCTGGGGCTGGACTTCGATGTCTGACGACGGGGGGCGGCCGCAGCGGCCCCTCACCGCACCTCTCCCCACCTGCGGCGGGGAGAGGGATACCCAGGGGTCGGCGAAACCTTCAGGATCCTCGCTACCGCAGCACTCTCTCAGTATCCCTCGCCCCGCGTCAGCGGGGAGAGGTGAGGTGAGGGGTGGTCCGGCCATCCCCATATCCTGACCATGGAATTCGAAGACGACGCCTTCGTGCTGGCCGCCCGGGTTCACGGCGAGACCGGGGCGATCGTGGAACTGCTGACCGCTCGGCACGGCAAATACGCCGCCCATGTCGCCGGCGCCGCCTCGCGGCGGATGAAGCCGTTTCTGCAGGCCGGCGCCCGGGTGACCATGACCTACCGCGCGCGGGTCAGCGACCAGCTGGGCTCGGCCAGCCTGGAGCCGGCCGGGGAGGGACCTTCGGCGCTGTTCGACGATCCGCTCGCCCTGGCCGGCCTGGCGTCCGCCGCGGCGGTGGCCGCCGGCGCCCTGCCGGAGCGCGAGCCGCATCCGGGCGCCTTCTTCGGCTTGGAGGCGCTGATCGCCGCCCTGGCCGTCCCGGACATCTGGCCGGCCATCTATGTGCGCTTCGAGGCCGGGCTGCTGCAGGACCTGGGCTTCGGTCTCGACCTGTCGAAATGCGCCGTCACCGGTTCGGCCGACGACCTGATCTACGTCAGCCCGCGCACAGGCCGGGCTGTCAGCGCCGAGGCGGGCGAGGCCTACAAGGACCGGCTGCTCGCCTTGCCGCGGTTCCTGCTCTCGGCGCAGGGCGGCCTCGGCCCCGGCGACATCGGGGCGGGGCTCGCCATCACCGGCCATTTTCTCGAACGGTTCGTGTTCGCGGTGTTCAACCGACCGCTTCCGCCGGCCCGGCATTGGCTGGTCGACCGGCTCACCGAGGCGAACCGGCTCTAGACTTCTCTCAAAGCCTATAGAATTTCTAGAGATAGATACTCTGGCAGCAACGGCGCCCGCGTGGGATGCTCGCCCACATGCTGCACCTGCTGACCTCGGTGAACCTGCTTTACGTGGCCTCGGGGCTCGCTGTCGGCGTGCTGGTGGGCCTGACCGGCGTCGGCGGCGGGTCGCTGATGACGCCGCTGCTGATTCTGCTGTTCGGCATTCACCCGACCACGGCGGTGGGCACCGACCTGCTCTACGCCTCGGCCACCAAGACCGTCGGCACCGGCGTCCATGGCTTCAAGCGGACGGTGCAGTGGGGCATCGTCTGGCGCCTGGCGCTCGGCAGCGTGCCGGCGACGGCCATCACGCTGTGGGTGCTGTCGCAGCAGGCCAAGCACGCCGCGTCGATCAACCCGCTGATCACCACGGCGCTGGGCTGGGCGTTGATCGCCACCGCGATCGCCATCCTGTTCCGCAAGACCATCGTCGATTTCGTGCTGAAACGGACTGGCGAGCTGGAGCCGGGCCGGGTGACCTGGCTGACCGTCCTGCTGGGGGCGATCCTGGGCGTGCTGGTCTCGCTGACGTCTGTCGGCGCCGGGGCCCTCGGCATGACCGTGCTGCTGATCCTCTACCCGAAGATGGACGTCGCCAAGCTGGTTGGCTCGGACATCGCCCACGCCGTGCCGCTGACGCTGCTGGCGGGTCTTGGGCATTGGATGATGGGCGGGGTGGACTGGGGCCTGCTGGTTTCGCTGCTCTGCGGCTCGATTCCGGGGATCATCATCGGCAGCCTGCTCGCCGCGCGGACGCCGGACGGGGTGCTAAGGCCGCTGCTGGCCGGGACCCTGGCCCTGGTCGCCGTCAAGATGCTGACCTGAGCGACCGCGCTCTTAACTGGACAGAATCTCGCCGCCGGGCCATGCCGGACGGATGGACGACGCCCCACTTCCGCCCGGAGACGGCGGCCGGATTCTCGACGAGCCGCTGACCGAGGCGCTGTCGCGCCGCTACCTCGCCTACGCGCTCTCGACCATCACCCAGCGCGCCCTGCCTGACGTCCGGGATGGGCTGAAACCGGTGCAGCGGCGGCTGCTTTACGCCATGCGGCTGCTCCGGCTCGACCCGGACTCCTCGGCCAAGAAGTCGGCGCGGGTGGTCGGCGACGTGATCGGCAAATACCACCCGCACGGCGACGTCTCGGTCTACGAGACGCTGGTGCGGCTGGCCCAGGACTTCTCCCAGCGCTACCCGCTGATCGACGGCCAGGGCAACTTCGGCAACATCGACGGCGATAACCCCGCCGCCATGCGCTACACCGAATGCCGGATGACCGAGGCGGCCCAGCTGTTGCTGGACGGCATCGACGAAGACGCGGTCGACCTTCGCACCACCTACGACGGCGAGGAAGAAGAGCCGGTGGTGCTGCCGGCGGGCTTCCCCAACCTGCTGGCCAACGGCTCCACCGGCATCGCCGTCGGCATGGCCACCTCGATCCCGCCGCACAACGCCGGCGAGCTGATCGACGCCTGCCTGATCCTGCTCGACCGGCCGGACGCCAGCCTCGCGGACCTGATGAGCAAGGTCCAGGGCCCGGATTTCCCCACCGGCGGCATCATCGTCGAGCCGCGCGCCTCGCTGGTCGAGGCCTACGCCACCGGCCGCGGCGGCGTGCGCACCCGCGCCCGCTGGACCCGCGAGGACACCGGCCGGGGCACGTGGCAGATCGTCATCACCGAGATCCCCTATCAGGTGAAGAAGGCCGATCTGGTCGAGCAGCTGGCCGGGCTGATCGAACAGAAGAAGGCGCCGCTGCTGGGCGACGTCCGCGACGAGTCGGCGGAAGACGTACGGCTGGTGCTGGAGCCCCGGGCGCGGACCGTCGAGCCGGAGCTCTTGATGGAGAGCCTGTTCCGGCTCTCGTCGCTGGAATCCCGCTTTCCGGTGAACATGAACGTCCTCGACGCCCGCGGCGCGCCCCGGGTGATGGGACTGAAGGAGGCGCTGCAGGCCTTCCTCGACCACCGCCGCGAGGTGCTGGTCCGCCGGGCGCGCTTCCGCCTGGGCAAGATCGAGGCGCGGCTGCACATCCTCGAAGGCCTGCTGATCGTCTTCCTCAACCTCGACGAGGTGATCCGCATCGTCCGCTACGAGGAAGAACCGAAGCCGAAACTGATCGAGGTGTTCGGCATCGACGACATCCAGGCCGAAGCGATCCTCAACACCCGCCTGCGCCAGTTGGCCAAGCTGGAGGAGATGGAGCTGCGGCGCGAGCACGCCGAGCTGGCCGAGGAGCGCGACGGCATTCAGGGCATGCTGGCCTCGGCCGAGCAGCAGTGGGTGCTGGTCGGAGCCGGCCTGCGCCACGTGCGCGAGATCTTGGGACCGAACACCGCCGTCGGCCGTCGCCGCTCCACCTTCGCCGAGGCGCCGGTGATCGATGTCGCCGCCAGCGTCGAGGCGCTGGTCGCCCGCGAGCCGATCACCGTCATCCTCTCCGAGCGCGGCTGGATCCGCGCCGCCCGCGGCCGCATCGAGGACCCGTCGGAGCTGAAGTTCAAGGAGGACGACGCTCTGGCCTTCCTGGTGCCGGCGGAGACCACCGACAAGCTGCTGCTGTTCGCCTCCGACGGCCGCTTCTTCACCCTGGCCGGCGACAAGCTGCCTTCGGCGCGCGGCCAGGGCGAACCCTTGCGGCTGATGCTCGACCTGGACGATCGGGTGAAGATCCTGGCTGTGTTCGTGTTCAAACCCGGCCGCAAGCGGGTGCTGGCCTCGAAACAGGGCTACGGCTTCCTGCTGCCTGAGGACGAGGCGGTGGCCATGCGCAAGGCCGGCAAGCAGGTGCTGAATGTCGACGCCAAGGGCGCGGCTTTCTGCCTGGAGGCCGGCGGCGACCACATCGCCGTGCTCGGCGACAACGGCAAGGCGCTCATCTTCCCCCTGGCCGAGCTGCCGGAAATGCCCCGCGGCAAGGGCGTCAAGCTGCAGAGCTACCGGGAGGGCGGCCTGCGCGACGGCCTGGTGTTCGCCGCCGAGGAGGGCGCCGCCTGGACCGACGCCGCCGGCCGCACCCGCGCCTGGCCGGAGTGGCGAGACTGGCTCGGCCGCCGCGCCTCGGCCGGCCGGCTGGTCCCCAAGGGCTTCCCGGCGACCAAGCGATTCAGGCCGGGCTAGGAGTCAAAGGTCGGTCCGCGCCCCTATTTCGGGCTGCTGATTTCCAGCCAGTTCCAGGTCGAGCCCGAGCCGCTGAGCAGCCAGGTCCGGCCGGACACCCGGTCGAACCGCATCGCGCCCCAGGCGACGCTGGAGCCATCGGCGTTCTGCGGCTGCGACCAGACCTGCACATGATATTCGCCGGCGGGAATGGTCAGATCCGGTATCTGGACGAACGGGGTCGGCGCGCCGAAGGCGATGACCGTCGCGCCGGTGGCGACATTGACTCTGAGCACGCCGCCGGTGGTCGTTGTCGTCCCCGGGATCAGCGTCGCCTGATAGACGCCGGCCGTGGCGTCGCCGGGCGCGGCCGGCGACGTCGGCGTTCCCGGCTTGACCGGCGGCTTGATGCAGGCGCTCGCCAGGCAAGCGACCGCGGCGATGGTCACAATCCGAAAGACCTTGGCCATGTTCGAGCTCCCCACACTTCCCGCCGGCAATCTTGCATAGTTTCGTCCGACCGCAAGGCGCCCGGCCAGCGAGGCGTCGGCTAGAAGATCACCTTCTCCTCGCCCCACCACAGCGGCGAACGGCTGAGATCGATGAACCGGCGCTCGTCCTCCAGCAGCAGCCGACCGGCCGCCGCCACCGCCGGATCGTCGGCGCCCGCCGCCAGGTCCTCGAAGCTGTCCCACCAGAGTTGGGCGACGCCATCGAAGTCGTCCGGCGCGCCGCGGGGACTCCTGACGCCCTCCGAGACCTCGGGCGGCAGGCTGTGCAGCTGCACGTAGCGGCGGATGCGGAGCGTGTCCTTGACGCTGGCCACCAGCGGCGCGTGGGTCTCCAGCCAGTAGGTCTGAAACGCTTCCCGGGTCAGTTGCGGCAGCCGGACGAGGGCGAAGGTCAGCTTGATCACGCGTTTTCCCCCTAAAACCATTGGACGCACGCGGCGTCAGCGTCGGACCTTAGCGGCTGAACAAGGGAGCAGGCCATGGGCAGACTTCAGGGCAGGGCGGCGATCGTCACCGGCGCGGCGTCGGGGATCGGACGGGCCAGCGCCGAACTGTTCGCCGCCGAGGGCGCCCGCGTGCTGGCGGTGGACCGGCCGGGGACGAACCTCGGATTCAGTGATGCGTCCATCACTTCGCTGGAAGCCGACCTCGCCGACGAAAACGCGCCCGCCGCGACCATCGACCGGGCCATGGAAACGTTCGGACAGCTGGACATCCTGTTCAGCAACGCCGGCATCGGCGCCAACGCCCTGGTCGCGCAGATGACCGACGAGGCCTGGGACCGGGTGCAGGCGGTAAACCTGCGCGCCGCCTTCCGGCTGGCCCGGTCGGCGATCCCGCATCTGGTGGTCTCCCCGCACGGCCGCTTCATCGCTACCGCCAGCGTGATGGCCAACGGCACGGACTATGGGCTGGGCGCCTACTGCGCCTCCAAGGCCGGCGTGGTCGGCCTGGTGCACAGCCTGGCCCTGGAGCTCGGCAAGTACGGCGTCACCGCCAACGCCATCCTGCCGGGGGCGATCCGCACCGGCATGACCGCCGCCAGCTTCGCCAACAACGACATCGCCGAAGTCTGGGCGAAGAAGTCGGTGCTGCGGCGGCTGGGCGAGCCGATCGACGTGGCCCGGGTGGCGCTGTTCCTGGCCTCCGACGACGCCGCCTTCGTCACCGGCCAATCGATCGCCGCCGATGGCGGCATGACCTTGAGGATCTGACCCGATGACTTCTCCCGGCGACCCGCTCGACTTCACCGGCCGAACCGTCCTGGTGGTGGGCGGCTCCAGCGGCATCGGCAACGGCATCGCCCGGGCGTTCCTGGACCGCGGCGCGAACGTGCACGTCTGGGGAACCCGAGCCA
>Ga0302279_10008471_pt1 | contig 10076 bp, 9 predicted proteins | sample III_Bog_N3_3_FD_194541 | JGI IMG/M metagenome (GOLD analysis project Ga0302279, IMG submission 194541) | Peat permafrost microbial communities from Stordalen Mire near Abisko, Sweden - III_Bog_N3_3 | ecosystem: Environmental > Terrestrial > Soil > Wetlands > Peat | place: Sweden: Abisko...
GCTTGAACTCCAGCGTGTACCGCGCTCTCGTTGACTTCGTCACTTCCGTTCTCCTTGCCTGAATTTTCCCACTCAGCAAGGGATACGTTTCTCGGGGGCAAGGTCAGATCGACCCTTTTGCCGACCACGGCGATGCAGGCGATCGACGCCAGGCCAAGCCAATGAAAAAACGGCCCGCAGGCCGCTTCCATCGGACAGGAAAGATCCACCCGATCAGGCGAAGTTGGCCTCGGCGAAATCCCAGTTCGCGAGCGAATTCAGGAAGGTTTCGACGAACTTGGGGCGCAGGTTGCGGTGGTCGATGTAGTACGCGTGCTCCCACACGTCGACCGTGAACAGCGCCTTGTCGACGGTGGTCAGCGGGGTGCCGGCGGCGCCCATGTTGACGATGTCGACGCTGCCGTCGGCCTTCTTCACCAGCCAGGTCCAGCCCGAACCGAAGTTGCCCACGGCCGACTTCTGGAACGCTTCCTTGAAGGCCGCGAACGAACCCCACTTGGCGTTGATGGCCGCAGCCAGCGCGCCCTTGGGCTCGCCGCCGCCGGCCGGCTTCATGCAGTTCCAGAAGAAGGTGTGGTTCCAGATCTGGGCGGCGTTGTTGTAGATCGGGCCGGAGGCCTTCTTGATGATCTCTTCCAGCGACAGCGCTTCGAACTCGGTGCCCTTTTGCAGGTTGTTCAGCTGCGTGACGTAGGCGTTGTGATGCTTGTCGTGGTGGTACTCGAGCGTTTCGCGGCTCATGTGCGGAGCGAGGGCGTCATGCGAGTACGGCAGCGGCGGCAGCGTGTGTTCCATGGGTCTTGTTCCTTTCTGGCTTGTTTGAATTCGAGCGGCGCGTGACCGACCTGACGGCTCGCGCTCCCGGCTGATTGTAGGCAGCGGATGCGGGGCAAGCGCCGATCCGGGGCTATATCCCGCATTCATCCTTCTGACTTGTCGGCTGGCGCCGTTTTGTCGGCGTCCAGCTGCACCTCCTGCACGCGCAAGCCTGCCCGACCGTCGTGCAGCACCGCCACGACGCTTTGGCCTGCGCGCAGGGCCGCCGCGGATACCAGGGCCCGGCCGTCTTGCGACTCCAGCAGCGTGTAGCCCCGCTCGAGCACGCGCTGCGGGTCGAGGCTGGCCAGCGCCTGTTCATGGCGGCGCAGCGTTTCGCGCTGGCCCAGCAGCGTGCGTTCTGCCGCGCGCACGAACCGCGCGCCAAGCGCCTGATGGCGTTCGCGGCGCAGGTTGCGCGCCCGCTCACCCGCACGCGCCAGACGAGCGGCCAGCGACTCGTGCGCGCGCGCGAACGCCTGCCAGCGCGCGCGCAGCGCGGCCGCGTGGCGCGCCTCCAGGCGCTGCACGCGCTGGCGCCATGCGCCCAGCGCCTGCGCGGGCCGGGCCAGGCGCGCAGCGGCGGTGTCCAGGCGCTGAGCATGGGCTTGAAGGCGCTGCTCGACGCGCGCACCCAGTCGGCGCGCCGACGCGGCCAGGGCCTCCAGCACCACCGTGCGCTCGACGGCAATTGCCTCGGCCGCCGCGGTGGGGGTGGCGGCGCGCAGGTCGGCCACCAGGTCGACCAGCGTGACGTCGGTCTCGTGGCCGACGCCGCTGACCACCGGCCGCGAAAGGCCGTCGAGCGCGCGCACCACGCGCTCGTCGTTGAATGCCCACAGATCCTCGAGCGAGCCGCCGCCGCGGCACACCAGCACCACGTCGACTTCGTCGCGGCGCTCCACCTGCGCCAAAGCGGCCACCAGCGCGGCCGGCGCGTCCGCGCCCTGCACCAGGCTCGGATAGACGATCACCTGCACATGCGGCGCGCGCCGCGCGAGCGTGGCGACGACGTCGTGCAGCGCCGCGCCGGCGGTCGAGGTCACCACGCCGACCGTGCGCACGAACGGCGGCAATGCGCGCTTGCGCTCGGCATCGAACAAGCCCTCGCCGGCCAGACGTGCGCGCAGGCGCAGGAATTCCTCGTAGAGCTGGCCGGCGCCGACCCGTTGCATGGACTCGACGATCATCTGCAGCTCGCCGCGCGCCTCGTAGACGGCCAGGCGCCCGCGCAATTGGACCTGCAGGCCGTCCTGCAACGGCACGTTGCTGAGGGCCGCGGCACGCTTGAACATCGCGCAACGCAGTGCGCCGGCACCGCCCGCGGCGTCCTTGAGCGTGAAGTAGCAGTGGCCGCTGGAGGCCCGCGTGCAGCCGCTCAGCTCGCCGCGCACGGTGACCGCGCCGAAGCGCGCCGCCAGCGCATCGCCGGCCGCCAGCAGCAGCGCCGAGACGCCCCATGCCGACGCGCTGACGGGCGCGCCAGAAGTGCTCCGCGATGCGTCCGTCGAACCGAAGCCCGGAACCGCAAACGGATCAGCCATCAACACCTCTGCCTAGCATAAATCGAGGGGACAAACCCTAGTACTCCACAATTTCGCGGCATGTGTCCAGACGTACAAAACCCCGTCACGGCGCCGTCACTATCACGCAAGTGATTGATTTTAATCACTTTTTTTGTGCCTATTTTTTGGGCAACTCAATCCGGACGGCCAGAATTGGCGGGTTCCGGGCCTGTCGAGGGCACTTACCCACAAAGTTTTCCACAGATCGTGTGGATGGGTGGAAAACTGGAAAAAGCAGCGGCCGCTCGCGTCGACGCGGACGGACTGCGTCGAGGTTCCGCGCTTCACGTCGTGTTTCAAGATCTTGCGCCGCCGACGGCGGCCCGGCGGAATTGGAGCACGGCTTCTCAAGCCATAATCCGCGCGTGCAGTCCACATGTCCAAGGGGTTGATTTGCTCAAGATCGTACAAGAGGCCGGCTGGCCGATCTGGCCGCTGATTCTTTGCTCGATTGCCGCCGTCGCGCTCATCGTCGAGCGCTTCATGGCGCTGCGCACGGCGCGCGTCGCACCGGGTTACCTGCTGGGCGAGGTGATCGCCGTCACGCGCAATGGCCTGCCCTCTCCTGACGTGATCGCCAAGCTGGCCGACAACTCGCTGCTGGGCAGCGTCCTGGCGTCCGGCCTGAAGCTGCTGGCCGTCGATCCGCGCGTCGGCGAAGTGCAGCTGCGCCAGACTTTCGAAGGCGCCGGGCGCGATGCCGCGCACCGCATGGATCGCTACCTCAACGCGCTCGGCTCGATCGCCGCCGCCGCGCCGCTGCTGGGCCTGTTCGGCACAGTGGTGGGCATGATCGAGATCTTCGGCTCGCAAGGCGGTGGCAACACCAATCCGGCCGAGCTCGCGCACGGCATCTCCACCGCGCTGTACAACACGGCGGCCGGCCTGATCGTCGCGATCCCGTCGCTGATGTTCTATCGCTACTTCCGCGGGCGCGTCGACGACTACCTGCACACGCTTGAACAGTCGTCCGAGCAGTTGCTGACGCAGCTCGTGCGCGTGACTTCGGGCCGCCAGCCGGCCGCGACGAAATGAATTTCCGCAAGCCCCGTCCGGAAGATCCGGAGATCAACCTGATCCCTTTCATCGACGTGCTGCTGGTGATCCTGATCTTCCTGATGCTGTCGACCACGTACTCGAAGTTCACCGAGCTCTCGGTCACGCTGCCGAGCGCCGATGCCGATGCGTCGCGCGACCGCCCGGCGGAAATCATCGTCGCCGTGGCCGCCGACGGCCGCTACATCGTCGACCACCAGCCGGTGGACGGCCGCAACGTCGACGCGCTGACCCAGGCCCTGCGCACCGCCGCGGAAACGCGCAAGGAGCCGTTCCTGATCATCTCGGCGGACGCGATGTCGACCCACCAGGCCGTGATCAACGTGATGGATGCCGCGCGCCGCGCGGGCCTGTCGCGCATGACCTTCGCGGCGCAGACCAGCAACGGCGCGGCCGCCCCCGCGCCCTGAGGCAGCGCCCTTCGCGAACCCGCGAAGGGCCGCCGGTGCGACACGACCCATGCCAGCCGCGTTGGCCCGACTCCTGCAGCGCCATTGGTGGCGCCCGCGCCTGACGCCGCTCACGGCGCTGCTGCTGCCGCTCTCATGGCTGGTCGGCGCCGTGGCCGCGCGGCGCCGCGCGAGCACGCGCGCGCAGGCCTTGCCGGTGCCGGTGATCGTCGTCGGCAACGTGATCGTCGGCGGGGCCGGCAAGACGCCCACCGTCATCGCGGTCGTGGCGTTGCTGCGCGGCTGGGGCTGGACGCCGGGCATCGTCAGCCGCGGTCATGGACGCACGGACGCGGCCGCCCTGCTCCTGGACGCGACGACGCGGCCCGACGCGGCCACGCCAGCGTCCTTCGGCGACGAACCGCTGCTGATGCATCGCCGCACCGGCGCTCCGGTTGCCGTGGCGCGGCATCGTCGCGACGCCGTGCTGCGGCTGCTCGCGGCGCATCCAGCGGTCGACATCGTGGTCGCCGACGATGGGCTGCAGCACCACGCGCTGCCGCGCGACATCGAGCTGGCGGTGTTCGACGGCCGCGGCATCGGCAACGGCCGCACGCTGCCCGCCGGGCCGCTGCGCGAGCGCGAGAGCGACGTCTGGCCGGAAGCCGCCAATACCCCGCCCCGTTTCATCCTGGTCAACGGCCGCTGGCCCATGCCGCCCGCACGCGCGTTGCCCGCCCCGTCCACGCGCTGCTTCGAGGCGGCGCGTTCGCTTGGCGGCGCACTGCTGCTCGCCGACTGGGCGCGCGGCACCGCGGCCACGCGCGAAGCCCTGGTCGCGCTGCGTGGGCGCCGTCTCGTGGCCGCCGCGGGCATCGGCGACCCCGAGCGTTTCTTCGCGATGCTGGAGGCCGAAGGTTTGGCGATCGTGCGCCTGCCGCTGCGCGATCACGCCAGCTTCGACGTGCTGCCCTGGCCGGCGGACACCACCGACGTGGTGGTGACCGAGAAGGATGCCGTCAAGCTGGCCGGACGCGCGCCCGGCGCCACCCGGGTCTGGGTCGCCACGTTAGACTTCGGACTCCCGGACGCCTTGGCCGCGGCGTTGCGCAAGTCGCTTCCCGCGCGCACGCCATCCGCCTGATCTTCTTTTCAAAACGCCGCGACCCGCCGGCGACTTCCACCATGACCATCGACCACCGACTCATCGCCATGCTCGTGTGTCCGCTCTGCAAGGGGCCGCTCGAAGCCGGCCGCGACGCCGACAACCGGCTCGTCGAGCTCGAGTGCGTGGCCGACAAGCTGGCGTTTCCCATCCACGACGGCATCCCCGTGATGCTCGAGAGCGAAGCGCGGACCATCGCCACCCCCACCAACCCCGTCCCGCAACTCGCGCCTTGAGACGCTGCCCGTGACATTCACCGTTCTCGTTCCGGCGCGCATGGCGTCGACGCGGCTGCCCGACAAGCCGCTGGCCGACATCGCGGGGCTGCCCATGGTCGTGCGCGTCGCGCGCCAGGCGGCGCGCTCGGGCGCACGGCGCGTGGTCGTTGCGGCCGACGACGCGCGCGTGCTCCAGGCTTGCCAGCAACACGGCGTCGAGGCGGTGCTCACGCGCGTCGACCACGCCAGCGGCAGCGATCGCCTGGCCGAAGCCTGCACGCTGCTGGGCCTGGACGGCAGCGACATCGTCGTCAACGTGCAGGGCGACGAACCGCTGATCGATCCGGCACTGATCCGCCAATGCGCCGACCTGCTGGAGACGGATGGCGACGCCGTCGTCGCCACCGCGGCGCACGCGATCACCGACGCGGCCGACTTCGTGAATCCCAACGTCGTGAAGGTCGTGCTCGACGCGAAGTTCCGCGCGCTGTACTTCAGCCGTTCGCCATTGCCGTGGTGGCGCGACGCCTCCCGGCCCGGCCAGCCGGCCTTGCCGATGGCGGACGCGCAGGATGTCGGCGCGTTGCGCCACATCGGCCTGTACGCGTACCGCGCCGGCTACCTGCGCACGTTTCCGACGCTGGCCATGGCGCCGCTCGAGAAGCTGGAATCGCTCGAGCAGCTGCGCGTGCTGTGGCACGGCGATCGCATCGTCGTGCACATCGCGCCGCATGCGCCGCCCGGCGGGGTCGACACGCCCGAGGACCTGGCGCGCGTGCGCGCGCTGCTGGCCGGCGCAAGCGACTGAGCCGCGCGATCCGTGCTCCCCGGAAAACCGCGGATTGTCATCGCGGGTCCATGCTGGTGCAGTAAGGCTCCGCAAAAGTGCGCGTGATATTCTGTCGAGCATCCCGGCACCCACGCAGCCCGAGCATCGGCAGCACGATGACTCGAGCTCGGGCCTGCGCCACAAAGAATTCCGACTTTAGAGGCAAGCGATGAGATTGATTCTTCTGGGCGCTCCCGGCGCCGGCAAGGGAACGCAAGCGCAGTTCATCTGCCAGAAATACGGCATTCCCCAGATCTCCACCGGCGACATGCTGCGCGCAGCGGTGAAGGCAGGCACGCCGCTGGGGCTGGCCGCCAAGCAGGTGATGGACGCTGGCGGCCTCGTGAGCGACGACCTGATCATCAACCTGGTCAAGGAACGCATCGCGCAGCCCGATTGCGCCAAGGGCTTCCTGTTCGACGGCTTCCCGCGCACCATTGCACAAGCCGATGCCATGAAGGCGGCCAACGTCAAGCTCGACTTCGTGCTTGAGATCGACGTGCCCGACGCGGCCATCATCGATCGCATGAGCGGCCGCCGCGTGCATCCCGCCTCTGGCCGCACGTACCACATCCACAACAATCCGCCCAAGGTCGAAGGCCAGGACGACGTCACCGGCGAGCCGCTCGCGCAGCGGCCCGACGATGCCGAGGACATCGTGCGCAAGCGCCTGGCCACCTACCACGAGCAGACCGAGCCGCTCGTCGCCTACTACTCCAAATGGGCCGCCACTGGCGACGCGCAGGCGCCGCGCTGCCGCAAGATCAGCGGCACCGGCAGCGTCGACCAGATCACGCAGAGCGCACTGGCTGCCTTGTCGAACTGAAACGTCGCGCTTGCGCGATGCGAGGCCCGCGCCGGCGACGACGCGGGCTTTTTCTTGTCCAAGTTCCTTGCTCGCCCTTGGCTTGCCTTGTGCCGCCATCCGGTGAGAATCGACTTCAACGTCAATCCAGCCGGCTCGCGCCGGCATCGGAGCAAGCATGGACATCCCGGGCAAGGTCTTCATCGTCACCGGCGCGGCCTCGGGCCTGGGCGAAGGCACGGCTCGCATGCTGGTGGCCAACGGCGCCCGGGTGGTGCTGGCGGACCTGCAGGAAGAAAGCGGACAGGCCGTCGCCGCCGAACTGGGCCAGGTCTTCGTGCGCTGCGACGTCACGCAGGAAGCCGACGGCCGCCGCGTCGTCGACGCGGCGACGAGCCTGGGCAAGTTGATGGGGCTGGTCAATTGCGCCGGCATCGCGCCGGCGTCGCGCACAGTGGGCAAGGCCGGGGTGCATGCGCTGGACCTGTTCTCCAAGGTCGTGGCGATCAACCTGGTCGGCAGCTTCAACATGATCCGCCTTGCCGCCGAGGCGATGAGCGCCAACGAGCCCGAGGCCACCGGCGAACGCGGCGTGCTGATCAGCACGGCAAGCGTGGCCGCCTACGACGGCCAGATCGGCCAGGCGGCCTACGCTGCAAGCAAGGGCGGCGTCGTGGGCATGACGTTGCCGATCGCGCGCGACCTGGCCAAGACGGGCATACGCAACATGACCATCGCGCCCGGCATCTTCGGCACGCCGATGCTGTTCGGCATGCCGCAGGAGGTGCAGGACGCGCTCGCCGCCGACGTGCCCTTCCCCAGCCGCCTGGGCACGCCAGCCGACTACGCCAAGCTGGTGCACCAGATCGTCACCAACGAGATGCTCAACGGCGAGGTGATCCGCCTGGATGGCGCGATACGCCTGGCGCCGCGTTAAAACAAAAATGCCCTGTGCGAGACAGGGCATCCGGACATTGCCGCGCGTTCGGCGCTCACCGCGGCACTGGGCCGACGACGGCAGGTGCGCAGGAGCGGATCAGTACTTATAGGTCATCGAGCCATACACGAAGCGACCATGCGGATCGTAGTAGGTCGGATCGTAGCCGGTCTGGAAGTACTGGCCGGCATTGATGGCCTTGGGCGGCTGGGCGTTGAGGAAGTTCTTCGCGCCCAGACTCAGCGTCAGGTTCTTGATGCCGCTGTAGGAGCCTTGCAGGTCCCAGGTCTCGAACGGGTGGTGGTGCACCGGGACGGGGTTGAGGGGATCGGCATCGGCGCGCGGTGAGTCGTAGTAGCCCGCTTGGTAGTTCTGGGTCAGCACCGCCCCGTACGGGCCGTAGTCCCAGGTGCCCTGCAGCGAGTGCTTCCAGCGCATGATGACGCCGCCGTTGGAAGAACCGACTGCGTTGATCGTGTTGCCATCGGCGTCGACGGTGCGTGCCACGCTTTGCTGCACCGTTCCGTCGGGCAGCACTTCCACGTAGCTGCTCATCAGGGTGCCGTTCAGGTTCGCGCCAAATTGTCCCCAGGAGGACTTGTCACCCTTCCACGACACGTCCACGTCGAATCCCGACACCGTGACGCTGCCGGCGTTGAGGTTGGTCGCCAGGATGTTGGTGATGTTGCCGTCCGTGCAGTCGCTGCCCAGAGCCTTGCCATCGCAGGCGACCAGCGCCTGGTAGGTCGGGTTGCCGGCCTGGGCCTTGTCGACGATGAGTTCGGGCGCCAGCGTCGTGACTTCATTGCTCACGCGGATGTGGAAATAGTCCACGGTCGCGGAAACGCTCTTGATCGGCTGCAGTACGAGTCCGAGCGAGAACTGCTTGGATTTCTCGGGCTTCAGGTCGGGATTGCCGCCGATGGTGTCGGGGTATTGGCCCGTCACCGGATGGCTGGGCGTGGAAAGGTAAGGATTGCTGAACTGGGTGGTCGTGTCCAGCGTCTGCGGGTCGTAGAGCTCCGGCAGGCTGGGTTCGCGGAAGCCCGTGCCGACCGAGCCTCGGAATGCGATCTGCGAGACCGGCGCGAACTTCAGGCTCAACTTCGGGTTCGTGGACGAGGCATTCGGATAGTGGTCATTGCGGACCGAGACGTCCGCGTCAAGCGACTTCAGGATGGGCGCATCGATTTCCGCGAACACCGAGTGCGAGTCGCGCGAAGCCTGCAGCGGCAGCACCTGGCCGCCGTAGCCCGCGATGTCGCCCGACATGTAGGCGGCGCTCGGCCTCAGGTTGAGCTGTTCCTTGCGGAAACTGACGCCCGCAGCGAAGGTCAACAAGCCGCCCGGCAAGGCGTAGAGATCCTTGCTGACCTTGGCGTCGATAGCGTCGGTGGACAAGGAAGACGCGATCATGGGCCCGACGTAGTCGGTGGCAGCGATCTTGGCGGCCAGGGCCGGCGTCTGATATTGCGCGTAGGGATTGAAGGCGTCGTTGCCGCTGAGCAGCGAGACCAGCGCGAACTGGCTCTGGTAGCCGGCCTGGGTTGTTTCGGCCACAGTGCTGACGTTATGGCTGTAGGTGGCGTCGTAGTCGAAATCGCTCACCGTGCCCTTGAAGCCAGTGGCCAGGTGATACAGCGTCGCTTCGTCAGTGTGCACGCGTGCGCCGCCGTCGGTCGCGCGATAGGCCACTGCGACAGGCGTTCCGGCGATGTGCGTGCCGTTCGCAGTGTCATAGGCTTGCAGGTAGGCGAGCGGATAGGCCGGATTGGTCGGGTTCATGATGATGTCGGGGTCGACACCCTTGGCCGCGAACAGCGAATCGGTGATCAGGAAGACATTCTTGTAAGGCGAGTACTGCTCGGTGGTGACCGTCGTGTTGTGCGAGATGAAGCTCTCGATGAAGAACTCGTTGTCGCTGTTGAGGCGTGCGCGCAGGTTCAACGCACCGTTGATGCGCATGACATCGGGCGTCAACGGCACGAATGGCGAGGAATCGAAATAGCAGCCGCCGTCGTTGGCGTCGTACTTGCTGCCGTTGGCGGCGCAGTTGTCCGGCGCCAGCGGGTTGCCCAGCGACTTCTCGGCGGTGGTGCCGATCAGGGCGGTGTTGGCGTTGGCCGGGGTGTAGAGGCCGCCGCTGCCCGTCGCGGGGTAATCGTAGATTCCGGTTTCCCATCCATGGTTCGCATACGAACGTTGCCGGCCATAGATGGCGCTTTCCTTGCCGACATCGAGCGATGCCATCAAGTTGAAATGGTCGGTCTCGAAATCGCCAAAGCCCGCAACGATG
>Ga0302279_10008476_pt1 | contig 10068 bp, 8 predicted proteins | sample III_Bog_N3_3_FD_194541 | JGI IMG/M metagenome (GOLD analysis project Ga0302279, IMG submission 194541) | Peat permafrost microbial communities from Stordalen Mire near Abisko, Sweden - III_Bog_N3_3 | ecosystem: Environmental > Terrestrial > Soil > Wetlands > Peat | place: Sweden: Abisko...
ATAGACGGCGTGGGAGAACACGATGGTGCCGTTGGTTTCGGTGCCCGGCACCGGCATCAGCGTGACCTTGTCCGCACCCTGCTTGTTGGCAGCTTCCGCTTCGCGCGAAGCCGCCTCCAGAATGGCGCCGACGCCGCCGGCGACGAAGGTGCGCCGCCCGCCGTTGTCGTCCGACAGCGTTTCCGGCATCGACCAGCCCTTGGCGATCAGCTCGCGCCCGACGCTCAGGCAGTCATGCGCGGCGGGGCTGGAGAAATCGACGATCGTCGTGCCGTTCTCGTAGAAGCTGCCCTGCTCGCCGAGCAGACAGCTCAGGTAGTTGTAGGTGGCGAAGCTGAAGCCCCAGTGCAGCGAGCAGCCCGGCTTGCCGCCGTTCGCCGCCGTCAGCTTCTGGCAGAAATCGCCGAGCCCGGCCCAGGATTTCGGCGCCACCGCCTGCCCGTCGGCCCCGAGCAGCCCGGCCTTGTCGAGCATCGGCTTGTTGACCGAGAACATGATGACTTCGCCCATGAACGGCAGCGTGTACTGCACGCCCTGGAACACGCCCGATTCCAGATAGGACGCGATGAACTTGTCCTTGGCGAAGTCGCCGCTGAAGAAATCCGTCCACGGCGCGAGGTAGCCCTTGGCGACGAATGCCGCCAGTTGCCCCGGCGTGCCGCCGATGCCGAGATCGGCCGGATTGTGCCCGTGCGCGAAGTCGAGCAGGTACTGGTTGACGAAGGTGTCGTCGTCGTTGGGGATCACGTCCACCTTCACTCCCGGATGCTTGGCCATGAAGTCCTGCGCCGCTGCCTGCACCGGGAATTTCTGGATGATCCAGCCGTTGGCTGCCACCCGCAACGTGCCTTGCAGGTCCGGCCCCGCCGCGCGCGCGCTGCCTGCCACTGCCACGGCCACTGGCAAAGCCAGCAGGCCGCATGCCGCCAGCCGTATCACGCCCAAGCCTGCACTCCGAACACCCGCCATCCCCGCCTCCGTTGTGTTGTTGTTGTCTTGTCCGACTGCCGAAGCATCCCCGCCGCTGTCGCGATCCGTGCCGTCAGGCGACGGTGAACCGGCGCACCACCGTCTCGTCCAGCGCAACGCCCAGCCCCGGCGCCGTGCTCACCTCCACCCAGCCGTCGACCAGACGCGGCAGGCCGATCACCAGATCGTTGCGCAGCGGGCTGGCGGTGAGCGGATATTCGTTGAACGGCGCATCCTCGGCCGCCGCCATCCATTGCAGCGAGGCAGCGAGGTTGACGCCGGTGCCGAAGCAATGCGGCACGCACCACACGTTCGCCGCGTGCGCCATGCTGGCGATCCGCCGCGCCACCGTCAGCCCGCCGCAGCGGCCGACATCGGGCTGGATCACCCGCACGCCCGCCGCGATCATGCGGGCGAAGAATTCCTCGGTCTCCTCGGTCTCGCCGGCGGCGATGCGCCCGTCCACGGCGGCGGTGAGGCGGCGATAGCCGTCGATGTCGTCCTCGTGCAGCGGCTCCTCCAGCCACAGCAGGTCGAACGCGCCGATCAGGCGCGGCGCGCGGCGCAATGCCTCGTCGGCGGTCCAGACGCGGCCGACATCGACCATCAGCGCCACATCGTCGCCGAGCACGCGGCGGATCTCGCGCAGCATGGCGTGGTCCCAGGCCTCGTCGGCGCCAAAGCCATTCCAGCCGAATTTCACCGCGCTAAAGCCGGCGGCGAGGCAGCGTTCGGCAAGCTCGGCACCCTCGCGCAGGGTCGGCGGGAACAGCACGCTGGCATAGGCGCGCACGCGCGTGCGCCGCGTGCCCCAGAGCGCATGGCAGGGCTGCCCGGCCGCCTGCCCGGCGATGTCCCACAGCGCCGTGTCCACCGCCGCCATCGCGTGCATGACCGCGCCGCGACGGCCGTACCAGCGCGTCGCCTCGTACATGTCCTGCCAACGCGCTTCGGGGTCGCACGGGTCCTTGCCGACGAGCACCACGCCCAATCCGTGCCGGAAGGGTGCGGACATCGGCGCGTCCACGATCGCCTTGGCCACCGTCGCGTTGGAGACCGCTTCGCCATGGCCGACCAGACCGGTGTCGGTGGTCACGCGCACCACCAGCACTTCCTGCGTGCCGTCGGCCTTCAATTCGACCTTCGGCGCCCGCATGCGCAGCGCCTCAACGGAGGCAATCTTCATGGCCATGTCCACATCATCATCTTGACGCCGCTCCGCGCATCCCGCAGGCATCCGGTAGTCGGGAAGATGAGGATGAGCGTGATACCGGGTGTGATCACGAGTCAAGGCCAGTCGTGACGATGCCACAGGACATGGCGGCGTCGGGCACGCAACCGCTGGAGGAACGTGTCTATCGGACGCTGCGCGAGGCGCTCATCCGGGGCGATTTCGTGCCCGGCGAGAAGCTGTCGATCCGCCGCATCGCCAAGGCGCTGGCGACCAGCATGATGCCGGTGCGCACCGGGCTGCGGCGGCTGGCGGCCGAGCAGTGCCTGGACATCCGGCCCGGCGGCACCGCTGTCGTGCCCGAGCTGCGTCGCACCGAATTCGCCGAGATCACCGCGTTGCGCACGGTGCTGGAGCCGATGGCGGCCGCCCTGGCCGCGCGCGTCATTACGGCACCGGAGCTTGCCACGATTTCGGCGATCGCCCGGCATGGCGGCGAACGGCGGCGCGAGGGCGACGAGGGCGGCTACCAGCTTGCCAACTATCAGTTGCATTTCGGCATTTACCGCGCGGCCCGCTCGCCGCTGCTGCTGTCGATGATCGAAACGCTGTGGGTGCGCCGCAGCCCGATCATGCGGACCGCGCAGCCGCATTTGCACGTGCGCGGCCTCGACCTGCACGACGACCTGATGCAGGCGCTGCGGGCGCACGACGCCGACCGCGCCGCCGCCGTGCTGCGCGAGGACATCGAGCGCGCCGGGCACTATCTCGTCGAGCGGCTGCGCTTCGCCGACGATGCCGAGCGCGGCACCGGCCTTGCCAGCTTGCAGCCATTGGCCAAACGCGCCCGCGCCGGCGCGAAGGCATAGCGCCGGCTGGCCGACGCGGCTGCGCCTTGCGCCATCCTTGTCAGCCACGCGAATCCGGCTCGCAAGCCGGATCGGCAACTGGCGGCTCGCAGTCTCCGCGGCCCGCGAGCCCTATTCGGTCCCGCCGGCCGAGGTCAGCAGCACCTGGTCGCGCGCATTGGCGATCTGCTCGGCGAACGCCGCGCGCAGCAACCCGATGTCGGCGGTGAGCACGAGTTCATCGAAGCCCAGGGCGATCATTTCGGCAAGCTGGCTCGCGGTCACCGCGTGCATGACCGCAGGTAGCCCGGCCGCATGCGCCGCCGCGACAATCCGCCGCAACGCGGCCGCGAAAATCGGCGAGGCGCGATCGACGCCCAGACCAAGGCCCAGATCGACCGGGCCGATATGCACGCCGCCGAGGCCGGGCACGGCCGTGATCTCGGCGATCCGCTCCAGACCTTCGGGAGTTTCGATCATCGCGTGGATCGTCGGGCGGATGGTGCTGACGTCCGCGGCCTCCGCCCGCAACCCGTACCTCTGTCCGCCGTAGCTGCGCCGGCCTTCCGGCTGGTAGCGCGCGCGCGCGACCGCGGCCGCCACCGTTTCCGGAGTCGATGTCATCGCCAGCACGATCTCGGACGCGCCATGGTCGAGCACATGCGGAATCAGATGCAGTTCCTCGTCGGCGACGCGCACCACGACCGGCACGTCGAGAATATCGAGCAACTGGATCGAGCGGACCGCCGTACCAAGGTCCCAGGCGCCGTGCTGCAAGTCCAGGCCCACCCAATCGTAGCCGGCGCGCCCGGCTGCCTCCGTGATCAGCGGGTCGGAAATCGAGAGCCACCCACCGAGCCGAATGCCACCGGTTCGCATTGTCGCGTTGTCCCTTCACGCCAGCCGCCATCGTCCGCACCACCATGATCGGCGTCGCACAGCACGACGGAGCGGCTCTCCCAAACGATTGGCTGTTATGTCGAAGTTCAGCGGAGGTCGTCAACACCCGTGGGCTCCCTGCTCGCTTGCCGGTCGCGGAGTGTGCGGCTATGAGCGTACCGGACGGGATCGGCTGTGCCGTTCATGGCCTCGCCGCGGCGGCAATTTCATTTCGACGTCTGGACAGACGGCGATTCAGCGGGAGCAGCGGACGGTATTGCGCCAATCGGACGAGCAGGAGCAGCGCGCCGCCATCCTCAAGGACGTCGCCCGCGCGGCGGGCGTCGATGCATCGACCGTCTCGCGTGTGCTGCGCGGCGACGAGCGCAAGCCCGCCAAGGCGGAAACGCGCGACCGCATCCTGGAAGTTGCCCGCCAACTCGGCTACCGCCCCAACAGCGTCGCCCGCAGCCTCAGGACGCGCCGAACCGAAGCCATCGGCCTCGTCATCCCGGACGCCGCCAACCCCGGCTTCGCGGAGATTTTTAAGGGCGTGCAGGCGGCGAGCGCCGAAGCGGGGTGGCACGTCATCGTGGTCGAGGGGCGGCCGCCGGCCCGGCCGGATCTGGGCTGGGACCGTCTGGTGTTCGAAGGCCGCGTCGACGGCGTTCTGGTGCTGACCGCGAGCATCCATGACCCGGTCGTGCAACGCGTGGCACGCAGCGGCATCCCGCTCGTCCTCGTCAATCGCCGTTCGGATGGCGTGGTCGGCTCGGTCGTGATGAACGACGAGCGTGGCGCGGAACTCGCGGTGGATCACTTCGTGGCCCTCGGTCATCGCAAGATCGGTCATATCGCAGGTCCGCAAAACCTCGACACCGGCCGTCGCCGCCTCGCGGGGTTCCGCGCCGCGATGCGCAAGCACGGCCTGCCGACGCGGGCTGTGTGGAACGTCACCACCGACTACACCGAAGCCGGCGGGGCGGAGGCCACCAGGGCGTTGCTCGCGAAGTCGGCGGGCGACCCGCCGACCGCGCTGTACGTCGCGAGTTTCCTGTCCGGCATTGGCGCGATGCGGGTTTTCAAGCAGGCCGGCTTGCGGATACCAGACGACGTCTCGATGATCGTCAGCGACGAACTGGCGCTGGCCGCGCATACCGATCCGCCGTTGAGCACGGTGCTGATGCCGGTCACCCGCATGGGCGAGGTCGCCACGCGCATGCTGCTCGGCGCCATGGCGCAGGCGCCGGTCGCCGACATCGTGCTGTCCGATGAACCGCGCCTCGTCATCCGCGGCTCGACCGCGCCGCCGCGCTCGGCCCTCACCCCTTGAACGGCGGCAGCGTCAGGCCCTTGACGCCGACGTCGATGGCCAACAGGGCGCCGGCGAGCGGTGCCGTGGTTTTCCGCAAGCGTGCCGTGGTCACGTAGAGAATATCCAGGTCGGCACCGCCGAACTCGCAGCAGGTGGGAATGTCGGTCGGCAACCTGATGGTGCGCATCAGCCGTCCGTCGGGGTCGAACCGGCACAGCTTCCCGGATTCCGGCAGCGTCGACCAGTAGCAGCCTTCGGCGTCCACGGTGGCGCCGTCGGCGCATCCCGCCATGTCGCGGAAATCGACGAAGACACGCCGGCGGTCGATGTCGCCGGTCGCCGGGTCGAAATCGAACGCCCACACGACGCCGCCCTGGCTATCGGCGAAATACATGGTTCGGCTGTCCGGGCTGAAGGCGAGCCCGTTGGAGGAGCCGATGCCCTCGACCATGCGGTGGCACGACAGGTCGGGATCGAGCCGATACAGCGCGCCGATATATTCGGTCGGCCGCGGCGGTGCCTCGAACACGGTCCCCGACCAGAACCGGCCCTGCCGGTCGGTCTTGCCGTCGTTGAAGCGCGTTTCCGGCAAATGCGCCTCGGGATCGACGATGTGGTCGAAGCGGCCGCTGGCGGGATCGAAGAAATAGAAGCCATCCGCGAGCGTCACCACCAGTCCGCCTTGCTCGCGCAGGCCCAGGCAGCCGACGTATTTCGGCGTCGCAAGCACGTCGTCGCGCCCGGTCGCCGGGTCGGTCCGGTGGATTGCCTTGCCCCAGATGTCCACCCACCACAGCACGCGCGCCGCGGGGTCCCACAAGGTGCCTTCACCGAGTTCGGCTTTGGCGTCGAGGACGCAGGTAATGTCAACCATGCGGGGTGCCCGCCCGTCCCGGCTCAGTCGCCGATCGGCCGCGCGCGCGCGGCGATGAGGTCCTGCAGTTCCTCGATACTCACCTGCCCCCGGTCGATGATCCGCGCCACCCGGCCGTGCTCCAGCAGCACGATACGGTCGGCGACCGGCAGCACGTGGCCCATGTTGTGGTCGATGTAGAGCACGCCGAGGCCTTGCGCGCGTGCCCGGTCGATCGAGCGCAGCACGTTGCGGGTCTCGCGAACCGACAGCGCGGCCGTCGGTTCGTCGAGCAGCAGCAGCCGGGCACCGAAATGCATCGCCCGCGTGATCGCCACCGACTGCCGCTCGCCGCCCGAGAGCGTCCAGACCGGCTGATCGGCGGAGCGGACGCGGGTCAAGCCAAGTTCCGCAATCGCCGCCTCCGCCTCCTCGCGCATTTGCTGGCGGCGCAGGATGCGCAACGGGCCGATCGTGCGCGCCAGTTCCTTGCCCAGGAAGAAGTTCCGCCACAGGCTGAGCTGATCGACGATCGCCAGATCCTGGTAGACCGCCTCGATGCCGACGGCGCGCGCCTCCGCCGGCGTGCGGAAGCGCACGTCCTTGCCCATGAAGCGGAGCGTTCCCAGCGTCGGCTGCTGGTAGCCGGCGAAAATCTTCAACAGCGTGGACTTGCCCGCACCGTTGTCGCCGACCAGGCCGACCACCTCGCCGGGCCACACCGACAGGTTCACGTCGAAGATCACCGGGTTGCGCCCGTAGCTGTGCGAGACGGCGCGCACCTCGAAAATAGGCTCGCCGCGCCGGTCGACCACGTGCGTCGTGCCTGCCTCGACGCGCGGCGACGCGCTCACGCCTGGCTGCCGCCGAAGCGGCCAAGGCGCACGTTGGCGATCACGACGATCACCAGCATGATGCCGATGAAGGTGACGTAGAACGATCCCGGCACGCCGATCAACACCAGCCCGATCTGGATGCCGGCGAGCAGGAAGGCGCCGATCACGCTGCCCCAGATCGTGCCGGTGCCACCGAACAGCGAGGTGCCGCCGAGCACCGCGGCGGTGATGGCGAGCAGTTCGTAGTTTTGTCCTTGCCCTTGTGTGACACCGCGGATGTAGGAGAATTGCATGCAGCCGCCGAGGCCGGCGAACAACGCACTCAACACGAAGTTGGTGCGCTTGATCGCGCCCGTCGGCACGCCCATCGCCTTGGCCGGGCCGGCCCTGCCGCCGGTGGCGAATGTCCAGTTGCCGTAACGCAGGCGGGTCAGCGCGAACCAGAAGCCAACGGCGATGACAGCCATCCATGCCAGCGGCATGTAGAACGGCGTGCTGCCGATCCGCCCGCCCAGCAGCGCCATCGCGGCACTCGGGTGGAACATGATCAACTGGTGGCCGCTGATCAGCAGGTTGTTCATCCCCTGCAACACGAAGAACATGCCGAGCGTGGTGATGAACGACGGAATCCCGAAGCTCGTCGTCACCAGCCCGTTCACCACCCCAACACCGGCGGCGCAGCCGAGCGCGATGGCCAGCGCCAGCCACTCGTTGACGCCGTTGCTGACGAACAGGATCGCCCAGATGATCGGCGTGAAGGCGAAGTTCTGGCCGACCGACAGATCGAAGTCGCCGCTGATCATCAGCATCGTCACGCCGATCGCGACGATCGCAATCGTCGAGGCCACCGTGCTGATCGCGGTCATCGTCTGCGGCGACCAGAAGTTAGCGGTCTGTGCTGTGAAGAACAGCACCACCGCGATCAGGCCGATGCCGGGCGGCAGTTCGCGCACGGCGAGCGCCGCCTCGACGAACGATCTCCGGCGGGCCGGCGCGCGGACCGCGCCGGACGCGGCGGCCGGCCGCGTGCCTTGGTTCACGGCAGTTGCCCCGCCGCTCCGCTCGCGGCCCGCCACGCCCGGTGGTCCATCGCGTTCAGCACCGGCCGGCGTCGATGCACGCCTGCACCGTATCGATATTCTTGCCGGTCACGATGGAGGTGCCGGTGTTCACGTTGACCGGGCTGAGGCTGTATTTCGCCTGGTTGGCCAGGTTGGCAATCGTGAAGTAGCCTTGCAGAAAGGGCTGCTGATTGATGGCCATCGTCAGCGTCCCATCCTTGATCCGCTTGGCCGCCTCGGCGCCGACGTCGAAGGTGGCGACCGGGATCTTCAGGCCATTTTCACCGACATACTGGGCGGCCGGGTTCGCTGCCGGGTTGCCGAGCCCGACGACGCCGCAAATGCTTTTGTCCGCCTGCAAGGCCGCGCTGATCAGCGACAGATTCTGGCCCTCGTCGGCAGTCGCCACGAGGTCCGCGTACGGGTAATTTGCCGCCTTGAGCGCGCGCTTGGCCCCGTCGCCGCGCAATGTCAGCACGAATGCGGTCGGGAACGGGTTGACGATCAACACCTTGCACGGCGTCGTCGGCAGCGATGGCAGCCACGTCCTGGCGAGGATTTCGCCCGAAACCGACTCGTCCTGGCCGACAAACGAAAGTGCCAGGATCCGCTTGTCGGCCGGCGCGTTCTCGCCCTCGAAGCGGTTGTTGTTGTAGAGCACGACCGGGATGCCGGCATCGAGTGCGGCACTGGTCGGCGCCTCGATGGTCTTGGACACGAAATCGACAGCGATGCCGGCGGGCTTCGCGGCGATCGCCGCCTGGATCAACGGCACCATGCCGGCATCGCCGGTGTCCTGCGCGGTGGCCTCGAACACGACGTTGACGCCGAAGTCTTTGCCCGCCTGTTTCGCCCCGTTCTGCTCGGTGATCCAGAACGGGTCGGTGAGACTGGGCGCGATCACGTAGAAGGTCGGCTTGTCGGCGGCAAGCGCCCCGACCGAGCCGGCCACGCACAACAGCACGCCGGCGACCATGGGACGCAGGTTCGTGCCGACCATTTTCCGACGATTCACTCTCATTTTCCGCCTCCCCCCTGTGTGCGCTGTTTTTGACCCCGCCAGTCTCCGGATCGAGCCAGATGCTGGCAGCAGGACACGACGCGCATTTTGCCCAATCGATTGGGTGACCAGAGCATATGTGCCTCCACACCACCCGTCAAGTTTCGCCTCACTCCAACAACGGTTCCGGCACCTCGATCCCCGCGACCGCCGCGCCGACCATGGCGCGCCATGTCGGCTGATCGACGCTGATCGGGCCATCGCCAAGTCGGCGCGCCCGTTCGCGCTCGCGCTCGCCTGGCAGCATGACGGGCGCGGCCGCATCGATCGGCGGCGAGGACCGCACGTGCTCGCCCATGCGCGCGGCCCGCGCGGCGAAGCCATCGTCCGTCGCGATCGCCAACATGGCGAGGTTGGAGCCCCGGCGCCGGGAGTCGTCGGTATCATCCTCCGCGAGCAGCGCCGCCAGCACCTCGACCAGCAGGGCGAGCGCGGTGCCGCGGTAGCCGATCGCGCCGCCGAGCGGCTGGAGCGCGCCCGGCGGCGTGGCATAGAGCGCCGCCGGATCGGTGGTCGGCGCGCCGCGCGCATCGCGCAGGGCGCCGTCCGGCGCCGGCAGCCCGCGCCGCAGCAGGCCGCGGATGACGCCCTCGGGGGCGACGCTGGTGGAGAAATCCGCGACGACCGGCGGACCGTCGCGGCTCGGGTAGGCGAATGCGATCGGATTGGTGGTGAGCCGGCCTTGCAGGCCGCCGAATGGTGCGACGAAGTGGCCGCTCGCTGGCCCCGCGCACACCACCACGCCGACCGCGCCCTGCGCCGCGATGGCTTCGGCATAGGCGCCGATGCGCCCGGTGTGCCCCATGTGGCGGCCGGTCACGAACGCGACCCCGGTCTCGGCGGCAAGCATTGCCGTCTCCGCCGCCATCGCCGCACCCACCACCTGACCGAAGCCCCAGGCGCCGTCGACAGCGGCGCGGCCCGGCGCGAGTCGGGCGACCCGGGGCAGCGCCCGCGGATCGGTGTCGCCGGCCCCGATGTCGGCCAGATACTGCGGCACGCGCATGACGCCGTGCGACATCAGCCCCATGCTGTCGGCTTCGATCAGATGATCGACGACGATGTCTGCGTGGGCC
>Ga0302279_10008478_pt1 | contig 10062 bp, 9 predicted proteins | sample III_Bog_N3_3_FD_194541 | JGI IMG/M metagenome (GOLD analysis project Ga0302279, IMG submission 194541) | Peat permafrost microbial communities from Stordalen Mire near Abisko, Sweden - III_Bog_N3_3 | ecosystem: Environmental > Terrestrial > Soil > Wetlands > Peat | place: Sweden: Abisko...
TGGCCGTTCTCCTGGTGAAGGAGAAGTTCGGAGGCTTGAGGATTTACTTGAGCCTCCACAGCGATGAGACAGACGCCATCATCAAGGCCGCAGAGCAGGAGGCCTCGAGGACCTGCGAGGAATGTGGATCGAAGGAGAATATCGAACTTCGCGGCGGAGGATGGCTACGTACCCTGTGCAACCCCTGCGAAGAGAAACGCTAGAAGAGATAGGTCAAGCTGGAGTGGCCGGAGAGGATACCTCCCAGGCCCCGGTCCCTTCGGCTCACCCACCGCCGCTTCGCAGGCGCCAGGTCCCAAACCGCCTCCGGTCACTCGTCACTGAGTCGATCCCGGCCGGGCCGACCCCTGCCGTGAGGCTGAGCTTGTGCTGAGCTTAGGGCACCCGCCCTGTTCGCCCTCCAGTCCTCCCCCGATGGGATTGCAGCTAATCAGGAATGCCACCGTCATGGAGGTGGGTTGTGGCGACGCGCTGGGCCACCGCCATTATCGTCTCCTGGGTCAGATGAAAGGCCTTGTCCCAGTTGGGATGGCCCTCGTCGATGCCCCGGGCGCGCAGTTCGCGCTCGATGGCGCGGGCATTGACCGAGATCAGGACCTCGCCGGCGAAGACCCGGCCCTCCTCGTCCTCCGGGGGATACTTGAACAGCACCAGAGGGGCGGAAGAATTCTCCTCGAACCATTGTTCAATCTCCTCTGCCGTTCGACTCGAGGCTTCGACCTCGGGAGGGTTGGCGCCGTTGATCTCGTGGGCGAGGTCCCACAATCGGCGCTGCTGGATGGTGCGGGCCTGGGTGGTTTCCTGCAGGTCCCTGCGGGCTTGCGCGGCCTTTTCCCGCGCGGCTTTCCGTGGTCTGGATCGGGCCATGGGTGGATCTCCGGGGCTCCCAGGCTACTGCAGCTCCGGGTGAAATGGGCAAGCGCCCGGGATCCAATTCGGGCGGGCGTATGCGCCGCATTCGGAGCTTGAGAAGGCACCAGGGTCAAAGGAGGAGACCTGTGCCACTGCCCAAGGACCCCATAGCCGAACGTTCGGAAAGGGTCGAACCATGATTGGCTTAATTGAGGTGGACGAGGTCTGTCCTTCAGGATCTTCGCACCCCTATGACTTCCAGGCGCGTTTTCCCCGCAGGCCGCTGCCAGGCGACCTCGTCGCCGGGCTCGGCATCCAGAAGCGCCTCCGCCAGCGGCGACACCCAACTGATGCGGCCGGTTGCGGGCTCGGCCTCGTCCTCCCCCACGATGGTGAGCGCTTCGGTGCTGCCGTCCTCGTGGCGGACTTCCACCGTCATCCCGAAGCGAACCCGGTCAAGCGCCTGGACGGCGGGATCCACCAGGATGGCCCGTTGTAACCGCCCCTCCACCCAGCGCAGGTCCCGCTGCAGGAGCGCCCGTTCGTGCGGATCCGCGGAAGGGCCGATCGACCGCAGGCGGGCCACCAAGTCCGCAGCCTGGTCTCGCAGCCGTTGGAGTCCCGCGGGTGTGACGTAGTTTGGACGGGGGCTCTGGGGGCGCTCGGGCAGCGCCTCCGGGCGGGCCTCGTCGTCGGAATCCTTCATAAAGGCTCGGTTCATAACCACACCCCGGGGTCTAGGGACGGCAGCCTTCAGCCATGAGCCGGGGCGCCGGATCCCTTGTCCAGCTCTATCATCATGCCGTGAACTGCTCCAGGAGAGCGGCGATGGCCCTGGATCCGAATTTGTCCTGGGTCATCTTGCTGCGGTCCGCCCGCCGTTGGCTCATCAGGGTCATCTTGAGCCGGTAGCGAAGGTCCTCGGGGATGGTCAGAGTGATCCTCACCCTGGGCACCAGAGGGGCAGGATTCGCCGCGGCATTGCAAGCGCATCGGCCTCCAATTCCTCGATGCGGCCGGGAATGCCTTCCTCCGCAAGCTGGGGGATGCTCGTCCAGATCACGGGGCAGCGGCACGAAGTCGCTCCATGGAAGGAGGCCAGGAGATTCAGGAGCTTCGATCGCTCGGGACTGAAGGTCCGGTACGCCTTCAACTGCGTCCCGGACCGGCTGAACGCGCCCGGACATCGACAGCTTGACTTTCATTCATACCGGGCCCACCATACATACTGAACGGTTGGTATCCGATGAGTGACACACGCGAACACATCATCCAAGTGGCGGGGAGGCTCTTCCTCCAGAGCAACTACGACGGCGTGTCCATCCAGGACATCACCCAGGCCGTGGGGATGACCAAAGGTGCGCTCTACCACCACTTCACCAGCAAGGAGCAGTTGTTCGAGGAAGTGGCCCACGACCTGGTGGGAAGCACCCACACCGATTTTTCGGCCCTTCCCAACGACTCCCTCCACGGTTTCTACACGACCCTCGTCGAGAATATCCAATCCCGGGACGATGCAGCTCAAGAGGCCAAACGGCCCTATGCCAAAGATTTCGGGATCAACGCCTACAACCTCCTTTGGGACGCGGTGCGCCTCCTGCCGGGCTTCCGAGCCTCCATGAAATCGTTGAACAGCCTTGAACACACGGCCTGGGCGGAAGCGATCCAGGCGGCCATCGATCGCGGCGAAATCCGCCGTGGGCTGGATGCCGACAAGCTCGCCAAGATCTTCATGTCCGTGCCCGACGGCGTGGGCATCACATCCATGCTCAAGGGCGCTCCCCCCTCCGTGCATGGAGAGATCCTGGGCCTCTGGGAAACCCTCTACCAATCCCTGAAGCCCTGAGGACGGCACACCTGTCTTTTCTTTTTTGCTTAAATACATACCGAACGGTCGGTACTTGATCTGGCCAAGCTTCTCGATCATGAGAACCGAAAACCACCGATTCAAAGGAGTTCTTTATGAAAGCTGTTCAATTCAATGAATATGGCGGCCCCGAGGTTCTGCAGGTGGTCGACGTTGACGAGCCGCATGCCGGTCCCGGCCAAGTGCGGATTGCCGTCCGGGCTGCCGGGGTCAATTTTTCTGACTTGATGAAGATGCGGGCCGGCCACTGGAAGGGCAAGCCGATTCCCCTTCCTTCCGGCATCGGGGTCGAGGGAGCGGGCATCGTGGATGAAGTCGGCGAAGGCGTCACCGGCGTCGCCATCGGCGACGCGGTCTTCGGCTGTGGGTCCGACATGCTGGCGCAATACGCGGTTCTGAGACCCGGGGTCTGGGCCCGAAAGCCTGACAATCTGCCGTTCGAAGAGGCGGCCGGGTTCTCCGTGGTCGTCGAAACAGCAACGCGCATCCTCGCGCAGGTCGGCGTGAAGTCCGGCGCGACGATTCTGGTGAGCGGAGCGTCCGGTGGCATCGGATCCGCAGCGATCCAGTTCGCGCGTTGCCGCGGGATCACCGTGATCGGCACCGCGAGCGCTCCAAACCATGAGTACCTGCGCGGGCTCGGCGCCATCCCGACGACCTATGGACCGGGCCTCGTGGAAAGGGTCAGGAAACTCGCGCCGACCGGCGTGGATGCCGCCCTGGATATCGCTGGCTCGTCTGTCATCCCGGAGCTGATCGAGCTGGTCGGCGATCCTTCCCGGGTCCTATCCGTGGCCGATTTCACCGCGCCCCAGTACGGCGCGCAGCTGTCTCTCGCGGCTCAGGAGCATCCGGAGCGGGCCTTGGCCGAGGCGGCCCGGCTGTTTTCGGAAGGTGCTTTCCGCGTGGCCCTGGGAAAGACCTTCCCGCTCGCCCTGGCCGCTGAGGCCTACAAGCTCTGCGCTGCAGGGCATGCCGTGGGCAAGCTCGTCATTTCCATCCCTTCAGTCCAACCATGAACAGACCCGTGGTCGAGCGGGAGATCAACCCCATGTCGCGCATCAAGGTCGCCCTCGTGACCGGCGCCAGCCGCCCCATCGGCCTCGGCGTCGCCATCGCCCGGTCGCTGGCCGAGCAGGGCTACCACGTCATCGTCACCGCCCGGAACGGGGCCCAGGCCGAGGAACAGTCGGCGATGCTCCGCGATGAGGGTTACAGTGTCGAGGGGAACCGACTCGATCTCACCGACACAGGCGACTTCGCGCGCATCGCCGAGCACGTCCGGACCGGATACGGCCACCTCGACGTGCTCGTCAACAACGCGAGCACGATGCCGGACAGAGACTCCCGTTCGGCCCTCGACGTCGACATCCCCGACGTCCGCAACGCCCTCGAGGTTGACGTCGTTGGCCCGTGGGCGCTCGTCAAGGCAATGCGTCCGCTGCTCGAGGCGGCGCCCGCGGCGCGCGTGGTGAACATCACGAGCGGCGCGTACCAGCAGATCGAGGTCGGCGCGGACTTCCCGCAGCAGGTGAGATCGCCGGCGCATTCGTTCGCGAAACACACGCTCAACGTCCTCACCGCGACCCTCGCGTCGGCGTTCCGCGGCACGGGTGTCCTCGTTAACGCCGTCGACCCGGGACGGGTCGCCACACACCCGGAGTTCGGGGTCGATGACGATGACCGGCCCGCGTCGGAGAGTGCCGCATGGGTAGTCTGGGCGGCGACCCTTCCGGCCGGGGGGCCCACCGGCGGCGTCTTCCTCGACGGCGTGCGGCTCGCCTGAACTAAAGGAAATCATGTATTCAAACTCATCTCCACAAATCGCGACGCTCGACCCGACGATCCACGACCCCCGCCAGCGTCGCACGATCCTGATTGGGGTTTGCATTGCCCTCGTAGCAGTCATCGCGTCCGTGTCCGCGCTGAATGTCGCTCAGCCGCAACTCGCCCTCGCATTCGCCACATCGCAAAGCAACGTCGTGAACGTCAAGGTGTAGCCTCCGCACTCAATGATGTCGCCAGGGAGTTCGGCAGCGCACTCGGTGTCGCTCTGCTTGGCGCGGTCTTTGCCACCGGTTACAGCAACGCGATCAAATCGGATCTGAAAGGAGTCCCCGTTGACGCCGCCGACACCGCACGCAAGGGCATCGCCAGCGCCCTCGCAATCGCCAACGAAGCCAACCCATACTCGAAAGCACTGTTCCGGTCCGCACAGGAGTCATTCGTCCATGGTTGGCAGCACGCCATGTGGGCGGGGGTCATCGTGCTGACGATCGTGCTTGTCTACATTCTTGTTCGAGGGCCCGAGCGCACAAGTGCGGGGGATTGCGCCAGGACCCTCTGAAGCTCCGCAATGGAGAACACCCGTCGGCGGCCGGACTTCTTGCCTTGGATCTCGCCATTCTTCACGAGCCCGTGTTGCCTCACGTAAGGACCCGACCGAAATCGGGCGTTCCTTTCCATGTTTTAGCAAGGATGAGCAACGGGGGCATCCGGCTCGCCTGAATCAGCTTCTGCCCGGTCCTCAGGCGGACGAAGGGAGGGCGTAGCTCGACCGTCGACCACCTGAGGACCGGGCAGAAGCCGATGATCCACCGCAGCGGCTTGATCGCATGGACCCGTGCCGGCCCCGGCAAAAAGGAGACGGCGTGCCTCGGCGCATCGAATATTACTCGTCAAGTCCAGGTTGGATATGTTTAATGTAAAGAACACCAAGAGGTTGCCCATGCTGAAGCGCATGAATATTGGTCCAAGGCTCATCCTTGCCTTCACCGGCATCCTGCTGCTGTTCCTGGCCACCTCCGGCCTGGCTATCGCCCAGATGAGCCGGATGGCTGGGCGCGTCGAACAGATCGTCAGGGGATTCAACCACGAGGACGACCTGGTCAGCGACATGGGTGACCGCTTCAAGGCCATCCAGACGGACCTGCGCCTTATTGCCCTGAGCGGCGATCCGAAGGCGGTGGAGGAGCAGGCAGCGGCGATCGCCAAGGAGCGCGACGGCCTGGCCAAGTCGGCCGAGGAACTGGCCCCGCTGGTGCAGGCCGGCCATGCCAAGGACCTGTTCGCCAAGGTCAACGAGACCACCCCGGCGGCCCTGGCCGGCTCCGCCGAGACCCTGGCCCTGCTCAAGGCCGGCAAGAAGGAGGAGGCCATCGCCACCATGGCGGAGGCCAAGAACGCCGATGCCTTCCTGGACAGCGTCGATGGCTACAGCCAGTTCATGAAAAGTGAGATGAACCGAACCTACGATGAGGCCCAGGCGGGCTACCGGAGTTCGCGCATGACCATCCTGGTGATCCTGGCCCTGGCCCTGGCGGGGGGAGCGCTGTCGGCCTTCTTCATCACCCGCAGCATCGTCCGCCCCATCCGGGCCTTCATGATGGCCCTGGCCACCGCCGCCGGCGGCGACCTGACGGTGGCGGCGCCGGTGGATTCCCAGGACGAGGTTGGCAGCCTGGGCACCGCCCTCAACAAGATGCTGGAAAACCTCCGGCGGACCCTGCGCGAAGTGGCCCGGGCGGCGACCGATGTGGCCAGCGGCTCCACCGAGCTGGCCAGCTCCTCCGATCAGATGTCGGCCACTACCGGCGAGATCGCCCGCGGCAGCGAGGCCATCAATTCGGTCACGACCCAGATGGCCTCGGCCATTAACCAGCTTGCCGCCAGCGTGCACCAGGTGGCCGCCAACGTGCAGTCCTCGGTGGGACAGTCGGCGCAAGTGGAGGACGCCGCCCGGCAGGGTGGCCAGGGCGGCGCCGACGCCGTGGCGCGCATGGCGAAAATCAACGAGGCCACCACCAACATCGCACGGGTGATCAGCCTGATCCAGGACATCGCCCGGCAGACCAACCTGCTCTCCCTCAACGCCGCTATCGAGGCCGCCAAGGCAGGGGCGCAGGGCAAAGGCTTCGCGGTGGTGGCGGAGGAGGTACGCAAGCTGGCCGAGCGCAGCCGGGAGGCGGCTAAGGAGATCGAAGGCCTCATCCAGGACACCCGCCTCGCGGTAGAGGGCGGGACACACGCGGTGGAGTCCACCCTCAAGCTTATCGGCCAGATTCAGGAAGCCATCGGCTCCCTGACTGGCCTGACCCGGGAGGTGGGGGCAGCCACGGAGGAGCAGGCCACCACGGCGCGGGAAGTGGCCACGCACGTGGACCAAGCCACCAGGTGGGGCAGAACGCCGCCGCTACCCATGAATTGGCGGCGACGGTGCAGGAGATCTCCCGCACCGCCGGCGAACTGGCCCGGGTGTCCGAAGGGCTCGCCCAGGCGGTGGCGGTGTTCCGGGTCTGAACGGTTCTCCGGGTTGGCCAAGCTCTGTCCCGGAAAGCCGGGTTTCGAGGCCGTGCGCCATTTCCAGGGTGCCTCCTGGGCATTGCGGGCGGTGCAGGTAGGGGGTACCCCAACATTCGTTCAATGGGCCGCCATTTGAGAAATGCGAACCACCCAGATTCCGAAATCCTTGTCATCTTATGCAACCAGCAGCAACCGAATCCGGCCGAACCATGGGGCCAGCCCCGCCAGCCCTGCTAGCCTAAGTTGTCAGCAGTGCCTTGTACGTGGATTTTGGCTCCCTTCGATGTCACCGCCCGAGGTTGGAACATGTGCGGAAAGTTCGAACCCCCATTTCATCCGAAACCCAGAGAATACGGCGAGGCCGAATCGGATGCCCCCGGCCAGGCCTCACTGTTCCCGGCGGACAGGCTGCTGCACGCCCTGATGGAGGAGATGCTTCCGGACCGGATCTACTTCAAGGATCTCCAGAGCCGATTTGTCAACTGCAACCAGTCTTTCGTCCACTGGTTCCATCTGGAGGACTTCTCCCAGATGCGCGGCAGGACCGATTTTGATTTCTTTTCCGAAATCCATGCGCGCAAGGCCTACGAGGATGAGCAGGAGATCATCCGCACGGGTCTGCCGAAACTGAACATCGAGGAGAAGGAAACCTGGCCGGACGGTCATGTCACCTGGGCCAGCACCTCCAAGGCGGCGCTGAGGGATGGCGCGGGCCGCATCTTCGGCACCTTCGGCGTGTCCCGGGAAATCACCCGCCACAAGCTGGCGGAACAAGCCTTCCGGGAGAGCGAGGATCTGTTCACCTCCGTCTTCCAGTTCATGCCCATCGCGACGGCGATCACCAGCCTCCCGGACCACCGGGTTCTGTCCGTCAACAAGGCCTTCCAGGAGATCTTCGGCTACGGTGCGGAGGAATTGCTGGGGCGCACGACCATGGAGCTGGGCATCTGGGCGAACCTTGAGGACCAGTCGCTGATGCTTGATCTCCTCGGGAGGGGCCAGCCGGTTCAAGGTAGAGATGTCCAGATCCGGCGCAAGGACGGCAGCCTGGGCTGGGCGTCCTATTCCGGAAGGCTGGTCAAGCTGAACGGCGAGACGTGCCTCCTGTCGGGCTCGGTGGACATTACCCGGCGCAAGGAGGTCGAGGCGGAGCAGCAGCACCTCCATGCCCAGCTCCTGAAGGCCCAGAAACTTGAGAGTCTGGGCAGTCTGGCGGGAGGGGTTGCTCATGATATGAACAATGTGCTGGGCGCCATTCTGGGCATCGCCTCGGCCACCGTCGAGACCCAGGGCCGGGACAGCCCGGCCCGGCTGGCCTTCGAAACCATCATCAAGGCCGCCGAGCGGGGCGGCAAGATGGTGAAGGGCCTGCTGCGCTTTGCCCGCCAGAACCCCGCCGATGAATGCAGCCTGGACATGAATGCGGTGATCCGGGAGGAGGTCGCGCTCCTGGAGCGCACCGCCCTGTCCAGGGTCCGCACCGAGCTGGACCTGGCCGGCGACCTGCGGCCCATCCACGGCGATCCGGCCGCCCTGGGCAATGCGGTCATGAACCTCCTGGTCAATGCGGCGGACTCCATGCCCCAAGGGGGGACGCTCAGCCTTCGGACCTGGAATGTGGACCCCGGATGGATCGAAGTCCGGATCGAGGACACTGGAACCGGGATGCCTCCCGAGGTCCTGGACCGGGCCATGGATCCTTTCTACACCACCAAGAAGCAGGGCCAGGGCACCGGACTGGGGCTATCTATGGTCTACAGCACCGTGAAGGCCCACCAGGGACGGGTGGAAATCCTGAGTGAGCCGGGCCGTGGCACCTGCGTCCTGATGCACTTCCAGATCAACGAATCTGTGACGGCCCTGGCTGAGCCGACGGCGGATGGGCCGTCCGCTTCCGCCGGAGAGGCGAAACACGTTCTGGTCGTGGACGACGATGAATTGATCCAGGCTAGCATGGGGGCGCTCCTGAACGCCCTGGGGCACCGGGTCACCACCCTCGCCAGCGGGGAGGAAGCCCTGGCCGCCCTTGGGGCGGGGCTGCAGCCCGATGTGGTTATCCTGGACCTGAACATGCCGGGCCTGGGCGGCTCCGGGACGCTCCCGCTGCTCCGCGCCCTGCGCCCTGCGCTGCCGGTGCTCCTGGCCACGGGCAGAGCGGACCAGTCCGCCCTGGACCTGATCGCCTCGGACCCCAGGACCACCTTGCTGGGAAAGCCTTTCACCATGCAAGACCTGGGCGCGGGCCTGAGGCGGTGCATAGCCAGGAAATGATCCGTGGATTCCCTGGCCGGGGGCGCACTCCATCCGCTGCCGCCCAGCGATTGGCGTCGGCCCTGAGCACAACCTTCCTGCCGTGAAGGGACACTACCAACAAACGGGTAACCTTGTGCCATGACGGCGCGATAAGGGGTCACGGCACCGAAGGGGAATCTACGTACGCGAAATATTATTTATGAAGTCTGCGTGGTTTTGGTCGAATTGGCCTGTGATATATGAATTGTCACTAGGTCAAAATGGGTGTACCCAACTTGGCCAAAGCTTGACCAGGTAGGCGAACTGGACGACGACGAGCTCGAGCCGCCAGTGCCGCCTGGCCTCAGAACCCTCGATGCCGCCCTGGCGAGCATGGCCGAATGCCTGCGCCTGGATCCCGACCTGCTCCGCGCAGCTTCCGAGGTTGGCAGGCCGCTGGGGGATTTGGGCCTGGATCGCGAGGCGGTAGGGAAGTGGGTCCGTGGGCTTGCGGTCAGGGAGAAGGATGGCCTGATCGAGAAGCTGATCGTGGCACAGGACGTGGCCCTGATCAAAGCTGGCTGGGCAGAGACTGCGGCGGGCTGGGCGCCTCTGGACTTGTAAAAGAGGCCATGCAAATGGGGGAAGAGCCCCGGAGGGCCCGTCACCCGTTGGAAAATTGTTCCCTTCAGCGGTTGGGTCGTCCAGGGTTCAGCCCTGAACCACGGTTTAGGACTGCCCACTCCGCCTCCGGGTAGCTGTCGATTGGGCCCAGCAGCCAGGCTCAAAAAACACGCAATCTCAATGTG
>Ga0302279_10008479_pt1 | contig 10060 bp, 7 predicted proteins | sample III_Bog_N3_3_FD_194541 | JGI IMG/M metagenome (GOLD analysis project Ga0302279, IMG submission 194541) | Peat permafrost microbial communities from Stordalen Mire near Abisko, Sweden - III_Bog_N3_3 | ecosystem: Environmental > Terrestrial > Soil > Wetlands > Peat | place: Sweden: Abisko...
GCGGCTGGACCTGGTGGGTCTGGCGTTGCTGTCGCCGGGTCTGGTGATGTTCCTCTACGGCGCCGATCACCTGCGCGAGCGGCCCGGCGTCCCTTGCGTCCTGGCTGCCCTGGTCATGTTCTTCCTGTTCTGGCGCTGGGCGGTGCGCAAGGGCGACGGCGCTCTGATCGATCTGCGTCTGCTGAAGGACAAGGCCTTCTTCGCGTCCATCACCACCATGTTCATGGCCAACGGCATGAATTTCGCCGGTCAGATGCTGATCCCGATCTTCCTGATCAAGGAATGCGGCCGCTCTCCCAGCACGACGGGCTTGCTCATGGCGCCGCTCGGCGTGGGCATGATGTGCATCTTTCCGTGGAACGGGACCTTGACCAAGCGGTTCGGCGCCAAACGCGTGGCGGCCACCGGCTCCCTGGTCGCCCTGTCCGGAACCTTGATGTTCCTCTATCTGGCGCAGCATGGCCTGGTGATTTGGCTGCTGATCCTGGCTCTATTCCTGCGCGGCGTTGGCTCGGGCGGGGTGGGCATTCCGGCGATCAGTTCGGCCTACGCCGCCCTGCCGCGCAAGGACATACCCATGGCCACGGCCGCCATGAACATCGTCCAGCGGCTGGGCGGTCCGACCCTGACCACCACATGCGCCACCTTCCTCGGCTGGCGATTGGCCACGGCGACTGGGCCGGCGAGTCTGCCAGGGGTGTTCACGGCCGCGTTCGGCCTGCTGTGCGTTCTGCAAGCGATCCTGTGCACGGCTACCTGGCGGCTGTCCTCGGTTCAGCGCGTGAGGGGGGAGACGGTCACGGTTGTCGCGCCTGATCCGCAAAAGGGCGCTTGATTCCCACTCACCGCCGCACGGACTGTAAACCTAAGATTTGGAGCCATTTTCTCCCGTTCAAATAATTCCATTTGAACCGGAAAGGCTCTAGGCGTGAAGGATGCAATCCAGACCCGTCCCTTTCGACATCGGCCCCATCCATTTCGTCGGCATCGGCGGAATCGGCATGAGCGGCATCGCCGAGATCATGCTGCGCACCGGCTATGTGGTGCAGGGCTCCGACGCCAAGGCCTCGGCCAACACCGAGCGGTTGGAAAAGCTCGGCGCGCGCATCTTCATTGGCCATGATGGGGCCCATGTGCAGGGGGCCTCGGCGGTGGTGTTCTCCACCGCGGTCAAGCCCGACAATCCGGAGATGGTCGCCGCCCGCCAGGCGCGCATTCCGCGGGTGCGCCGGGCCGAGATGCTAGCCGAGCTCATGCGGCTTCAGTCCTCGGTGGCCGTGGGCGGCACGCACGGAAAGACCACCACCACCTCAATGATCGCCGCCCTGCTCGACGCCGGGGGCCTGGACCCGACGGTGGTCAACGGCGGGATCATCAACGCCTACGGCACCAACGCCAAGGTGGGTGAGGGCGACTGGATCGTGGTGGAGGCCGACGAGAGCGACGGCACCTTCCTGCGCCTGAAATCCACCGTGGCCGTCGTCACCAATATCGACCCCGAGCACCTGGACCATTACGGCGACTTCGACGCGGTCAAGAAGGCCTTCCGCGACTTCGTCGAGAACATTCCCTTCTACGGCTTCGCGGCCGTCTGCCTCGACCATCCGGAGGTCCAGGCCCTGGCCGCCACGGTGGAGAACCGGCGCCTGATCACCTACGGCACCAACCCCCAGGCCGAGATTCGCGCGGAGAACATCGTCATGGGTCCGGACGGCGCTCGCTTCGACGCCGTTATCGCCCCGCGCGAGGGGCAGGGGCTGACCCTGGCCGGATTGCATCTGCCCATGCCGGGACTGCACAATGTGCTCAATGCCCTGGCCGCCGTCGCCGTGGCCCGAGAGCTGGGGGTGGACGATGAGTCCATCCGCAAGGGCCTGGCCGGGTTCGGCGGGGTGCGGCGCCGTTTCACCACCACCGGCGTGACGAACGGCGTGCGGGTGATCGACGATTACGGCCACCACCCCGTGGAGATCGCCTCGGTGCTCAAGGCGGCCCGAGCGGTGTCGGGGCCGGGCAAGGTCATCGCCGTGGTCCAGCCTCATCGCTTCACCCGCCTGCGCGACCTGTTCTCCGAATTCTGCGCCTGCTTCAACGACGCCGACACGGTGATCGTCGCCGACGTCTACACGGCGGGCGAGGCGCCCATACCCGGCATCGACCGCGACGCCCTGGTGGAGGGCCTGACGCGCTTCGGCCATCGCCACGCCGTGGCGCTGAAGGCGCCCGCCGACCTGCCGGGCCTGGTCGCCGCCGAGGCCAAGGCGGGCGATCTGGTCGTGTGCCTGGGCGCCGGCGACATCACGTCCTGGGCCTATGCCCTGCCGGGACAGCTGGAAGCGCTGGGGAAGGCGCCGTGACGATCCATGGCGCGCTGGCAAATTCATGCATTCTCCCCCCTCGAGGGGGAGAGGCGTGACGAACTGGCGCGACCAACTCCCTGCCGTCCGTGGGCGCATCGAGCTTGACGCGCCGCTGGCTCCCTACACCTGGCTGCGCGTCGGCGGGCCGGCGGATGTCTTATTCGTGCCAGAGGACGAGGATGATCTGGCGACATTCCTGAGCGGGCTGGATGGGTCTGTTCCAGTGATGGCCCTCGGAGTCGGTTCCAACACCCTGGTGCGCGACGGCGGGATCGAGGGCGTGGTCGTCCGCCTGGGCCGGGGATTCTCGAAGGTCGAGGCCCGAGCCAATCAAGCCATCTACGCGGGTGCGGCCGTTCCCGACGCGGTGCTGGCGCGCGAGGCCGGCAAGGCAGGCATCGCCGGACTGGAGTTCTATCGCGGCGTGCCCGGCTCGGTTGGCGGCGCCTGCGTGATGAACGCGGGCTGTTACGGCGCGGAAACCAAAGACGTGTTGGTCGAGGCCCATGCGGTCAACCGGTCGGGTGACAAGGTAACCCTGAGTAATACCCAGATGGGCTTCACCTATCGCAAGTCTGCCGCCGCCGCCGCGGGCGATTTGATCTTCACTGGGGCCCTGTTTCGAGGATCGTCCGACGAACCGGCCGCCGTCGCCGCCCGCATGGACGAGATCACCGCCCGGCGCGAGGCGTCCCAGCCGATCCGTGAGAAGACCGGCGGCTCGACCTTCAAGAATCCGCCCGGCGACTCATCCTGGCGGCTGGTGGACGCGGCGGGCTGGCGCGGCAAGCTGTTCGGCGGGGCCATGTTTTCCGAAAAGCACGCGAACTTCCTGATCAATACGGGCGAGGCATCCTCCGCCGACCTGGAAGGCCTAGGCGAAGCGGTGCGCGCAGACGTAAGAGCGAAGTTCGGCGTGGATCTCGAATGGGAGATCAAGCGGGTGGGGAGGGCGAAGTGAGCCATTTCAGCGGCGTCCTTGCCCCCTTGAGGGGGAAGGGAGCGGAGCTTGCCTTGATGGCTTTTCTTATAGCTGTCCCCGCCCACGCCAACGCCCAGGACACGGTGTCCCGCCACACGGCCGCTCAAAGCGGCGCCACGCTTAAAGCCCTGTCCACAGCCGGCCAGGCGCCGGACCCGGCGCTGGCGCCGGCCGCATCCCTGCGCGATCGCACGGTTCGCGGATCGGCCGCCTATGATGTGCTCGAATCCCTGACCACCGAGATCGGCCCGCGCCCCGCGGGCTCGCCGGCCATGGCGCGGGCCAAGGACTGGGCCGTCGCCAGGCTAAACGCCATGGGCTTTTCCAATGTTCACGCCGAGCCCTTCGACATCTGGGCCTGGTTCAAGGGGACGGAAACGGCCGAGGTGGTCGATCCTTTTCCCCAGCCGCTGGTGATCACCGGCCTGGGCGGCTCGGTCGCCACCTCGCCGCCGGGTGTGGTGGGCGAGATCGTCCTGTTCAAGACCTGGCAGGCGCTGCTCGCCGCCAAACCTGGCAGCCTGGAGGGCAAGATCGCGGTCCTGACCCAGCGCATGGGTCCCCTGGGCTCGTCCACTGGCTATGAGGTCGCTAACCGCTGGCGGCGCAAGGGCGCCAGCGAGGCCGCCCGGCGCGGCGCCATCGGCTTTCTGATCCGGTCCCTCGCCACGAACGACCTGCGTGACCCGCACTCGGGCGCCCTGAACTACGACGAAGACGTCCGCAAGATCCCCGCCGCGGCCCTCAGCGGCCCGGACGCGGATCAACTCGAGCGGATGAGCGACCGCAATGTCCCCATCAAGGTGAAGTTCACCCTCATCCCCACCTATCTGCCCGACGCCAAGAGCTGGAACGTGGTGGGCGAGATTCCCGGCGCCTCCCTGCCCAGCCAGGTGGTGCTGGTTTCCGCCCATCTGGACAGCTGGGGCCTGGGCACGGGCGCGATCGACGATGGCGCCGGCGTGGCCATCGTCATGGCCGCGGCGCAGCTGGCCGCCACCCAGAAGCCCGCGCGCACCATCCGCGTGGTGCTGTGGGGCGCGGAGGAAACCAATCAGGCGGGGCCGGAGTACTTCAAGGCTCACGCGGGCGAGTTGCCCGACATCGCCCTGGCGGCGGAGGCCGACTTCGGGGCGGACAAGGTGCTGAGCTTCCAGGCGCCCAAGGGGACGGCCGATCTGACGCCGATCAAGACCCTGGCGGCGACCCTCGCGCCGCTCGGCGTGCGCTTTGATCCCACCCCGGCGACCTTCGGCGGCGACGATATCGCCCCGCTCTATCAGGCCGGCGTGCCGGTGATCTCATTGCGGCAGGACGGGACGCACTATTTCGACTGGCACCACTCCATGAACGACACCCTGGACAAGGTTGATCCCAGCGCCCTGGACCAGGCCACGGCCGCCTGGACCGCGGCCATCTACGCGGCTGCCGATACGGATGCGAGTTTTCGGGCCAAGCCGTGAAACCCTCTTCCGGCAAGAGTAGGGCGAGGTCTTGAACCTTTGCACACGCCGCCTTCCGCGCTTACATCCTCTCCATGCGCCAGACTTTCGAAGATCAAGCCGACCCATCCTTCGGCCCCAAGCATTTGCCCCTGATCCGCAGGGCCATGGCGGCGCAGGGGCTGGATGGCTTCATCGCCCCGCACGAGGACGAGCATCAGAACGAATACCTGCCGCCGGCTAACGACCGGCTGGCCTGGGCCACGGGCTTCACCGGCTCAGCCGGGGCGGCGGTGATCCTCAAGGATCGGGCGGCGATCTTCGTGGATGGCCGCTACAGCCTGCAGGTGCGCGATCAGGTGGACCTTGGCCTGTTCGAAGTGCGCGATCTGGTCGAGGGCGGGGTCACGGCCTATCTGGAAGAAGCGGTTGGTCAGGGACAGGTGCTCGGCTACGACCCACGCCTGCACAGCCCCGACGCCCTGGAGCGCCTGCGCGCCGCCGCCGCCAAGGCGGGCGCCGAGTTGAAACCCACGCCCGCCAATCCGCTGGATCAGGCCTGGGGCGATCGACGTCCGGCCCAGCCGCGCGCATCGGTGGTTCCCCACCCGTTGGACTATGCCGGCGAGGAATCTTCCGCCAAGCGCAAGCGGGTGGGCGAGGCCGTCGCCAAGGCGGGGGCGAGCGCCGCGGTGCTCACCGCCCCGGCCTCCATCGCCTGGCTGTTCAATATCCGGGGCGGCGACGTGATCCGCTCGCCCCTGCCGCTGGGCCAGGCGATCTTGAGCGCCGACGGGACCGCCCGCCTGTTCCTGGACCCCGCCAAGGTCACGCCTGGCCTAGCCGACTGGCTGGGCGATGAGGTTTCGCTGGAGGCGCCGGACGCCTTGCCCGGCGCCTTGGCCGCGCTCGGCGGCCAGTCGGTGCTGATCGATCCGGCCGTGTCCTCGGCCTGGTATTTCGAGACGCTCCATGCGGCCGGCGCGATCATCGTGCGCGGGTCCGATCCCACGGCTTTGCCGCGCGCCTGCAAGAACGCCGTCGAGGTGGAAGGCGCGCGCCGGGCGCACATCCGCGACGGGGCGGCCCTTGCACAGTTCCTGCACTGGCTCGCCACCCGTGAGCTGCACGCCCTGCCCGACGAAATCGCGGTGGTCACCGCGCTGGAGGGCTTCCGCGAGGCCACTGGCGCGTTGAAGGACCTGTCCTTCGACACGATCGCGGGCTCCGGCCCCAACGGCGCCATCGTCCACTATCGGCCCGTCACCCGGCTGAATCGGCGGCTGGAGGCGGGAACGTTCCTTCTGGTGGATTCCGGCGCCCAGTACCTGGACGGCACCACCGACGTGACGCGCACCATCGCCATCGGCACGCCCGACGAGGAGATGAAGGATCGCTTCACCCGCGTGCTCAAGGGCAATCTGGCCCTGGCCCGCGTGCGCTTTCCCGCTGGCGTCACCGGCTCGCAGCTGGACGCCCTGGCCCGCGCGCCCCTGTGGTCGGCGGGGCTGGACTATGACCACGGCACCGGCCACGGGGTTGGCTCGTACTTGGGCGTCCATGAGGGGCCGCAGGGCATATCAAAGCGCTCCAGTGCGGTGGCGCTACAGCCGGGCATGATCGTGTCCAACGAACCCGGCTACTACAAGACCGGCGCCTACGGCATCCGCATTGAGACCCTGCAGGTGGTTACGCCCGCCGGTCAGGTCGACCGCGGCGAGCGCGACATGCTGGGTTTTGAGACCCTGACGCTGGCCCCGATCGACCGGAACGCCATCGCCCGCGACCTCTTGACCGATGAGGAGGCCGACCAGCTGAACGCCTATCATGCCCGGGTGCTCGTGACGGTGGGGCCGCTGGTGGAGGCGGACGTGCGCGCGTGGCTGGAGAGCGCCTGCGCGCCGATCTAGGCTGTGAGCCGTCCTCGGGCTAAGCTGTTCGCTCAACCGGCGACGGGCCCAAGTCCGCGCCGATCTTCACAGGGTGGAATATGTCCAGATCCGGCCTTCTCGGCCTTTCCCTCGTCCTCATGCTATTCGCCGCTCCGGCGTTGGCCGACACCGACCCAGCCACCAGCGCCGCCTCGGTTCCCGGCGAGCCGGATCTGAACCTGCACGGGGTGATCGATTTCCATGTGCACACCAGTCCCGACAGCATGCCGCGCTCCATCGATTCCGATGATCTGGCGCGCCTGGCCAAGCAGATGGGCATGCGCGGGCTGGTGCTGAAGAACCACTTCGAGACCACGGCCGCCCAAGCCTATCTGGTGCGCAAGGAGGTTCCGGGGCTGGAGGTGTTTGGCGGCATCACCATGGATCTGACCAACGGCGGCATCAATCTGGAGGCTGTCAAGCACATGGCCCTGATGAAGGGCGGCCTGGGCAAGGTGGTGTGGCTGCCAACCCAGGACGCGGAGAACGACTCAAGCCACCGGGCCAAGGGCGCGCCCTTCATCGTGATCGCCAAGGACGGCCAGCTAGTCCCCTCGGTGCTGGCGCTGATCGACCTGATGGCCCAGCATCCGGAGATGGTGCTGGAGACCGGCCATATCTCCGCCTCCGAAGTGCTGCTCGTCACCCACGAGGCCAAATTGCGCGGCGTGAAACACGTCGTCGTCACCCACGCCATGTACTCCACCGAGAACATGACCATCCCTCAGATGAAACAGGCCGCCGCCGACGGCGCCTATCTGGAGTTTGTGGCCGACGGACCGTTTGTCGGGCCTCCGCCGCGCAAGACCATGGCCGAATACGCCGAGGCGATGCGCGAGGTCGGGCCCGAGCACTGCATCATGGCCACCGACTACGGCACCATCCACAACCCGCCCTTTCCCTTGCACCCGCAAGGCATGCTCAATTTCATGGCCGCGATTCACAAGGAGGGGATTTCGGTGGCTGACATCAATACGATGACCAAGACCAACCCGGCTTTGGCGTTGGGGCTGGCGCCGTAAGATGGGCCCTGCCGATACGCCGCTAAAAAAAGCCGATCTCCCGCAAGGCGTGCTCGACCTGTTGATCGACCACGTCCACGGCCGCATCGATCGGCGAGCCTTTCTTGAGCGTGCGCAGACTTACGCGCTGGGCGGCCTCACCGCCGCGGCGCTGCTGGAGATGCTGAAACCCGACCCCGCCTGGGCCGAGCAGGTGTCTGCTTCGGACCCGCGCATCACAAGCGAAACGGTCACTATCCCCTCGCCCCAAGGCGACGGCTCGATCAAGGGCCTGCTTGTCTCCCCCGCCAAGCCCGGAAAATACCCGGTCGTGCTGGTGATCCACGATTACCGGGGCCTGTCGCCCTATATCCAGGACGTGGCGCGCCGAGTCGCGGTGGAGGGGTTCATCGCCCTGGCCGGAGACGGGCTGACCTATCTGGGCGGCTATCCCGGCAATTCCGAGGACGCCGGCAAGATGTTCTACACCGCCGACCGCCAGAAGATGGTGCTCGATTTCCTCGCCGCCGCCCGGTGGCTGAAGGCCCGCCCGAATGGCGCCGGCAAGCTGGGCGCCGTCGGCTTCTGCTTTGGCGGCAGCGTGGTCAACAAGCTGGCCGTCCTGATGGGCGATGAGCTGGACGCCGCCGCGCCCTATTACGGCGATGCGCCCAAGGACGAGGACGTGGCCAAGATAAAAGCGGCCATGCTGATCCAGCACGGGCAGTTCGACACCGCCCTGGTCGCCGGCTGGCCGGCCTTCGACGCCGCCCTGACCCGCGCCCACGTCCCGCACCAGGGCTTTGTCTATGCGGGCGCCAACCACGGCTTCCACAACGACACCACCCCGCTCTACGACGAAGCCGCCGCCAAGCTCTCCTGGATCCGCACTATCGCCTGGTTCAACCGCTACCTGAGTTAGGGCCTAAAGCGTCCGGGCCACCCGGAATCCCACGCCCCAGTTGTCGAACCGCGCCACCGAATTGATCAGGAACCGGTAAGCCGAGCGCAGGTGCTGGGGATAGCTGGCCCAGGACCCGCCGCGCAGGACGCGGTTGTTGCAGCCCACCGTGGTGTTGGCCGAGCCGTCTCGCGGCAGGTCCGCGTAGGAGGCGGCATAGCAGTCCTGCACCCACTCCCACACATTGCCGCTCATGTCGTAAAGACCGAATGGATTGGGCGCGAACGATCCCACCGGCGTGGTCCGGTTGCGGAACACGCCGGTGGCGCCGTCCCCATAGGCATAGGTCCCGTTGTAGTTGGCCTGGTCCGGCGTGATCGCGGCGCCGAAGCTGAACGGCGTGGTGGTTCCCCCGCGCGCGGCATATTCCCACTCCGCCTCCGATAGCAGGCGATAGGCCCTCACCCCCACGCGCCGGTTCAGCCAGTCCACATAGCGCTGGGCGTCGGCCCAGTTCACGTTGATCACCGGCATGTTTCCCCGGCCCCAGCCCTCGTCCGGCGGGCGATAAGGGCCGGTCTCCGGGTCCGCGCACCCGCCGGCGGCGACGCAGGCGTCCCACTGTGCGAACGTTACCTCATATTTGCCCACGGCGAAGGACCGGACGCTCACCGGCCCTTCGCGCGGCGTTTCATCCGCCGCGTGGCCCACTTCGGTCGGCGGCGATCCCATGACGAAGGAGCCCGCCGGAATCACGACCATGTCAGGGCATTCGGGACAGTCCTTGAAGGTTTCACCGGATTTGTGCGTGTCGGCGGCGTAGGCCGACAGCGTCAGGGCGCAGGCCAGGAACAGGGCTGTGGTCAACATTCCGGCCGCCCGACGCATGTGTGGTTCTCCCGTGCTTTGAGGGGAGACTAGCATTGGGGGTGTGCGGGGGAAGGCTGTGCAGAAACGTGATGCACCGTCGTCGGCCTCGGCCGATGAGAAGTGAGCTTCCGGCTCAGCTCCGTGGGATCGCCCCGGCGCCGAACGCATTCGCGGCGTGAAGTATATTGAAGGCAAGAATCGAGAGAGCCGCTTCGGCTTTTACCGCCCTCAGTCCCCTGGTTAGGAATCTTCCGCCGCCAGACATCCGCTTGATCGTCCCGAAGGGATGCTCGACGGTGCATCGTCGGATCGTCATTAAGCTGGGATTGGCGTAAATTCTAGCCTCCATGCGATCGAGCGCGCCCTGATCGACCAGCCTATGGATCGTGCGCTGCGCATCAGGCGTACATCGCGGCTTCAGGCGACAGCTCACACAGGCCGGCGTGCGATAGCGGATCGCCCGGTTCCGTGTGTGGAGGCCGGACGGACGCAGCGGGCGATTTCCTCAGCATTGGAGTAGCCGCCATCTGTCAGGACTTGGATCTGGTCGACCTTCAGCACCTTCTTCGCCGC
>Ga0302279_10008481_pt1 | contig 10059 bp, 7 predicted proteins | sample III_Bog_N3_3_FD_194541 | JGI IMG/M metagenome (GOLD analysis project Ga0302279, IMG submission 194541) | Peat permafrost microbial communities from Stordalen Mire near Abisko, Sweden - III_Bog_N3_3 | ecosystem: Environmental > Terrestrial > Soil > Wetlands > Peat | place: Sweden: Abisko...
CCTAAAGACGGAGCCGCGGCGGATGCCGTGCCGGATGCTCATGACCCCAAGAAGAAGCATGCACCGATCATGTTCACGACGGACCTGTCTCTGAAAATAGACCCGAGCTACGAGAAGATTTCCAGGCACTTTCTGGAGAATCCGCAGGAGTTCGCGGACGCGTTTGCCAAGGCCTGGTTCAAGCTGACGCATCGCGACATGGGGCCTCTCTCGCGGTATCTTGGCCCGCTTGTTCCCGCGGAGCACCTGCTGTGGCAGGACCCCATTCCCGCGGTGGATCATGAATTGATCGGGGAGCAGGATATTGCTGCGCTCAAGGCCAAGATCCTCGCATCCGGGCTATCCATCTCCCAACTGGTCACGACGGCCTGGGCCTCCGCTTCAACCTTCCGCGGCAGCGACAAGCGCGGCGGGGCGAACGGGGCGCGGATTCGACTTGCTCCGCAAAAGGACTGGGAAGTCAACCAGCCGGCGGAACTGGCGAAGGTTCTTCAGACGCTGGAGGCGATTCAGAAGGAATTCAACGGGGCGCAAAGCGGCGGGAAGACGGTTTCGCTTGCCGACTTGATCGTTCTGGGCGGCTCGGCAGCCGTCGAGGAAGCTGCGAAGAAAGCCGGCCACGACGTGAAGGTGGGCTTCGCGCCGGGACGTACGGATGCGTCGCAGGAGCAGACAGATGTTCATGCATTCGCGGTGCTGGAGCCGACCGCGGACGGGTTCCGTAACTACCTCCGAAAGGAACACGAGGGATCGGCGGCGGAACTGCTGGTCGATCGGGCGAACCTGCTCACGCTGACCGCTCCGGAGATGACGGTTCTCATCGGTGGCCTGCGCGCGCTGAATGCAAACTATGGGGAGACTGAACTTGGGGTTTTCACCAAGCGGCCCGGAACGTTGACCAATGACTTCTTCGTGAATCTTCTCGACATGAACACGAAGTGGCAGAAGTCCGGCGCGCCGGAAGGCTTGTTGGAGGGGCACGATAGGGAGACCGGGGAACACAGGTGGACGGCCACTGTGGTGGATCTTGTCTTCGGCTCGAACTCGCAACTGCGGGCACTGGCGGAATTCTATGCATGCGCGGACTCGCAGGAAGAATTCGTGCGTGACTTTGTGGCGGCCTGGAGCAAGGTGATGAACCTCGATCGGTTTGACCTGGGTTGACCTTCCGATCCGGCCCTCAATTAGTGTTGAGGTTTCCCACCCTTGCGCCAGAAAAAAGGCGCAAGGATGGGGCACCCAACTGGTTTTTCTATGAACGAGAGGCGACGATGGTGCGCAGCTCGGCGGTGAGGACAGCCAGGCGCTCGGTCAGGTCCGATTCGGGATGGTCCTGGTGGGAGTAGACGATTTCAAGCTCGCGGGCAAGGACTGTGCCGCGGGTGAGGCCGAAGGTGCCGAGGACGCCGGCCAGCTTGTGGGCTGCGGACTCGGCAGCTTGTTGCTGGTTGGCAGGGAGCGGACCGGCGGCCAGGGCCTGGGCCGATGCCTGGAGTATGTTGACACGCTCCTGCAACTCCGGCAGGTGTGCAAGCCACATGCGGTCGAGGGCGGCGGAAAGCGCGCTTTGCGCGTCGGCGGCCATCGGGGATCAGTTCCAGCCCAGGGCGTCGGAAATCTGGGTTGCCAGCGTGAGCGGGTCAAAAGGCTTGAAGAGGATGGCTTCGACACCGAGATCGGCGAAGCGTCGCTGATCCGAGCTTTGCACTTTGGCCGTCAGCAGCAGGACCGGGATGCGGGCAGTGGCGGGGTTCTTGCGCAGTTCGCGGAAGGTGGTGGGCCCGTCCATGCCGGGCATCATGACGTCGAGCAGGATGGCGTCCGGTTGATGCTCGATGGCGCGCGCCAGACCTTGTGAGCCGGAGTTGGCCACATATACTTGCCAGCCTGCAACGGTCTCCAGGCTGAGGGCGGCTACTTCGCGAATATCGTCTTCGTCGTCGATGATCAGTATCCTGTGAGACATAAGGAAAGAACCTCGATGAGCAGGGGTCTGGGATCGGTTTGTTGTCAGAGCTGCTGCTTTAATTGTCGGACGTCTGGGCGGGTCTGTCGATGGCTCGGTTACTAAAGGATGAAGATTGGGCAACCGATCTGGCAACAGGAGAGGGGAATGGACGGGTCCGTGGCGGCCCAAACCTACCCTCGTGTCCTGGATCGAGAAGCCTTCGCAATTTTTCGGCGCAGATGTTTGCCTGACGAGCTTCCGAAAAGCAGGTCCTTCGACTCCGCTGAAGTACGTTCCGCTCCCTATGAACAAGGCTGGTTGAGGGTTGAGGCTTCCCGCCCTTGCGACAGAAAAAAGTCGCAAGAACGGGGCACGGAGCTATTGTCGCAAATCGAGCACGGGGTTCATTGCAAATAACTCGCTGGAAGCGGGTCGGGCTGCTCCCTATGAACAAGGAACCGTTGGGCTAAGCTTTTGATTCATTCAGCAAGTTAGCCTCCGCTTCGCGGAGATAGCAAGTTAGCGAGTTAGCTGGTTTCGTTGACTATCCCAAACCTGGATCTGTTCATTGCAAATGTAACTCGCATCGCGAGCCGGGCTGCTCAGGATGACAGTTCTTTTTCTTGTTATGAGCTTTGGAGACAGAACCCCAGAGACAAAGACAAAAGCGTCGCGAGGGCGGGGCACCCTGGGCTGTTCGGTTAGACAGGAATCAGGGTTTCTGGACGGACGATTCCGAAGGAGTTGTCTCTTCCGTTTGACGGGAACTGCGCAGCATGGTGAGAACCAGGGCTTCAAGCTGCTGGGGCTGAACCCGCGCCTTGGTGAGGAACTGCGTGGGTCCGAGGGTGAGCTTGCGGCATTCGTCGGGAGACAGGTCGCGGCCGGAGTAGACCACGAGGGGCAGGCGTGCAAGATCCTCGTGCTTGCGCAGCCAGTCGACAACGTTGAAGCCGTCGCCGTCGGGCAGGCCGATATCGAGCACCAGCAAATGGGGCCGGAAGGAGAAGCAGGCGTCCAGCGCATCCTGCAGCGTGTGGGCCAGCCTCACCTCAATGGCATCGCGGGTGAAGACTTCGCCAATCACGCGGGCCAGGTCTACATCGTCCTCGACAATCAGAATGCGCGCATTTTCGCCGGGACCGCAGAGGACGCGTGCGAGTTCTCCCAGCAGGGCATCGTCACTCAGGCGGTTGGAAACCCAGCCCTCGGCATCGCCAGGCAGCGAAGCAGGATCCTGGCGCTTGTCCACGCTCAGCAAAACGATGGGGGTGTGGGCGTCGGGGCGCAGGCGCCGCAGCAGGGGCAGAATCTCCCAGCCGTTCATGCCGTCAAGGGAAGTGTCGAGGAGGATGGCTTCGACGCTATCGTGGGCCGCGGCCAGCGTTTCCTCCACGCTGGTGGTTTCAACAACATGGTAGCCGTGGCTGGTAAGCAAACCGGCGATGTGGGGCCTCGATGCCGGGTCGGCGTCTGCCAGCAGCACAGTGCCCTGGCCAGTTTCATGATCGAAAAGGTTTCTGATGGGCTCAATGGGGGCCGGCTTGTAAGGCAGGAAAACGCGGAACGTGGAGCCGCGGACGGGATTGCGCTCGGCCCAGATGCGCCCGGAGTGCTGCTGGACAATGGTGCGGCAGATGGCCAACCCAAGCCCGCTTCCGCCCTTCTGGCGTGAGTCGGAGGCATCCACCTGCTGGAATCGTCCGAAGATGGCCTCCAGCTTGTCGGCGGGAATGCCGCGGCCCTGGTCGATGACAGAAAGGGTGACGCCGCTGGTGCCGGGACGGAGCATCACGGAGATGGTGGAGTTGGGCGGAGAGAATTTGACCGCGTTGGACAACAGGTTGGTGAGGACCTGGAGCAGGCGGTCGGGGTCGGCGGCGATCTCCACCTGGGTGGTGTCGTGAATGAGCTGGACGCCGGCGGCTTCGGCCACCGGAGCCATGCCATCGATTGCCTGGCGCACGATCAGGGCTAACTGTGAGGACCGGAAGGCGAGCGGCTCCTTGCCGCTCTGAATACGCTCCAGATCGAGGATGTCGTTGATGAGGCGAACGAGGCGGTCGGAGTTGTTGAGGGCGATGCGGAGCAGATTGGTGGACTTCTCGTTGACCTCGCCGAGCATGCCCGATGAGAGCAATCCGAGCGCGCCGCGAATGGACGTGAGCGGCGTGCGCAGCTCGTGGCTGACGGTGGAGATGAATTCGTCTTTCAGCCGGTCGAGGGCGGAGCGCTGGCTGATGTCGCGGAAGCTGAGCACGGAGCCCGAGAACCGGCCCTGATCGGCGATGGGCGTGAGCACGTATTCGGCAGGGAAGGAAGTGCCGTCGCCGCGAAAGATCGTGTCTTCACCGGCGGCTGCTCTCTCGCGGCCGGAGGCTCGCCGGAGCGGACAATCCTCGCCGCACACGCGGTTGGCGGGGGCGGCGCCGTGGAGCAGTTCGTGGACGGGCTTGCCGGTCAGGCTGGCGGCGGCGGCGCCCAGCAAGCGGGCGGCGGCGGGATTGGCAAAGGTGATGAGGCCACGGCGGTCCACGCCGCAAATTCCGTCGGCAACGGAGTCGAGCAGTATCTCCTGCTGACGGTAGAGTTCCTCGGCGCGCCCGCGTTCGTGGGAGCGCGCCAGCATCTGTCCCAGCGAAGCGGCAACGGTTTCCACGGCGGCCAGGGCTTCGCGGTCTTCGCGCAGGCTGAAATGGCAGTAGAACTCGAGGACGGCCAGCACCTTGTTGCCTTCGCGCACGGGGACAGCCCAGCCGGAGACCATCTCGTTTCGCAAAGCGGCCTGAACGCGCGGGCTGGACGGCACGGTTGCCAGGTCGGAGAACCAAACTGGGCGGCCATCTTGCCAGGCGTGGCCGGGAAGATCGACGCCAACGGGAAGGGTGAGGCCCATGCTTTCCTGGATGAACGTCTCGGCGCGGCGACCGGGAGCGGCCCAGGCAGAACCGAATTCAAGCCGCTTTTCCTCGGCGTTGACTCCCCACTTGACGGCCATGTCCCAACCCTGGGAGACGCAAAGGGCCTCGAGAATGCGCATGGCGGCGACATCGGATGAGGCGTTCTCGCCGACAATCTGGCTCACCACCAGTTGCAGGGCGAGACGGTGTTCACGCTGCTTCTGATGGGTTACATCGCGCATCAGGCAGCGAATGGCCAGCGGATTTCCAGCTTTCTGGCGCTGGCTGAGGCTCAACTCCAGCTCGAGAACGCGGCAGTCAGGGGTGTGGTAGCGCAAGGGGGCGCGGTCCACCACCTCACCATCGAGAGCACGGCGGAAGAGTGTCGCAACTTCAGCTCGGCAAACGGGGCCAAAAAGCTCATCGAATGAATCGACCTTGATCAGTTCGGGGACATCTTTGCCGAAGCATCGCTTCCAGGCGGGATTGGCATAGAGAAACTTGCCCGCCGGACTGAGCGTGGCAATCATCTCGCTGGAGTTTTCAAACAGGTCGCGATAGCGTTCCTGCGATTCGCGCTGGGCTTGGTCCTGACGCAGGGTTGCGCCCTGGTCTATAGCCACAGCGACCATTCCAGTGACGGCGCCGGCGGCGTCACGCAGTGCGGAAGTGTGGAGCGTGACGTGCAACTGTGCGCCTTCCTTGCGGCGAAGCAGGGTGTCAAAGCTGGGAACCCGGCTGGGCGGAAGGCTGCGCAAACATTCCATGTAGGCGGCCATGCGGCCGGCAGAGGTAGCCTCCGGCTGACTCTCGATGCCGCAGATTTTTTGGATCTCCGCGACCAGTCGCGCACCCTCGCCCGGTCCCAGGATTTCAAAAGTGGCCCACTCTCTCATCAACTCGTCGGCGTGGTAGCCGAGCATGCGTTCCGCAGCGGGGTTGACGTACGTGAGGCTGCCATCCAGGCCGATGGCGACTACGCCTGGGCCAGCCGACTCGAGTAGATACTTGAGCGGATCGGGGGCTGGCGCCGGAACTGGCAGGGATGGAGCAGGATCGCGGACCAGGAGGCGCAACGCCAGCACTACGGCAGCGGCGCCGGCCGCAAAGACCAAAAGACTATCGAATCGGGGGCCAAACGCAAGCCGTGCCGCAACTGCTCCCACCGCCAGAGCCACGGCCAGGCCGGCCAGCGCAGGCCACAGCAGGGAGATACCGCTCCGGACCGCCGGTGCGGCTTGATCTGAAGGGGTCGTTTTGTTGGCGGGAACGCCGTCCGGCATGAAACCCCCAAGGCTAGTATCAAGCAAATCGGCCTTTTGGCGTTACTTTTACAGCCGCCAACAGGCCTCAAGTATTCAAGAAAGACGATTTACTTTCTCGCAAACCCGTCTTACGCCGCTGCTTTGGCGATTTGGACGTAGTATAAGCGTTTGATTTCAGAGTCTCTATGCAAATCGGTTCTTCTTGAACGGGACGAAACGCTGGAGTAACGGGCGCGCGGGGGGTGGAAAAGGGATTGAACCGAAGGTTCTGCGACCACGGGCGTTTCATTGGCAGGGAATTCAGCAACCGTTCGGAGGCAGCAACCTTATACTGGGCTCATGTTGCGCTCATCTCTTGCTCCTCGTCTTGCTCGTTTCCCCCTTTCAGCCGTGCTTCTAGCCGGACTGGTTTGCCTTGTTGCTCAGCCGCCGGCCGCGCGCGCCTGGGGCAATGGAGGCCATCGGCTTGTGAACAAACTCGCGGCCAGTACGCTGCCGCCAAGTGTGCCGGCGTTTCTGCGCTCGGAGGCAGCCGTGAACGAGATCGAATATCTGGGTCCCGAGCCGGATCGCTGGCGGTCTCCCGCCGAGCCTGAGTTGAGCGCCGCGCAGGCCCCGGAGCACTTCATCGATCTGGAACCGGCGGATGCGCTCGGTCCGTTGCCGCACCGCCGGCTGGACTTCGAGGCCAAGGTATTTGCGGCGGGAGATCGTCCGGAGAAGATCGGGCTGCAGCCTTGGGAAGCGACCGAGGTCTGGGAGCGGCTCAAGGCTGCGCTGCGCGAGTACCGCGCCCTGACGGCTGCCGGCAAGGACACGCACGGCGTGGAAGCAGCGGCGATCTTTTACGCGGGCTGGCTGGGCCACTATGTGGGCGACGCCTCGCAGCCTCTGCATACGACGATTCAATACAACGGCTGGGTGGGGCCGAATCCCAACGGCTACACGACAGCGCACCAGATTCACTGGCAGTTCGAAGGCCCGTTCGTCGACGCCAATCTGCATGAGCCGGAAGTGCGGGCCAACATGACGGAACCCAAGGCCATTGAAGGCGATATGTTCGATTCCTACGTTGCCTACCTGCGCAACACGAAGACCTATGTCGAAAGGGTGTACCAACTGGAAAAAGCGGGCGGATTTGTCGGAGCCGGTTCGGCGGAATCGCGCCAGTTTACCGCGGAACGGCTTGCGGCCGGCGCTTCAATGTTGCGGGACATGATCTACACAGCGTGGCTGGAGAGCGCGAAACCGGTTCCCGATCCATAGGCGGGGAAATAGGGCGCTAGGTTTTAAGAATCTGTCCAGAAACTATGACAGTTCAACGGTACGGGCTTCACAGGCTGCGGAAAGACTCCCTTGTTCAGGTGAAATTGAGGGAAAGCGTCCCTCGGGGGCTAAAGCCCAATCAATTGCAGGTCCTGACGTACGGGCTGAAGCCCGTACCCTTCGCGTAGAACGAACTTATTGAACAGGCTTTAAGAGGTCTCGATCGCCGCTTCAGTCGGCAACTTCAGCGGCGGACACGGCGGGGATGCGCCGCAGCACCAGCGTCAGCGCAAAAGTCAGCAGCAGCACGGCGGGGACGGCAATGAGCACCCAAGCCAGCAGTGCCTGTCCGGCGAGCGAACCCATCTGCGTGACCAGCTTCAGAGGCGTGGTGTGCAGCAGCAAGCTGGCCTGTGCGGCATGGTTGGGGCTGGAGGACATGAGCCATCCGCCCAGCCGCACAAAAGGCACAATCAGCAGCAACTGCAAAGGCATGACTGCGTAGTTTGCCGCCTGTATGGCGGGCAGATTGAGCCGCAGCGTAAAGGCCAGTGCGGCGCAGAGCAGCGTGGGAATGCCGACCACGGGAACGCAGCCGATGGCGAATCCAAGAGCCAGCGTCAGCGCCAGGCGCCGCGGCGAGATGCCCTGCCGCAGCCAGACGGCTGTGTTGCGCTTCATCGCGTCCACGGATCGGCTGAATTTTTCACGCATCGTCAGTTGGCCCAGGGTTATGGATTGGCTCATCTCACCCTCACCTTATCGGTATGGACGACGGCCGCCAATGGTTTTGATGTGAATTCTTGTGGAATGTTACTGGATTGCCGCCAGAAAGTTGAATTTTCATCTTGAACGGAACTTTTTGGGAACGGAGTGGGGTCAGGACGCTCCGCGCAGAAGACCGCGGGTGCTCATCTCGTTCATCACGCGCTCGACTTTCCAGTCCAGAGCACCGGTGCCGTCGATGGTGAGGTCGGCGTGAACGGCGGAGGGCCGGACAAACGCCAGGCTGGCTGGACGGACGGTGGCTTCGTACTGGCGGCGAACCGATTCCGGCGTACGGCCGCGTTCCTGCATATCGCGCTTGAGACGGCGCTCAAAGCAAAGGTCGTCAGGCGTGTCGATGTAGACGCGCAACTGGTAGAGCGGTAGCAGTTCCGGATAGTAGAGGGCGAAGAGGCCTTCCACGAGGACAAACGGGCCGGGCCGGAAGGTTTCAGTCTGGCCGGGTATGCGGATGTAGGTGGAGAAGTCGTAGAGCGGGCGCTCGATGGGATTTCCCTGGGCAAGGGAGGCGACGTGCGCGATCAGCAGCGGGCTCTCGATGAGGGCAGGGTTATCGAAGTTCCGCAGGGCGCGCTCGGCCAGGGAGATGTGCGACAGGTCGCGATAGTAGTTGTCGAAGTGAAAGTGGACACCGCCGAGGGCGCGCGCCAACTCCGCCGCCAAGGTGGTCTTGCCGGAGCCAGAACAGCCGGCGATGGCTAGCACTACGGGGGCAAAGGGCAGGACGGGCTGACGATGGCTTGTGTCGCTCATGCGGGCTGGCTCACGATTGCGGCTCAAGGTGGGCGGCGATGCGGGGAACCAGGCGCTCGAAGAGACGGGCGAGGCGATGCTCCACCTGGCGGCCGGCTTCGAAGACTTCTTCGTGACTCAGGGGCGTGGCTCCCAGGCCGGCGGCGAGGTTTGTGACGCAGGAGATGCCGAGCACCTCAATCCCCATGTGGCGAGCGACGATGGTCTCCGGCACCGTGGACATGCCCACCAGCGTTGCGCCCATGGAGCGGAAGGCGCGGATTTCGGCAGGGGTCTCGAAGCTGGGGCCGGAGACGGCGAGATACACGCCCTCGGCAAGCTTGAATCCCTCTTCTTCGGCGGCTGTGTGGGCCAACGCACGAAGAGGTTTGGAGTAGGCCTCGGTCATATCGAAAAACCGCAGTCCGGCGCCGTGCTTCACAGCAAATCGCGGCTCGTTGTGTCCGACAAGTGGATTGAACCCTATCAGGTTGATGTGGTCGGCGAGGGCGACGAGCTGGCCGATGTGGTAGCCCTCGGCGATGCCGCCCGCGGCGTTGGTGAGGACCAACCCGCGGATGCCGAGTGCGCCCAGAACGCGCAGGGGGAAGGTGACTTGCTGGGGCGTGTAGCCCTCGTAGAAATGGACGCGGCCCTGCATCGCGATGACGGGGACTCCACCCAGAAGTCCTGCAATCAGGCGGCCCGAGTGTCCCTCTACTGTCGAGCGCGGGAAGTGCGGAATCTCTGCGTAAGGGAGCTGAATGGGGTCAACAATAGAGTGGGCCACCGCTCCCAGGCCGGAGCCGAGCACGATCCCGATGCGCGGGGTGACGGGGCCAAGCATGGAGTGAAGGAATCTGGCTGCTTCAGTAACTTGATCGAAATAGGTCATGGTTGCGGCTGCATTGCGCTTCCATGAATTCTACAGGGGCGAGGCTTATGCGGTTGGGAAGAAGACAATTGGAAATTCGGGGAGACGCTTCTCAGATATATCCATTTCAATCGCGGCAGGGACTCGGATCAGAGCAGAAAGTGAACATCCATTCGGTCACCGGAACATAGGGGAAATCCTGGCTGGAACCGTACGGACATTTTCCCAATCCTCGCTCTGCATTGCCAAACAGCAAACTGTATCTCAAAGCCTCTGAGGGGTGATCCA
>Ga0302279_10008483_pt1 | contig 10054 bp, 7 predicted proteins | sample III_Bog_N3_3_FD_194541 | JGI IMG/M metagenome (GOLD analysis project Ga0302279, IMG submission 194541) | Peat permafrost microbial communities from Stordalen Mire near Abisko, Sweden - III_Bog_N3_3 | ecosystem: Environmental > Terrestrial > Soil > Wetlands > Peat | place: Sweden: Abisko...
TTCTATGCTTTCGACAAGGCTTCGTTGCCGGCTGAAGGCAAGGGCACTCTCGACAAGCAGGCCGCCTGGCTCTCCAAGTACGCCCTGAACAACGTTCAGGTTGCTGGTAACTGCGACGAGCGTGGCACCGAGGAATACAACGTCGCTCTCGGCCAGAAGCGCGCTTCTGCCGCTCGTGACTACCTGGTGGCCAAGGGCGTGTCGTCGACCCGCATCACCACGATCTCCTATGGCAAGGACCGTCCGGTCGCCCTGGGTTCGAACGAAGCCGCCTGGGCCCAGAACCGCAACGCGATCACTTCGGTTAAGTGATTTCGGAAAACGGTCTGGTCTGACATGATCCTGCCACAGCAGGGTCGTGCTTCAGCCTGATTGACGATAGAAACCGGCAGCCTCCATGGCTGCCGGTTTTTCTTTGCACTCGGCATCGCCAAGTGAGAGATGTCCGGCGTTCGAAGAGGAATGCAGTGATGAAGCTTTGGATGGCTGTTGTGTTCGGATCTGTGCTGATGGCTGCGACGCCGGTCTATGCGCAGTCGCAGGTCGAATCGCGTGAGGGGATCGCGCTGCAGAACCAAATTCTCAAACTGCAGAACGATGTGCAGAGTCTGCGCGGTGAGATCGGCCGGGGGGGCTCCAGCTCGGGCTCGTCGAGCTTCCTGGGCGGCAGCAGCCGTTCGCCGCAGCCGGCGGCCGGCGCAGGCGGCGATGAACTGATGGCCCAGATGCTCGGCCGGGTCGAACGGCTGGAAGATCAGCTGCGCCAGCTCAACGGCAGAATCGACGAACTCGACAATGCCCGCCAACGCGGCCAGGCCGACCTGGCCAAGCAGATCGCCGATTTGCAGTTCCGCCTCGACGCCGCCGGCGTGGCCGGCGGCAGTCCCGCGCCATCGGCAGCACCGGTATCGCCGAACAGCCAGGCGCCGACTCCGCTTGGCACAATGCCGGTAGGCGCCGCCCCCGCTGGCGGATTGCCGCCCGCGGCGGCGCTTGCCGCAGCTCCGCCGGGCAAGCGCACCGCCGAGTTGGCCCTGCAGGAGGGCAATGCCGCTTTGGCACGGCGTGACTACGTCGGTGCCGAGGCTGCCGCCCGTGAGGTGCTCGCCACCGCCAAGACAACGCCGCGCGGCTATGACGCGCAGTTCCTGCTGGGCCAGGCGATGCTTGGGCAGAAAAACTACACCCAGGCCGCGGTGGCCTTCGCCGACACCTACGACCGCAACAAACCGGGCAGTCACGCCCAGGACAGCCTGTATGGTGTGGCCTACAGCTTGAACGCCATCAACCAGAAGCATTCTGCCTGCGAGGCGCTTGACTCGCTGCGCGCGCAATTCCCAACGCCGCGCGCCGACCTTGCCCCAAGGGTGACAGCCCTGCGTGCCTCGGCCGGGTGCCACTGACGCAACCCCTGTCCGCTGCGACTTTTGCCGGGATGATGGACCGGCTGGGGCCGTTTGAGCCCCGGCCAAGGGTGGCGGTGGCCGTCTCCGGTGGCGCTGACAGCCTCGCCGCCGCGGTGCTGACGCGCAACTGGGTGCGTCCGCGCGGTGGCGATGTGGTCGGGCTGGTGGTCGATCACGGTCTGCGGCGCGAGTCGGCCGATGAGGCGCTGCTGACCTGCGCCCGGCTGCAGCGTGCGGGCATTGCGTCGGTGGCGCTCACCCTCACGGATCTCGCCCGCGGCCCGGGCATTGCCGCCCGCGCCCGCACGGCCCGGCACGCGGTGCTGGAGCAGGCCTGCGCCGAGCGCGGCATTCTTCACCTGGTGTTCGGCCATCACGCCGCTGACCAGGCCGAAACCGTGACGATGCGCATGCTCGCCGGCAGCACGCCGATCGGTCTGGCGGGCATGGCGGCGTTGAGCGAGACCGCCGCCATCCGCAGGCTTCGCCCGTTGCTCGGCGTGCCACCCACAGCGCTCCGCGCAGTTCTGCGCGCCGAGGGGCTGGACTGGATCGAGGACCCCTCCAACGCCGACCCCAGCCAGCAGCGCGCCCGGTTGCGCCTGCTGCGGGGCGATCCCGCCGGCATCGGGTCCGCAACCCGTGCGCTGGTGCGGGCCTCCGCCGCCCGTGGGGCCACCCGCGCCGCAGCCGAAGCGGCTTGGGCTGCGGAGCTGGCTGCGCGGGTGACGCTGTATCCGCAAGGCTACGCGCTGCTGTCGCCCGGCCCGATCGCCCCGGAAGCCCTGGCCTGCCTGCTGGCGACGCTATCGGGTGCTGAGCGGCCGCCGCCGATGAAACAGGTGGCGCCGCTGGCGGCGGCTCCGCGCCCGGCAACACTGGCCGGTGTGCAAGTTTTGCCAGCCGGCCGCCTCGGCGATGGTTTTCTGTTGGTTCGAGAGGCCGCCGCGACAGCCCCGCCCATTCCCGCGATGGTGGGAAAACTCTGGGACGGCCGTTTCCGCCTGCGCAGCCTGCCTGCCGGGTCCGAGGGGCTGACACTGGGCGCCTGGGGGGCAGAGGCGCCACGGGATCGCAAGGGTTTGCCTGCCGCCGTGCAGCGCAGCCTGCCGGTGTTGCGCCGTTGTAATAAAGTGGCTGGTAGAAGTGCCGACTTGTTCGATGGCACAAACCCGCACATGGTGTTTAACCCGCATTCCACGCTTGCCGGGGGCCGGTTTTTCCCGTTGCTCCCGGTTTGCGGTTGGGATCAGGATGAAAATTGACGTGGGGATGCGCTTTCGGCACTGCCTTCCTATGTGAGATACTACGGGCTCTCGCCCCGTCTCGCACAGGCGACGCCTCGCCGGTGGGACAAGCAAGGGCCTGAAAAATAGTTTGGCCGCAAAAGGCCGGGGAATGAAATGAGCAATTTTGGCCGAAATCTTGCCCTCTGGGTCATCATCGCCCTGCTACTGGTGGTGTTGTTCAACCTGTTCCAGCCGGGTGCCAGCCACCCAGCGGCAGCCCAGGTGGCGTATTCCGACTTCATCGGCGAGGTGAATGGCGGGCGCGTGCGCGATGTGACCATCATGGGTCGCACCGTGAGCGGCCAGCTGACCGACGGTCGCAGCTTCCAGACCTACACGCCGGAAGACCCCACCCTGGTCACCCGCCTGACCGACAAGGGCGTGCGCGTCGTTGCCAAGCCTGAGGACGACGGCACCAGCCCGCTGGTTCACTACCTGCTGTCATGGTTCCCGATGCTGCTGCTGATCGGCGTCTGGGTGTTCTTCATGCGCCAGATGCAGGGCGGCGGCGGTCGTGCCATGGGCTTCGGCAAATCCCGCGCCCGGCTGCTGACCGAAAAGCAGGGCCGCGTGACGTTTGACGACGTCGCCGGCATCGATGAGGCCAAGTCCGAACTGCAGGAGATCGTCGAATTCCTGAAGGATCCGCAGAAATTCCAGCGCCTCGGCGGCAAGATCCCCAAGGGCGTGCTGCTTGTCGGCCCTCCTGGCACCGGCAAGACGCTGCTGGCCCGCGCCATCGCCGGCGAGGCCAACGTGCCGTTCTTCACGATTTCCGGCTCTGACTTCGTCGAAATGTTCGTCGGCGTCGGCGCCAGCCGCGTGCGCGACATGTTCGAGCAGGGCAAGAAGAATGCCCCCTGCATCATCTTCATCGACGAAATCGACGCTGTCGGCCGCCATCGCGGCGCCGGCCTCGGCGGCGGCAACGATGAGCGCGAGCAGACGCTGAACCAGATGCTCGTGGAAATGGACGGCTTTGAGAGCAACGAGGGCGTCATCCTGATCGCCGCCACCAACCGCCCTGACGTGCTCGATCCCGCCTTGCTGCGTCCCGGCCGGTTCGACCGCCAGGTGGTTGTGCCGAACCCCGACGTGAACGGGCGTGAGAAGATCCTGCGCGTTCACATGCGCAAGGTTCCGCTGGCGTCGGACGTCGATCCCAAGACCATCGCCCGCGGCACCCCCGGCTTCTCCGGTGCCGATCTCGCCAACCTCGTCAACGAGGCGGCGTTGCTGGCGGCCCGCATGGGCAAGCGCGTGGTGGCGATGCTCGAGTTCGAGAGCGCCAAGGACAAGGTGATGATGGGTGCCGAGCGTCGTTCGCTGGTGATGAGCGACGACGAGAAGAAAATGACCGCCTTCCACGAATCCGGTCATGCCATCTGCGCCATCCACCTCGCCGAATGCGATCCGGTGCACAAGGCGACGATCATCCCGCGCGGCCGTGCGCTCGGCATGGTGATGAGCCTGCCGGAGGGCGACCGTTACTCGAAATCCAAGGCGAAGTGCCTCGCCGAGTTGACGATGGCGATGGGCGGCCGCGTTGCCGAGGAACTCACCTTCGGCGCCGACAAGGTCTCCAACGGCGCGTCCGGCGACATCAAGATGGCCACCAACCAGGCCCGCATGATGGTCACCGAATGGGGCATGAGCGACAAGCTCGGCATGATCGCCTACGCCGACAACAGCCACGAAGTGTTCCTGGGACACTCGGTGACGCAGAACAAGAACGTCTCCGAAGGCACCGCCCGCGAGATCGACAACGAGATCAAGTCGATCATCGACGCCGCCTACCAGCGCGCCCGCGCGATCCTGACCGAGAACATCGATCAGCTGAACGCGCTCGCCAACGGCCTGCTGGAATACGAAACCCTGTCGCTTGATGAGATCCGCACGGTGCTCGCCGGCGAGAAGGTGATCAAGCGGGTGAACGACGAACCGGCCGCCGACAGCCGCCGCTCGTCGGTGCCGACCACCACCCGTCCGGTGCCGCCGCCGACCGGGCTGGGAGCCGCACCGCAGCCGGGCTGAGCCTATGTTGCTTCGGCGTTGGCCGGGGTTCACCCAGCCTCATCCATTGGTGATGGGGATACTGAACGTGACCCCGGACAGTTTCAGTGATGGCGGCCGCAACCATGATCCGGTTGCGGCCGCTTTCGCGATGATCCGGGACGGCGCCGACCTCATCGATGTCGGCGGCGAGAGCACCCGCCCGGGAGCGCCACCGGTGGCGGTGGATGTGGAAATCGCCCGCGTGGTGCCGGTGATCGCACAATTGGCGGCAGCCGGCGTGGTGGTATCCGTCGATACCCGCAACGCTGAAACCATGCGCGCGGCACTGGCTGCAGGGGCGCGCATCATCAACGATGTATCGGCTTTGGCGCATGATCCCGGCTCGGCTTCGGTGGTGGCGCGCGCCGGTTGCCAGGTGGTGCTGATGCACATGCGCGGCGACCCCGAGAGCATGACCAAACTTTCACGATACGACGATGTCGTTGCCGATGTAGTAAATGAACTTCACGCGCGCGTTACCTTCGCCGAAGCCAGCGGGATCGACCGGGCGCAGATCGCCATCGACCCCGGCATCGGTTTCGCCAAGGGAGCGGATGCCAACATCGCGTTGCTGCAACGGCTTGAATTGCTGATGACACTTGATTTGCCAATGCTGGTGGGCGTGTCGCGCAAGGGCTTTATCGGCCGCCTCTCCGGCGAAACGGATGCCGCGGCACGGGCCCCCGGCTCGATCGCGGCGGCACTCTGGGCGGTGTCCAAAGGCGCCTCGATGCTGCGTGTTCACGATGTGAATGCAACGGTTCAGGCGGTCCGCGTCTGGCGCGGATTGGCCGGGTTAAGCTAGTGGTTACCTTTTAAGTCCAGGATCGCCGAGGCCGTTGCCTCCAAGGAACACTCTGAATGCCTATCACGCGGCGGCTTTTTGGAACCGACGGAATCCGTGGAACCGCTAACACGGCTCCGATGACGGCGGAAATCGCACTCCGGCTCGGCCAGGCCGCCGGCCTGCGTTTCACCCGTGGCGCGCATCGCCACCGCGTGGTGATCGGCAAAGATACACGGCTGTCCGGCTACATGATCGAGCCGGCCCTGGTGGCGGGCTTCGTCGGCGCCGGCATGGACGTGGTGCTCGCGGGCCCCTTGCCGACGCCGGGTATCGCCATGCTGACCCGCAGCCTGCGCGCCGATCTCGGCGTGATGATCTCGGCCTCGCATAATTCGTATGAGGACAACGGCATCAAGCTGTTCGGCCCGGATGGCTTCAAGCTGTCTGACGAGACCGAAGTGGAGATCGAGGCGCTGATGGAGTCCGATCTCTCGGACCATCTGGCAGCTTCGTCCAAGCTCGGCCGCGCCTCGCGGCTGACCGATGCCGCCGGCCGTTATATCGAAGCGGTCAAGGCCAGCTTTCCGCGTGGATTGCGGCTCGATGGGCTGAAGATCGTCGTCGATTGCGCCAATGGCGCCGGCTACAAAGTGGCGCCCGCCGTGCTGTGGGAACTTGGTGCCGAGGTGATCGAAGTTGGCGTGAAGCCCGACGGCTTCAACATCAACCGCGGCTGCGGTTCGACGGTGCCCGAATTTCTGTCCGGTGAAGTCCAGCGCCACGGCGCCGATCTCGGCCTGGCCCTGGATGGCGACGCCGACCGTCTCATCATCGCCGACGAAAAGGGCGCAATCGTCGACGGCGACCAGGTGCTGGCGTTGATCGCCCGCAGCTGGAGCGCCGCCGGCAGGCTCACCGGCGGCGGCGTGGTGGCGACCGTGATGTCCAACCTTGGGCTGGAGCGGTATTTGCACGCCTGTGGCATGCAACTGCACCGCACCAAGGTCGGCGATCGCTACGTGGTCGAGCGGATGCGCGCGGGCGGCTTCAACGTCGGCGGCGAGCAGTCCGGCCACATGATCCTGTCCGATTACGCCACCACCGGCGACGGTTTGCTGGCGGCGCTGCAGGTGCTGGCGGTGCTGGTGGAGGAGGGGCGCCCGGCGAGCGAAACTTGCCAGGTGTTCCAACCGCTGCCGCAGATCCTGAAGAACGTGCGTTTCGGCGGCGGCGCCCCGCTGGAGGATGTCGAAGTCAAACGCGCCATCGCCGAGGCCGAGCGCGAACTGGCCACCAGCGGCCGGTTGCTGATCCGCAAAAGCGGCACCGAGCCGTTGATTCGGGTGATGGCGGAAGGCGAGGACCCCGACATGGTGGAGCGTCTGGTTGATGAATTGTGCGACGTGATCGCCACCGTCGCCGCTGAGAACAATGCGCGGGTGCCAATCCTGGGCGAAGCCGCGGCGTGATCATGCGCGGCCGCGTGCTGATCGTCGCCGGCTCCGATTCGGGCGGCGGCGCCGGCATCCAGGCCGATATCAAAACCGTCACGGCATTGGGCGGCTACGCGATGACGGCGGTGACCGCGCTGACCGCGCAGGACACCAACGGGGTGCACGCGGTGCTGCCGGTGCCCGCTGATTTCATCGCGCTGCAAATGCGCCTGTCGCTCGCTGATATCGGCGCTGACGTCGTCAAGTCAGGCATGCTCGGCGACGCCGCCGCCATCGACGCCGTCTGCGGCGTGCTGGAAGCGCAATCCACGCGCCTGCCGTTGGTGGTAGACCCGGTCATGGTAGCCAAGGGTGGCGCCAGCCTGATCGCGGCCGAGGCGGTCGATCATCTGCGCCACCGCCTGCTGCCGCTGGCGCTGCTGCTGACCCCCAATCTGCCGGAAGCCGAAGCACTGACCGGGCGAGAGATCGCCACCGAGGCGCAAATGCACGCGGCGATCGAGGCATTGCTGCGGCTCGGCGCCCCCGCGGTGTTGCTGAAGGGCGGCCATCTCCCGGGTGGCGAGGTCGTCGATCTGCTGGCCACCGCCAGCGAAACCCTGGTGTTCCGCGCCCCCCGCATCGACAGCCGCCACACCCACGGCACCGGCTGCACGCTGGCGAGCGCGGTTGCCACCGGATTGGCCCAGGGACTGGCGCTGCCGGATGCGGTGACCCGGGCGCGCGACTACGTGCGGGCCGCCATCGCGACAGCACCGGGCTTCGGCGCCGGCCACGGTCCCCTCAACCACGCAGCGCTGCTGTCCTGACCATGACGCGCCCGCGCGCTGAAGTGCTGCACACCGCCCTCGGCCGGCTGCATGCCGGAGCTTTCGCCGAGGTGATCGCCCTGCTGGCCCCGCTGCGCCGGGCCAATGGCGAGGATGTCGAGGCAGCCCTGCTCCATGGGCTCGCCTGTGCCGGCGACGGCAATCCAACCGAGGCGGCACGCGTTCTCGGCCAGGTCGCGCAACTGCGGCCGAAGGCACCGCATCCCGCTGTCGATGTCATCGCCCTGCTGTCCAAATCGGCCGTCCCTGCGGCGATTGATGCCTATTTCAACGCAGGGCTGGCTCTGGCGCCACAGGATGCCCGCCTGCTGTTGGTCGCCGGCGGCTGGTTGCAGCGTAACAGCAGAGGCGAACAGGCCCGACCGCTGCTGGAACGCGCGGTCGCCCTGCAACCATCCCTGTCGGCGGCCCAGATCAGCCTCGCTGCCGTCGAAGCCGAGTCGGGTGAGCTAGACGAAGCCATCGCCAGGCTGCGCGGCACGCTCGAACGCGATCCCGGCAATGCCGCCGCCCTCGGCAATCTCGGCGCTGCCCTCGGCGTGCAGGCGCGGTTTGACGAGGCGCTCGGCTGCTTCGAACAGGCACGACGTCTGGCGCCACGGCAGGTGCAGATCGCCATCAACCACGGCATCGCCCGGCTCAAATGCGGCCAACTCGCGCAAGGCTGGGCCGATCTGAACCTGCGGCTGGGCTTGCCCGGCCACGCCCTGCTGCCGCCGCACAAGCTGCTGCCGGTGCTGGCGCCGGGTGTGCGGCTCGACGGCCGTACCGTGCTGGTGACCCACGATTCCGGCTACGGCGACACGCTGCAATTCGCCCGCTACCTGCCGATGCTGCGGGCACGCGGCGCCCGGGTGCTGTTGTGGGTGCCGCAGCCGCTCAACCGGCTGATGGCTGAGACCGCGGAGGTGTTCTCCGACAACCGCGCCTGGCCGCTGCACGATTTCCACTGCCCGATCATCCGCCTCGCCGAGGTGTTCGCCACCACGCTGGAAACCATCCCTGCGGAAGTGCCGTACCTGCGCGTCGATCCCGCCCTCATGGCATCATGGGCCCAGCGCCTGCCTGAAGCCGCCGGCAAGCGGGTCGGTCTGGTCTGGGCCGGCTCGTCGCGTGAGAGCAATCTGGAACTGCTGAGCGTTGATCGCAGGCGCAGCATCGATCCCGCGTTGCTGTCGCCGCTTCTGGCGGTCCCAGGCGTCACCTGGGTCAGCCTGCAACTGGGCCGACCGCATCCAGGCTTCGAGATCTTCGATCCGATGCCTGACGTGACCGACTTCGCCGACACCGCCGCCATCATCGCCTCGCTCGATGCCGTCGTCAGTGTCGATACATCGGTGGCGCATCTGGCGGGGGCGCTGGGCAAGCCGGTGCTGCTGCTCGATCGCGCCGACCATTGCTGGCGGTGGCTTGCCGAGCGCACCGACAGCCCGTGGTATCCAACCCTGCTTATCTTCCGCCAACGCCAATGGGGCGACTGGTCCACACCAATCCGCGAGATCGCCGAAACCCTGTCACCTGCGTGACGGGCCGGCCTCCAGCAACGCCAAATTCTGCTGGGCGAGATCGGCGGTCGACGAATCCGGCGCCAGGCTGATCGCGCGTTCCCAATCGTCGCGCGCGCCACTGCGGTCGTTGCGGCGCTGGCGCAGGATGCCGCGTTCCAGCAGCGCGTCGGGCCGGTCGGGGTCGAGAATCAACGCGCGGTCGATATCGTCCTGCGCCAATTCCAACTGCCCCATATGCCGCCATGCGGAGCCACGGAACACGTAGGCGTCGGCCCGCTTGGGATCGACGTCGAGCGCGTGGGTGAGGTCATCCACCGAATCCTGATAGCGCTCCAGCAATCCGGCGGCGACGGCGCGGTCCACCAGCAAATCCGGATCATCCGGAGACAGCGACAGCGCCATGGTGGCGGCGCCGAACGCCTGGTCGGGCTCATCGGCCATCAGCCAGGCCTGATCGGCCTGACCGTAAACCGTGGCGCGCGAAACCGCGGTGCCGTGGCTGGCATCGGCGAGATCCTGCAGGATCTTCGCGCCTTTGTCAGGGTCACCGAGGGCGATGGTGGCGAGCCCGAGGCAATGGGTGGCGCCATCGCCGCCGCCGGTGGCTTCCCAGGCTTCGGCGAAATTCTCAGCGCCGGCGGGGTCGTTGGTCAGCATGCCCAGGCATGTCTCGTAATCATGGCCCTCGGCGATGCGCGGCGGCACCGGTGGGATCGGCAGCGGGC
>Ga0302279_10008484_pt1 | contig 10051 bp, 10 predicted proteins | sample III_Bog_N3_3_FD_194541 | JGI IMG/M metagenome (GOLD analysis project Ga0302279, IMG submission 194541) | Peat permafrost microbial communities from Stordalen Mire near Abisko, Sweden - III_Bog_N3_3 | ecosystem: Environmental > Terrestrial > Soil > Wetlands > Peat | place: Sweden: Abisko...
CCCAGGGTGACTCCGTCGGGGAACGCTCTCGGGCGTTCCCCAGGGTGACTCCGTCGGGGAACGCTCTCGGGCGTTCCCCAGGGTGACTCCGTCGGGGAACGCTCTCGGGCGTTCCCCAGGGTGACTAGCTCCCGCTGACGTTGATCTTGCCGTGGATCATCGCCATCCCGCACTGGAAGGGGATCGTGCCCGGCTTGTCGGCCTTGATTCCGATCTCGACGGGCGTGTCGAGCGGGAGGTCCCGGGTGATCTTCTGGTCGGGGAAGACCACCTGGGCGAGGCAGTCGCTCTTGGTGGTGCGGGTGAAGCGGAGCACCAGGCTCTCGCCGCTCTTGGCCTCGACGGTGGCGGGGCTGTAGCCCTGGGGCCCGGCGGTGATGTCGATGCGGCGGCCCTCGAGCGCGGGGCCAGCAGGAGACGCCGTCTCGGTCGTGGTCCGGGCCTCGCTCGGCTTGCTGCACGAGGCGGTGGCGGCGGCGAGGGTGAGGACGGCGAGGAGGGCGGCGCAGAGCTTCATGTGGGGCATCGTTCTTGTCCACGCTCGCCAGCGCGTCAAGCGAGGGGCCGACTCAGGTCGCGCTCACCTGCTGGGAGGAGGCCTCGCTCGAGGCCGCCTCCGGGGACGACGAAGGCGCCGTGACCGGCTTCGAGGTCAGGAGGACGGGGCGCGCCTTGATCTTGCTGCCGCGCAGGAAGTAGACGGCGCCGTAGATGCCCCAGGCGGCGCAGATGGCGAGCGCGATGAAGGGCTCCTTCACGCTCATCCCGCTCACCGTGAAGGGGCCGACCAGATAGAACAGCATGCAGAGCAGGTTGGCGACGAGGCCGAACACCGGCACCACCATGTGCTTGAACCCGTGGAACGTGTGGTGCCGCCGGAAGGCCACGATCGCCACGAGGTTGGTGATCATGTAGAGCAGGAACGTGCCGAAGTTGCTCACCAGGGTGACGATCACCAGCGTGTTGGGCAGCTTCGCCAGCGTGGCCGGGTCGAAGAAGCCGAAGCTGTACCAGACGTTGTGATACCGGTCCTCGAGCGGCGGGGGGGTGGTGCCGCCGAGATAGATGGACACGGTGGCGATCCCGATGAACGCCGAGAGGACCGCCAGCGTCCAGATGGCGCGATAGGGGGTGAGCGTCTTGCCGTGGAGGAGGCCGAAGTGGGCGGGCACCTCGTCGTCCTTGCCCATGGCGTAGGTCACCCGCGCGCCCGCGGTCAGGCACGCCAGCGTGGTCCCGATCAGCGCGAGGAAGACGGTGAACGCCTCCACCAGCATGAAGGCCCGCCCCGCCGCATGGCTGCCGAAGACCCAGGTCCCCACCAGCACCATCATGTCGCCGAGGGGCGCGCCCGACGCCGCCGCGTTGGTCAGCGTGTACCCCGGATTGAGGAGGTAGTTGGCGGCGAAGTACTCGACCAGATAACAGGCGATCCCCTGGATCGCGAGCGAGAGGATGACCGCGCGCGGGATGTCCCGCTTGGCGTTGCGCGCCTCCTCCCCCATGGCCGTCACCGACTCGAAGCCGACCAGGATGAGGATGGCGATGCACGCCTGGATGAAGATGTACGAGACCTGGTGTGGCGCCACCACCGACGCCCCCGTGGCGTGGAACTGGAAATGGGGGGTGATCTCCCCGGGGTGCTCGGCGTCCAAAGGCTCCATGGTCACCGCCTGGTCGGCTCCGTAGCGGAGGACGAAGGGCACGGGCTTGCCGTCCTTCATCTCCGGGACCGGATCGCCCGCGGCGTCGACCTTGTTCTGGAGCACCGGCAGCCCGGCCGGGTCGAGCTTGGGCTTGCCGTCCTCGAGGACCGGCTCCTGCTCGACCGCGTAGGTGACCGCGGTGCCGTTGGCGAGGTGGACGCCGGTCGAGCCCTCCGGGTGCTTGACCCGGTAGCCGATCGCCATCGCCGAGAACACCAGGAGCGCGGTGATCTGCACGATGTTGATCGCCGCGTTGACGCGGGTCGTGCCCGTCACCCCCCGGTGCGCGACGTAGGCGACGCCGAGGGGGAAGGCCAGGCAGAACAGGATCATGAAGAGCGGGCTGTTGAAGGTGCCGCTGAAGGTGCTCGGGAAGAACTGGTTGAGCACGTACCCGCTGAGGATCGCGGTCACGCCGACCATGCAGCCCGGGTAGACCCAGTAGTAGAGGTGGCTCGCCCACCCGGTGATGAACTTGATCAGCCGGGCGAAGCGGTACGCCTTCTCCTTGGAGAGGAACGCCTGCTCGGCGAAGAAGTACGACGATCCGGCGCCGGGGTAGAGCTTGGCCAGCTCCGAGTAGCTCACCGCGGTGGCGAAGCAGAGGGCGAGGGCGGCGACGATGCCGAACCACATCGACGAGCCGGCCATCGGCGCGCCGTAGAGCGCCTGGATCTGGTAGGTGAGCCAGAGGAAGGCGCCCGGCGCGATGAGCGCCATGGCGTTGATGGTGAGCCCCGTCAGGCCCAGCGTCGGCCTCGTCGAGACCGAGCCCGTCGCCGAGGAGTCAGGTGTCGTCTCCGCCATGGTGTGCCTCGGACTCTGGTGTAGTTCGAGGGATGTTTCCCCGGGGTTTCGCTCGCAATTCACTTGGTCATCGGGCGGTCCCGCTCCAGCGCCGGCAGACTTTGCCAGTCTGTCCCGATCGTGTACGCAGGCACCATGCACCGGCGCCTCTGGCCCCTGGCCCTGGCGGCCCTCGCCTGCTCCTCGCGCGCGCCGGTGCCGGTCACCACGGGGGACACCGCCAGCGCCCCCGCGCCGCCGCCTCCGGTGCTCCGCGCTCCCCTGCCCCCGTCCGCGCCGCCGTCCGAGGCTGCGTGCCGATCGCCCGAGGCCGCGGGCATCACCCTGTTCACCTCGCCGCGCACCCCGCGGATCGGCGCGCCGCTGCGCGTCCTCGCCGTGGCCGCCGCGCCCCTCGACGCCGCGCTGGCCGTCCGCGGTCCCGCCGGCGCCGACCTGGCCGGCTCGCGCGAGCGCCGCGGCGGTCCTCCCTTCTGGTGGTACGCCGAGATCGCCGCGCCGGCCGCGGGCACCTTCCGCGTCTCGCTCCGCGGCCCGGCCATCGCTGCCTGCTCCGAGATCGCCGTCGCGACGGACCCGGCGCCCCTCCGCGATCCGCGCGCCTGGGGCGGCGCCTGGCCGGTGCGCGCCGCCTGGAACGGCGCCGTCGAGGGCCTCTACTCGGCGTGGATCGAGAAGCTCTTCGACGCGCCCCTCGATCAGCTGCTCGCCTTCCCCGCCCTCCACGAGGTTCTCCGCGATCCCGCCCGCAACCTCCTCCACGATCATCTCGGCCAGGGCGAGGACGACGGCGGCCCGCACGCGCCCCCGATCGCGCCCGACTGCGCCGATCTACCGTATTTCCTCCGCGCCTACTTCGCCTTCAAGCTGGGTCTGCCCTTCGGCTTCTCGAGCTGCACGCGCGGGGGCGGCGGCCTCCCGCCACGCTGCCGGAGCTGGCACTCCAACCTCGAGCCCGCGCCCCAGCGCACCACCACGGCCGACACCTTCGTCGACTTCCTCCGCATCAAGGTCGCCGACACCGTCCACTCCGGCACCGGGCGCACCCCCGCCGACGAGGACGGCGGCGACTACTACCCGGTGCCGCTCTCGTTCGCGAGCCTGCGCCCCGGCACCATCTACGCCGACCCCTACGGGCACGTCCTCGTCGTCGCCGGGCGGCGGGCGCAGACCGAGAGCGGCGGCGGCCTCCTCCTCGCGGTGGACGGCCAGCCCGACGGCACCGTCTCGCGGCGGCGCTTCTGGCGTGGCAACTTCCTCTTCGCGGTCGATCCGGCCCTCGGCAGCGCGGGATTCAAGCGCTTCCGCCCGGTCGTGGTCGACGCCGGGCGCCCGCGCGCGCTCGGCAACCAGGAGATCTCCGCGCGAGCGGACTACGGCGACGTCTCGCTCACGCAGTATGCCTCCGGCGTCGAGGGCTTCTACGACGCCATGGATGACGTGCTCTCGCCCTCTCCACTGGACCCTTCGCGCGCCCTCGACGAGGCCATCGCCGCGCTCGAAGAGCAGGTGAAGGGCCGGGTTACCTCGGTCGGCAACGCCCGCAAGCACCTGGCCTCCGGGGGCGGCCGCATCGACATGCCCGAGGGGTCCTCCATCTTCGAGACCACCGGCCCCTGGGAGGACTTCTCCACCCCCTCGCGCGATCTCCGCCTCCTCATCGCCGTCGACGTCGTCCGCGGCTTCCCCGACCGGGTCGCGCGCCGCCCCGAGCGCTTCGCCATGCCCCCGGGGAAGGCGGTAGCCGAGGTGACGGCCGAGCTCGCGACCCTCCTCCACGACGAGCTCGAGCGCCGCCGCTTCACCTACGAGCGCAGCGATGGATCGATCTTCTCGCTGTCGCTCGCCGACGTGCTGGCGCGCGCCGCCGATCTGGAGATGGCCTACAACCCCAACGACTGCGCCGAGCGGCGCTGGGGGGCGCCGGCCGGGAGCGAGGAGATCGCCACCTGCCGGCGCTGGGCGCCGGGGGCCCAGGCGGCGCAGATGCGACGCAGTCGGGTGTGGTTCCACGAGCGGCGGAGGCCGCCGCGGGGGTGAGGGTCAGAAGGCGCCGGCCATCCCGAAGGTCGCGCCCCGGTTCGAGATGGTCACCGTGGGCAAGGGCTCGGGCCCACGGGCGGCGTGGTAGAGCGCCACCGCGGGGAAGAGCAGGCAGGCCGCGGTGGGGATCGCGAAGACCGTTGCGGGGATGAAGTTGCCAGAGTCCCCGTGCGCGCCTCGGTAGAACAAGACCGCCATCGGCGTCCCGAAGACCGTCGCCCAGGCCGCTCCGCCGATGGCGTCCTTGAGCGGGGATCGCAGGGGCCGGGGCGGAGCGCTTGCCCGGGTGGCCTCGTCGAGGGTCAGGCGGTACCGACCGCAGGGGACGCGCGCGCCGCCGTCGAGCACCTGGAGGTGGAGCACGCGGCCCTCGCTGCCCAGGTCGAGGCGGAGGGCGGCGAGCGTATCGTTCCAGCCGTCGAGCTCGCGGGTGCGGAGGGTGAGGTCGTCTGCATGGGCGGCACGGGTGGCGGCGAGCAGGGCGGTGAGCAGGGCCGCGGCGAGGGCGAGGAGAGGGGGGTGCCGCGCGGACATCGAGGGCGCTGGGTGCAAGGCCCTGGCCAGCCTCGGAAGGGCGGCGTCAGCAGGCGGGCGGGCGGCGAGGGCGCCAGGTTCTTTCAGGTGGGGTGCAGGGTTCTTTTGCTGCCACCGTGCGGCCCCGCCTCCTGCGGGCGTGGCCGCGGAGCTCTACGGACTCGTCGAGACGAGGGCAGAGCGCCGTACGATACGCGGTTCCACCGCCCGCGACCCCCCGCCCGGTGACCGTTCAAAGAAGCTGAACGAGGATGCTCAGGGTCCCGCCGACGCCGGCGAGGTAAGCGAGCGTGCGAATGCCGCGAATGCCGAGGAGATAGGCCGCCGCATGAACGACGCGCGCGCCGAGGAAGAGCAAGGCGCCGAAGACCGTCGCGCGGTTGGAGAGGTTCGTCGCGTGAGCGATGAGAACCACGACGGCGAACGGGAGAAGGTTCTCCTGGAGATTGCGATGGGCCCGCAGGCCCCGGCCGGCCACGCCGGTCGGCTCCGGGACGTTGTCCCGGTTGCCGGAGACGCCGGCGAAGCCGACCTGCTTTTGATAAATCGCGACATAGATGAAGGGGAGGAGGAGGCAGAGCAGTCCGCTGAGCGCGAGGCTCCAGAGCTCGATCGTCATGTGTCAGTCCACCGGTTGGTTGGGAGGTTTGCACCCTGTGTCTGGGCGAAGCGTGGCCACCGTCGAAGAGCGCCGGACAAGGTCGGGCCGAGCCGGCCAAAGGCCGTGGGGGTCAGAAGCCGAGCAGCGTCGAGATCACCCGATCGGGGTCCGACAGGGACGGCGAGTGCCCGGTGTCGAGCGAAGCCGTCGCGGCGATCGTCACGCCGGCCGTCATCTTCTGCTGGAACGGGTACGAGACCGCGTGATCCTGCGTGGTGTAGACATAGTATTTCGCGACCTTCCCGAAGCTCCCCGCCGTCAGGTGGACGGTCGCCTCGAGCGGGGCCAGGGGCTCGACCCGGTAGTTGGCGTGGAGGCTCTGGAGCGCCGCCGTCGAGCAATCCGCGCAGAACACGTCGTCGAGCTTGTCCAGGGGGACACCCGCCGTTCCGGCCGTCGTGTCGACCACGAGCGCCGGGCCGAGGTGGGAGTCGGCGTCGGTCTGGGCCAGCGCCAGGAGGCTATCGCCGTCCTTCGGCACGAACGCGGCAACGTAGACCAGCTTGTCGATCTGGTCGGCCCGCTGCTCGGCGACCTCGGAGATCACCATTCCTCCCAGGCTGTGGCCGACGAGGACCACCGGGCCGCCCGCGGCATCGACGGCGCTCTCGACCTTCGCCGTGTACGCGTCGAACGTCGCCGCGGAGATCGCGGTCTGGTCGTCGCCGTGGGCGGGCAGCTCGACGACGGTGACGCTGGCGCCCCTGGCTCTCAACCCCGCAGCGACGGAGTCCCACGCCCACGCTCCTTGCCAGGCACCGTGAACGATGACGTACGGCTTCGCCGAGGGATCCCCGCCCGTCGACGACGAACCAGCGCCGCTGGTCGAGCCGGAGCCGCAGCCGAGAGCGCCGGCGGGAAGGGTCATGATCAGGACGGCGGCAGCGCGGAGAAGAGTGTTCGAGTGCATGGACAGGCTCGCTTTCGAGGGTTGAGCGGCGATGGGGCGGGAGCGCCGCTGCGGGAGGTCGACCCCGCGCCGGTGCGCTCGGCACGACGAGACCTTGCCCCTCGCCGCGCCGACCCTCAATGGGATGTATTGCCCATACGCGCGCGAGCCGGGGCGGACACCCCTGATCAGCGACGACGATCTCGGCTCGCTCGCAGCTTTGCTGACGGTGGCAAGGAGCCGGCCTCAGCCCGCGCCGGACGCGTTGACGGGGATCACCCCCGATGCTACCTGGATTTCCCTCATGACCGAGCGCCTCGCGGATGTGCTCGGGGCCCTCTCCGCGGCCACCGATCTCGCGGCCGGCGTGCCCATGGAGACGTCGCTGCGCACCTGCGTCCTCGCGGCGGCCCTCGGCGCGGCGCTCGGCCTCGGCGAGGCCGCGCGGGCTGACACGTACTACGCCACGCTGCTCCGCCACCTCGGCTGCACGGCCGTCTCGCACGAGGCGGCCAGCCTCGCCGACGGCGACGATCACGCGCTTCAGGTCCGCCTCGACGGCTTCGATCGGGGTCAGCTCGACGCGCCGGCGCGACGGCAAACCGCCGAGGCGCTCGGCGGGGTGTGCGATCAAGCGGTCTCGCTGGCTTCCGATCTGGGAATGGGCTCCGGTGTCCTCCGCGCGCTCGGACAGATGCACGAGCGCTTCGACGGGGGTGGCGTCCTCGGGCTGCGCGGGGAAGCCCTCGATCCCGTCGCGCGGACGCTGCACGTCGCGATCCTCGTGGAGATCTTCCATCGTCAGGGCGGCCGGGATCGCGCCCTCGACGAGCTGCGTCGGCGCCGCGGCGAGCAGATCGATCCGGCGATCTGCGATCTGTTCCTCGCCGACGCCGGCGCGTTCTGGCCGCTCGTCGAGGCGACGTCGCTCTGGGACGCCTACCTCGACGCCGAGCCCGGGGAGCACCGCCTCGTGTCGGAGCCGCGCCTCGACTCCGTGGCGCTGGCGTTCGCCCGCTATGTCGATCTCAAATCTCCCGCTCTCCTCGGGCACTCGCCCGCCGTCGCGACCCTGGTGGTCGCCGCCGCGGCAGAGGATGGCCTCGACCCCGCGCGCGTCGTCGATCTCCGGCACGCCGCGCTGCTCCACGATCTCGGCCTCGTCAGCGTCCCCAATGGCATCCTCGAGAAGCCGGGCCCGCTCACGCCCGCCGAGTGGGAGCGCGTCCGACTCCACGCCTATTACACGGATCGCGTGCTCGGCCGCGTCCCCGCGCTCGCGTGGGTCGCCCGCGTCGCCGGCTTTCACCACGAGCGCTGCGACGAGAGCGGCTATCCACGCGGCGTCGCGCCGGCCGTCACGGATCGCGCGTCGCGACTCCTGGCCTGCGCGGACAGCTACCAGGCGCTCACCGAGGCGAGGCCTTACCGCGCCGCCTTTGCTCCCTCCGCTGCTGCCGCGATCCTGCGCACCGAAGCGGGCGAAGGCCGCCTCTGCCCCCGAGCGGTGGACTCGGTGCTCGCCGCCGCCGGCCAGCGCGCCCCCGCCTCTGCGCCGCCGCCGGCCGAGCCTCGCCTGCCCGCCGGCCTGACCCCGCGCGAGGCCGAGGTGCTCGTCCACGTCGCCCGCGGCCTCACGAGCAAGGAGGTCGCGACCGTTCTCTCGATCTCGACCCGCACCGTGCAACACCATCTCGAACACGTCTATGCCAAGGTCGGTGTCTCGACCCGCGTCGCCGCGGCGCTCTTCGCGGTACGGCACGATCTGCTGACCATGGGTCCGAGCGGCGCAGGTTTTCGACCCTGATGGTTCGCCGGAAGTCGGCCACGGCGTACCGCGAGATCTCGACCCGGGACGCCGCACCGCGGGCGCTTCGCCGGCGCCGGAGGCCCTTCATCGGTGGCAGGAAACGCTCTTCGCGCACGCGGGGGAGGTCTTCGTCGCTCCCGGATGCTCTTCGTCCGCGTGGGAAGCCTCCGCGACCTCGGGTCCTCGCGGAGCACCCTCGAGAGCGCGCTGCACGCGGCGGACCCCAGTCGCGAGGCACGCGCTCCGGATACGCCTCGGCGCCCGAGCACGATCGTGGCTCCGGTGCCGGTCGGCGCTCCAGGTTGCTCCCGAGCGTGCTATCCAGGCAGCGCGACCCCGATGGGCAATCTGGTCACCTGTGCGCACCGCCCCGATCTGCCCGCCGTGCGGATGAACAACGGGCTCACCTCGGTGTTCATCGCCGTGCTCTCGCTCGCCGCCGCGGAGCTCGCCGAGAACGACGCGCGCGAGGCTCACGTCGTCGAGAAGATCGCTCCGGAGTGAGGGCGCCGATGGGGATGTTCGACCACTACCGCCCGCAGCCTTCTCTTCACTGTCCACAGTGCGGCTCGGAGCTCGCAGGGTGGCAGGGGAAGGAGGGGCCATGCAATCTCGTCATCTGGCGACAGGGTGCCGCTGCGCCGACGGGCCACGAGGTCGATGAGGAACGTCGGCTCCCGCGCCGCGAGCTGGACCAGCTACGCCTCCCGGCCATCTTTCGTTTGTATACGGACTGCTCGTGCGGGAGCTGGGTAGTCGCGACCGGGTTCGGTCAGGACGAGACATGGACCGAGGTGGCGCTCGGCGAATTCGAGACTCGCGCTTCCGTGCCGGCGACGAGCTTCGGCGACGGTGTGCGTCAATGTTCCCGGTGCGCCCACGTGTGGTCGACGGGCGACCCGATCGCGCTCGCCGGGTGCCCGTCCTGCGCGAGGCTCACGGAGCTGGCCGGGGGATGAGAGCCATCGCCGCCATGCGCTGCGTGGTCGACCTCTGCGCGCCGCTGCTCGCGCTCGCCGTGCTCGCGTGCGCCTCCAGCCCCGCGGGCACGTCGCTGCCGCCGGTGAGGGTCATCTCCGTCGCGTTCTCGCCGGACGGCAAGACCCTCGCCGCCGGCTCCGGGGAGGCGCTCGTCTCGATCCACCTGGGGACCGAGACGCCGGGCGACGGAAAGCCCGTCTCCCTGCGGCGCTGGGACGTGGCGACGGGGGCGGTGGTGCGCGATCTGGCAGCAGAGGGGTGAGGGCCCCCGCCACTCGCCGGATTCGCGGTGGACCGCAGCCCCACGCCGCCCTCGCTGCTATCGTGGGAGCCATGGCATTCTTCCAGCCAGGCACCATCGCCGCCGGATGCGAGGTCGTGGGCCTGCTCGGCGAGGGGGCCCAGGCCCAGGTCTACGAGGTGATCGACTCGCGAGGGATCCGGCGCGCGCTCAAGTGGATCAAGACGGGCGACGTCCAGCTCGCGGCCAAGGTGCGGGAGCGCTTTGCCCAGGAGGGGGAGGTGCTGGGAAGCATCGAGCACCCCAACGTGGTCCGGCTCCACGACGCCGGCGTCGACGGCGACAGCGTCTGGCTCCTGCTCGAGCTGGTGCGCGGCGA
>Ga0302279_10008485_pt1 | contig 10051 bp, 10 predicted proteins | sample III_Bog_N3_3_FD_194541 | JGI IMG/M metagenome (GOLD analysis project Ga0302279, IMG submission 194541) | Peat permafrost microbial communities from Stordalen Mire near Abisko, Sweden - III_Bog_N3_3 | ecosystem: Environmental > Terrestrial > Soil > Wetlands > Peat | place: Sweden: Abisko...
GCAGCGGACGATCGTCCTGCCCGGCGTCCACCGCACGGCGACGGCCGACCTGTCGGGTTATGATATCGGCGGCACGATCAACCTTGGCGGCCGATTTGGATATGCCGGCTGGCGCATCCAGCCTGGCCTCGGCGTCGTTTTCAACTCGGCCCATCTGAATGCGGCCAGTGAAGTGGGCGCCGGCAGCGCCGACCTGTCGATCAACTCCCAGTCGCAATCCGGCGGCGAGACGCTCCTCGGCGCCGTGCTCGAGAGGACATTCAGCGTCAAAGACGGCGCCATCGATGGTCAGATAAGAGCCAACTGGGCGCACGAACTCGGCGGGCTGACACCCTGGGTTTCCGAGGCTTTCCCCGCGGCTCCCGGCACGGGCTTCGCTTTGGCCGGCGACACCGTGTCGCGCGACGCGGCCCTGATCGGCGTGGGACTGCGCTATCGCGCGGGACGACGCTGGTCCGTCTATGCGCGGTACGACGGGGGTTTCAGCGCGGCGCAAACCGCCAACGCCGGTTCTCTTGGCGCCACGCTGGCCTGGTAGGCCCTTGACGCTCCGGATAATGGAGCACCCGAGAGAGACCGATCGCGCCCGGCGTTCTATTGCGAGAATACCTTCAGCGGGCAGGCCAACGACGCCGAACCCCAGCCCAACACCAGGCGGTGGGCGGGGCGCTCTGCCCATCCGGCGCAGCGCTTGATCGATTGAGGGGACGGGTTCCAGCAGCGCGCCGGCTCCGGATCCTGAAGAGCTGAGCCTGAAACACCTGGCAGGTCTGATTCCCGCGAAGGGGTCGGGCTCTACGCCGCCGCGCAGAAGTCGATCAGACGATCCACATCGGCCTCGATGTTGAAATAGTGCGGCGAGGCGCGAAGGATGTAGCCCAGGCCCCGCGCCTCGGAATCCAGACGCGTGCTGGCGGGTGGAGAGGCGCCGATCACGATCCTGGCCGCCGCTGCGTCGGCCAGGACGGCGGCCACCGGATAATCCTTAATCGAAAAGCCGACGATGGCGCAGGGCTCCTGGCCCAGATCGTGGACGGTCACCTTGCCCAGAGAGCGCAGGCCGTCCCTCAGGCGGCCGGCGAGCATACGGCAGCGGGTCTCGATCGCCTCCAGCCCAGTGGCGCGGGCGTAGTCCACCGCGGCGCCAAGGCCCAGGCGGGCCGCATAGTTGTTCTCCCAGGTCTCGAACCGGCGCGCGTCCGGCCGCAGGGTGTAGCCCTCCCTCGAGGTCCAGGGCGCGGCGAAGTGGTCGATCATCGGCGGCTCCAGCTGCTGCAGCAGGCTGCGCTTCACGTACAGGAAGCCTGTCCCCCGCGGCCCGCGCAGGAACTTGCGGCCGGTTCCGGTCAGCATGTCGCAGCCCAGCGACACCACGTCGATGGGCAGTTGTCCCACCGCCTGGCAGGCGTCCAGCAGATAGGGAATTCCGGCCTCCCGCGCGATCCGTCCGATCGCCGCCGCCGGATTGGTCAGGCCGCCATTGGTGGGGATCCAGGTGATCGAGATCAGGCGTACGCGGTCGTCGATCATCGCGCGCAGCGCGTCCGGGTCGATGGCCCCGAAGGCGTCATTGGGGATCAACTCGATCACCACCCCGTGGCGGCGCGCGGTCTGCAGATAGGCCACATAGTTGGCGGCGTATTCGGCCTGGCCGGTGAGAATGCGGTCGCCCGGCCGCCAGTCAAAGGCATAGAAGGCCATCTGCCATCCGACGGTGGCGTTCTCCACCAGGGCGATCTCATCGCGAGCGGCGCCCACCAGGGCCGCGACGCTGTCATAGACGCCGTCCAGCCGCGCCTGCTCCTGGTCGGCCGCCGCATAGCCGCCCAGACGCTGCTCAAGCCGCAGGTGATCGATCATCGTCTCCACCACCGGAGTGGGCATGAGCGAGGAGCCGGCGCTGTAGAGAAAGCTCTGACCCTGCGCAGCCGGCGTATCTGCCCTGATCCGCTCCAGGTCCATCCGGCCGTTACCGGTTGACGTCCACGACGAGGCGCCCGCGCACCTGGCCGTCCAGGATCGCCTCCGCCAGGCCAGCCACATCCTCAAGGCCCACCTCCCGGGTCATGGCGCCCAGCTTTGTCAGGTCGAGATCCGCGGCCAGGCGACGCCAGGCTTCGGCCCGTCGCGGGGCCGGACACATCACCGAATCGATACCCGCCAGGGTCACCCCGCGCAGGATGAAGGGCGCCACCGAGCCTGGCAGGTCCAGGCCCTGCGCCAGGCCGCAGGCGGCCACCGCGCCGCCATAGCGCGTCTGGGCCAGGGCGTTGACCAGGGTATGGCTCCCCACGGAGTCGACCACCCCCGCCCAGCGCTCCTTGCCCAGCGGACGGCCCGGCGCCGACAGCTCCGAGCGGTCGATGATCTCATGCGCCCCCAGGCCGGTCAGATAGTCGGCCTCCTGCGCCTTGCGGCCGGTGGAGGCGATGACGCGATAGCCCAGCTTCGAGAGCAGGGCGATGGCGACGCCGCCGACCCCGCCGGATGCGCCGGTGACCAGGATGTCGCCCCTGTCCGGCGTGACCCCCTCCCGCTCCAGGGCCATGACGCACAGCATGGCGGTATAGCCGGCCGTGCCGATCGCCATGGCCTGGGCGCTCGTCAGCCCCTGTGGCGTCCTGATCAGCCAGTCGCCCTTCACCCGGGCCTTCTGCGCATAGCCGCCGTGATGGCTTTCCCCGACACCCCAGCCGTTCAGCACAACGCGGTCACCGGCCTGAAACGACGGATTGTCCGACCGCTCCACAACGCCCGCGAAATCGATGCCGGGCGTCAGCGGCCAGGCGCGCACCACCGGCGCGCGTCCCGTCAGGGCCAGGCCATCCTTGTAGTTCAAGGTCGAATAGTCGATGCGAACGTCCACATCGCCGTCCATCAGGTCGGCGTCTGTCAGCATCACCAGCCGCATGTCCTGACCGGCCTCGGTCTTGAACACGCGCAACGCGCGAAAAGGCTCGGACATCAGGCAGGCTCCTTGGGTGTGGTCGGGGTCAGTCCAAAACGCTCGCCGCGCTTGCCTCGCACCGCCAGGTCCACGGTGTGCAGGCGCCGCTCGTTTTCCATGCGATGCAGGGATCCTGGCATGTTCATCATGGCCTGGTAGTCGCCCAGGGAATCCTCCAGCGCCTGGGAAAAACCCTGGGCGTCCTGGGCCTTGTTCATCTGAATCTTGGCCAGGCGCAGGGCCTCGGGCGTGTTCTCCGCCACCCGCCGGGCCCAGGCGAAGGTCTCGCGCTCCAGATCCGCGGGCGCCAGCACCCGGTTGACCAGGCCATAGTCGGCCGCCTCCGCCGCCGAGATGAAGCGGCTCTCAAAGCACAGTTCCTTGGCCCGGCGGATGCCGATGTCCCAGGGGATCGACATATATTCCACGAAGCCGGCGAGGAATTCGGCGTTGTCGGCGGCGAACACCACGTCCATCGCCGCGGCGAGCATCCAGCCGGCGTAGATGCAATAGCCCTCCACCATGGCGATGGTCGGCTTGGGGAAATTGCGCCAGCGGACCAGCAGGTCGAGATTGTAGTGCTTGAACTGGTCATAGGTCTCGATGCCCGGCCTGGCGCCCAGGGCCTTGCGGTAGTCCAGCTCCTCGGGCGTCCCCAGATCGTGGCCGGTGGAGAAGACCCCGTCCGAGCCCCGCAGCAGCAGCACCCGCACCGCCTCGTCGCGCCGCGCCAGCTCGAAAGCCTGCTCCAGCTCGTCGAGCATGCGGTAGCCCTGTGCGTTGCGCCGCGCGGGCCGGTTGAGCGTGATGACGCCGATCGGGCCGTCGATGACGTAGAGGATGTGCTGGAAGTCCAAGGTCTTACTCCGTGATCGGCGCCGGCGTCGGCGCGGGCAGCGCCTTGCGAGCGTAGAGGATTGAGGCGGTGACCAGGCAGGAATCGCTCGCCAGGTCCCAGAGCGGCGAGAAGACCAGGAAGTCCTTCGCCGCGAAGGTCGCCCCGAGCCAGTAGCTCCCGGCCGCCTTGATCAGCAGCGCCGCCGCCCAGCCCAGGGTCAGCACCCGATAGGCCTGCAGGGCGCGGGGCTGGGTCGCGTCGTGGTCAAAGCTCTGCCGTTTGGTCGGATCGTTGCCCGTGGAGAGCTGGCGGGCCATGTGGAACATGAGCGGTCGCGCGGTGGCGAGCGACCCCAGGAAGAGGGCGGCCAGAATCACATTCTGCATCGAGCGGCCGATGAGGGCGCCCCGCTCGCTGTGCGCCAGCACCAGGGCCGCCATGCTCACGACCACATTCTCGGCCGCGAACAGGCCCAAGACGTCGATCGCCCGCAGCCGGATCACGCTGAACGCCAGCCATGCGATCGGCGGAATGCCCGAGATCGCCAGCGGAAGGAGGCTGTGGGCGCCAAATCGCGGCGCCGCCAGGCGATAGAGAACGGCCGGGGCCACCAGGTTGATCAGCACGCTCTTGAAAAGCGCCCGGACGGCGACGTGGCCGGTCACGGCGCGCCATCCGGTGGGCTGTGCGACGGCGATCATGGGCGGTGTCCCTGCTGTTCGGTCGGCGCGGCGGCGCCTTGGGTGATCAGATCGACCAGAGTGCGCAGGGCCTGTGTGGTCCGCGCCTCGTCGCCGGTGGACAGGCGCTCCTGAAGCAGACCGGAAAAAGCCCCCAGGATCAGGGTCGAATGGGCCGAGAAGAGTTCGCCGCCCTGCGCCAGCCGGCCGGCCGCCCGGTCGATAAGGGTGATCCAGACATCGCTGTTGGCGCGCCGCACCTCATCTGAAAAACTCAGACGGTCGAACATCGCCAGGCCATCCACCTCGAACAGCAGGCGGAAGTAGGGCTGGTTGCGCGTCTCGGTGGCCCACGCCCAGACCATCATGATCAGGGCGCTCAAGGTCTGCGGCTGAACTTCGGAAGCGCGCGTGCGCAGCGACGCGCCGATATGGGCGCGGACTTCGGCCAGGGCGGCGGCGACGAGCTGTTCCTTCGAGCCGAAATGATAGATCAGCAGCCGCGCGCTCGTGCCTACCCGCTCAGCCAGCGGCCGCAAGGACAGATCCGCCGCGCCGCGCTCCAGCAGCGCCTCGACGATCCGGCTCAGCAATTGTGCGCGTCGATCCATCGGCAGGGTCATTGAAACGATCGTTACATTTAACGATCGTTACACGCAAGACCAAGCGCGCCCCGGACCCCTCAGCTCACCCTCATAGTCCCGCCAGTTCTTGCGCCAGGTGGGCCTTCCACAGCGAGCTGACCTCCGGCGCCGGGCAAGCTGCGGCGCGGGCGCGAATGGCGATGGGGTGGAGCTCCCGGCCTTGCGCCCCCTTGATTCAACTGTCCTATGGCCGTCACAGTGGGGCGGTAGGCTCTGAAAAACCCCAGGGAGGAAGATCATGAGCACGCTGGATGTCGCCAACGATCTGATCGCGCTTTGCAAGGAGGGCAAGTTCGCGGAGTCGGGCGAGAAGTACTGGGCCGAAGATGTGGTGAGCGTCGAGGCGGGCGCGCCTCCGGGCGGGGATCCGGCCAGTCACGGCAAGGACGCGGCGCGGGGCAAGGGCGAGTGGTGGGCCAACGCCCACGAGACGCACACGATCGGCGTCGAGGGCCCTTGGGTCAATGGCGACCAGTTCACCGTGCGCTTCACCATGGACATCACCGTCAAGGCGACGGGGGCGCGGCTCACCATGGACGAGATTGCGCTGTATACGCTGAAGAATGGCAAGATCGCGGAAGAGCGCTTTTTCTATAACGGCTGAGCGCACCTTCACGCGCTGCTTCCTGCCCGACCAGCAAGGGGGCCGGCCGCTCCGTGTGGCGCTGGTCACCAGTTCGTACAACTTCATCGCCGACGGGGTGGCGCTGACGCTCAACCGGCTTGTAGCCTATCTGGAGTCCCAGAGCGTCGAGGTGGTCGTCTTCACGCCGGTGGCCAAGGTAGCGGCGTTCAAGCATGCCGGCCGGGTTGCGCCGGTGCCGTCCATCCCCGCGCCGTTCCGGGCGGAGTACCGCCTTGCCGTGGGCCTCACCGGCGGTCCGCGCCGGTTGCTGAAAGCCTTCCGGCCCGACATCATCCACATCGCCGTTCCCGATCTGCTGGGCGCCGAAGCCCTGGCGGTGGGGCAGGGCCTGGGCGTTCCGGTGGTGGCCTCCTATCACACGCGCTTCGAGACCTATCTGAAGGACTACGGCCTGGGATTCGCCCACGATTGGCTGGTGGCGAGGATCAAGCGCATCTACGGCGCCTGCGACGAGCTTTATGCGCCCTCCGCCTCCATGATCGAGGCGCTGCTCGCCGAAGGCTTCGCCCCCAACATTCATCTCTGGCAGCGAGGTGTGGACACCGAACGCTTCAATCCGGCGAAGCGGACGGCGGACTTTCGCACGCGCCACGGAATCGGGACGGACGAGAAGGTGATCGCCTTTGTCGGCCGCCTGGTGCGGGAAAAGCGGCTGGACGTGGTGAGCGACGTCGCGGCGCGGCTCACGGCGGCGGGGATCGCCTACCGGATGCTGTTCGTGGGGGAGGGACCCGATCGGGCGGCCCTGGAAAAGCGCCTCCCGGGGGCGGTGTTCACCGGCTTTCTCGGCGGCGAGGATCTGGCGGCGGCCTATGCCTCGTCCGACATCTTCTTCTTTCCCAGCGACACCGAATCCTTCGGCAATGTGACCCTGGAGGCCATGGCCAGCGGCCTGCCCACGGTCTGCGCCGACGCGACGGGGAGCCGCTCGCTGGTGATCGACGGGACGACCGGTTTTCTGGCGCCGCCCGGCGACGGCGCGGCCGCCTTCGAGGCCGTGGCGCGATTGCTGGCCGACAACGGTTTGCGCGCAACCTTGGGCGCCGCGGCGCGCGCGCGAAGCCTGGAATTCTCGTGGGACGAGACCATGGCCGGTCTGCTGGCGCGCTACCGGGCCTTGGTGAGAGTCCGGCAGGCGCAAGTCCAAGCCGCCGCTTGGGGCTTGCATCCGTCCTGACACCGCGTTTCAATCGCAGATCATCGTAGGAGTATCCGCCATGAAAAGACACCTCGCCGTCGCCGCTCTTGGGGCTCTCTGGGTCGCGTCCGCCACGGCCGCCGCCGCGCAACCCGTGCCGCCGCCCGAACAGGATGTCGGGCGCCATCACGGAAACATCGAGGCGGCGCAGCAACTGACCCGTCAGGCGTGGAACCGGCTGAGCGAAGCGCAGCAGGACAATCACGACGACGCCGGCGGCCATCTTCGCCGCGCCAAGGAGCTGCTCGATCAGGCCTCCTCGGAGATGAAGCAGGCGGCGGAGTTCATCAACCGCCACTAGGTTCCGCACAGGGACGGCGCGGCCTCGTCGAGCGGATTGACGCACGCCGGGATTGCGTGGACGGAGCAGTCCATGCGGATCGTCGACGTCAGCGGATTCTATTCGGACAGCGGCGGCGGCGTTAAGAGTTATGTGCTGCAGAAGTTCGAGGCGGCGCGGCGCCATGGTCATGATCTGACGGTCATCGCGCCGGGTCGCGAAGACCGAGTCGAAGAGAGGCCGGGAGGCCGGGTGGCGTGGGTGAAGAGCCCGGCCATGCCCTTCGACGCCAACTACAGGGTCTTCCTGAACGCCGCGCCCGTGTGGCGGGCCATGGACGAGGCGGCGCCGGACATCGTGGAGGGATCCTCGCCCTGGCGCGGCGGATGGATCGCCGGACATTGGCCCGGCCGGGCGGCGCGGGCCCTGGTGTTCCATCAGGATTTCGTCGCCGGCTATCCCATGACCGCTCTGGATGGGCTGATGTCGCCTGCGGCCATTGACCGCCTCTTCACCCCCTGGTGGGCTTGGCTTCGGCGGCTGAGCGGGCGGTTCGACGTCACCGTGGCCGGGGGCGAGTGGCTGGCGACGCGGCTGGAAGGGTTCGGAGTCAGGAACCCTGTGGCGGTCCCGTTCGGCATCGAGGCGGGCGTCTTTTCTCCGGGGCTGCGGGATGAGGATCTGAGACGCGAGTTGCTGGCGCAAAGCGGCGTGGGGCCGGACGGGCGCCTGCTCCTGGCCGTTGGGCGGTTTCATCCGGAAAAGCGTCAGGGGGTAATTCTGGACGGCTTCGCCCGGGCCCGGGCCGTGCGGCCGGACCTGGGGCTGGTGGTGATCGGCGACGGCGTGGCGCGCGCGGCGGTGGAACGCGCGGCGGCGCGCGCCGGGTCAGGGGTGGTTCTCGCCGGCGCGACGGCAGACCGGGGCGCCCTGGCCCGGCGCTACGCCAGCGCCGACGCCCTGGTTCACGGCTCGGCGGCGGAGACCTATGGCCTGGTGGTGGCCGAGGCCATGGCGTCGGGTCTGCCCGTGGTGGTCCCGGATCGAGGCGGCGCGGCCGATCTGGCGCCGCGGGGACGTTCCAAGGTCTACGCGACCGGGAACGCGGGCGCCTGCGCGGCGGCGATCCTGGCGGTGCTGGACGATGGCGGCGACGAGCCCTCCCTGCCGCCGCCGACCTCGGCCGAGGCGCACTTTGAGGCGCTGTTTGGGCTGTATGAGAGGCTGTGCGCCCGGGCGCCTGTCCGCGACGACCGAGTCTAACGGAGAGTAGCGACGGCGGCGCTTCCTCGCGCGCGACCGGGCGTGCTGACAGGCGCTGCCATTGTCGCGGTCTTCAGAGTCTGAAGGCGCACCAAACTCGATCCTGGGCTCAAGGGCCCTTTGGAAATGAGGGGACAGGAGCAGTGTTCCCTTTTATGAGGGCGGCATAGGGGTTTGTTGCTCCTGCCCCCGGATCCTTCGTCAGGACACAGCCCGCTGCGCCATGAACCGGCTCGACCCGAAGCGGTCATTGGCGTCGATCATCGCCCACCGTCCGCCTGCGAGCCTGATCGACAACGGTCGCGATCGCCGAGGTTACGGCCTCGGGGTCGTCATGCTGGATGACGTGCCCGGAATCCGGAACGACAAGGTTCTTCCCATCGGAAGACAGCGCGGCAAGCCGATCGTGCATCTGCATCCAGAGGCCCTCGGCGGCATCCCGCTGAGGCTTCGGAACATCAGACATGGCGGCGAACGTCTTTGCTCCGGTGAGAACGATCATCGGCATGGAGCCAAATGTCCGATGATCGGACAGGATCTCGGCCGCTGTGCCGGCGCCCCACGACTGCTGTTCGCTGACGAAATCGGTAATGAAATCGGGCCGGACGCTATGCTCGGCCCTGCGTTTGGCCAGTGCGCAGGCGTCGGCGCCGCTCTGGCAAGCCGGCGCGACGTCCCCGGCGCCGACCACGCAATCCTCGTAGTTTGTCGAGCCAGGGATAAGCGGCCCCCGGCGAACCGCAGCGAGGCAGAGGGCGCTCTTGCCTCGCCAGGCGGCAAGTTGATCAACAACGGCGGGCGCGACCGCCGCGAAGTCCCAGTTGTGAAACTCCGACGGATCGACCAGGACCAGGCCCGCCACGTCCTCGCGGTGCTGTTTGGCGTACATGACGACGTAGAGGCCGCCGAGGGACGAGCCGACCAATACGAAAGGCGGGCCAATGCCGGCGTTCCGGAGCAGGGTGTGCAGGTCCCGCGCCACTGCGCGGGCGTCGCGCGGAGGGCTTGCAAAGTCGCTGAAGCCCATGCCCGCGCGATCGTAGGCGCAGACTCGCCCTCGACGCGCCACCACCGGCTGCACGTTTCGCCAGGTAGACATGTCGTCGCCGAGTCCGGCCTCCAGGATCACGGCGGGGGCGCCAGCGCCGGTGCAGAAGAGATTCAGCCTGCGTCCGCCGACGTCGATGAGCCGAGCCGGGGTCAGATAGGGCTTGAGGTCGGCCCCCGACGAGGGTGCTGGCGTCGCCGCGCCGCCGACAGTGGATTGTGCGCTCAGCGCGGACAGCCCCGCCAATAACCACGAGGCGATGGCTGAGCGTCTGTTTGATCTCGGCATTCGGGACTTCCTGGTTCCGGGCACTCCGTATCGCCTCGACGGGAGGCGCGCGAGAGGCGAGAGCGCAAGGGCGGCGCGCCCCCTCGAAGCAGCCTTCGGCGGCATGACGTGCACGCGCTAATGCAGATGCCAGGATCTCTCTCGCCGATGGGCTTGGTGCACAGGGCCGGCGAACGGCCCGCCAATGCCGGCAGGTGTTATATGAGGTCCATCAGCCAG
>Ga0302279_10008488_pt1 | contig 10043 bp, 8 predicted proteins | sample III_Bog_N3_3_FD_194541 | JGI IMG/M metagenome (GOLD analysis project Ga0302279, IMG submission 194541) | Peat permafrost microbial communities from Stordalen Mire near Abisko, Sweden - III_Bog_N3_3 | ecosystem: Environmental > Terrestrial > Soil > Wetlands > Peat | place: Sweden: Abisko...
GCGACGGCGGTCCCGGCGGCAGCGGCCTGGGCGGCGTGCAGCTGCTTGCGGGTGAGGGCGAACTTGGGCTTCTTGGCCTTCGGGGCCTCGGCCGTCGGGGCCGGTGCGGCCGCGAACGGGGCGGCCCCGGCGACCGTGGCGGCCGTGGCGGCTGCCGCGGCTTCTGCGGCGTGCAGCTGCTTGCGGGTGAGGGCGAACTTCGGCTTCTTGGCCTTCGGGGCCGGAGCGGCGGCGGGCTGAGCCTCGACCAGTGCGGCGGCCGTCGGTGCGGCTGTCGGTGCGGCCGTCGGTGCGGCCGTCGGTGCGACGGTGGCTCCGACCACGCTGGTGGCCGCGGCGGCCTGGGCAGCATGCAGCTGCTTGCGGGTGAGGGCGAACTTGGGCTTCTTTGCATTCGGGGCCGGAGCAGCGGCGGGCTGGGCCTGGACGGGTGCGGCGGCCGTCGGTGCGGCCGTCGGTGCGGCCGTCGGTGCGACGGTGGCTCCGACCACGCTGGTGGCCGCAGCGGCCTGGGCGGCGTGCAGCTGCTTGCGGGTGAGGGCGAACTTCGGCTTCTTGGCCTTCGGGGCCTCGAACGAGGGTGCGGCCACAGCTACCTGATCGGCGGTCGGTGCCGGACCGGCCACGACCTCCTCGGCGACGGTGGCCGCGGCTGCGGCGTGGGCGGCGTTCAGCTGCTTGCGGGTCAGTGCGAACTTCGGCTTCTTGACCTTCTTGGCGCTCGCCACCTCGGCGGCGGCCACCGGGGCGGCGAGCCCGAGCGGTGGGTCGTCCCAGGCCGTGACGGCGGGTCCTGCGGGTGCGGCCGGTGCGGCCGACACGGGCGGCGGTGGGGACGCCACCGGTGGGGCGGGCGCGGACGGGAAGACCGGTGCCGCCGGATCGGGTGCGTGGGTCGGGGCCTGGGACGGCATCGACGGGGACGGCATCGACGGTGCGGGCATCGTCGGAGCGGCCGGCGGTGGCGGAGGTGCCTGCATGGTCGGGGTGGCGGGAGCGGACGCCAGGGGTGGTGCCGCCGCGGGAGCCGGCGGGGGCTGCAGGGTGGGTGCGGCGGCGGCGGGCGCGGGCATGGTGGGAGCCGACGGGGCCGACGCCTGCATGGTGGGGAGCCCGGTGGCCAGACCGTCACCCGGGGGCATGGATCCGTTGGAGACCGACGGGTCGGTCGCCTGTTCGACGGCGTGGGCGGCGGCGGCCACCGCTCCGGCGGTGGCGGCGGCGTACACGGGGGCCGTCTCGGTGGCCGGTGCCACGTCGGCATCGGCATCGGCTGCGGCGTGGGGTCCCGGTGCCGGTAGCGTGACGCCGACCTCGGGCTGACCGGCGGCGGGTGCGGCATCGACCGGCGGCGTCGCCGGAGCGGACGGGACCGTGGCGGCGACACCCTTGTAGCGGGCCAGCCAGGTCGGCAGGGCCTGGTCGAGGTAGGCGGCCTGGCCGGGCGAGACCGTGTCGTTCGGGAGCAGGAAACGGATGGACTGCCCGCCGGAGGTGAGTTCCATGATGGCGGCCTCGCGACCGTCGGGCAGGTGGACCTTCTCGCGGCAGGTGGCGGAGTCGAGGGCCGACCACACCAGCAGACGCTCGATCTGCGGCTGTGGGCCCTGGACGGTCACGCCGGATGCCGTGAACAGGAGACTGATGCCCTCGGTCGTCTTGGTGCCGCGCTCGGCGTCACCGGCCAGGGCAACTCCAGGGAGCTGCATGCCTTCCGGAGGTAGCTCAGTGATCCCGACGGTCATCCATCTCTCCTTCGTGGCCGGAGGCGGTTGTCGACCGGGCGCAGTCCGCCCGTCGGCCCTCTGTCCCTCGATGTCCCCGATGGGGGCCACCAAGGCCTCGGCACGCACCCGACCGGGAACGCACCGCTGCCATTCTGCCCTGTGCCGGAGCGGGGAGGTTGGACCGTGCCTCGCACAATTGTGTCGGCACTGCGCCCGTCGATCTTGAGTCGCCGCCGGGAGGAACTCCCCGCGGGCCGCCTCAGCCGGCGACCACCTCGGCGATGGCCTCCTCGGCGGACGCCAGTGCCCGCCCGTACTCGGCCTCACCGTGGGCCATCGAGGGGAAGGCCACCTCGTAGGGACCCGGGGCGAGCGCAACGCCCCTGGCGAGCATCGCCCGGAAGAACTGCGCATAGAGCCCGGTGGCCGCCGACGCCGCCGCGCCGTCGTAGTCCGACACTCCCGGTCCCCCTTCGGGCACGAAGAAGATCCCGAACAGGGGGCCCACGACCGGGACCCTGGCCGTCAGCCGCCGGCCCGCATCGTCGGTGGTCCCGGCCGAGGCGAGCGCGCCGGCGAGAACCTCCTCGAGGGTCGAGCCGAAGGCCGCCACCGAGGCCGCGAGTCCGGCGTAGGCCTCGGGCTCGAGCAGATCGAGCACGGTGCGGCCGGCCGCGGTGGCGAGCGGGTTACCCGAGAGGGTGCCCGCCTGGTAGACGGGACCGAGTGGTGCGAGCACCGAGAGGATCTCCTCGCTCCCGGCGAACGCGCCGACCGGCAGGCCGCCGCCGATCACCTTGCCGAAGCACCACAGGTCGGGCTGGACGCCGGTGAAGCCGGCCGCACCGCCCTGGCCGAGGCGGAACCCGGTGATGACCTCGTCGAACACCAGGAGCGCGCCGGCCGCGTCACACGCGGCGCGCAGCCCGGCCAGGAACCCGGGGGCCGGAGGCACGAGTCCCATGTTGGCGGCTACCGCCTCGACGATGACGCAGGCCACCCGGTCGTCGATCTCGGGGACCACGTTGTAGGGGGCGACCACCGTGTCTGCCACCGAAGCGCCGGGCACGCCGGCGGAGTCGGGGAGGCCGAGGGTGGCCACGCCGCTGCCCCCACCGGCCAGCAGCCCGTCCGAGTGGCCGTGGTAGCAGCCGGCGAACTTGACGATCCGGTCGCGCCCCGTGAACCCGCGGGCCACCCGGATCACGCTCATCGTCGCCTCGGTGCCCGACGACACCAGGCGGACCTGCGCACAGCCGGGAACCCGCGCCCGGATGGCCTCGGCCAACAGGACCTCGCCCTCGGTCGGGGCACCGAACGTGGTACCGAGTCCGGCCGCCTCGCGCACGGCGGCCACCACCGCCGGGTGGGCGTGGCCGAGGATGGACGCACCGTAGGACTGGACGAAGTCGAGGAGCCGGTTGCCGTCGGCGTCCCACACGTAGGCACCCTCGCCCCGGGCCACGAAGTACGGGTGGCCGCCCACGGAGCGGAACGAGCGGACGGGCGAGTTGACCCCGCCGGGGATGACCGCACTGGCGCGGGTGAAGAGCGCGTCGGAGGCGGCGTGCGGCAGGGGTGTGCGCCCGGTCGGTGCGCCGTCAGCCATGGAGCGCCTCGGCCAGCTCCCCGGCGAAGTACGTCAGCACGAAGTCGGCGCCGGCCCGCTTGACCGCGGTGATCTGCTCGAGGGCCACGGCGGGCCCGTCGATCCAACCGCGTTCGGCGGCCGCCTTCACCATCGCGTACTCGCCGCTCACGTGGTAGGCGGCCACGGGGATGTCCACCCGGGCGCGCACGTCGGCCACCACGTCGAGGGAGGTCAGTGCCGGCTTGACCATCACCATGTCGGCACCCTCGGCCACGTCGAGGTCCACCTCGGCCAGGGCCTCGCGCCGGTTACGCGGATCCTGCTGGTATCCCCGGCGGTCACCGCCGTCGGCGATCGTCACGTCGGCGGCCTCGCGGAAGGGTCCGTACAGCGCCGAGGCGTACTTGGCCGCGTAGGCCAGCACGGCCGCGTCACCGTGGCCCGCCCGGTCGAGGGCACCCCGGATGGCGGCCACCTGCCCGTCCATCATCCCGCTCGGGGCGATCACGTGGGCTCCGGCCGTGGCCTGCAACACGGCCAGGTCGGCGTAGAGCTCGATGGTCGCGTCGTTGTCGACGTCACCGGTCTTCGGGTCGACGATCCCGCAGTGGCCGTGGTCGGTGAACTCGTCGAGGCAGCAGTCCGCCATGACCACCACGTCGTCACCGACGGCGTCGCGCACCGCGGCGATGGCCCGCCGGGTGATCCCGTCGGTCGACAGCGCGGCGGAGCCGGTGGCGTCCTTGTCCTCCGGGCGCGGCAGGGGGAACAGGATCACGCCGGGCACACCGAGGCCGACCAGGCGCCGCACCTCGGCCACCAGCGAATCGACCGTGTGCTGGGACACGCCGGGCAACGACGTCACCGGTCGCGGGGCGTCGAGCCCGTCGCCGACGAAGAGCGGGGCGACGAGGTCGTCCACGGTGAGCGTCGTCTGGGCGACGAGGCGCCGCACCGCCGGTGTGCGGCGGAGCCGGCGCAGACGGCGGTCCGGGAATCCGGGAACGGTCAGGTCGGGCACGGCTCTCCAGCCTACGGCACCGTCGGCAGACCTCGACCCCCCGGGGGCCGGGTCCGCAGCGTCGTCACGAGGGCGACAGCGCGTCGGCCACGGCGGCGACCAGCCCGTCGAGGGTGTGCACGGCTGCCTCGGCCGCGACCTCGAGACCGGCGGCCCGTACCGCACCCGAGGTCACCGGGCCGATGGAGACGATCACCGGGGGCACGCCGTCCACCCCGAGGATGTCGACGGTCCGCTCCACGGTCGACGACGAGGTGAAGGCCACGGCGTCCGCCGCCGTGGCCCGCTCGATGTCCCCGGGTCCGACGACGCCGGCGACCGTGCGGTAGGCGACGACCTCGTCGACCCGCCAGCCCTTGGCCACGAGGCCCGGGACGACCACGTCACGCACCCGCTCGGCCCGGACGAAGAGCACGTGGCGCTCGACGGTGTCCGGACCCGGCCCGCCTCCGGCCGGTGTGTCGGCCCACGGGAAGGCGTCGACCAGTGCCTCCGACACGGCGTCGGCCGGCACCAGGTCGGGTACCACGCCACGGACCTTCAGCGACTTGGCCGTCGACGTGCCGACCGCGGCCCACCGGGTCGACGCCGGGAGGGCCCGTCCACCCAGGGCGTCGACCAGCCGCGTGGCCCCGTTGGCCGAGGTCACCACCACCCACTCGTAGTCGCCGTGCACCGCCCGTCCGGCCGCCGTCGCCAACGCCGCGCCACCGTCGGCGGCGTCCTCGATGGCGATCACCGGCAGCTCGACCACGTCGGCCCCGAGCGCACCCAGCCGCTGCACCAGTTCGGACGCCTGGGCGCGGGCCCGGGTCACGACGACCGAGCGACCGGCCAGCGCCCCCTCCCGCGCAGTCACCGGTCGGAGGCCCCGTGGACGGCGGCGCCCACCACCCCGGTCACGTCCAGACCGGCCACCGCCCCGATCACGATGGCGGCGGGGGCCGGAAGGTCGACCTCGGCCAGGTGGGCCAGGTCGGTGCGGACCACCCGCTGCCGGTCGGTCGTGCCCCAGTGGACGACGGCGACCGGGGTGGAGGACGGCCGGCCCGCGGCCACCAGGCGTTCGGTGATGACGGCCCGGGCGCCCATCCCCATCAGCACGACGAGGGTGCCGCCCAGGCGGCCGAGCGTGTCCCAGTCGACACCGGGCAGCGTCGGGTCGCCGGCGTGGCCCGTGACGACGGTGACCGAGGTCGACACGGTCCGGTGGGTGACCGGGATGCCGGCGGCGGCCGGCGCCGCGAACGCCGAGCTGACTCCGGGCACCACCTCGACCTCCAGCCCGGCGCGCCGGCAGGCCTCCGCCTCTTCGCCGCCGCGACCGAAGACGAAGGGGTCGCCACCCTTCAGCCGCACCACCCGGCGACCCGACCGACCGTGGGTGACGAGGAGCTCGTTGATCTCGGCCTGGCGGGCCGACTCGCCCGGTCCCTTGCCCACGTCGATGCGGATGGCGCCGGCCGGGGCCAGGTCGAGGAGTTCGCGGGCGATCAGGCGGTCGTAGACCACCACCTCGGCGTCGGCCAGGAGTTCCGCACCGCGTCGGGTCAGGAGGCCGGGGTCGCCGGGTCCCGCCCCCACCAGGGCGACCGTCACGACTCGGGCCGCCAGGGTCCGAGGTCGGCGCCACCGGCGTCGTCCAGCAGGTACCGGGCCACGGCCCGGCCGAGGGTGGGGCCGTCGGTGCCGGTGGCCACGTGGCGGAGGACGACGTGGCCGTCGGCGCCGGCCAGCATCCCCGTGAGCTCGAGCGCGTCCCCAGTCGTCGGCACGGCATGGGCGCCGACCGGCAGGGTGCAGCCACCGCCGAGTTCGGCGAGGAAGGCCCGCTCGCTCTCGACCACCCGGCGCACGGCCGGATCGTCGATGGCTCCGAGGGCGGCCAGGGTGTCGGTGTCGTCGGCCCGACACTCGATGGCCAGTGCCCCCTGGGCCACCTGCGGGAGCATGGTTCGCGGGTCCAGCGTGTCGACGGGTGTGCCGTCCGGTGCCCGCCATCCGAGACGGTCGAGGGCGGCCCGGGCCGCGATCACGGCGGTCACCCCGTCCGCGCCCACCCGGGCCAGGCGGGTGGCCAGGTTCCCCCGCAGGTCGGCGAAGGTGAGGTCCGGTCGGAGGTTGGCCAGCTGCGCCCGGCGACGGGCCGAACCCGTCGCCACCGTGGCCCCGGTTCCCAGCGCCTCGAGTGTGGCCCCGACGAGTACGTCGCGGGGATCACCGCGCTCGGGAAAGGCGGCCAGCACCAGGCCGGGGACGGCCAGGTCGGTCGAGGCGGGGAGGTCCTTGGCCGAGTGCACGGCGGCGTCGGCGTCGCCCCGGGCCACGGCGGCCTGGACCTCCTTGACGAACACCCCCTGGCCGCCGAGCTGTCCGAGCGGCACATCGGTGCGGCGGTCTCCCTCGGTCTCGACGACGACGAGACACGTGTCGATGCCGACGGCCCCGAGGAGCTCGGTGACGCGCTCGGCCTGCCAACGGGCCAGCGGCGAACCGCGGGTGGCCAGCCGGAGCAGACCGGTGGACGGGGTCATACCGGTGGCCCGGGCACGGGTCAGAGGTCGAACAGGGCGCGCAACGACTCGACGAGCCGCTCGCCGCGGGGGGTGCCGGCGGCCTCTTTCAGCACGACCGTCGGCTGGTGCAGGAGCTTGGCGACCATGGCCCGGGTGACGGCGTCGACCTGCTCCCACTGCGTGTCGTCGAGATCGGAGCGCTTGGCCCGCTGACGGTCCAGTTCGACGGCGCGTGCCTCTTCGACCCTGGCCCGCAGGGCGGACACGATGGGAGCGGCGTCACGCGCCCGTGAGGCGGCCCGGTAGCGCTCGACCTCGTCGGACACGATCTCGTTGGCCGACTCGACCTCCTCCTGGCGCCCCGACAGGGCGTCGGCCACCGCGGTCCGCAGGTCGTCCATGTCGAGCAGGACCAGCCCGTCGAGCGAGGCGCTCTCGGGCTCGACGTTGCGGGGGACGCCCAGGTCGACGACGACCAGGTCGGGACGACCGGTGCGGCGGGTCAGCGCCGCTTCGAGATCGGAGCGGACGACGATGGGGTGCGCCGTGCCGACGGTGGTGAAGGCCACATCGACCTCCCCCAGTAGGGTCACGAGGTCGTCCAGGTCCCGGGTCTCCACGATGTCGGCCGCCGCGGCCGGCAGCCCGGCCACCAGGGTCTCGACCCGCTCGGCGCTGCGGTTGGCCATGATCAGGTGCTCGACCTTGCGGCCGTCGAGGGCCTGGGCCACGCCCTCGCCCATCTCCCCCGCACCGATGACGGCCACACGGGCCCCGGCCAGGCCCTCGGCACGCCGGTCGCCGGCGAGGGCCACGGCGCCGTGCGACAGCGAGGTGATCCCCCGGGCGATGGCCGTCTCGGAGCGGACGCGCTTACCGGTCTCGACGGCGTGCCGGAAGAGGGTGCCGAGCACCGGGCCCGACGAGTGCTCGACCTGGGCCCGCTCCCACGCCCGGCGGACCTGGCCCAGCACCTCGGACTCGCCGAGCACGGCGGACTCGAGTCCGGAGGCCACCGAGAAGAGGTGTCCGGTGACGTCGTCGTCGAAGCGGATCGTGCAGAACTCGGTCAGCGCCTCGACCGACATCCCACTGGTGTCGGCGAGGAACTCCTGGATCTCGGCCACCCCGTCGTGGAACCGCTCGACCACGGCGTACACCTCGGTGCGGAGGCATGTCGACAGGAGCACGGCTTCGGACAGGTTGGGCTGGTCCCGCAGGCGACCGAGCGCCTTCGGGGCGTCGGTCTCGGTGATCGACACGCGGTCGAGCAGATCGAGGGGAGCCAACTTCTGCTCCAGTCCGACGACGATCACCGACACGCGACGACCGCCTCGGTAGGTGCCTGATTCGCTCGGTCGGTCACGTGGTCACAGCCTCGGTGTCATGGCGTCGATCGGGTCGGCGACGCACCCATGTCCCGCGGGAGCAGCCTACCGACAGGGACGAATCCCCCGGTCCACTGCGTGCATCTCCCCCTCCAGCATCGCCGCACCCCGCATGCGGCGCCAGTCGGTCCCACCGGAACGGTCAGGCGCGGGTCCCGGGACTGAGTCCGATCGACCGGATCCTCGGCATCCGCTCGTCGGCCTCGTCGTCGATCCGACGGGCCTGGTAGAAGCTCATCACCTGGAGTTCCATGCTCAGGTCGACGTAGCGCAGCAGCACGTCGTCGGGCACGTCGAGCACCCGGGGGGCGAAGTTCAGGATCGAGCGCACGCCGGCGTCCACCAACAGGTCGGCCACCCGCTGGGCCACCGGCGCCGGGGTGGTGATGACACCGATGGCCAGCGGGGTCGTCGCCACGATGGTCGGCAGGTCGTCGGGGTGGCACACCTCGACGTCGTCGATCCGCTCGCCGATGATGGCCGGGTCGGTGTCGACGAGGGCCACCACCTCGAAGTTGCGGGCGGCGAACCCCTGACTGCGGGCCAGGGCACGACCCAGGTTGCCGATGCCGGCGATCACCACCGCCCAGTCGCGGTCGAGGCCCAGCTGCCGGTCGATCTGCTCGACCAGGAAGGCCACGTCGTACCCGCTGCCGCGGGTCCCGAACGAACCGAGGAGTGAGAGGTCCTTCCTGACCTTCGCCGCGTTGACCTGGGCGGCCGCTCCGAGCAGTTCGGACGAGACGGTCGGGGTCCCGGACCGCAGCAGCTCCTCGAGGATGCGCTGGTAGACGGGCAGTCGGGCCACCGTCGCCTCGGGAATCCGTCGCCCGTGGGCCCCGGTGGACCGGAGCTCGTTGGGTGTGGAGGGCGTGTCCGTCGGCACGGCCAGGATCGTAGGGCGAACGCGCCCTGCGCGTCCTGTTGACCGGTGGGGCCTGCCCGGGGACCGGTCGGGTCAGCGACCGAGCTGGCGGGACCGCTCGGTGGCGGCGGCCACCGCCTCGATGAAGGCCGACCGCACCGCCTTGAACTCGAGTGTGCGCACGGCGGCGGCCGTCGTGCCCCCGGGGGACGTCACCGCGGCCCGGAGGTCGGCGGGCTCCTCGCCCGTCCGGTCGAGCATCAGCGACGCGCCGAGCAGGGTCCCCACCACCAGCTGCCTGCTGACGTCCCGGGTGAGCCCGGCCGTCACCCCGGCCTCGATGAGCGACTCGGCCACCAGGAAGAGGTAGGCCGGACCGGAACCCGAGATACCGGTCACGGCGTCGAGGTGGCGCTCGGGCAGGCGGACCACCGTGCCCACCGCCGACAGGATCCCCTCGGCCCAGTCGAGATCGGCCGAGGTCGCCGCCATGCCGCCCGACAGACCGGCCACGCCCGCCCCGATGAGGGCCGGCGTGTTGGGCATGGCCCGGACCACCACCGAGCCGGCCGGCAGCGTCGCCTCCAGGCGGTCCGTCGAGATGCCGGCGACGATGGACAGCACCCGGCGGGGCCCCGACACCCCGAGCGTGCGCAGTACGGCCTCGGCCACGTCGGGCTTCACGGCCAGCAGGATGTCGTCGGCCTCCACGGGACCGGCCACGACGGTCAGCCCCGGATGGGCCGCTTCCAGACGCTCCCGCTGGGCGGGGTCCGTCTCGCTCACGGCCAGGTCGCCCACGGGGGCCCAGCCGGCGGACACGAGGCCGCTGAGCAGGGCGGAGCCCATCTTCCCACCGCCGACCAGGAGGAGTTTGGGTGCCATGCCGGAACGCTACCAGCGGGTATCCGGACCCTCTGGCGGGGTCAGCGGTC
>Ga0302279_10008489_pt1 | contig 10043 bp, 9 predicted proteins | sample III_Bog_N3_3_FD_194541 | JGI IMG/M metagenome (GOLD analysis project Ga0302279, IMG submission 194541) | Peat permafrost microbial communities from Stordalen Mire near Abisko, Sweden - III_Bog_N3_3 | ecosystem: Environmental > Terrestrial > Soil > Wetlands > Peat | place: Sweden: Abisko...
GCGCGTGCACCGGGCGGCCGGCGTGACGGCGACGTGTACGCAGTACCAGATCACCGTGACCGGCGGCGGCGGCACCTGCGACCTGACGCAGAAGTGCCCGTAGGCCCGGCGATCCGCTAGAGTCGCTCGGGCATGGACCTCGAGCTTTCCGACACGCAGCAGCTCATCGTCACCACGGCGCGATCCTTCGCGGACCGCGTCATCCGCCCGGTGGCGGCGGAGCTCGACAGGGAGGAGCGCTTCCCGACCGAGATCCTCCAGGGGCTCGCCGACCTCGGGCTGCTCGGCGTCAACGTGCCGGCCGCGCTCGGCGGCGCCGAGGCGGGCGTCGTCGCCTACTCGCTGGCGATGACCGAGATCGCCCGGGCGTGCGCGTCCACGGCGGTGACCATGGCCGTGACCAACATGGTGGCCGAGGTCATCGCCCGCTTCGGCTCGGAGGCGCAGCGCCTCCACCACGTGCCCCGGCTGACCTCGGGCGAGCACGTCGCCGGCGCCTTCGCCCTCAGCGAGCCCGAGGCGGGGAGCGATCCCGGATCGATGCGCACCACCGCGGAGCGGGTGTCGGGCGGCTGGCTGCTCCGCGGGCAGAAGCAGTGGATCACCAGCGCGAGCCGCGCCGGCGTGATGGTGGTGTGGGCCCGCACCGGCGGCGCTGGAACCCGCGGCATCTCCACCTTCCTGGTCGAGCGCGGCACGCCCGGGCTCAAGCCGGGCAAGCACGAGGACAAGCTCGGCCTGCGCGCCTCGGAGACGGTGCCGCTCACCTTCGACGACTGCCTGATCCCCGAGGACGCGCTCCTCGGCGAGCTCAACCAGGGCTTCCGGGTCGCCATGATGGCGCTCGACGGCGGCCGCATCGGCATCGCCTCCCAGGCCATCGGCATCGCCCAGGCCGCCCTCGACGAGGCGGCCGCCTACGCCCGCGAGCGCAAGCAGTTCGGCCGCCCCATCGGGGACTTCCAGGCCATCCAGTGGATGCTCGCCGACAGCCGCACCGAGCTCGACGCCGCGCGCCTGCTGACGCTGCGGGCCGCCTCCCTCAAGGAGACCGCGCGCCCCTTCACCCGCGAGGCCTCGATGGCCAAGCTCTACGCCAGCGAGGCCGCCAACCGCATCTGCAACCGCGCCGTGCAGATCCACGGCGGCTACGGCTACGTCCGCGACTTCGCCGCCGAGCGCCACCTGCGCGACGTGCGGGCGACGACCATCTACGAGGGGACCAGCGAGATCCAGCGCATCGTCATCGCCCGCGCCGTGCTGGCGTGAGTCACGCTGGGGAACGCGCTAGGGGGACTGCGGGCAGCATCACCACGGGCGTGCCGGCGCGCTCGGCGAAGGCGACGACGGCGAGGAAGGTGCGGCGGACGGTGAGCCTCCCCATCTTCTGCAACCCGAGGAAGTAGGCCGACTCCCGCGCCAGCTCCCCGAGGGTGCGCAGTCCGCCGCGGTCGGCGTAGTGGACTATTCGTGCGGGGAGGTCCAGGTCGTCGAGGGGCACGACGCGGAGCGCCGCGGGCAGCACCAGGCGCAGCTCGTCCCAGGTCGACGGCAGGCGCGGCTCGAGGGGGCGGGGCCTCCGCGGGCCCCCGACGGAGGCCAGCTCCTCCCAGGTCCGGCCGAAGTAGCGCTCCAGCACGGCGCGCACCGCGGCCAGCGTGACGGAGTGGTCGGGATCCCCGGTCAGCGCGGTCGGGGGGACGCTCGCGAGCTGACGGAGGGTGGTGATGCCCTTCGCTTCCGCCCAGTGCCGGACGAGGAGCGGGAAGTGCAGCTCGTCGAGCCGGGGGTCGAAGACGGGCCCATCGCCAGCGCGGGAGAGGGTTTTCATCGCACCTCAGCAGGGTTCTAGCGCGGGTGTGCCCCGCGATACCAGCCGGACCGGCCGCGCCGGTGACGACCGTGGCTGGAGTACCCGCCCGGCTGCGCTAAGCTTCCCCGGGTGAGCAAGATCATCCGCGAGATCGTGGTCCTCCTGTGGAAGGCGCTGCGCTTGGTCCTGTGGAAGTGGCTGCGGCCGCTCCTTGGACGGATCGCCCTGTACGCCGTGGTCGCCGTCGGCCTGGTGCTGCTGCTGGTGATGATCGTCTCGCGCGGTTAGGGCAGCTCGATCCGCAGCGGTCCGGTCGCGCCCGCCGCGTCACCGAGCAGATCCTCCGGCACCTCGAGGACGGCGTCCTCCAGGTGCACGCGCGCGCGTCCCTGCCCGAGGGCCACGACCGGGCCCCGGGGCAGCCCGGTGATCGTCACGGGGCCGCGACCGGCGAGCTCTGTCAAGGCGCGCGGCCCCGCGGAGGCCGAGGTCTTCTCCCTCGAGAAGCGCACCAGCCGATCGCCGAGCGCGAGGGCTTCGGCGGGGTCGTGGGTGACCAGGACCGCCGGCACGCCGCGGCGATCGATCACCGCGCGGAGCAGCCGCTGGAGCGCGGCGCGCCCCTCGTCGTCGATGGACGCGAAGGGCTCGTCGAGGAGGAGGAGCCGCGGCTCCACGGCGAGCGCGCGCCCGAGCGCCACCCGCTGGCGTTCCCCGCCGGAGAGCGATCCGGGCCGCGCCGCTGCCAGCGCCCCGAGGCCCAGCTCGTCGAGGAGCGCGCCCACTCCCGAGCGCGGGCTCCGCCGCACCGCGCGCGGGAGACCGAAGGCGACGTTGCTCGCCACGTCGAGGAACGGAAAGAGCGCCTGCTGCTGCGGGACGTAGCCGATGCGCCTCCGGTGGGCGGGCACCGCGAGGCGCTGCGCGGAGTCGAGCAGCACCTCGCCCCCGACGCGGAGGTGCCCGCGCACGCCCGGCACCAGCCCGGCGAGCGCCTGGAGCGTGACCGTCTTGCCCGCGCCCGACGGGCCGAAGAGCACCAGCACGCCCGCCTCCAGGGACAGCTCCGCGTCCACGGAGAAGGCGCGCTCGCCGCGGCCCACCGTGACGGCGAGGCGCGCTTCGAGGGCCGGGGGCCGGGGCTCGCTCACGGCGCCGCCGCCCGCGGACCCAGCCACGCCGCGCCGATGACCACCACGAGCGAGAGGCCCGTGAGCACGCCCACGTAGAGCGCGGCGCGGGCGTCGTCGCCGCTCTGGTAGGCGTCGAAGATGGCGATGGGCATGGTGTCGGTGCGGCCGGAGACGCGCCCGGCGAACATCAGCGTCGCCCCGAACTCGCCGAGCGCCCGTGCGAAGCCGAGCACGATGGCCGCCAGCACGCCCCGCCACGCGACCGGGAGGGTGACCCGGAAGAAGATCGCCAGCGGCGTCAGGCCGAGCGAGCGGCCCACCGCCTCGAGCTCGAGGGGCACCGCCTCGATCGCCGGCTGCGCGGTCTTGACCAGGAGCGGCAGCGCCACCACCGCCGAGGCGATCACCGCGGCCGCGGGCGTGAAGATGACCCGCACCCCCAGCGCGCCTTCGAGCAGGCGCCCGAGCGGGCCGCGGCGGCCGAAGAGCACCACCAGGAAGAAGCCGATGACCGAGGGCGGCAGCACCAGAGGGAGCAGCACCACGGCGTCGACCAGCGAGCGCAGCGGGTAGCGGCGGCGGGCCTGGACGAAGGCGAGGGCGATGCCGGCCGGCGCGACCACCGCGAGGGCCGTGGCGGCGACGCGGAGGGACAGCAGGATGGGGAAGGTGGGGTCCGCGTCCATCGGGACCGCGCGACTGTACCAGCACCGCGCGCGCCGCGGCGGCCCCCTGTTACCAGCCCCCTCGCACCCCGAACGTGGTGCCGGCCGAGCCCGCCGAGAGCAGGCCGACCTCGAGCGCCCGCCCGCCCTCGCCGCTCTGCGCGGCGCCTGCCCGTGGCTGACTCGCGAAGAGCACCACCGCGGTCCCCACCCCGGCGACACCCACCACGAAGCCCACCGTGCTGGCGACGCCGAGCCCCGTCAGGCCGGACGCCGCGCTGACGCCGGTGGGATCGCAGGCCGAGGGATCGGAGCTGTGCACCGCCGTCCCGCAGTGGGCCTGGAGCGTGCTCTTCTTGCCGAGGATGAGCCCCCCGGCGATCCCGCCGAGCGCGAGCCCCGCGACGCCGAGGCCACCGGTCACGAAGGCCGCCGTGCGACGCCCGGGGGTCTGGGAGTCCGGGGGCGGGGGCGCCGCAGGCGGCGGAGCCGGCAGAGGCTGGGTCGTGGCGCGCGGTGGGATCGCCGGCGGGGTCGCCGGCGCGGCCGCGCTGACGGTCAGCGTCACGGTCTTGTTCTCGCCGGTGAGGATGTTGACCCGCTCCTGGCGGACGGGGGATCCCGGCGCCTCGGTGGTCACCAGGTACTCGCCGGAGTCGACCGGCAGCGCGATGCCCAGCGAGGCCTCGGACATCACCACGCCGTTGCGCTTCACCAGGGTGCCTGCGGGGGCACCGGGCGCCAGCACCAGGGTGAGCCGCGGCATGACGGTGGTCAGCTTGTCGCGCTGCGCGTGGGCCACGCGGGGGCGGTCGCCCTGGCGGGTCTGCACGTCCGGGGGCAGGCGCTCGTAGAGCGCGAGGTACTCGCCGAAGTGGGCCCAGGCGGTCGCCACCCGGCCCCACTCCGTCTCGCAGGTGGCCAGCGTGAACAGCGTCCCCGGTCGGGGATCCAGCCGCTCACTCTCGGCGATCGCCTTGCAACCCTGCTCGACGCGGCCCGCCTTCCATTCGGTCATCCCGCGGTCGAAGAGCACCTCGGCGGCGGCGGGATCCTGGGCTCGCGCCGGGCCCGCGGCGAGGGCGCCCGCGATGACGAAGGCGGCGGGCAGCCGCAGGGCGAGGCGGGATCGTTGCGGACTCATCTCGATCCTCCTTCGCATCAGTCGCGCCCGAGGAGCTGCGAGCTGGTCTTCCTGGTCGTCGCTGGCCGCGGTGCAGGAGCCGTCGCGGCAGCATGGAGCGGCGGAATCGGCGCCTTGACCGACGGGCTCGCCGGTGGCGCGGAGGTGACCGGGGGTGCGGGGGTACCCCCCGTCGGGACAGGCGCGCCTTCGGCCGGCGCCACGGTCGGGACCGGCTCGAAGATCGCTCCTGGAGGTGTGGAGGTGCTCCCCAGCGTGACCGCTGCGGCGGGCGCCGGCGAGGCGCCGGTCGTGGTGTGCCCCACCCACGCGCCGACCCCGAGCGCGGCCACGACCGTCACGGTCGCCACCACGGCGATGGCCCCACGGCGCGGGCTCGGCGCCACCGAGTGGACCGGGGCGCCGGTCCCGGTCCCCATCGTGAACCCCTCGGCGCGGGCGCTCGGGGGTGCCGCGCCCAGCGAGGTCATCGCCACCGCGACCCCCGGCGACGAGAGCTGCGGTCCGGCCTTGGCGGGGAGCGGGACCTCGAGCACCTCGGCGAGGGTGCGCACCAGCTCGCTCGCGGGCAGGATCCGCAGGGCCGGATCGAGGTTGGTGACGCGGGTGAACCAGGGGTCGAACGCCGGGGGCAGGGCGACGCCGAGCTCCGCCGCGCGCGCGACCGCGGGCTGCTGGGGGCCGTGGGCGGCGACGAAGGCGAAGGCGATGGACTCGCCGGCGCTCCGGGCCTCCTTCTGCCAGTAGGGCTGCCCGACGAGCATCGTGTAGGCGAGGAGCCCGAGGGCATAGGTGTCGGCCGCGGCCGTCAGCTTCATCGCCGAGCGGAACTGCTCGGGCGCCATGTACAGCGGCGTCCCCATGCTCTGCGTCGCCCCCGCGGTCGCGGAGCCGTCCGCGAGCAGCTTGGCCACGCCGAAGTCGAGGATCTTCACCAGGGTGGAGCCGTCGTCGCGCTCGCAGAGGAAGATGTTCTCCGGCTTGAGATCGCGGTGCACGATGGAGGCTGCGTGGGTGCGGTCGAGCGCCATCGCCATCTGGTGCAGGCTCGACACCGCGTCGGCGGGGGAGAAGCTGCCGCGCTTGAGCCGGCGGCTCAGCTCCTCGCCGCGGAGGAGCTCCATCACCATGAAGGGCATCTCCGTGGCCTCGTCGACGCCCGCGTCGGAGACGTCGACGATGTGCTCGCTCTCGATGGCGGCGGCGATGCGCGCCTCCTGCTTGAAGCGCTCGCGCAGCTCCTCGCTCTGGAACATGTGCGCGTGCATCACCTTGAGGGCGCGGCGGCGGCCGGTCTCGAGGTGCACCGCCTCGTACACGGCCCCCATGCCGCCCATGGCGATGCGCCGCACGATCCGGTAGCGGTCGGCGAAGGTCGTGCCCTCTGCCAGCGCGGTGCTCACTTGCAGGCGCCGCTCTGGCAGGTCTGGGGGGCCACGCAGGCCACGCCGCACGAGCCGCAGTTGGCGTTGTCGGAGAGCTCGGCCACGCAGCTCGAGGCGCAGCAGTCCGAGTAGCCGCACGCCGCCCCGGGCGCGCCGCAGTTGCGGATGTCGTAGGCCAGATCGATGCAGGTGCCCTGGTTGCAGGTGGTGCCCGACGGGCAGCTCTCGGCGCAGGAGCACGGGCCGTAGTCCCACGTGGACCACGAGCCGTAGAAGGCGCCGCCGTCGGGCACGTCCACGGTGGTGTCGGTCACCGTCACGTTCACCACGGCCCCCGCGGTCACGGTCAACGTGTGCGACGAGTTGCCGATCGCCCAGATGTAGGTGACGTTGGGCGGGAGGCCGTTGTCGAAGGTGCCCTGGCTGATCCGGTCCCAGAGAGAGAGCGTGTAGTCCCCGGTGGGCACGCACAGCGAGAACGTCTGCTGCGGCGTCGCGAAGGGGAAGGAGGGGTTGAGGGCATACCAGGTCTTGGCCTTCTCGGCCGCCCACAGCGCGGCGTTGCCGAACTGGGTGCCGGGCGCGCCGTCGGCGACCGCCATGAGCGCGCCATCGTCGATGCCGCCGACGATTGACAGCATGTTCACGACGAGCTGTCCGGCGGGCCCGCCGTCGATGTCCGCGCAGGGGGCTCCGGCGTCCGGGATCGAGGCGTCGCAGGGGCTCGCGTCGCTCGCGTCCGCTTGGCCGGCGTCGCTCGCGTCCGCTTGGCCGGCGTCGCTCGCCGTCCCCCCGGTCCCTGCGGAAATGCCCCCCGTTCCCGAGGTCGAGGCGCTGGTGGTGGTCGGCCGCGCGCCTCCCGTCGAGGCGCCTCCCGTCGACGCAGTGCTCGCCGTCGCGCTGCCGCCACTACCGCCCGTTCCCAGCGGGTGATAGTCGAGGTCCACCCCCAGGAGGTTCGTGCAGCCCCACGCGCTGCCAACGCCAACGAGGGCGAGCCAGACGAAACGGCGGCGGGTACGCATGGGGGAACCATGGCACGATACGTGGTCCACCCATGCCGTCAAGGATGCGGCCTCCCCGCTCCGAACCTCATCGCCCGACGAACTGCGGGGGGTGATCGGCACGCGGTGGCGAAGCGCGTTCCTCGAGGCTCGCTGGCGCTCGCCCTCCGGGAGCGGCTGACGGCGCAGACGCGACCCGGCATCGCGCTGACCCCCAGGGGGCGGGGGCCTGACGTCGAGGCAAGGTGGTTTCGAGCACGATCGGGTGAGACCGGCGACCCGCCTCCGTGTCAATCGACCCCAGCATCGTGCGGGATTCGGCGCAGTGGAGAGGGTCCCATGTGATAGGAGATCGGTCCGGGGGAGGATTGAGTGCCAGGTTCGAGCGACAGCCGCTTCGCCTCCATCGGGACCAAGCTGGCTGTACGGACCGCGCTGTTGCTCTCCCTGTTCGGGCTCATCCTCTACGCGGAGCTGATCGACCGGGAGTGGCAGAGCCTGGTCGAGGCCAAGGAGCGATCGGCCAGGATGGTCGCCGATCTCCTCGCCGCCTCCCTGGTGGGGCCCCTCGATTTCGGCGACGTTCGCACGGTCGAGGGGAGCCTCACCCACCTCGGCCACAATGGCGACGTCGTCTACGCCGTCGTGCTCGCCGAGGGCCGCGCGGCGCCGCTCGCCGAGCTCCATCCGGACGCGGCCCTGCCGGACGGGGGCGACGTCCACGAAGGTCGGGTGATCGTCCGCCGCGTCGTCGCCGATCCCACCGGCAAGCGCCTCGGCACCGCGGTCGTGCACTTCTCGCTCGCCCCCGAGAGCAGCGCTCTGGCGAGCGCGAAGCGGCGCCTCCTGGGCTGGGCGCTGGCGCTGACGGCGACCGTCGTGGCGCTGATGGTCGGCCTGAACCGGCGCTTCATCGTCCGCCCTCTCCAGAGGCTCGCCGACGCGACGCGCGCGCTCGAAGCAGGGCGTGCGGTCCGCGTCCCCGTCGGCGCGAACGACGAGATCGGGCGGCTCGGTAGCGCCTTCAACAGCATGGCGGCCGCGATCGTGGACCGCGACCGGCTGCGCGCCGAGCGGAGCGGGGCCGTGGAGGCGCTGGCGCGAAGCGAGCGCAGGAGCCGCCGCGCGTTCGAGGAGAGCTCGGACCTGATCGTGCTCGTCGGGCCGGACGGCATCCTCAAGCGCGTCAGCGGCTCGTCCAGACGACTGATCGGATACGCGCCCGCGGAGCTCGAGGGCACCTCGGTCACGGGGACGTTCCATGCCGACGATCTCGCCGGGTTCGCCAGCCGCGCGGCCGAGATCCGCGCCCACCCCGGCGTGCCCATCAAGGGGGAGCGCCGGGTGCGGTGCAAGGACGGCTCGTGGCTGTGGTTCGAGTTCACGAGCACCAATCACCTGGGCGATCCCGACCTGGGCGCGATCGTCGTCACCGGTCACGAGATCACCGCGCGGATGGCGGCCGCGGCGGAGCTGCGCGAGCTCAACGAGCAGCTGGAGCGGCAGGTGGTGGTGCGCACCAGAGCGCTCGCCGACCTCTACAACCGCGCGCCTTGCGGATACTTCACCCTCGGCGCGGGGAGCCAGTTCCTCCGCGTGAACGACACCCTGCTCGACTGGCTCGGCCACGCGCGCGAGGAGCTGGTGGGGCAGAAGCAGCTGGAGGACGTGACCGCGCCGCCCAGCCTCGCCGCGGTCCGCCGCTGGTTCGACGGGCTCGGGGGCTCCGAGGGCACCGTCGAGGACCTGGAGCTCGCGCTGGTGCGCAAGGACGGGACGGTTCTGCCGGCGTCGCTCTACGCGAGCGTGCTGACCCACGACGACTTCGAGCCCACCGAGCTGCTGGTGACGGTCGTCGACATCACCGACCGAAAGCGCGCGGAGGCGAAGCTCCTCCGGAGCCACGAGGAGCTGCGCGTCACGCACGCGGCGCTGGCGCGGGCCAGCCGGGCGAAGGACGGCTTCCTCGCCGCGATGAGCCACGAGCTGCGCACGCCGCTGAACGCGGTGCTCGGCCTCTCGGAGGCGCTCCAGGAGCGGGTCTACGGTCCCCTCTCGGAGGCGCAGTGCGGCGCCCTCGCGCGCGTGGACGCGAGCGGTCAGCTCCTGCTCGCGTTGATCGCCGACATCCTGGACCTGACCAAGATCGAGGCCGGCGCGAGGGCGCTCCAGATCGTCCGCGTCTCGCTGGAGGAGGTCTGCCGGGCGAGCCTCCGCATGATCGAGGCGCTGGCGCAGCGGAAGCGCATCGCGATCTCCCTGCGGCTCCCCGAGGGCCTCCCCGCGATCGAGGCCGACGAGCGCAGCCTCACCCAGATCCTGCTGAACCTCCTCGGGAACGCGGTGAAATTCACCCCCGAGGGCGGGTCGCTGGGCGTCGAGGTCACCGCCCACGCCGGGGGCGAGGAGCTCCGCATCACCGTGTGGGACACGGGCATCGGGATCGCGAGGGAAGACCAGGCACGACTCTTCCAGCCCTTCGTGCAGCTCGACGAGAGCGTCGCCCGCCGGCACGTGGGCACGGGGCTCGGCCTGGCGCTGGTGCGTCGCCTCGCGGAGCTCCACGGGGGAGACGTGTCCGTGGAGAGCGAGCCGGGCCAGGGCAGCCGCTTCTCGGTGGTCCTCCCCACGCGGCGACCGCGGGCGGCGGGCGCGGACCGGGGCGCGGATCCCCGCTAGGGCGGCCCGAACCCGTGCTCCCCCAGGATCCGCTGCCCCTCGTCGGACGCGACGAACTGGAGGAACGCGCCCGCCCCTGCGGCTCCGCGCGCTCCGCTCACCACCGCGGCCACCACCTCCGGGTGCGGCGCCCCCGGCCCCCGCGCCTCGTCCAGCACGACGACCTCGGGGACCCCGCGGACCTCCGTCCGGTAGACGATCGCCGCCGCCACGTCCCCGC
>Ga0302279_10008490_pt1 | contig 10042 bp, 9 predicted proteins | sample III_Bog_N3_3_FD_194541 | JGI IMG/M metagenome (GOLD analysis project Ga0302279, IMG submission 194541) | Peat permafrost microbial communities from Stordalen Mire near Abisko, Sweden - III_Bog_N3_3 | ecosystem: Environmental > Terrestrial > Soil > Wetlands > Peat | place: Sweden: Abisko...
GCTCGAGCTTGCCGCAGACGACGGTGAGGTCGGGGTAGGTGGCCAGGCCGGTGGCGAGGACGCGGAGGAGGAGATCGGAGGAGAACACCGCGCACGGGCGGCCGAGCAGCTGGGCGCCGAGCGCGCTCCCCACCCTCATCGCGAGCCGAGCGTGCTCCGGCGTGCCGCCCGAGCTGGCGACGATCTCGCCGTTGATGAGCTCGTGCTTGGTGTCGCCCGCCCGCTCTCGCTGGAGGTACTCGGCAAACGTGAAGGTGAGCTTGGGGGCCGGGTCGGTCATGATGCTCTCCCGCCGGGAGTCTGGCACGCGGGCGGGACGGGGGCGTGCCCCGCCATTCCCACTGCCGCCGGAGCCCGCGCGGATCACGCCGAGCGAACCCTCCGCCCCAGATCGGCCTCCTCCAGCCGCTCCAGCAGCGCGAAGAGATCCGACCGTGCGCCCACAGCGCCGACCAGCTCGCGGCGCAGGCGCTCGGCGGTGACGGTGCGATACCCCTCCCGCGTCAGGGTCCAGGGCGGCAACGTGGGCACGATGCAGGCGAGCAGTCGGCGCGGTCCCGGCCAGGGCCTCACCAGCGTGGTGTCCCGGCACGGCGCCGCCTCGACGAGCCCCGCCTGCGCGAGCCGCGCGAGGGGTTCGCTGGAGGTCAGGTAGGCCTGGACGTCGCCGCCGGAGAGGAAGCCGGCGCCGTGGGTGAGCCGCATGGCGGTGTCCACGGCGAAGACGGCGTCGTCGCGCAGCGCCTCGATGATCGCGGCCGGCTCGGCGAGGAGCACGCGGGCCGTCAGCGTGCCCTGGAGGCGAAAGCCGAGGGGAATCACCCTGACCATGCGGTGCCAGACAGGGCCTGCGAGCTCGCGAACCATGCGCTCGCGGCGCAGCCGCGCGCGGCCGCGGTGGAGATCTGCGAGGCGCTCTTCGGCGGTGGGGGCGCGCTTGCGTTCAGCCATCGCGTTTCTCCAGCAGCGCGAGGAGGCGCGTGAGCCCGTGCTCGGCTTGCGTCGCAAGGACCGCATAGCCCTCGGCGCCTGCGTCGGAGAAGAGGGGGTCGTGCGCGAGCGCGAAGACCGCGTCCTGCGCGGCGGCGCGCAGATCCTCGATGCGCACGGGATCGACGCCGGCCAGGAGTCGCAGGAGATCGGACCCGAGCTCCTCGTCTGCCGCTCGCTCGGCGAGCAAGAGGAGCGCCTGGATCTTGTCCTTCGACCCCTTGTGCGCCCGCTCCGTGAGCAGCTTGCTGGCCACGAAGCCGGCCGGCGTGAGCGCTCGCCCCCCTTGCGGCAGCGCCATCGTCGCCTGCTCTTCGCCCACGATGCGCGAGATGTCCTCGAAGACCATCACTCGCAGGGCCCCTGCCCCCCCGATGTGGTCGCCGTCGCGGGGGTCACCGTGCCCGAGGAGATCGAAGCTCACGCCCGACGTCGGGCGGACGAACGTGGCGGTTCCAGGCTCGTGCGCGAAGCCCTGATGCGCCAGGATGTCCACGATCGCCGGGCCGTGCTCCACCACGACCTGCTCGGGCACTGCGATGTCGATGTCCTCCGTCAGCGCCGGGACGGCCGTCTCGAAGCCGAACAGCCCCGACGAGCCGACCAGGACGCCGGCATTGCCTACCGGGCTCTGCTGGAGGACCGCGAGGATCTGGAGCGCCGTCGAGCGATCGGTCACGCGGCGACTCTAGCAGGTGGTCGCCCGCCTCTCACTCCACCTTCACGTTCGGCGCCGGCCCATCGCTCGCCCCGCCCCCCAGGCGAGCGATGGCGCGCTGCACGAGGCGGTGCGGGAGGCGGTGAGAGCGGGGTCGCGAGGGCGGCGCGGCTTCGGTTCAGCCCGCCTCCGCCATCTCCTCCTCCGTGGGCTCCTCCTCGGCGGCCATGTCGTCGACCTGGTCCTCCAGCTCGAGCAGCGTGTCGAAGAGCCCGTCGGCGTCCTGCGGCTGGCCCGCGAGCCCGGCCACTCCGGACTCGGCGAGGCGCCGCTTGGTGTGGCTCACCGCGGCGCGCACGGCGGCGTTGAAGCTCTCGCGCACGCCCTCGCCGCGGGAGGCGACGGCGGGGACGGTGACCATGCTGGGCGCGAGGCGCAGGGCGTGGGCCAGCTCCTCGGGCGTCAGCGCGCCCTCGGCGTCCTGCTTGTTGGCCTGGACGACGAAGGGCACCACCTCGCCGCGCTCGCGCAGGTAGCGGCGCATCAGCGCGAAGCAGCGGCGCGTCTCGTCGATCTGGTCGATGCGGCAGTCGGCGACGAAGACGACGGCGTCCGCGGAGTGGATGAGGGGGCGGCGGCGGTACGACCGCGCGCGCTGGCCGGGCACGGAGAGGATCTGGCAGCGGAAGGGGAGGGTGCCGAGCTTGCCGAGGGTCACCTCGAGCCAGTCGAAGAACATCGTCCGGCCCTTGAGGGAGCCGGGCGTGTACACCTCGCCGCGCTGCTGCACCGGGAAGGCCTCGCAGATCTGCTTGACGTTGGTGGTCTTGCCGGAGAACGCGGGCCCGTCGTAGACCACGCGAGCAATCAGGCTCCTCAGGATCGGATCGAAGACGGCCATGCCCCCCCAGACTTATCAGGAGTGCGCGCCGGCCGGCAGGGCGGTCACCGCGAGGCTTCCAGCGATCCCTCTCGCGGGGATTGACAGGGCCGCTCGCCCTGGCGTGTTGTAGCCGTCAACCATGCGAATACGAGTCGTCGGCGCGATTGGCGCGTGGGTCGTCCTCCCAGGCGTCGTTTCGGTCGGGTGCGCAAGCCGCGGAGCGCTCCAAGGCGTTGTAACCGCAGCCGCCCCTCCAGAGCCCGCCGCCTCGGCCCCGCTGCGCGTCCAGGCCGGCGACCGGCTCGCCGTCCTCGGGGTCACCGACGACGGCTTCGCGCTCTACTGGGATGCCGGCGCGGTGTACGCGACGGAGCTCCACCCCGGGGCGCCTCGCGTCAAGGTCGTCGACGCGGCGCTGCCCCCTCTGACCCTCGCCGTCGGGCGCGTCGCGCTGATCTGGACCGCGCAGGATCCCAGCGCGGCGCCCGCGGTCGGCCCGCTCGTCGTGTGGACGCACGCTTCCGGGGCCAAGCAGGCGTCGAGCGCTTCCTGGCCGCGGCTCCTCTTCGGCATCAAGGCGTCGAGCGCCGTCAGCCCGGACGGGCGCGAGGTCCTCTTCGTCTCGAACGCCTCGGCGGACGGCAAGGTTGGCGACATCGTCCGCGCCACCTCCGATCTCGCGTCGACGACCACGCTCGCTTCCGGGGTCCTGGTGAGCCCGTCCGGAGCCTGCCCGCCGCACGTGGGGTTCGACGTCGGCCGTCCGGGCGCGGCGGAGCCCCACCATGACGCCAGCGCGGTGGTCCTCGCCTGCCCGGCCGGCGCCCAGCCGCCCGTCGCTTCGTTGTGGCGATGGACCGGAGATCGCCGCGAAGAGCTCTCGACGAACCTCGCCGCCGGGTCCTGGTGGGGAACGGATGTCCGCGGGGACCATCTCTACGCGCGGCTCCGCGATCTCGGCTCCGTCGTCTTCGACCGGCGCGGGGCCGCGACGGTGGTGGAGCCGTTACCTTCGACGGGCTGGATCAATGCCGATGGGACGCTGGTCCTCCGGGTCACCACCAGCGAGACGACCGCCGAGCTCCGCCGCTACACGCTGGGCCCCACGCTGCACGCCACCAAGCTCCGGGACCTGGCCGTCGCCGATCGCGTCCACTTCCCCAGCGCGCTGCCGGGAGGATTTCCCTATGCCAACGTAAGCACGCTGCCGACGTCCCCGGACGGGCAGTTCTTCCTCGGCTACACGCGGCGGAGCCCCGACGGCTTCGGGAACATCGAGCTCGTCGACCTATCGGGCGAGGCCGCGCGCGGCGTGATGCTCGAGGAGGACACCAACGACTACGTCTACGAGCAGCTCGCCACCCCGGACTCCACGCGCGCGCTCTACTACAAGCTCGATGCCGCCAGGAACGCGACGCTCTTCGCGGCCGGGCGGGATGGCTCGAAGAGGCAGATCTCCCGAGGGCCCACCGCCACCGAGACGTTCGGTCTGCACGACGCGGTCGTGGCGTTCTCCGACAACCTCGTCGGCGAGGGGTCGAGCGCGTTCGACACCACCGACATCCGGGTCGCCGACGTGGGAGCCGAGCGGCTCGCCCCGGCGACGATCGCCAGCGGCGTCTACGCGAGGTTCGTGCCCGCGCCCGGCGGGCGCGCCCTCGTCTTTTCGTCGCTTCGTGGCCCTCTGGGGCCGGGCCTGTACCTCGCGCCGCTGTGAGTGGGGCCGTCAGGAGCTCAGCTCGCCGCCTCCAGCTCAAGCGGCTCGTCGAAGAGCGGGCGTCGGGTCCACGGGAGCAGCGGCGTGAATTGCCGCTTGCCTCCGGGAAGGCGGCAGGGCTCCAATTCCGCTCCCGTGGCTGAAGGCTATCGCTCCCAGGCAGAGGTCCCGCACTGTGCGCAGTGCGAGAAGGCGTTCGCGGTCGCGGACCTGATGCTCACCGTGGACGGCGCCTGGAGCTGTCAGCCGTGCCTCGCGCTGGCGCAGGCGAAGGTCGCGGGGAAGCTGGCGACGAACAACATGTCTCGCCTCAGGCACGATGGGTCGGCGCTCTTTGCCCGCGTCGTCGTCGTGCTGCTGCTGATGCCGTTCCTGGGTATCGGGTTGATACTGGCCATCGCCCTGTTCTGGTCGATGTGCAGCCATTGAGGTGAGCCTCGGCGCGGAGCGGGCCCGCCCGCGCGCCCCCTCACTCCACCTTCACGTTCGGCGCCGGCCCATCGCAGCTCGCCCCGGCTCCCGTCCCTTGCTCCCGCCCCAGCAGCGCCCCCCAGGCCTCCCGGATCCGCGTCTGCGAGGTGGCGGCGGGCGTGCACGTCACCCCCGAGAGCAGCGCGTCCCCACCGAAGAGCATGAAGTCCGAGAGCGCCAGCCACACCGGCGCGTCGTCGGGCGCGCCCTTCTTCTCCCCGTCGATCTCCAGGCCGAGCAGCGTCAACCTCCCGTCGGCGCTCCGCTTGAGCCGCACCTTGGCGCCCGAGATGCCGAAGGGGAAGCGCTCGCGCGCCGAGTCCTTCTTGATGGCGTTCTCGACGAAGCGCAGGAGCCCGCCCCGGGTGGTGCCGCAGGCGGCGATGGTGTTCTCGAAGGGGATGACGGTGAACAGGTCGCCGAAGTGGACCAGCCCCGCCGGCAGCGGCGCCCGCAGCGCCCCGGTGTTGACGAGGCCGACCACCGGCACGCCCGGCGGCGGCGGCGCGGCCTCGGTCACGCGCTCGGCGGTGGCGCGTGCGATCTGGTCGCCCATGGCCGCGCCGTTGAGCCCCTTGGGGGCGCACTCGCGGGTGATGGTCGCCACCTTGGCCTCGGCCACCGCCTTCACCTTCGCCTCCCAGGGGGCCATCGCGGCGGCGACCTGGACGCCGAGGGCGCTGCGCGGGGGGGTCGTGGCCATGGCGACGCGGCGCTCGATCTCGGTGAGCTTCGGGGTCGCTCCGTCGCGGCAGTAGCGGATGCGCGAGAGGCCCACGCCGTGCTGATCGCTGGACACGATGGGCACGCCGCGCACCTTGCCCACCATCCAGGCGTGGCGGTGGCCGGCGACGATGAGGTCGGGCAGGTCGGGCCCGAGCTCGGCCATCAGGGTGGCGATCTCGCCCTTGTGGTCGGCGGCGTCGTCGATCCGCTGCGGCAGCTCGCCCTCGAGGCTGGCGTGGGCGAGCAGCACCACCGGCGCGCTCCCCGCGGCGCGCAGGGCGCGCACGGCGGCGGCCACGCGCGCCGCGGCGCCGGTGGCGAAGTCGAGGTCGGCGACGTTGAGCTTGAGCGTCGTGGTGGGCGTGTCCTGGGTGGTGTAGCCGACCACCCCCACGTCGAAGCCGTCGCGCTGGATGCGCGTGGAGGCGTGGTGGCCGGGCCAGCCGGTCTCGGCGCCGCTCTTGCGGTGGAGGTTGGCGGACAGGAACGGGAAGCTCGCCGCCGCCATGCGCGCCAGGAGCGCGCCCCGCGGGCCCGCGGCGCCCGCCTCGTCGCCCACGCCCGGCGGCGCGGTGATGGCGTCGTAGCCCGCCGGGCCGAAGTCGAACTCGTGGTTGCCGAAGGCCGCCGCGTCGACCCCGAGGATGCGGTAGGCCTCGATCACCGGCGCCCCCTCGGCCATCGTCGAGGCGAGGGGCCCGGTGAAGAGATCGCCCGCGTCGAGGACCACCACCGCGTCGCCGGTGGCGCGCACCGCCGCGATCTGGTCGGCGAGGGCGGCGACGCCGCCGGCGGGGACGCGCCCGGTGTCGATCACCGGATCGTCGGGGGAGAGCTGACCGTGGAGGTCGTTCCAGGCGACGATCGAGAGGCAGCGTGGCGCGGTCGCGGCAGGGGTGGCCGCGCTCGCGGCACCCGCGGTCTGCGGCGGTGCGACCGGCGGGGGCGCCTGGGCGCAGGAGGCGAGGGTGAGGGCGGCGAGGAGGGGCCAGCGGGAACGGCAGCGCATCGCCGCCATGTTAGATCACCGAGCGAGATTCTCGAACAGTGGGGGCATTGCCACCCGCACCGCGACCGTGAGGGAGCGGAGGCTCGGGAGGGCACCCAGGCTCGGTGCCACCGATGGCCTCCGCTCGCTGACGCTTCGCGGTGCGGGCTGCCGTTGCAGAATCGTGCACGGTGATTTCGAGCAGGCGCGCCGCTCAGGCCTTGCACATCTCGATCAGCATCGTCTCCAGCACCGCCTGCGCCGGACGGCGCGAGCTCTTGAGGGCGAGGTCCGTCTCGGCCAGGAGCCGCAGCCACGACGGGAGCGTCCCCGTCGGGATGCCGCGCAGGGTGCGGACCGTGTCGTTGGCCTTGAAGGGGGACATCCCGGCGCGCGCCGCCGCCTCCCGCGGGTCGGCGCCGGAGCGCAGCGCCGAGTCGAACTTGACGAGCTGCCGGATCGACCACGCCAGCGCGCCGAGCAGGCGCAGGCCACCGTCGCGGGGGTCGAAGACGTCGGCGAGCACGACCAGCGCCCCTGCGGTGTTGCGCTTGCCGACCACCTCGATGAGCTCCCACACCGAGCTCTGGCGGACGCGGGTGACCACCGCGGCGACGGCGTCCTCGGTGATGGGGTTCCTGGGGCCGACGTAGAGCGAGAGGCGCTCGACGGCGTCGGCGACGTAGCCGAGCTCGGGGCCGGCGATCTCGGCGAGCAGATCGGAGACCTCGGCGCCGATGGGGTGGCCCTTGTCGCGGGCGGCCTTCTCGATCCAGCCGGGGAGCGCCTCGCGCGCGAGCGGCTCGCAGGAGACGAGGAAGCCGGTCTTCTTCGCGGTGGTCACCAGGCGCCGCTGGCCGTGCAGCTTGGGGGAGACCAGCACCAGCACGGTGGTCGGGGGGGGATCCTTGCTGTAGTCGGCGAGCTCGTCGAGGGGGCTCGCCTCGGGCCGGGCCTTCTTCCCAGGCCCTCCGGAGTGAGCAGCCGGGCGAGCGGGGGCGTCGTCGTCGTCCTTCTTTTCCCAGCGGTCGAGGCCGCGGACGAGGACGAAGCGCCGGGGCGCCATCATCGGGATCATCCGGGTGGCGCCGAGGATGGCGCCGATCTGGGCCTCGCCCGCGGTGAACTTGTCCTCGTTGAAGCCGGCGACGCCGCCCTTGCCGGTGGCCTCGCGCAGGGCGTGGACGACGCGATCGACGAGGAGGCGCTCCTCCCCGAGGACCAGGTACACGGGCCGCAGCTTGCCGGCGGCGGCCTCGGCGATGGCATCTTCCGGCGTCACGCCCCGTGATTGGGCGCGCGCGCCCTTCGCGTCAAGTCGCGGAGGCGCTATGTTGCGAGCCTCATGGACCGCCTCGCACCCTCGCAGCGGCCGGACGATCGTCCTGCGGGCTTCCAGCGCTGGCGCTCGCTCGCGTTCCTGCACTGGGAGGTCCCGGTCGAGGCGGTGGCGGCCCTCCTCCCCGAGGGGCTCTCGGTCGACACCTTCGAGGGGCGCGCCTACGTCGGCGTGGTCCCCTTCACCATGCGCGACGTCAGCCCCTGGTGGTCGCCGAGCGTGCCCGGCGTCTCCAACTTCCACGAGCTCAACGTGCGCACCTACGTCCACGCGCAGGGGCAGCCGGGCGTGTGGTTCTTCAGCCTGGAGGCGGCCAGCTCGATCGCGGTCATCGCCGCCCGCACCGGCTGGCACCTGCCCTACCACCGCGCCTCGATGGAGCTCGAGGAGCACGAGGGCGAGGTGCGCTACGAGAGCCGCCGCCTCTGGCCCGGCCCCAAGCCCGCCGAGCTCTCGCTGCGCTACCGCATCGGCGAGAGCATCGGCGCCGCCGAGCCCGACACCTTCGAGCACTTCCTCGCCGAGCGGTACCTGCTCTTCGCCTGCAGCGAGCTGCCCCCCGACGCGGCCCGGCCCGAGGGCTCGCCGCTGCGGGTAGGGCAGGTCCACCACCGGCCCTACCCGCTCCACCGCGCCGAGGTCCTCGAGGTGCGCGAGAGCGTGGTCGCCGCCTGCGGGCTGCCGCAGACCAGTGGGCCTCCGCACGTGCTCTACAGCCCCGGGGTCGACGTCGACGTCTTCGCGCTCAAGGAGCTCCCGGCCGCGGTCCGTTGACAGGCGCCCCCCGCGCGTGCAACGGCAACCCCGCCATGCGACGACTCCTCTCCGTGCTCGCCCTCGGCCTCGGCGCCGCCTGCTCCGCGGCCCCTCCCGAGCCGCCGGCGCCGCCCCCCGCGCCGCCTCCGCCCCCTGCGGTCACGGTGCCGCCCCCGCCCCCCGTCGCCGAGGCCCCCGTCCCCGACGCGGGCGCGCCTGCCCCCGCTCCGCCGCCGCCTCCGGCCCCGCTCGCCTGCCCGCCCGACATGAAGCTGGTCGACGGCGAGTACTGCCCCGAGCTCGAGCACAAGTGCCTGAAGAGCTGGTACGACAAGTCCAACAAGAAGACGATCTGCGAGCAGTTCGAGCCGGGCTCCGCGCGCTGCCTGGGGCCGAAGGCGCACCGGCACTACTGCATCGACACCTACGAGTGGCCCAACCAGAAGGGTGAGCGCCCCGAGGTGATGAATCGCTTCCACCAGGCCGAGGTCAAGTGCGCCTCGGTGGGCAAGCGCATGTGCACCGAGTCGGAGTGGACCCTGGCCTGCGAGGGACCGGAGATGAAGCCGTTCCCGTACGGCTACACGCGCGACGCCACCAAGTGCAACGGCGACCACGCCTGGGACGAGCCCAACATGAAGAAGGTGGCCAAGCGCGACGCGGGCGAGCTGGCTCGCCTGTGGAAGGGCGTGCGCAGCGGGTCGCAGCCGGAGTGCATCAGCGACTACGGCGTCGCCGACCTCCCCGCCAACACCGACGAGGTCGTCGCCAGCGAGCAGCTCACCGGCAGCCGCGCCAAGTTCGACAGCGTGCACACCGGGGGCCCTTGGTACAAGGGCGTGCGCAACCAGTGCCGGCCCAAGATCTACACCCACAACGAGGACTTTTATTACTACTTCCTCAGCTTCCGCTGCTGCGGCGAGCCGGACGGTAAGCCCACCGAGCCCCGCACTCCCCGGCAGGTCCGGGAGGGGTGGAACATGAGCCGGGTGGAGCACAGCGCCCAGTTCACCGTCGTGCAGATGAAGGAGAAGCTCGAGGAGAAGAAGGCCGGCAAATGCGAGTGCAAGCCGCACGACATCCTCTGCAAGACCATGTGCGGGACGCTGCTCGGGCCGGGCGCCGTGGACGCGACCCACTGAGCGCGTCGGGGAGGAGGAGGGCATGAGAGGCGTCGCGGCCGCGAATCCGATCCGTCAGTTCCTCGCCTGCCGCGCCCACCTGGGCGCGCCGCTCGCGCTCCTCCACAGGGCGGCGCGCTCCCTGCCGCCGCTGCGCCCCCTCGCGGAGCTGGCGAGCCAGGGGCTCGGCCTCTACACCGACGCGCGCGGGCGCGCCTTCGATCGCGCGCACGGCACCGACACCTTCTTCCGTGTCCCGATGAAGGCGCTCGGGCTGCGCGACCCGCGCGGCGCGGACTTCGACAACTGGGCGTACGGCCCGATCGGCCCGGACTTCTTCCACGAGATGATGCGGCCGATCCCCGACCGCGGGGAGCTCACCTTCTTCGACGT
>Ga0302279_10008492_pt1 | contig 10041 bp, 9 predicted proteins | sample III_Bog_N3_3_FD_194541 | JGI IMG/M metagenome (GOLD analysis project Ga0302279, IMG submission 194541) | Peat permafrost microbial communities from Stordalen Mire near Abisko, Sweden - III_Bog_N3_3 | ecosystem: Environmental > Terrestrial > Soil > Wetlands > Peat | place: Sweden: Abisko...
CGTCCCGAGTCGCCACGGCAGGCAACCTACCGGCCCCGCGGGGCGCGTGCCCGGACCGACCACGCGCCATCCGCGGCACGGCGCCGCCCGGACTGGCATGCTGCACCCAGACGTCGGTCCCGGGGGGACCCGGCCGGTCGTGACCTGGTGGGACCGGCCACCGGTGACGGCGGGCACGGACGGGGCAGGCAGGCACAGGGGGAGGAACCGGATGGCAGCACCCGGCACGGCGGCTGGCGGCAGGGAGGCACGCGGCACGGAGGCACCCCCGATGGACCGCCGCACCTTCCTCGGACGCAGCGCGGCGGTGGGCGGCGCCCTGGTGCTGGGTGGAGCGGCCGCGGCCGGGCTGTCCGGGTGCGCGTCCGGGTCGGCCGGCTCCACCGGCACCGCGGCCACGACCACAGGCGGCGCGCCGGTGCGGGGCGGCTCACTCACCGTGGGGACCATGGCCGAGATCGACGGGTTCTCCCCGTCCCAGAACAAGTGGGACACCAACGGGCTGCTCTACGCCAACACCGTGTACGACCCCCTCATGGCCGTCGCCGTCGATGGTTCGATCCAGCCGTACCTGGCCCAGTCGCTGATGCCCAACGCCGCCTACGACCAGTGGACCCTGGTCCTGCGGCCCGGGATCGTCTTCCACGACGGGACGGCGCTCGACGCCACCGTGGTCCGGAACAACTTCGCCGCCCTCCAGTCTTCGGCCCTCACCGGTGGGGCGCTCAAGGGCGTGGCCTCGGTCACCAGCCCCGACGACCACACGGTGGTGTTCGCGCTGAACGCCCCGACCACCGGGTTTGCCGCCGCCCTCACCACCCAGGTCGGCTACGTCGTCGCCCAGTCGACGCTCGACCACCCGACCGCCCCACCGGTCGGGACCGGCCCGTTCGTCTACTCGGAGTGGCTCCCGAACGGGCACTTCACCGCCACCCGGAACCCCCACTACTGGCAGGCCGGGCTCCCCTTTCTCGACCAGATCACCTTCCGGCCGATCGCCGACACCACGCAGCGCGAGGACTCGCTGCGGACAGGCTCGGTGGACGCCCTGGTGTCCATCGACCCGCAGACCTACCAGCACTTCCATGGCGTGCCCGGCTACCGGGCCCTCATCGAGACGTCACCCGTGGTCGGCTCCCCCACCATGGGCTTCATGCTGCTGAACTGCGCACGGCCACCCACCGACGACCCGTACGTCCGCCTGGCGCTGGCCAAGGCGACCGACCAGGAGGCCATCCAGAAGGTCTTCGGGGACGGCACCTTCCAGCGGGTCAACGGGATGTTCCTGCCCGACTCGCCGTACTACAGCGCCACCGGCTACCCGTCGCCCGATCCGGCCGGCGCCACCGCGCTCATCCGCCGCTACACGGCCCAGCACGGGCCGCCGATGGTCCAGCTCAGCACGACGCCCGACCCCCGGATCACCCAGCTTGTCCAGGTCGTCCAGGAGATGTGGTCCCGGGTGGGCGTCCACTCGAGCATCACCATCGTCCAGCAGGCCGACGGCATCGTCGACCTCCTGGAGGGGAACTTCCAGGCCGTGCCGTCGGCCCAGTTCGGAGCGGTCGACCCCGGCCTCAACTATCCGTGGCTGAGCACGACGACCGTCCAGCCCATCGGCACCGTCGGGCTCAACTTCGCCCGCAGTTCGGACCCGGCGATCGAATCCGCGCTCCTGACCGGGCGGTCGACCCTCGACCACGCCGCACGGGTGGCCGCCTACCGGACGGTGAACGAGCGCCTGGCGGTGGATCTCCCCTATCTGTGGATCGGCCGGGACGTGTTCCCCTTCGCCTCCTCTACGCGGGTCCGGGGAATCGCCCACCGGACGCTGCCCAACGGGGTGGCCGGGTACGCCTACGACGAGGGCGTCTTCTTCCCGGCCGTCCTCTGGCTGGGCGGCTGACGCCCGCGTCCGGCCGGCCCCGTCGACGACCTACCCTGGCGGCATGGAGCGACAGGAGCACACACGATGAGCGGGTGCGGCGCAGCTGACGCCCGCAAACTGGACCAGTGCGAGTGCGACCTGCCTCCCGGGCACCCGGCACCCCACCGGTGCGAGGACTGCGGCCGGACGTGGTTCGAGCCGGGCACTCGGACGACCGAGGACGTCGACATCTCGACCCGGGCCTAGAGGTCGCCCCAGACGGGATCGCGCTTGGTCATGAGGGCCTCGGCCGCCTCCCGCGGGTTGCCGGTCAGCATGGCCAGCACCTGGGTGCGGTTCTCGATCTCCATGGCGTGGCGCAGGCTCGGCGCATCGAGGGCGGCGTTCAGCCCGATCTTCGTCTGCCACACGCCGAACGGGTTGTTTCCGGCGATGCGCTCGGCCAGGGCCAGCGCCGCCGGGACCAGTTCGTCGGGCGCGACCACCTCATGGACGAGGTGGATCCGGGCGGCCTCGTCAGACCCGATGATGCGACCGGTCAGCATGAGTTCGCGGGCCACGCCGGCCCCGACGATCCTCGGGAGCAGGTAGCTGGTCCCCATGTCCATCGAGGACAGGCCGGCCTTGATGAACACCGACCCGAACCGGGCGGCGGTCGAGGCGATGCGGACGTCGCAGTGGAGGGCGAAGGCCAGTCCACCGCCCACCGCGGCGCCGTTGACCGCGGCCACGACGGGGATCGGCAGTTCGTAGAGGCGGAGGTACAGCTCAGCCAGGCGGACCTGGGCGTCGTACACCGTCTTGAGCGGGGTGGCGGCCTCCGGCACCCATGGAGCGCCGGTGCCGCTGAGGTCGGCCCCCGCGCAGAAACCACGCCCCGCCCCGGTCAGGACGGCGGCCCGGTACCCACCCGCGGCCAGGCCGTCGAGTGCGTCGTCCAGTCCGTCGAGGAGCTCGCCGTCGATGGCGTTCAGGCGGTCCGGCCGGTTCAGCGTGACCAGTGCGATCGTCGGGGTGAGCGGGGTGGTCTCCACGGCGGCCATGCCGGCGACCGTACCGCCTGCCGGCCGGGCGCGCCCCGGACCTGCCGCTCGCCATCCTCCTACCGGGTCGGCGCGCTCCCCCTACTTGGTCTTGACGGTCAGGGTGGAGGTGGGTGTGCCCGACGTGAAGAAGATGTAGGGACCGAGATCTGCCTGCAAGGCGTACGTGGCGCTGGTCCCGGCAGCCAGGGTCACGTCTCCCACCACCGTGTTGGTCACGGTCTGGGTGGTGGCCGTGGTGTTCTGGATCGTCACCGCGTCGAATCCGGTGGCACCGGTGGCCGGGTAGGCGTCGGTCAGCGCGTGCACCGAGAAGTCTGCGTTCCCCCGGGCGTTCGTGAAGAGCCGCACGACCGGGGCGGCGTAGGGAACCACCGTCAGCGTCTCGGGATTGAGCGGCACTCCGTCGGTGCTGACCACCACGCTGACCGTGCCGGTACCCAGGTCGGGTGTGACCACCTTGCAGAGGCTGGGCGACACGCAGTCGACCGACACCGCCGGCACACCGTCGAAGGCGACGGTGGTGGCCCCGATGGCGGTGTCCAGGTGGTGCGCGTGGACCACCATGGCGATCGACGTGCCGGCCGGCACACTGATCGGGGCGATCCTGGTCACACTCGGTATGGGCGCGGCGGCCGATGCGGCAGCGGCCCCGACGACCGAGAACAGCGATCCCAGACCCAACGCAGCCGTGGAGGCCACGGCGATCTGTCGGACGATTCGTGAAGTCTTCACCTGCATGAACTGTTCCCCCTTGATCCCGTCGTGCCGTCGGACGCGTCCGACGGCCTGGTCACGGGACGCCGACACCCGGCCGCCCGCCACCAATGCAAACGCACGGGGGTGGCAATCCGTTACGACCCGGTCGCGCTGGCATCGGGATCCGGTTGGTGCCATGCTTCCCGGACGGCGATCTCGCCGAGCAGATGCCTGGGGGGGCGACATGAACACTCGGAGGATCGGTGCGGCGCTCTGCGTCCTCGGGGCCCTGCTCCTCGCCGCGATGGCGGGTGCCACTCCCGCCGGAGCGGTCACGAAGCCCAAGACCGTTCCCGGGAAGCCCGTGGGACTGGGCGCCACCGCCCTCAACGGCGCCTTCCTCATGACCTGGCGGGCCCCGACCTCGGCCGGCGGCTCCCCGATCACCGGCTACACGGTCGTGGCCACCGCCAGTCACGAGCCGGCCAGATCGTGCTCGACCAGCGGTGCGCTCAGCTGCGTCGTGGCCCCGGTGGCGCTGGCCGGCGGCACCTACGGGAACCTCTACAAATTCAGCATCGTGGCCACCAACTCCTTCGGGAAGGGCAAAACCGACAAGTCGAGCGGCAGTGATGCACCGGTGGCGCACTGCACCTACCTCGACCCCTACGCCGACCTGGCCGGCTGCAACCTCACGGGGGTCTCACTGGCCGGCCTCGACCTGTCCGACGCCGTGCTGACCGGCGCGCAGCTGATCGCCGCCAACCTCACCGGCGCCGACCTGACCGGGGTGAACCTGTCCTCCGCGGCGCTGAACGACGCCACGCTGGCATCGGCTGATCTGACGAACGCCGATCTGACGGGCGCCGTGCTGTCGTACGCCACGGTGACCGGCAGCACCCTGACCGGTGCGACGCTGACCCAGGTGACCACGGGCTCGCTGACCGGGGTGCCCGCGACGCTGCCCACCCACTGGGCACTGGTGGGCGGCACGCTGTTCGGCCCGGCGGCCAACCTGTCCCAGTCGACCTACTCGGGCCTCGACCTGGCCGGTCTGGACCTGGCCGGCGCCGACCTCTCGCAGTCGGACCTGAGTACCGCCAACCTCGCCGGGGTCAACTTCACCGGGGCGAACTTCAGCCATGCAGCGTTCGACGGAGCCACCGTGACCGGGGCGATCGTGACGTCGGTGCTCTGGTTCAACACCTCGTGCCCGGACTCGACCAACAGCAACGCCCACACCCCGCAGACGTGCGTGGGCGACGGCTTCTAACACCGGGGGCGAAGGACCCTCGGGTGTTCTCCCGCACGTGTCCACTACCGACGGGTGCGCACTCGATGAGGAGCGGTCGGTGGTCGGGAGGCGCCCCTACCGGGCCCGGGCGGCCGCGTGGTTGCCGGCGCGTCGGCCGAAGAACGAACCGTCACCGAGGCTGATGCCGCTGGCGTAGTGGTGGGCGGCGAGGCTGGCGGCGGTCCGGCCCACGGCGTACAGCCCCGAGATGCGACCACCCGCGCCGTCGAGTGCGGCGCCGTCGGGGTCGGTCACCAGACCGCCGAGCGTGAAGGTCGCGTAGATCGCCCCGTGGTCGACGCGTAGGTCGATGGCGCCGATGCCGCTCGCCGGCGGCACACCGATGGGCTGCAGGAAGGGCGCCCGCTTGTGGAACACCGGGTCCTCACCGCGGGACGCGGCGTCGTTGTACTCGCGCACCGTGCGCGCCAGCGCGTCCGGCGGAACCTCGAGGTCGGCGGCCAACTCCTCCGGTGTGGCCGCGGCGTAGCCGATCCGGAGTCCGATCGGGTTCGACTCGTGGATCACGTCATCGGTGACCATGTAGATGAATCCGTCCTGGTCGCGTAGGGCGTGGCATCCGATCCGACCGGTGTAGGCATCTTCGTTGATGAAGCGCCGTCCGTCGCGGTTGACGAGGATTCCCCGTGCGAGGCGGTGCGGCGGTCCGAGGGGCAGCGCGCACTCGAAGACGTCGAGCCTGGTCGTCGCGGCCCCGGCACCGACGCCCATGCGGATCCCGCGGCCGTCGTCGTTCGGGGTGCCGATCCGCCAGGCCGGGTCCGGGACGTGGGCGAGGGGGCAGTACTCGTCGACCATCGCCTCGTTGTGGATGAAGCCACCGGTGGCCACGATCACCCCGCCACGGGCCCGGACGGCCCGTGATCCGTCATCGGTCCGCACGAGCAGGCCGACCACGTCCCCGCTGTCCACCACCAGCGCCTCGGCGGTGGCGTCGGCCACCACCCGGGTGCCACTCGTCGATACGGCCGCACCCATGCGGTCCATGAGGAAGCCGCCGGCGGAGTCGACATACTGCGGCTTGTGTCCGCGCGGCACCGGGACGGCGAGCTCGTCGAAGGGATAGGTGTCCTCGCCACCGCTGTAGAGCAGCCCGGCATCGTCGGCCGATTCGCGGTTCGGCTCTTCGCAGAACGATGCCCGGAACGGCACACCGATCGAGACCAACCAGTCGAAATGGTCCGGCGATCCCTCGCAGTAGGCATCCACGCGATCGACGTCAACGCCGGGCCCGAGTGCCGCCCGCAGGAACGCCGCCATGTTGGCCGGCGAGTCCTGGAAGCCACACGCGGTCTGCAGGGCCGTGCCGCCGCCCAGGTAGAGGAGGCCCCCCGAGTTCGCCGACGTCCCTCCGGGTCCGACGCTCCGTTCGACGGCGAGCACCTCCGCTCCGGCCTGCCGCGCCGCCACGGCTGCCGACGCACCCGCAGCGCCCAGACCCACGACGACCACATCGGTCGTCTCGTCGAAGCGGATCTCACGGACATCGAGCGCCGGGATCAGCTCCATGACCCTCCCCGCGCCGGGGTCGGATGGTGGACCATGCCGGGCCTCCGCACCACCGGCCACCGGCCAACGGGTGCGGGGGCGACCGGGAGGAGGCACGCCGGGAAGGCTCCCGATCGACGATCGACTCCCGGGCGGACGTCGCCGACGCGTGTGCACAGAATCTCGCCCATGAGCGCAGTATGCCAGCCATCGGAGCGGAATCCGGCGACGGATTCGCGTCGGACTGCCGTGCCCGAAGCGCCGACGGCGTGGGCGGGCGACCCGAGGATCCTCCGACGGGTCCGGACGCGGTGGGTCACCCGGGAATCGCGGGGGCGTCCGGGCTACAGTTGCGGCACCGACCGCCACGAGGAGGCGCACAGCCCATGACGTCGCATTTCAGATCGCGATTCGTATCGACCCGTCGGGTCGCTGTGGCCACCGGGGTGGTGGCGGTGTCCGTGCTCGCCCTGACGCCGGGCATCGCGGCGGCGACGACCACCTACACGTGGTCGGGAACGGATGCCGCCGCCGGCACCAACTCCAATCTGGGCGACCCGGGCAACTGGGCGGGCGCCGCCGCACCGGCGTCGGGCACGACGGTCAACCTCGACTTCCCCTCGCTGGGCTGCGGGACCTCGGCATGCGGGAACAACCCGGTCAACGATCTCACCAAGCTCAATGTCGCGGCATTCGACCTGGGGCTGACCACGCAGGACTCCGGCCCCGGCTACGACCTGACCGGCACCGGCGCGAGCATCGGCACCCTGAACATCACGTCGGCCACGCCGACCGGTGCGAGTGGGCAGGGCGCCAACATCAACGTCCCTCTGGCCCTCGACGGGTCCGAGCTGTGGTCCATCGATGCCGAGAACAACAGCAACGTCAATCTGGGTGCGGTCAGCGGCAAGTCGACGTACGGCCTGACCGTCGACCTACCGGTCGCCAACGGCCTCAACGGTGGCGGGTTCGTCGGGGTGCCGTCGTTCGAGACCGGTCCCCTGACCTTCCAGGGCTACGTCGGTGACCCCTACTCCTATGTGACGGGAGCGACGGCCTACAACGCCAAGACCCACCAGTCCGTCACCTTCGACCAGGGCGCGCTCTTCGAGACCGGACCCGTCGGCAAGACAGCCGGCGCCGTGACCGTGAAGTACGGTCCCCTCACGATCAGCAATTCCACGGTGTTCCTCGGGAACGGCTCCGGCGGCCCCTACGGGATCGACAGCGTGGCCGGCAACGCTTCGCTGGACTCCGGTACCAACCTCAACTTCAACGCCCTGGAGCCGGGAGCAGCCAAGAAGCCTGTCGCCGGGCTCACCTACCCGCAGATCAAGGCGACCGGCAACGTCAGCCTCGGGTCGGCCAATCTGACCCTGTTCGCCGCGTGCAGCCAGAAGTTTGGCGCCGTGTACACGCTGGTCAAGGCGGCCTCGGTCACCGGAACCTTCCAGAACCTGTCCAACGGCACCATCTTCCAGGCCAACGGCGACGGGTCACCGTCGTGCGCGAGTGGTTCGGCGCCGTACCTGCGGATCAACTACGGGACGTCGACGGCCACCGTCACCGTCGTCGCCGCGCCCCCCGGTGGGGCGGCCCGGCTCCACGGCCCGTCGACGACGTCGCTGGTTCCCCGCCTTTCCGGTCACAGCGTCCAACTGGTGCGTGAGGGCTGACCGTCAGCTCGGGTTGCCCCTTCACCGGCATCTACACCGACCGGAACGGTTGACGGGGCGTCACCTCGAGGGTCCCGGTCACCTGGCCCTGGTATCCACGGACAGGTGCAGAGCCCGACGAGTCTGCGCCGCCCCCCGCCCTGGCCGCCGGCCATCGTCACGGTGAGGGTCATCACGGCGAGGGCAGACACCGTGAGGGCACCCGGATGCGACCCTGATGTCGCCCGCTGCGTTCGGCCGTGCCTCGACCGCTCCGAGTGCGTGTCTAGGCATGTGATGTCAACTGATGCCAGGTCATCGTGGACTGCGCCGGCAATCACAGATCGCACCGTGAGTGAACGGTATGTACCTTGTCTGCGCCCTTTTGCAGACCGACAGTCCCGATCTCGGCGCCACGGCCCCACCGGATGCGGCGCGTGCGGGGTGAGCTGGTCGGTGACTTCACGCTGGGACCCGACGGGAGTGCCGAGGACGGAGCGTCGGGAGGGTGAACCGTCTGCTCGACGGGCCCGGCCGGTGGATTCACTCACGATCTCAGCTTCGTGTACTGGACGGCGAGCCAGCCGGCCCGGCCCAACTGGACACGGCCACCCGCTGCAATCGTCCGCGTTGAGGGTAGGTGCGGACCAAACTTGTCCGGCGCAGGTTCCCCTGGTGCCTACGGGATCTCGACTCGACGCGCTCCCTCATGGTCGATCAACATGGCCGCGCGGATGTCGAAGATCTCTCGGGAGGGATTGGTCCCGACGATGTCGTAGACGGCCTCGACGAACGCCTGGGAAGCGGCTTCGGATTGAGCCATGTGGTCATCCCAGAACGACATCACACGTACCTGACGGTGCGTGCCGTGATCAGATTCGAGGACGACGAAGCCGCGGAAGTGGGCAAGTTCGAGAAACTGAGGCAGCACTTCGTCCGTGACTCGGTCCATCGATGCCTTCAGTAGCTCAGGATCGACGAAGAAGCTCATCTCACGGCACTTCATCGGTGATCTCCCGGACTGCGTTTCCATCGCTCTACTCCAACCTTCCTGTCGCCCTGGCCGACGCCTCGACGTCCGCCCAGGCCCAATTGGGACAATCCACGTCCTATCGCCCACACACCCGCAAGGGCCGCGGTGGATCACCGACCCGGCGATCGGGGCAGGGTGCCTACCTTCTCGAACGCCTTGAAGGCCGATCCGTGGCTGCAATCTGGCAGCGGACCTACGTGGAACTCATCATGTCGAGTCTCTCCAGACTTGCCTCCATGGATTCGAGAACCGGACTGGTCCCGTTGATCCACGCGCCGCCGTCATGCAGGAGTTCGTCCGGCAAGGGGCCGAAGTCAAAGACCTCGGTAACGAGTGTTGCGTCGTCACCGTCCGGAACGAGGATGTAGCCCCAACGGTAGCCCGCAGGAATGCCGACCTTCGATGGGTCGTTACCCTCGGCCCGCGATGGGTCTCCGGGGGCCGGTTCCCAAGTGATGCGCTGGGCTGGCTCGAACTCCACCACGTAGTTGAGCATCAGGTAGTCATCCCCGAGCCGATGCATCTTCATGGCGAAGGTGTCGCCAACCTTGGAGATGTGACGGTCGAGGACGGCTCCCCGGAGCATGCCAGAACCGTCAAACTCCACGTGACGGCGGGGATCAGCCAGGATCTCGAAGATGCGGTCGGCCGGTGCCCCAATTCGACGTGACACTTCGATCGATCTGGCTTCGTCTGCCATGGTTCGGTCCTCCCTTTCACTTTCCGCCTTCACGGTGCAGATGCGACAGCCTGCAGGTGGCAAGCATGCCTCGTCACCGATGCGCTCCGCTCCCGGCGTTCGGGTGCACACACGAAGATCAGATCAACCTGGAGAGATCTGCAGCCCCTCCCTGGTTGGGGAGGGGCTGCAGGCAACGAATCCTCATAAGTTCTCAGGTGCACAGAGCAGTCACGGAACC
>Ga0302279_10008494_pt1 | contig 10041 bp, 9 predicted proteins | sample III_Bog_N3_3_FD_194541 | JGI IMG/M metagenome (GOLD analysis project Ga0302279, IMG submission 194541) | Peat permafrost microbial communities from Stordalen Mire near Abisko, Sweden - III_Bog_N3_3 | ecosystem: Environmental > Terrestrial > Soil > Wetlands > Peat | place: Sweden: Abisko...
CGCGAGGCAGACGTATTCCCCCACCGTCTGCGCCATCTCGTCCGCCCCCATGCGGATGACGGGAATGCCGCAGGGCAGATCGGGATCGTTGACGATGTGGTCCACGCCGGCGGCGGTGCTGAAGATCAGCCGCAGGTTCCGGTAGCGCGCCAGACGTCCCGGCTCCGGCTCCCACACCAGCACATAGGCGACGCGGGCGGCATCGACGGTGGGATCGTTCCAGCCGCGCACTTCAACATTCGGAAGCACCGCTGAAAACGCTGCCTGCCAATCGGGCACCGCCGCGTCACCGCCGGAGCGGACAAGCAGGATCGGGGCGGCAATTGTCGGCTCAGTCATTCAAAACTCCTGGTTTGCGGCAATGTCCGCTGTAACGCGCCCATCCAATGCAGGCGCAGTGCCGAAACCGACGACAAGATCGTCCAAGATCGCGGGTCTGCCATGCGGCAAATTCCGGCACCATGCAAACACACGCTCATTTCCGCCTCCTCCCATGCTGGCACTGATCGCCGGGCGCATCGGCCATACGCTGCTGACGCTGCTGGCGATGTCGGTGGTGATCTTCGTCGGCACCAATCTGCTGCCCGGCGATGTCGCCGATGCCCTGCTGGGCCAGGCCGCCACCCCCGAGGCCACCGCCGCGTTGCGCACTGCCTTGCACCTGAACGAGCCGGCGGTGCTGCGTTATCTGCATTGGCTGATTGGCCTGCTCAGTGGCGATCCCGGGCGCTCGCTGGTCAGCCATATTCCGGTGGCTGAGCTGATCGGCTCCCGGCTCGGCAACTCGCTGCTGCTGGCCGGGCTGACCGCTGCCATCGCGGTGCCGGTGTCGCTGCTGCTGGGCCTGTCCGCCGCCGTGTGGCGCGGCTCGGCGTTCGATCATCTGACGACGATGGGCACCATCGCCGCCATCTCGGTGCCGGACTTCCTGATCGCCACCATCGCGGTGATCATCTTCGCCGTCGAACTGCAATGGCTGCCGGCACTGTCCACACCTAAGGTCGCCACTTTCGCTGCTTTGATCGCCAGCTTCACCCTGCCGGTGCTGACGCTGTCGCTCGCTGTCATCGCCCAGATGACCCGCATGACCCGCGCTGCCCTCGTGGGAGTGCTCGATTCCAGCTACGTCGAAATGGCCCGGCTGAAGGGGCTCAGCCCCGCCCGCATCGTGTTTCACCACGCACTGCCGAATGCCGCCGGCCCCATTGCCAATGCCGCCGCCCTCAGCCTGTCGTCGCTGCTCGGTGGTGTCATCATTGTCGAGGTGGTGTTCAACTATCCCGGCCTCGCCAAGTTGATGGTGGACGCCGTCAGCACGCGCGACATGCCGCTGATCCAGGCCTGCGCCATTCTGTTCTGCGCCGGCTACATGGTGCTGGTGCTGCTGGCCGATATCTGTTCGATCCTCTCCAATCCAAGATTGCGTCCCGCATGAGCGACACCGCGCTGCGAACCGCCCGCCCCCGCAGCACCCGCACGCTGCCCGGCTGGATCGGCCTGGCGGTGGTTGCCTTCTGGCTGCTGGTGGCGCTGTTCGCCCCGCTGATCACCCCGCATCCACCCGCCGCCATCCTGCGCCTCGGCATGTTGTCGCCCGCCTCCGCCGCCGCCCCGTTCGGCACCGATTTCCTCGGGCGGGACATGCTGAGCCGTGTCATCTACGGCGCCCGCTACACCGTGGGCCTGGCGCTGCTGGCGACGGTGTTTGCCTCCACCATCGGCTCGGTGCTCGGCATTCTCGCGGCCGTCAGCGGTGGCTGGACCGACGCCGGGCTGAGCCGCAGTGCGGACGCGCTGATCTCCATTCCGCATCTGATGTTCGCTTTGGTGATCGTCGCAGCTCTTGGTTCCTCCTTGCCGGTTCTGGTGGGGCTGATCGCGTTTTCCTACGTGCCCGGCGCCTTTCGCATCGCCAGGTCGCTGGCCGCCAACGTGAACGCGATGGATTTCATCCAGGTCGCCCGCGCCCGCGGCGAGGGCACACCCTACATCGTGCTGCATGAGATCCTGCCGAACATCATGCTGCCGGTGCTGACCGATTTCGGCCTGCGCTTCGTGTTCGCCGTGCTGCTGCTGAGCAGCCTGAGCTTCCTCGGCCTGGGCATCCAGCCGCCGAACGCCGACTGGGGGGCGCTGGTGCGCGAAAACATTGACGGCATCTACGACGCAGCCCCGGCGGTGATCGCCCCTGCCATCGCCATCGCCACGCTGACCATCGCCGTCAACATGATGATCGACGGCCTCGGCGGCCGCCGCCTGCGCGCGCGGCTCGAACGATGAGCGCCCTTCTGCAGGTGCAGGGCCTGTGCATTGCCGCCCGCAATGCCACGGGGGCCGAGGTCGATATCGTCCACGACGTCAGCTTCTCCGCCGAAAAGGGGGAGGTGGTGGCGCTGATCGGCGAATCCGGTTCCGGCAAGACCACCACCGCGCTCGCTTTGCTCGGCTACGCCCGCCCCGGCTGCCGCATCCGCGCCGGCGTGATCCGCGTCGGCGGTGTCGATGCCCGCCGGTTGCCGGCCGACGCCATCGCGGATTTTCGCGGCCGCCGTGTCTCCTACATCGCGCAAAGTGCGGCCGCCTCCTTCAATCCGGCGCATCGCCTGATCGACCAGGTGATCGAAGGCTCCCTGGTGCGCGGCCAGCTTTCCAGCGCGGCGGCACGGGCGAAGGCGGTGGAACTGTTCGCCGCCCTCGCCTTGCCGGACCCCGAGGGCATCGGCCACCGCTACCCGCACCAGGTCTCCGGCGGCCAGTTGCAGCGGGTGATGGCGGCGATGGCGCTGATGACCGACCCTGAGCTGGTGGTGCTCGACGAACCAACCACGGCGCTGGACGTCACCACCCAGGTGGAAGTGCTGCGCGCCTTCCGCCGCGTGGTGCATGAGCTCGGCACCACAGCGGTCTATGTGTCGCACGACCTTGCTGTGGTGGCGCAGATGGCGGACCAGATCGTGGTGTTGCGCGGCGGACGGATGCAGGAGCAGGGCCGCACCGGGCAGATCCTCACCGACCCGCACAACGCCTACACCCGCATGTTGCTGGACGCTGTGCCCGGCAGCCACACCATCGCCGCCGAAACCCACACCAGTGCCGCCCAGCCGGTGCTGGAGGCCGAGGGCCTGGCCGCCAGCTATGGTCGCAACGGTGGCGTGCCGGCGCTGCGGGACGTCGGCCTCAAGGTGCTGCCCGGTGAAGTGCTCGGGGTGATCGGCGAATCCGGCTCCGGCAAAAGCACGCTGGCGCGGGTGCTGACCGGGTTGCTGCCAGCCCACGCCGGCACCATTCGCCTCGGGGGCACCGTGCTCGCGCCGGCCGCGGCCCAGCGCACCAGGGCGCAGTTGCAGGCCGTGCAGATCGTGTTCCAGATGGCCGACACCGCGCTGAATCCGGCCCATACCGTCGGCCAACTCATCGCCCGGCCGCTGGCGTTCTATCATGGCATGGACAGCACCGCGCAGAAGCGCCGTGTTGCCGAGTTGCTCGATATGGTCAGGCTTCCCGCCGACCTCGCCGGGCGATTGCCGGCCGATCTGTCCGGCGGCCAGAAGCAACGCATCAATCTCGCCCGGGCGCTTGCCGCCAAGCCATCGCTGCTGATCTGCGACGAGGTGACATCGGCGCTCGACACAGTGGTGGCTGCCGCCGTGCTGGACCTGCTGGCGGATCTGCGCCGCCAGCTTGGCCTGGCGATGATCTTCATCAGCCACGACCTCGCCACCATCCGCAGCATCGCCGACGACGTGATGATCATGTATGCCGGCCGCCCCGTGCAGACCGGCAGCCGCGCGGCCCTGGCGCGCGGGCCGATCCACCCCTATGCCGAACTGCTGGCGGAATCGGTGCCGGAACTGCAACAGGGCTGGCTCGACGGCCTGCGGCCGCCTCGCGTGGCCCTTGGTCGCGCTGAGCAACGGCAGGCGGCGGCACGGCAACTCGCCAGCGATGGCTGCCCGTTCTTTTCGCGATGCGACGTGCGGACGGAAGGCGTCTGCGACACCGCCCCGCCGCCGAACCATGCGCTGTCGACAGGGGCGGTGATCCGTTGTGTGCGCAGTGAGGCGGAACTGGCGCGGGCCCAGGGCGTTCAGTAGATGGTGATTGGCAAACTTCTCGCTGCGCCTTGGGGCTTTGTTTACCGGTAGCCCCGTTCGCGCTGGCTTCGTAGTGCCAGGACAAAGACCGTGTCGATCCGGGACACGAAGTTGTAAAGCGCAATGTAGCCGCGTGAACCTTGGCCAATAATCAGTTCACGCTTGCCACCTCTCACCGGCCGACCGATCAGCGGGCTGTGCGTGAGAATGTCGATCGCCTGTAGGATCTCGCTGATCCGCGCCGGCGCGTCGGGCACGTCGAATTCCGCCATATGGTTTAGAAACCGGTCAAAATCGTCGAGCGCTCCCGCCGCAAGCTCGATGCGAGCCATATGCTGGCTTAACCTCTCAGCGTGCGCGCCTCTGGTTTGCGCGGGTGGTCTCCGCGCGATCTCGCCTCAAGCCAGGATTTCGCGTCGTTCCACGGCACGGTCTGGCCGGTCTCCAGGATGTGCGCCCAGCGTTCATCGGCAACACGGTGAAAGGCGTCATCCACCTCCGCCTGCTCCACTGTCTGGGCGATGGCGTCCAGGATAAAAGCGTGCGCCGTCTTGCCGGCGCGCTCGGCCGCGACCGACACACGGGCCTTTAGATCTTCCTCAAGGCGAATGGTGGTGGTGGACATGGCCCAGCCTTTCGGTTTTCAGGGCTTGTAGCACAATTGTGCTATTTTAAGAAGCCAATAACGGTCCCGCTCACGCCGTCTCCAACCAGGCCGGCACCGGCAGCCCCTTCTCGCGCAGGAACGCCGGATTGTAGATCTTCGACTGATACCGCGCCCCGCCGTCGCACAGGATCGTCACGATCGTGTGTCCCGGCCCCATCGCCTTGGCCACCCGGATGGCGGCGGCGATGTTGACGCCGGAGGAGGTGCCGACGCACAGGCCCTCGTGGATCATCACGTCGAAGATCTGCTCCAGCGCCTCGGCATCGGGAATGCGCACGGCGTCGTCGATGGGGGCTCCGGCGAGGTTGGCGGGCACGCGGGATTGGCCAATGCCCTCGGTGATCGAACTGCCGGTGATTGACAGGTCGTTGTTCTTTACCCAGCCGTACAGGCCGCTGCCCTCGGGGTCGGCCAGCACGATCTGCACCTGGGGATTGCGGGATTTCAGTGCCATCGCAACCCCGGCCAAGGTGCCGCCGGTGCCGCAGGCGCAGGTGAAGGCGTCGATCTTGCCGGCGGTCTGCTCCCAGATTTCCACGCCGGTGGTGAGGCGATGGCCTTCGCGGTTGGCGAGGTTGTCGAACTGGTTGGCCCAGACAGCACCTAGTTCCTCGGCCAGGCGGCGGGAATAGTGCACGTAGTTGCCGGGATCGGCATACGGCTTGGCCGGCACCAGGCGCAGATCGGCGCCGATCATGCGCAGGAAGTCGATCTTCTCGCGGCTTTGGGTCTCAGGCATCACGATCACGCAGCGATAGCCGCGGTCGTTGCCCACCACCGTCAGCCCGATGCCGGTATTCCCGGCGGTGCCCTCCACCACGGTGCCGCCCGGCTTCAGCACGCCGCGCTGTTCGGCATCGAGGATGATGGCGAGGCCGGCGCGATCTTTCACCGAGCCGCCGGGGTTCATGAATTCGGCCTTGGCCAGGATGGTGCAGCCGGTGGCTTCGGAGGCGCCGCGCAGGCGGATCAGCGGGGTATGGCCGATGGCGCCGGCGAGATCCGCGGCCCAGCCGGCGGAGGGGGATGGGGTCTGCATGGGGGAATGCTCCAGATCGCCGTTCGTTGGCGGCGAGTGTGCCACGAATCCCCGGCTGTGCTACCCGAACGCCTGCGAGGCCAGCGCGATGCGGGTGTGCGGTGCTGTGGGGGCTGGCCAGTGCCCCGTCGTCATCGTCTGCACCTGGCCCACGCAGGCGAGACCGTGGGCGGTGGCCCAGGCTTTCAGCGGCGTGCCCGGCAGTTCCATTCTGACGAAGCCGGGTTCAGCCACGAAGCTGGCCAGGGCGATCGCGGTGGCTTCGTCCGGCGCCACCAGCGGGCCGAGCAGCGCGCCACGGCCGAACAGCCGGCGCACGACAAAGCCGGTCACTGCACCCGGCAACCCCGCGACGGCGACGACAGCCTCCCGCATCACGGTGTCCAGCACCGAGGCCCGATCCAAACCGGTGGCGGCCTGATCGAGCCGGGAGATCGCGGCGCGATCCTCTGGCGTGGCCGCACGGATGCCGGTGGCAGCGCACGGCGGGATATCGGCGTGGCCCTGCCATTGCTCGACAATCCCGCCGGCGGTGAAGCCGAGCGCGGCGTAGAGCCCTGCCCCTTCCAATGTTGCGTGCAGCTTCAGGCTGCGTCCGGCGGCATCCTGCATCACCGCTCGCATCAGTCGCCGGCCGAGGCCCTGGCCCTGCATGTCCGGTGCCACCTGCACCAGGCTGATGGAGGCGTGGCTGTCGTCCAGCGCGAACCACATGGCGGTGCCAACGAGACGGCCATTCCTGCGGCACGCAACGCCCTGGCCGAGTTGCAGGAACAAATCCCAATCCGCCGGACGATGCGGCCAGCCGAACGCCGCTGATAGGGCGGCCGCTTCGGTCGCATCGCCTGGTTGCAGAGAGTCGAGCACACGTCACCTCATCGAAGATTCTCAATGAACAACCATGCGCGACAAGAACATACAAGAACCCGCGGTCGGAGTTGGGCACGTCTAATACAATCGTGCCGCTGGGCGCGAAGCACCGACGATGGAGAGCCAAGCCATGACCGACCACGCCGATCGCTCTGAAACCCTCGCACTCGCCCAGTTGACCGATGCCCTGAAACGCGGAACCGGCCGGCGCGAACTGATGCGCTGGCTGGCGGCTTCCGGCATGGGCATGGCCGCCGCCTCCGGCCTGGTGCTGCGCGCCGGCAGCGCCCAGGCGGCCGCGCCGAAAAAGGGCGGCAAGCTCAAGGTCGCCAGCCAGTCCGCCTCCACCGCCGACACGCTCGATCCGGTCCGTGGCACCAACACCACCGATTATTGCCGCGCCTTCATGTTCTACAATGGCCTGACCCGGCTGGACGGCGCCTTGGTGCCGAACCCCGAACTTGCCGAGAGCTTCACCAGTGCGGATGCCAAGACCTGGACCTTCAAGCTGCGCCAGGGCGTGGTGTTCCACGATGGTTCGAAGCTGACGCCGGAAGACGTGATCTACACGATCAGCCGGGTGAAGGACCCGAAAACCGGCTCCACCGCCCGCGCGCTGGCCGCCCAGATCGCCGAGGTGGTCGCCGACGGCCCAGGTGCCGTGAAGATCACACTGGACAACCCCAACGCCGACCTGCCGGTCATCCTGGGCACGCCGCATTTCATGATCGTCAAGGACGGCACCACCGATTTTTCCAAGGGCATCGGCACCGGGCCCTACACCGTCAAGGAATTCTCACCCGGCGTGCGCTCGGTTGCCGTGCGCAACGCGAACTACTGGAAATCCGGCAAGCCGTATCTCGATGAGATCGAATACTTCAGCATCGAGGACGAAACCGCCCGCCTCAACGCCATGCTCGCCGGCGACATCGATGTCGCCTCGCAGATCGGGCCGCGCGCGCTGAAGCGGGTGAAATCGTCGCCGGGGTTCGCGGTGTTCGAGACGCCGTCCGGCAACTACAACGATTTCATCTTCCGCCAGGACGCCGACCCTACCCGCAACCAGGATCTGGTGATGGCGATCAAGTATCTGTTCGACCGCGAACAGATGCAGGCAGCGCTTGGCGGCGTGATCGGCAACGACCAGCCGATCGACCCGACGCATCGTTACTACAACGCCAGCCTGCCGCAGCGGCCGTACGATCCGGACAAGGCGAAGTTCCACTTCGCCAAATCCGGCCTGGGGAACACGCCGTTGCCGCTCTACGCGATGGCTGGCAACACCATGACCGACCAGGCCGTCATTTTGCAGCAAAGTGCGCTCGGCATCGGCATGACCATCGACATCCAGCGCATGCCGAAGGACGGCTACTGGGCGAATGTGTGGATGAAGCACCCCTTCACGCTGGGCAACATCAACCCGCGCCCGAGCGCTGACTCGCTGTTCACGCTGTTCTTCAAATCCGACTCGGCCTGGAACGAGAGCGCCTGGAAGAACGAGAAATTCGACAGCCTGCTGGTGCAGGCGCGCGGCGAAACCGATGAGGCCAAGCGCAAGGCGATGTATGGCGAAATGCAGGTTATGGTGTCCAACCAGGGCGGCATCGGCCTGCCGCTGTTCGCCAGCTTCTATGACGCCCACACCACCAAATTGAAGGGCCTGGAGCGCGTGCCGACCGGCGGGATGATGGGCTTCGGCTTCTCTGAGAACGTCTGGCTGGACGCATAACAATGGTCGCCAATTCGCTGCAGGAGATGGACCGCGATCACCTGGTCCACTCCGTTCTGCCGCCGCGCCTGCATGAGAAGCGTGGCGTGACGGTGCTGCAATCCGGCAAGGGTGCGTATCTCACCGACATCGAGGGCAACACGCTGCTCGATGGCTTTTCCGGCCTGTGGTGCGTCAACGTCGGTTATGGGCGCGAGAGCGTGGTGCGCGTGGCCGCCGAGCAGATGATGCGGCTGCCGTATGCCACCAGCTATTTCCACTACGGCAGCGAGCCGGCGATCCGGCTGGCGGGGCGGCTGGCCGAACTGGCGCCCGGCGATCTCGACCATGTGTTCTTCACCCTCGGTGGCTCGGATGCGGTGGACACCACGCTGCGGCTGATCCGCTACTACTGGAACGCTCGCGGCCAGCCGCAACGGGCGCATATCGTCTCGCTGGAACGTGGCTATCACGGTTCGTCTTCCAGCGGCGCCAGTGTGACGGCGCTGCCGGTGTTTCATCGCGGCTTCGGCATTCCGGTGGCGACCCAGCACTACATCGCCTCGCCCGACCCTTACCGCCATGCGGAGAAGACCCCGGCCGCGATCATCGCCTCGTCGGTCGCCGAGTTGCAGGCGTTGGCCTGCGCCCATCCCGGTGAAATCGCCGCATTCTTTTGCGAGCCGATCCAGGGCTCCGGCGGCGTGCTGGTGCCGCCCGATGGTTGGCTGCACGCCATGCGCGAGGCGTGCCGCGCGCTCGGCATCCTGTTCGTGGTCGATGAAGTCATCACCGGCTTCGGCCGCACCGGGCCGATGTTCGCCTGCGAGCATGAAGGCGTGGTGCCGGATTTCATGACGGTGGCGAAGGGCCTGACCTCCGGCTACTGCCCGATGGGGGCCGTGCTGATCGCCGACCCGATCTACCAGGTGATCGCCGACGCCGACGGCGGCACCGCCCCGCTCGGCCATGGGCTAACGTATTCGGCCCATCCGGTCAGCGCCGCCGTCGGGCTGGAGGTGCTGCGGCTCTATACCGAGGAAGGTGTGCTGGAGAACGGCCAGAAGATGGGCGCGCTGTTTCAGGCCGAACTGCGCCGCCGCTTCACCGATCATCCTCTGGTCGGCGACATCCGGGGCCGCGGCATGCTGGCGGCGCTGGAACTGGTGTCGGACAAAGCCACCAAGGCGCCGATCGCCCCCGAACGCGGCATCGGGCCGTTTCTGGCCGCCGAGGGCTATCGCCGTGGGCTGATCTTCCGGGCGTTCAACGATGGCGTCATCGGTTTCGCCCCGCCGCTGTGCTGCACCGAGGACGATATCGCCGTGTTGATCGAGCGCCTCGCGGGCACGCTCGATGCGGCGATCGCGGCAGCAAGCGTCTGAACACGGCTCAAAAACAGGATATCATGCTGCCAAGGGGGTTTCGTCGGCGTTTTCCCGCATCTGGGCACGGCTACAGTGGGTCGGCCACCAGATGCAGGAGGCTTGGAACGACGATGCAGCCCATCCACGATTGGAACGACAGCGCGGCGCTCCCCGCGCATGTTCAGGTATCGCCCGCGATCCGTTCGGTGATTGATTTCATCGAGCAGAACTTTGCCGAGCCGATCACCCTCACCGCCTTGGCTGCGATGTGCGGGCTGAGCCTGCACCGGTTCGTC
>Ga0302279_10008499_pt1 | contig 10035 bp, 7 predicted proteins | sample III_Bog_N3_3_FD_194541 | JGI IMG/M metagenome (GOLD analysis project Ga0302279, IMG submission 194541) | Peat permafrost microbial communities from Stordalen Mire near Abisko, Sweden - III_Bog_N3_3 | ecosystem: Environmental > Terrestrial > Soil > Wetlands > Peat | place: Sweden: Abisko...
GGACCGCCCGAGAGCGGTCCCCGACCGGTCATCCTGGGGACCGCCCGAGAGCGGTCCCCGACCGGTCATCCTGGGGACCGCCCGAGAGCGGTCCCCGACGGTCGGTGGGGCTCCGGTGACGACTCGGCCTACTGATGGGGGGGAAACTCGCTCGCAACGACCTCGCGGGCCGCCATCAGGGCGTTGGCCATCCGGTCAACGAAGGCGATCCAGCCGCGGAAGCCCAGGAAGGGCCGGTCGGCCAGCGCGTGGTCGAAGAACGAGGGAAACCCGAACTCGAGGGTGATGGGCGCCCGGGCGCCGCGGCTGGACGGCAGGCGCGACATCATCTGCCGCAGCTCGGTGTTGCACATCAGGAGGTCGATGCCGGTCGCGGCGAGCCGCTCCATCTCGACGCGGATGGCGCGCATCTTGGGCGAGAAGAGCGGGGTCGGGAAGGCGTCGCAGTCCTCCGCCAGATCCTCGGCGAGGTGGTTGTCGAAGCAGGGGGCGCTCAGGTGCACCACCTCGGCGCCGAGATCCTGGGCGATCTGGACGAAGCCGCCGAGCAGATCGGGCGCGGCCGAGAAGCCGAGCTTCTTGCCGAGGAAGATGTGGGGCACGACCCACTCCATGCGGGGGATGAGCTCGCGCAGCTCGGCCTCGACGAAGGCGTCCGCGGCGGCCTCGGTGCCGGTCGCGCGGGCGAGCTCGGCGATCATGCGCCGCGTCCGGCTGAGGCCGAAGGGCACCTTCATGTCGAGGACGCGCGCGCCGGTGCGGGTGGCGATCACCTTGGAAGCCTTCTCGCCGAGCGGAAAGGCGAGGATGGTCGCGGCGTCGCGGATCTCGGAGAGCTGGGCGTAGGGCTGGTTGCCCAGCCACACCGTGACCAGCTCGAGGCCGAGCGCGGCGACGATGCGCTCGAGCTCGCGCACGTTGGCTACGTGGTCGCCCTCGGTGCGATCCATGAGGTGACCGACGATCGCGACCTTCTTCGGATCGAGGACGCCGCCCGAGGTGTCGACGTTGTGCGCGAGCGAGATGAGCATGTCGGAGTAACCCGAGAGCCAGTCGCCCTGCAGCGAGCGGCCCGGGCAGTCGATGAGCCGCGCGCCCGTCTGGGGCTGCGCGTCGCGCACCAGCGTGTCGTACTGCGTGCCGATGATGGTCACCATGGGCAGCGACGAGACGAAGATCACGCTCGATCCCGGCAGGGCGTCGATCTGCTTGATCTTGCGGAGGACCGCGTCCCCGTGGCTCTTGGCGACGTTGCCCGCGTTGACGTTGGTGAGCGCGATGCGGTGGTTGCCGAAGACGTCGAGCAGCGTCGAGCGGACGTCGTGCTTGCCGTGGATGTACTCGGTCTTGAAGAACAGGCAGTCCGGCCCGTCGACCACGGTGTACGCGTCCGGGATGGCGTTGGTCGCCATGTAGACGCCGATGAGGAACGGGTACCGGAGCGGAGGGCTGAAGTCCTCCGCCTCGGCCACCGGCGGCGCGGGCTCGCTCACGGTCTTGCTCAGCGGCTCAAGCATGGCCTCAGACATGGCCTCAAGCATGGAAAGCCTGTCCGAGGTAGCCCGCGTACTTGCGGTAGAACGGCATGCGGCACAGCGCGAGGAGCTGCTTCAGGGTGGCGAGGGCGCCCTCGACGCCCATCTGGAAGAGCTGCGTCGAGAACTGCCCCTTGCCCGAGCGGGTCAGCCGCCGATCGAAATAGACGTCGGAGTAGAACGCCTGCGCCTCCGAGTCGTTGAGGAGGCGCCCCAGCTCGGTCGGGCTCGAGAAGGCCGAGACCCGGCACCCCTCTCCCCCGAGATCCCCGAGCATGCGGACCGCGTCCACCTGGCTGCGGCCCGGGGCCACGCGGACGAGGAGATCGAGCCCGAAGCCCATCTCCCTGACCACGTCGACGACCGGGATCCCCATCCACAGCCGGGGCTCGGCGAAGAGGCGGATTCGCGCTTCGTCCACCACGAAGCCGAGGCGGTAGCCGCCCACCTGGGTGCGCAGCCGCTCCCACTCCACCTCGAACGAGCGCGCCTTCGCTTGCCATGCGGCCTCGAACGCCTCGCGAGGGCGGCCGAGCGCGGAGGCGACCTCCCACAGCCACTGGCGCGTGTAGCGCACGCCGTAGGGCGCCGTGGGGCGGATCGAGGGCAGCTCGATGTCGCCCACGATCTCGCGATAGGACGAATCGTAAAGGGACGTGTCGAAGAGCACCGCCAGCTCGGCCCGCGTGTAGCGGCGCATCACCTTGACGTCGACCTCGGGGAGGATGCGGCAGTTGACCGAGACGCCGAGGCCGGCGAGCAGCTCGAGGAGCGGCGCCATCTCGGACTCGCGGGGGAACCCGAGCAGGTTGATGCTGCCCGGGATCTTGACGGGGGCCTTGAACTCGGGGTCGTCCTTGACGGTGCGGAACACGTCGCGGAAGGGCGTCGCGTTCTGATCGCCGATGTTGTCGAGGTAGACGACCGGCAGCCCGGTCTTCTTCTTGAAGCGCTCGACCGACCCCTCCATGTCGTCGCCGATCACGATGGGCACGCAGGTCGCCCGCACCACGATCATCTCGGGCTTGTTCTTGTGCGCGAGGATCGAGTCGAGGGCCCGGTCGAGCTTCTTCGCGCCGCCCTTGATGATGTCGAGATCCTGGAGGTCGGAGATGAGATAGCTCGGATCCTCGTGGAGCGCGGCGAGGGCCTCGTCGCCCGTGGCTGCTCCCCCTTGCTCGGAGGCGCCGGGCGTGTAGCGGTCGTGGAGCTTGGGGTAGTTGAAGAAGGAGAGGGTGCCGTCGTTGGTCGGGGGCGTGGCGTAGTGGCACTCGAGGTCTTCGTGCCCGATCATCACGATGGAGCCCGCGACGTTGTGGCAGAAGTTGCGCTGCTGCTCCTTGTCGGCGAAGAAGTTCGCCCAGGCCTCGCCGCTCCCGTAGACCTGCACGAGCGACTGGAGCATGTCGACCGGGTCGCCCCCGCCCTGATCGGGGCCGCGCGCGTCCGACCCGTGCGAGCCGCCGTGGGGGTCGTCCTTCTTTGCGCCGTCGTCGATCACGCGCCACTCCTCCACGCGCTTGCCCGGGTCCATCAGGATGACCTTGAGGAGCTGGTAGAGGTTCACCTTCTCGAGGCGCTGGGCGATGCGGCCGAGGAGGTCGACGAGGGTCTTGTCGGGATCGCGCCCGAGGCACCCGAGGGCGAAGTGCTCGGTCGAGACGAACCGCGCGCCCATCTCGAGGGGGGTGAAGGTGAGCGCGGTGCGGAGCACGCCGCCGCCGAGGACCTCCAGCTCGAGGTGACCCTCCTGGAAGGCGCGGACCGACACCACATGGCAGCCGCCGTCGGTGACGAGAGGGCCGGGCAACCCGAGCAGCGTGTCGAAGCGCCGCATCGAGGCGACGCCGCCGATCACGCACGAGCGACCGGCCGGCTGCTGGTTCCGCCCCTCGCCGCCACCGCCGCCCTCGTCGTGTCGCCGGGTCGAGGGCGCGGACGAAGTCGACGAGACCGGCGCGACGGATGCGACCGGCGCGACGGGCGCGACGGGCGCGACCGGCATGGCCGTGGCGGTGGGGGCCCGCCCCGCGGCGAGCGGCTGGTCGGGGAACGCTCTCGGGCGTTCCCCAGGATGAGCGCCTTCGAGCTCCGGGAAGAGCCGGCTCACAGGCCCAGCTCCACCGGGCTGAGCGTGCACGCCTGCACGGGGAACGCCGCCCGCAGCCGCCGCACCGCCTCGTCCGCGCGGACCTTGCCGAGCCGCACCGCCTGCCGGCCCGCCCGGAGCTCGCGCTCGAACTCGACCTCGTCCTCTTGCTCGCGCTCCTTGGCCTTCGCGGTGGCCTCGGGGTTGGTCTTCTTCAGCGAGACGAGGCCGGTGCCATTGGTGGCCCGCATCATCGCCTCGCGCTTGGCCTCGGCGTCGTGGTGAGGGTCCTTGCCGATGCCCCCCGGCGGCTCGGCGAACTTGTGGCGGGTGTACTCGTAGAACTGGAAGTCGGTGAGGGGCGTGGGCAGCGGGAGGGTCTTGGGATCGATGGCCACGATCTTGTCGGCGAGCTCGCGGTAGACCCCGGCGATGGCCGAGCCGGGCGCGTGCTCGACCACGGTCATGCGGCGGTATTCGGCCTCGCGGATGAGGGGGTCGCGGGGCACGAAGCCGATGATCTCGGTGTTGAGCAGCCGGGCGAAGCGGTAGGCCGGCTCGCGGTCCTCGCGGTTGTCGCGGAGGTTGAGGATGATGCCGGCGAGCACCACGCCGTTGGAGGCGTAGTTGACCACCGCCTTGGCGATGTTGTTGGCGGCGTAGAGGGCCATGACCTCCTCGGAGGCGATGATGACCACCTTCTCGCCGAAGTCTTTCTTGAGCGGCGAGGCGAAGCCTCCGCAGACCACGTCGCCGAGGATGTCGAAGATGCACATGTCGTAGCGCCCGGAGTCGAGCAGCTTGGCGGCGTTGAAGATCTCGAGCATCCGCGAGATGCCCCGGCCGCCGCAGCCGACGCCGGCGCTCGGGCCGCCGGCCTCGACGCAGTCGATGCCCAGGCGGGAGCGGTCGACGATGTCCTCGGGGCGGACGCGATCGAGGTTGATGGGCCGGTCGACGACCGCCTCGATCATCCGCCCGTCGAGCAGCGCGACCGTCGAGTCGTGCTTGGGGTCGCAGCCGACGTGGAGCACGCGGCGCCCCATGCCGGCGAACGTGGCGCTGACGTTGGTGGAGGTGGTCGACTTGCCGATGCCACCCTTTCCGAAGAAGACCAGCCGCTCCATCTTGTCCATCGAACGCCTCCAGACTTGCCTGACGAGCGGATTGTCGCCTAACGTCACCGGTTCGCGCATCAACAATGACGCCGATCCCGGTCGACACCTCCCAGCGCAGCGCCGACGCGCTCGTGGTGCGGGCGCTCACGCGGATCGCCCGTGGCGATCTGGTGGGTGGCCTCGCCTCCTGGCGGGACGCGCTCGAGCGAGGGGCCTCCCCCGAGCTGGCGAGGTGGGCCCGCCCGACGCTCCTCCGCGTCGAGGGGCGCGGGCCGCGGGACGGCACCTCCCCACCCCCGCAGCCGCCCGCAGAGCCGGCGACCGCGGCGTGGGCGCGGGCCTGGGCCGGCGATCTCGCGGGGGCGCGACGGCTCGCCGAGGGTGGCCCGGAAGACGCGGCGACGCTCGGCGTCCTCGGCGCGGTCGAGGCCCTCGACCGGCGCGGGGAGGCGGCGATCGCCCTGCTCGATCGCGCCATCGCGCTCGGCGGCGGCGAGGGTCTCGTCCTCCATCGCGTGCGGGCGCTGATCCACCTGGGGCGGCTCGAGGAGGCGGAGCGGGCCCTCGGGGAGCTGGTCGACGGGGAGTCGACGGCCCGGCGCCTGCTGGTGGCGCTCATCAACGTCCGCAGCCTCCGCGACGAAGAGTCCTTTCGGTGGTGGCGCCGGGTCGCGCCGAGCGAGACCTACCTCAACGGGCTCTTCAACAACGAGCTCCCGGCGCTGGTCGGGAGCGCCGAGCTGCAGAGCGCCCTCGACTCCCCCGCGGCGGTCGCGGCGCTCCTCGACGACGTCCTCGATCGCATGGCCGGCAACCTCGGCCCCTCGCCCACGCTCGCCGAGGTCGCGGCGGACGGGACCAGGCGCTTCGTCCGGCGCGCGCTCCCGCCCACCGTGCGGGCCGAGGCCGTCGAGGCGCTCACTTCGCTGCGTCACGTCGGCCCCGCCGGCGCCGAGGCCGCGCTCTCGGCCCTCATCGCCGACCACCCCCGCTCGGCCTACGCCCTCTGCTACCGCGGCGAGCTCTACCTCTGGCTGGGCCGGTACCAGGAAGCCTGGCGCGACTTCACAGCCACCCTCTGGATCGAGCCCGCCCGCTGGGCCGACGTGGGGATGCTCGCGGTCCTCGTCCTCACCGACCGCGCTCCCCTCGCCCACCTCATGGCGATCTACGCCGAGCGCCACTTCGCCTTCATCCCCGGCGGCACCCTGCCCGTCTACCGCGGGGCGCTGCGCCGCCGGAGGGGTGAGCTCGACGCCGCCATCGCCGACCTCCACGACGCGGTCACCGTCAAGCCCACCCGCGTCGGCGCGCGCGTCGAGCTCTGCCTCGCCCTCCGCGCGGCGGGCCGACGCGCCGAGGCCACCGAGCAGGCAGCCGAGCTGGTGCGGACGGCGGCGCCCCTCCTCATCGACGCCGCCGACGCGCGCCGGCTCGACTGGCGCCGGGAGCCGGCGCTGCTCGCCGGCGACGACGTCCTCGAAGAGGCCCTCCGCGCCATGCGCGGCAACCGCTCGTCGTCGGTGGTGACCTGGTTCGACGCCGGCGGCGCGCTGCGCGTGCTGGAGCCGCGCGCCGCCCTCGAGAGCGAGGCGCATCGCGCGCTGGTGGCCATCGAAGAGGTGCGGGCGGGCCGGCGAGGGAGCCTCGAGGCGTGAGCGCCTGGCGGGCCCGGCATCAAGCGCTCCGGCCCCCCGGAGGGCTGGTGGCGTCCAGTGTCAATGTCCGCACCACGCCGGGGTAGAGCCCGTTCCAGAGCTGGAGCCGGTCTCGCGGGGCGCTGTCGGACACTTTCAGCGCGCCTGCGAACGTCTTCTTCGCTCGGTCAGGGTCGCCGCCGGCGTGCTCGAGGACCGAGAGGTCCACGAGGGCGTTGAGCAGGCGGGCGTCCATCTCGAGGGCCCGGCCCAGATCCTCCTTGGCTTCCGCCGCCCGGCCGGTTCGGAGCCTGAGAGCGCCGCGCTCCGCCCATGACCGGGCGTCGCCCGGGTCGAGACGGAGGGCCTGGTCGAGATCGCTCTCCGCCTCATCGAACCGGCCGAGGACGGACCGCGCGCGGGAACGCGCCACGCGGCCGTCCACCCTCGACGGTGCCGCTGCGACGAACGCGTCGAGGTCCTCCAGCGCCTCCACGTTCCTTCCGAGCGCGAGCCGGGCCTCCGCGCGCCAGAGTCGGGTCGGGGCATCCCGGGCGAGGCGCACCGCGGCGTCGAGGTCCGTGAGGGCAGCCTCGGCGTCGCCGAGGCGCATGCGAAGGAGGCCACGCCAGGCGAGCCCGAGCGGCCAAGGCGCGCCGGAATCGCACTCGGCGGTGAGCCTCGCCAGCGCATCCCGCGCCGAGACGCGCGCCTCCGCCCCCACCCACCGATCCAGCAGGCGAGGGGCCACCCGATGCGCCGCGTCGAGGTCCGAGAGCCACTCCCTCGTTCGACCCAGAGTGCGCCAAGCCGCCGCCCGGCCCATCAACGCCGGCACATTGTGGGGGTCGGCAGCCAGCGTCCGGCCAAAATCCTCGATCGCCTGCGCGGGCTGACCGGCGTCGAGCCTGGCGAGGCCTTGCCACGCCCAGACCCCGGCCCTGCGAGAGGCGTCCATCCCGGAGGGCCGCGCGAGCGCCGCGTCGAAATCGGCCAAGGCCTCGTCGATGCGGCCAAATCTCCGGTGGGCCTCGCCGCGCCAGGCATACCACCAGCCGAAATCGGGGCGCTGCTCGATGGCGCGGTCGAGGTGCACGAAGCCGACGGGATCTCTTTGTTTGTTCAGCTCGCAACGCCCGTACCAGGCCAGCACCCAGGCCGGACCGCCTCGACCGCCTCGAACCAGCGCCTCGTCGAAATGGAGCCGCCCTCCCGCGGCGTCGCCGAGATGGAAACGGGTCTCTCCCAGCCAGGCAAGCACAGCGGGCTCCCGGAGTCCGAGCGCGAGGGCACGCTCCAGGTCTCGCGACGCGCCGAGGTTGTCGAGTCTGCGCCGGCGGATCGCGCCCGACCAGGCCCAGGCGGGGGCGCAATCCGGCCTCTGGGCCTGGACGACCTCCAGCCGGGTGAGCAGCCCCTGCGCATCGGGCTGCGCGCCGAGGCCCAGCCAGAAGCCGCTCCGCGCGCAGTCGGCGGTGGCACCGTCGGCGTAGACGAGGACGGTCTCCGGATAGATCTCCAGCGCGACCATCAGACTCCGCCATGCTGCCTCCACCCGACCCGCAGCAAGGAGAAGCCGTCCTCGCCACTCGAAGAGCGCGGATCCCACGTGCCGTGGAGCGTCAGAATAGATGCTGCCAACCGTCTTCTGTCGCGCGCGGGCCGCCATACGGTCGCCTCTAGCCGGTCGGAACCGGCACGAGCTCGTCCCACCCATACCGCTTCAGGTAGTTGCTCCACACCCCCTCGCACGTCGCGGTGTAACGGCAGCGCGCGCACTCGGCGCGCTTCTCGCGCTGGGCGTCGTCGAGGTCTTCGCGCAGGACCAGCACCAGACCCTTGCCCTTGCCCTGCTGCGCGCGCTCGGCGCGCTGGGTGGCGGGGATCTGGGCCTGGGACTCCAGATCGAAGTGGCGGTAGCGCTCGACGTAGCCGCGGTTGAAGTCGGGGATGCCCTCGGTGGTGCAGAGGGGGATGTCGACGAGGAAGGCCATCGGCCTCGCCTCACCCACCTCGCGGCAGAAGCTGGCGAAGGCCGCGGCGATGTCGGTGTAGCGGGGGAAGATCTGCTCGAAGTAGGTGTTGGCCCGGCCGTTCGCCTGCATCACGTTGAAGACGACCTGATCGACGCCGTGCTCGCGGAGGAAGCGGTAGATGTCGAGCAGGTGGGGGAGGTTGCGGTCGGTGACCACGGTCGAGGTGTGCAGCTCGACGCCGAAGCGCTTGAGCCGCACCACGGAAGCCAGCCCGGCGACGGTCTGCTCGAAGCTCTCGGGCGTGCGGGTCAGGCCCTCGTGGAGCTTCTTGGTGTGGCCGTGGATGGAGACGTAGAAGCGGTTCATCCCCGCCTTGGCCAGGAGCGCCGCGTAGGGCAGGTGGCTGAGGCGGCGGCCGTTGGTCATGGTGCTGATGCGGCGGTAGCCCAGCGCGCGGGCCTGCTCGACGAACGAGGGGAGCTCGGGGCGGGTGGTGGGCTCGCCGGAGGTGAAGCACACCTCCTCGGCGCCGCGGTTCTCTTCGAGGATCCAGCGGACGCGCTCGGCGGTCATGGCGGAGTTGTTGACGTAGCGGCCGTCGCGGTCCTCTTCCATGCAGAAGACGCAGTTGTTGTTGCACACCGCCCCGATGGAGATGTGCACGCGCTCGGACTGCGAGGAGACCCGCTCGACGATGCTCGGCTCGACCGTCATGAGCGTCATCTTCCGTCGGGCTGGCGCGGAAGGCAACGAGCGTGCGGCCGGGTTGCGCGTCCGCATCGCGGCGACTATCGATCGGCATGCTCCGCGTCGCGCGCATCGCCCTGGTGTGCGCCGCCGCCTCGTGCGGTGGCAATGTCGTCATCGACGGTCCTGCGGACGGAGGCGCGGGGCTGGCGTGCCAGACGGTGTGCCCGAAGATCGTCGCGGCCTGTCCAGGCGCCACCGTGGACTGCGCGGCGAAGTGCGCGCAGCTCGACGCCCTGCAGGTGAGCGGCGCGTGCTCCGCCCAGGTCGACGCGCTGCTGAGCTGTCTGGACCGGACCCCGGCGTTCGTGTGCTCGTCGTCCTCGCAGGCGTGTACGACGGAGACGACCGTCTTCTCCGACTGCAGCGCCACGTACTGCGGCGCCAACCCCTCGATCTGCGCGCCGTAGGCGCCCGGCGAGCATCCCTTCCTGCACCGCGCTCCGCGAAACTAGCGCCCCCGAGGCACGAAGGGCCCAAGCTTCGGTGGCACCGGCACTGCGGCATTGGCGGCGAGGATCGCCGCGAGGGCGCGCGCCAGGACGGCACCCTGGGCGGGCGAGGCGGCCTCGGTCGCGTAAAACACCGCATAGCGCCCCGCGAAGGCCGGCGGCTCGGGCCCGCCTTCGCTCCGGAGCGCCACGTCGAGCTTGACCGCAGCGCCGCCCTTGCGACAGACGAGCCGTAGCAGGCCGTCCCCGTCGACGGCGTGGATCTCGGTCACCCGGAAGCCTTCGAGAGGACCACCCTCCCGCAGCGGGGCCACCAGCGCGAGCTCGGCCTCGCCGGCCGGCTCCCTTTCGCTGGCCGGCGAGGCCTCGGGCGGGGGCGTCTCCTGCTGCTTGCTGCGCGAGCCCGGCGGGGGCTCGTGCGCGATCAGGTAGCCGAGGCCAGCCCCCACCGAGGCTGCAAAGCAGGCGATCGCCAGCGCGC
>Ga0302279_10008502_pt1 | contig 10031 bp, 13 predicted proteins | sample III_Bog_N3_3_FD_194541 | JGI IMG/M metagenome (GOLD analysis project Ga0302279, IMG submission 194541) | Peat permafrost microbial communities from Stordalen Mire near Abisko, Sweden - III_Bog_N3_3 | ecosystem: Environmental > Terrestrial > Soil > Wetlands > Peat | place: Sweden: Abisko...
GCGCGAGTGTTCGTCCCCAAGGTCGAGTGCGTCATGCAGCACTGAGGCGGATTCGCCCGGGACTCGACTCGAATCGACCCGGAGTCGAATCGAACCGACCCGGAGTCGAATCGAACCGACCTGGACTCGAATCGAACCGACCTGGACTCGAATCGAACCGACCTGGAGTCGAATCGAACCGACCTGGAGTCGAATCGAACGGTGGTGGCCTGCTTTGCCGAAACCTGGCGTATGTAAGCCACATGGTTGATCGGCGGCGCTAGGTTCCCCGGCCATGACCGACTGGATCCCGCCCCGACATCTTCGCCTGGTGATGGACGAGCCCCCGCCGAAGCGGCTCGAGCGTAGGCGACGGATCTCCTTCACCTCAGAGCAGCGTGTTCGCCTCGCCGAGGTGATCCGTAACCTGCGTCACCGGTACGGCACCTACGAGAAGATCTCCGAGGTGACGGGGATCTCCGTGGGGTCGCTCGCCAGCGTGGGGTGCGGGCGCGGGGGCTCGATGATGATGGCGGTCCGTCTAACCCGCCTCGCCGGAATCCCGATCGAGACGGTCTCGGAGGGCAGGGTCCTGTCCACCGACCGCTGCACACACTGTGGGCAGAACCTCCCGGAGAAGACACCATGAAGATGATCTCATGCCTGGCAGCAAGCGCCCAGGCAAGCAGCCCCCGACCAGGGTCACCAGCCTCACCGACGGGGAGCGCCGCCGCCTTCGAGCGTCCGTAAAGAACCTCCACCTCAAGTGGGGGACGTGGGCGGCGCTGGCCAGCGCTCTGGAGGTTCCGAAGCCGACCCTGATGGGCATCGCCTACGGCACCGACTACGGCTCGGTGGAGTTCGCCGCCAAGGTCGCGACGATCGCAGGCATCCCGCTTCGTGCCTTACTCGACGGGAGGGTCGGGCCGGCGGACCGCTGTCCGGAGTGCGGGCAACTGCTTGCTGAGGAAGACGGCGGACCTACAAACACCTGAAGCTCGAACGATTCGGCTCCACACCAGGGCTCGAAGATGGAACAATCCGTATCAGGTGGTGAGCGGATTGTCAAGAATCCGACCCAACGTCGCTCAAGCTATCAGCGGTATGTGGGCGTCAACAAGAGCCACGTTTTCGTAGACTTGCGGCCATTGTTCGAAGTATGGAGCCCGGGTCGTTGGCAGTCGCGTGCCGATATCGGTCCAGCGTCCGTCGACCAGCCAGAGGGTCTATGGGGCAGTAGCTACACCGCAGTAAACCAGGAGGCTGATCGGCTTTCGCCGACCAGCCTCCCCACCGCACGCATCGTCGCTCTAACGACGGTTAGTAGCGCACAGGCCGTTGATTCTCCATGGATCCGGCCTGTGCGCAAGGTTTTCTTTTGACGCCACCTCCCGAACTCGGAGGAATGGATGAAATTCGCGCACTTGCATGAGGGCTATATGTGCCCTCTGACGATGAGACTACGACGCTGGTTCACCGAGGGCCGCTGCCACGCCTAGCCGGGAGGGGCTCTGGGGCTCCCAAAGTGAGCCCCAGAGCCCCTAACGCTTCACTGGTCCACGCCTAGTTCGCGGGCCCGCTCGATCCCCACGGCCCTCAGCCAAGAGGAGACGTCGAGCCCTGCCCGCTCCGCCGCCTTGGTGAGGATCTGCTTCTGGGCCGCGGTGACGCGGACTCGGAGCAGCAGATCCTTGCGATCATCCTCGGGCTTTCGTCGCTCCTTCTCAGGAGCCTCGGCTCGCATTGTCGATTTCTTCGTCGGCATGGCCAAATCCCTTGACGAGAAACCTAGTGTAGCTACAGTAGGTCTACTCGCTGCCCTCGGTGAGTCTACGACATGTCTCTTACCACAAACGCCCATCTCTCCAAGCATCTCCTGTGGAGGGCGGCGCCATGAACGTCCTCCCCCGAGAGAAGCAGCTCGCCGTCCTCGCCGCACTGGTGGATGGAGCGTCCGAACGGGCCACCGAGCGGATGACTGGCACGAATCGCCTCACGATCTCCCGGTTGGGGGTTCGCTTCGGAGAAGGTTCGCAACGTCTTCATGATCGGCTCGTTCGAGATCTTTCTTGCAGTCACGTCCAGGTGGACGAAATCTGGAGCTTTATCGGCAAGAAGCAGAAGCGGGTTACGGCCGAGGACCCGCCGGAAGTTGGAGAGGCATATACGTTCGTCGGCTTGGACACAGCGAGTCGTCTCGTCATCAGTTTTCACGTCGGTAAGAGAGATCAAGAGAACACCAACATATTCATTAACGACCTGCGACGCCGACTCATCGTCATGCCTGCAATGACGTCGGACGGATGGCAGCCGTACGTCGGCGCGGTCGCCGGGAACTTTGGCGCATCCGTTGACTTTGCTCAGACAGTCAAGAACTACACAGAAAGGGGGAGACGTGAGGGAGGAGATGACCATCGCTACGAACCGCCGAGGGATCCATTCATCACGAAGCGAGTGATCTTCGGGGCACCGAACTTGGAGCAGGCGACCACGTCCTATGTAGAGAGGAACAACGGCACAATGCGGCACATGATCGGACGGATGCGACGCCTGACATACGCATTCTCCAAGTCGTTTGATCACCATAGGGCGGCCGTGGCCACCGCTTATTGCCATTACAACTTCTGCCGGATCATCAAGACCCTTCGCGTCACACCCGCGATGGCCATCGGGATTACGGATCACCTCTGGACCATCGACGAGTTCTACGAACGAATTCTCTCCGAGACGATCTGCGAAGTGCCGAAGATGCAGCCGCTCGCACACCGGAAGCCCGAAGCAACCTCTCGAGAGCTTCCCGGTGGGCGTGGCTTCCTTCGCGTAGTTGGGGCAATCGTCCCGCCGGGAGGGCCGACAGCACCCACGCCTCCGCCAGCCCCCGTTCAAGCTCAGCTCGGACTATTCGACAGGCCCCCGAAACAACCGCCGTGAATCAGCCGTAGTCTTCACTCTTCCTTCATTAGATATCAATCTTCAGCGGTAGTTCTCGTATGGGTCATAGGCGCGCCCATACGTTGAACGTCTCCTCGCGCCCACAAAGTCGAGATCTACAATGATGAATTTGAAGAAGGTGACACGAACTGTTCGGTTTGATTTCGCTGCATGGTACGAGCGCAACGGGAAGCGGCTCAACGAAGAGCGCCGGGAGCGCTACCACAGTGATCCCGCGTACCGGAATCGGGTGCTCGAAACCAACCGCCGGAACCGGAGGAAGCGCTCGCCGGTGCCTGAGTGCGAGGGGGACTCGGTCGCGACGACCTCGCGGAAAGGCCGTGGGCGATGAACAAGAACAACTACGCCAGTCGTCGGCCCGAAGTGGTTACACCTCGTACGTGCCCGACCTGTGAGTCTGCAATCACGGAGGAGCAGTTCGATACTATTATGCATATCAGCGCCGCGCGCCAAGAGCAGGTCGCCTCAGAACGTGCAACCCTTCAGCAGGAGCGTGAAGCTGTAGCTGCTCAGCGCAGCGCCATCGCGGCGGACGCTGCTGCCGCCGAGCGAGAAAAATGGGAGACTGAGACTGCTCGAGGACTGAGAGAGGGAGAGAAGACGCGAAAGCAGGCGGAGGCGGAGCAGGAGCGAGTGCGCCGCGCTCACGAGAAGGAGCTGCAGGCTGAGACCCAGAAGCGCGAAGCGCAGGAGAAGCGATTTACCCGTGAGGTTGCAGCTGCGCAGGCGACCGCCAAACGCGCTGCTCACGAAGAGGAAGGAAGAGTAATCAATGAGCTTCAAGGTCAGCTCAAGACTCTTGAACTGCGTCGTCGCCGCGATGAAGATACCCTGAAGAAGACCATAACTGCCCTGCAAGCGAAGGCAGCGCGCCCCGACGCCGCCCACTTCGGTCCGGAGAGTGAGGAAGCGCTCGTCGAGGCCCTCCGAGCGCAGTTTCCGGGAGACCGCATCGAGCACCATGGGAAGGCCGGCGACGTCGTCCAGGTTGTCCTCGACGGAGGACGCCCGGTCGGAAAAATTCTCTACGAGGTGAAGAACACGGGGTCGTGGCAGCGCGAGTACCTGAGGCAGGTCCGTCGCGCAATGGAGGCTCGGGGAACGGCGCACGGCATCTTGGTCAGCCGGACCCTTCCGTCTCGGGGGCCAGGGATGTGCGTAATGGGTGGGGTCATCGTCGCGCTGCCCAGCATCGCCACGCAGATCGCGACCGTGGTCAGGGACGGCCTCATCACGGTCGCGCGGCTCCAAGTGACTGAGGGAGGGAAGGCCTCAAAGATGGCGGCCCTCTACGATTACCTACGGAGCGACGAGTTCGCGACCGCGATCCAGCGGGTGCGAGAGCGCATCGAAGACCTCCGTGACTCGCTCGCCAGAGAACGCGCTCATCATGACGGCTGGTGGAGTCGCCGAGAGCAGCTCTACGCAGGAATCCTGAGGGAGGCGACGGGGATCGATGCCCGAGTACAGGACCTCCTCGGGGGCGGCGATGTCAACCCGAGGGCGAAGGCACTTCCATTGAGCGCCACCGGATCGACGTAGTGCCGGCTACCGCGGAGCGGATCTTCACGACGAGTCGGCGCCTAGCTCAGATCCAGAGTGCTGTCGTCATCCCCAGGGATGAGATTCGTCGAATCGGCTTTCGAGCGGCAGGTCAAAGCTGAAGCGTGGCGAGACGAATGCGAGTTTCCCAGGGAGAGCGATCACCCCATTCGGGGTGATCAGGTATCGATGAAAACGCATATGCCGAGGCTGTACGGCAGAGCTGATGTGCACAAGTTACGCCATGAAAGCGAGAGGTTGCGGCACTTGCCAGGCTCATAAGGCTGAGCGACCATGGTGCGCAAGGAGCATCACCATGGTCGCAAGAACAATCATAACAGGCACTCGATTTAGTTCTGTTCAGCCCGCCTCGTGTCCGATAGTCGTAGTTGAGGACAGGAAAGGGGAGGTCTGGATGGGTCTGCGTGGTTGCGTAGCAGCTCTGGTCGTCGGCCTCTTGGTGGGGTGCGGGGAGGTCGCGAGCGAACATACTGACGGCGGAAGCACGCACATGAGCCTTGATGGACGCGCAACGTCGAACTCAAGCACAACTGGGTCACAGAGCGGATCCAGCTCTATTGTCAGCTCCGCGTCCAGTACGTCCAGCGGTTCACAGAGCAGCAGCAGCTCGGTCGTCGGATCTTCATCCAGCCGTTCGGTTGTCAGTTCGTCTTCCAGCAGCTCTGTCGGCAGCTCGTCATCCAGCATCTCGTGCCCCAGTGACTGCGCAGACGGATGCTCAAACGGGACGTGCGAGATCGATTGTAATGGGCCGAGTGCCTGCCAGAAGAGTGCGGGAGTCACGGTTACGTGTGCTCCAGACTTGCCCTGCGACATCAACTGTAATGGCGGAGATGCGTGCAGTGGCCTCACGATTGTCTGTCCCACGACGAGTGCGTGCACTGTCAACTGCCTCGTAGGCGCGGCGTGTCTCATGGCAAGTGTCGTATGTGGGGACGGTCCGTGTAATGTAATGTGCACCCCGTCGATGGGGGGACCCATCAAGTCTATCGATGGGTGCGGGTCGAACTGCACGAACACGTGCAAGGTGGGCGAATAGGGTAGGCGGTCACCAGTGTTTTGGGGAGGTCTCATGCGAAGAGTGTCGGTGTTCATTGTGTTTATTCCGGTGGTTGCCATCGGTTTGCTCGCGAGTCCTCATGCCGCTGAGGCGCAGACTTGCACGAATCCCGTTGGCTTTACTGACGCGTGTTTAAGTGTATACAACTCCGACAATTCTGGCAGTGCCACGACCGTGGCGGGCGTGTTTGGCGAAAACGACAATTCCGGTTGTTATGGTCTGTACGGCACCTCCAACAACGGAATTGGGGTCGGGGCGTGGTCAGAGTATGCGTACGCCATATCCGGGGTCAGTGCTGGATCCAATGCGATCCAGGGTGACATCAGTGGCCAGTCGTCTGGTACGAACTCAGCAGTCTTTGGAAATGCTGGAAGCGTGGGCACCGGGGTCACTGGAAGCACCACGGGGGGACCCGCTGGTGTCATTGGCACGACCTCGACCACCTACGGTGTCGAGGCTCAGGCGACCGGTTCGGGCGGTATCGGCCTGTATGCCACTGCGAGCGGTGGGGCGGCGATTTCCGCGAATTCTACCGGGACGGGTCCGACCGCCTACGGGCTCTATGCGGCATCGACGAACGCGGATACAATTCATGCTGCATACGGTGGAACGGGTTCGTCAACCGCTATTGAGGGGGTCGGAACCACGTCCGGCAACGGCGTGGTCGGCATTTCGAACAATGCCAGTTACTACGGCGTGAAGGGTATCAACGACAACACTAACGGAGTCGCGATGTATGGCTACAGCAACGCCAGCGGTGCGACCGGGGTCTGGGGACAGAGTGCCTATAACGGCGCTGGATACGGTGTATACGGTGAAGCCACGGGAATCACGAGCTTCGGCGTCTACGGTTACAATACGTCGAGCGGGGACGGGGTGTACGGCACGTCTACCAGCGGCTACGGCGTCGCGGGAACGTCCAGCAGCGGGTATGGAGTGTACGGCTCCGCCTCGGGTGCGGACGGTGGGCACTTCACGACCTCCTCCACGAGTTCGAGCGCGGTCGCGGGTGTAAGCTCAGGGGGCAGCGGGAACTCCATCGGGGTGTACGGAGCGACTGGCTACTCCGGTGGATACGCCGGATGGTTTGCCGGCAAGGTCAACGTAACGGGAGAGATCTACGTAGGATCGTGTTCCGGTTGCACGTCCGACATCCGCCTCAAGAAGAACGTCAAGCCGCTCGAAGGCGCCATTGACGAGCTGCTTCAGCTCAAGGGCGTGACCTTCGAGTGGAAGGACCCAAGCCAGCACGAGGGCGATGCCGCAACGGTCAGAGGGTTTCTCGCTCAGGACCTTGAAAAGACACACCCGTCGTGGGTGAAGCAGGAGGGCTATACGGCTCCCGATGGCCAGAAGTACAAGACCGTCGACCTCAAGCAGATCGAAGCTCTCGAAGTCGAGTCTATTCGCTTTCTGAGAGAGAAGGCTGAGAAGGCCGACGCACGTGCCGACAAGGCCGATGCGAGGGCCAAGGACGCGGACGACCGCCTGGGCGCCCTGGAGCGCGGCCATGTCAGGGCTGGGTCGCGGCTCATCCCCAGCGGAGCCCTGTGGGGCATCTTCGGCGTAGGCGTCGGGGCCTTCTTGATGCGTCGCAAGAACGAGAACAAGAAGACGGCGTAGTTCTTCACCGTCACGTAGTTCCGAAGCCCTCGGTCACTCGGGGGCTTCTTCGTTTTGTCAGGCTGCTTCGAGCACCGGAGGTTCGCTGGTCGTCGGGTGGTCGTCTACGACCGATGCCGGGTGGCACGCAAGGGCGAGGGCGCAACCAGGTCCGTCACGAGCGAGTGGGGGACGACCGGGTGCACCTACCCTATTTGCGACGCAGCGCGGTGATCGCACACGGCCCAGGCGCGATCTTGCCGCTCGCCGCGATGCAGAATTCGCCGAGGTTGACGTGCGGTACCTCGAGCAGAGGGCCGGCAAGGAACGTGAGCGTGCAGTCCAACGGGTCCGCCGCGAACGGATGCGCCGTTTGGGTAGACGCAGCACCGTTGACGGTCTGACCGACGGCACCGAACCCTTCGGGCATGAGAGCCTCGACGTCGAAAGTCGCGTTCTCGTTGACGCCCATGACGCAGTCGAACTTGACGACGAGGTTCTCGTTCTTCGTCGCAGAGGGCTCCGCCTTCGACGTCACCCTGAAGTGCGTCGACAGCCACCTCACGTCTCGCAGCTTGAACGGCTCCGCTGTCAACCCGGAGATGACGTACGGAGCGTTCGGGGCCCCGCCGGCTGCGGTCATCAACGGCGCGGCGGCGGGCGCGCTGGAGGCGGAGGCCGCGGTGTCGGGGGCCACCTTGGCGCCATGACTGAGAGCGCCAGCACAGACGAAGCATGAACCCATGCCGAAAACGGCGAGCGCGGCCAGGACCTGAAGCGTGGCCACGAACGGGCTCCGGCTCTTCGGAGCGGGTTGCTGGAAGCTCGGCTGCCCCTGGTTCAAGACCAGCTACCCGTAGGAGCCGGACGTTCCGCGAACGCGCCCAAGAGGAAAATCCCCAACCCATTGCTCTTCGCCAGGTCGCTGTTCATGAAACAGGAGACATACCTCCTGTTTCCGAAAGGGGCAAGGATCGATCGTTGGGTCGGTGGACGACGAGGGCGAACGAGCATGCCGGAACCTCGGGCAGCGCGTAATTGAGCTGCGCAAAGCTCAAGGGTGGACGCAGCAGAACCTTGCGGACCGGATGCAGATCGACGCACGAGAGGTTCGTCGCATCGAGGCCGGCGACAACCTAACGGTGTTCACCCTCGTCAAGCTGGCAGCCGCGCTCGGGGTCGGGGTAGGGGCCCTTTTCGAGCTAGCCCGCGAAAGCCGTCCACGACGACCAGGTCGGCCACGTAGTTCCCGATAGCACGCGCTATCCCACTGGTCGCACGATCAGCGCAAGGACGATGGGCCCGAACAACTGGCCCAGCGCGGCCAGGGCACGGCGGTTGCTACGTCCAAATTACCGGAACGTCCCATGACTGACGGATGCCGTGTGAGCAAGAAAAAAGAAATGCGTGTTGATTGCTTTCCGGTAGGATGGGGAAAGGCTCTGTATTTCATGACCGCTATGACTAGCTCGGTGAACTGTCCGCTCGTTGGCCCGACCGCGCAGCATATGCCGCACAAGCCAAAGCTACGTCGTGTGTTGACGCAGGCCACGGCGGGCGAAGCGCAGACGCGTTCTCCACGTGTCGCAGACGAGGCCGTTTCGCCAGAAGATACAACCCCACCGGATATCGAGAGAGTCTGGACACGGATCGAAGCCCTTGTCCGAAGCAACTCAGGGGCACCGACGATTGATGCCGCGCTCTCTTCGATTCTACGAGATGGCGAATTCGCGACCGCGTGGAACAACGCGAACCGCATCATCCGAACGAAGATGACAGACGAGGAACTCTGCTCGCCTGTCGTAGTGGCTTCGTTGCAGGACGTGTTGGGCAATTATCGAAACGAGATCCAACTGGTCGCCTCTGCTTGGGGGGATGTCGTCCGCAGAGTTTTCGCGCAGCCCGGACCGCGCCAAGAGATCCGCAAGATCGGCCTGAACAGGACCATTCTCCCTGGCTATCTGGATGATGACGATCTGCCGATCGAAATGTGGCAGGCGCTCCGAGCCCGCGACATGTCTGCGGTCTGCTATCTCGCTCTACTTTCGGGCATGGAAACGGGGACGTCTGTCGCACTCCTAGCGGAGTATGCGGAGCGCCATTGCAAGTATCAGCTAGAATGGCTTGATCTTCTGTGCTGGATGTACGCTCTGCCCCCCCACGACATCGTCCCCAAGAGCGAGCGCCGACCATGGTCTGAGCTGTTCTTAGAACATGAGGCCGCCGCGCGCGGGATAGAAGCGCTGCTGCGGCAGTCCTCTGCACATCCAGAGGGATTTGTTATCGGAGAAGTCCTACCGGTACGTCAGTAACAGCATTCGATGGCGCGCGGGGACACCTATTTCCTCAATATCCCCGGCGGTATTGGCCCCCATTCCTGCGTGATCCTTAAGGAAACACAAGAATGGGTTATTGCGATCTATGGACAGACTCATGGGCATGCGGGGGCGCATCGCATCGCGCCGCCAGATGCGTGCGTGAGCGAGTTCGGCGGTCACGTCGTATACGAGACACATTTTGATCGGATGAACGTCGCGTTCATACCGTTAGCGAGACTGCCACAGACCCGTCTAGGGCATATCGACGACAACGACCTCCCTGGGTTCCTGAGGGCCGCGCGCGAAGGCTTGGCTGATTGGGGGAAGGTTGTTGCCGTGCTGGACCAACAGGCGCAGCAATGTCAGTGCCAGGGGGGATGCCAGAAGCACCCGCCGCAATGCCCCGCTATCTACGACGCCACACAGCCACATACCGTCATGGACTGGCGAATGACCGTCAAGAACCAGGTATTTTGCCGGGTCTGTTTTGAGTCGTAAGTCTACAGAACAGCGCAGCGCGCTTTGTCCTGGGCCCTCTCGGCTCTCGTTGTAGAGGC
>Ga0302279_10008509_pt1 | contig 10025 bp, 5 predicted proteins | sample III_Bog_N3_3_FD_194541 | JGI IMG/M metagenome (GOLD analysis project Ga0302279, IMG submission 194541) | Peat permafrost microbial communities from Stordalen Mire near Abisko, Sweden - III_Bog_N3_3 | ecosystem: Environmental > Terrestrial > Soil > Wetlands > Peat | place: Sweden: Abisko...
TCCGGTGGCCGTCGGGGTTCCGGTGAGGACTCCACCGGTGAAGGTGACCCCGGCGGGCAGGGTGCCCGTCTCGGCGATGGTCGGGGTCGGGCTACCCGATGCGGTCGGGGTGAACGAACCCGGGGAGCCGGACGTGAACGTGGCCGTCGCCGCCGAGGTGAAGGCCGGCGCCGCACTGCCGGTCGGCACACTCGTCCAGGTGAACCCGGTCGGGTCGGTGCTGCTGGCGTTGAACGTGATCTGGGCGTTCCAGTTGTCCGCCACCACCCCGTGGGTGTTGGCACAGACCAGGCCGGTCTCCCACACACCGCTGGCGGTGCTGCCCGAGCCCGTGTAGAGCAACTGGGCCAGGGTGACCCCGCCACCGGTCACCAGCGGTGCCCACTGGAAGTTGTTGGGGATGCCCACGATCTGGCCGGTGGTGACCGCCGTGTTGACCGGTCCGTAGTACGTGCCGGTGTTGTCGACGAGGCCGAAACCGGTGGACGGGAAGCTCACGAAGGTCACCGTGGACAGTGCCACTCCCTGCTGAAGCAGATAGCTGTACACGTGGTAACCGCCGGTGGCGGTGTCCCCGTCACACGCAGCCTGGGCCGGGAGGGTCACGGTGAAGGGGGTGGTCGACCCACCTGAGGTCAGAGGCGTGGTGACCCCCGGCGAGCTGATGGTGGCCGTCCCGTTGAGCGTCGACGCCGACGCCGGTCCGGCCACGACCAGGGTGAGTCCGACCGCGGCCACACCGGCGACCATCAGCGCGGCGGCCCGGGCCACCGCTCCCGGTCCACGGCGGACGGGGAGCGGAGAGGAGGTGGTCCGCACGGTCTTTGCCCGCGATGTGTTGGTCCGGGATGTGGTGGTCATGGTGTGGTGCTGCTCCCTCGAGATCGGTGCGGGGTGGTGCGACGGGCCTGTCGTGACAGGCCCGGTCGTCATGGGACGGATGGTGATCGGTTCAGTGGTCACGGATTCGGTGGTCACGGATTCGGTGTGTCCGGGAACGACGGTCATGGAGCTCCTCCCGATGGTGGGTCCTGCCCGGGCACGGCTGCGGTGGCCACCTTGCGTCCGGTGCGGCCGAGCACCAGAGCGCCGAGCGCGGCACCCAGTCCGATCAGCAGCAGCAGGGGCAGTGCCCAGCGGATTGCCCCGACCGGGATCCACGAGGTGTGGACCGCGGACAGGATGGTCAGGTGATGGGTGGCGGCGGTGTTCGGCAGTGCAGCCGCCGTCGACCCGGTGCCCGTGTCCGTGCTACCCGCCACGGCGTCGTCGCTCGACGAGAAGCCACTGTCGAAGGAACTCGTCGACGTCGGTGCCGGGGTCGATGCCGTCGACGTGGTCGATGCAGCTGCCGGTTCGGCCGGTGGGTTGAGGATCGAGTTGACCGCGGCCAGCGCCTGCAGCCGGAGGTCACCGGGCAACGGCACGTAGCCGGCAGGTAGCTCCCCCGGCTCGACACCCGGATTCTGTCCGTCGCCGATGGCGTACTCGAGGAAGGTGGCGTACAGCTGGCGTTCGGCCGGGGTCAGGGTCTCGGGCTGGGTGGCGGCGTAGGTCAGCATGGTCAGCGGATAGGCACCGGCGGCCTGGCTGGACGGATCGGGTTCGAGCACCCCGGTCACCCCGCTCGGCACGAAGGCCTGCTCACCGGCGATGAGGCTGGCGGTGTCCGGGGCCACGAAGGTCCGGTCCGCCGGGTTGGACGGGTCGTCCCCGGACGGGCTGAGCGACGCGGTCTGCAGTCCGTACTGGGCGGCGGACGCAGAGTCGGTGATCGAGATCACGAAGTGGGTGCCGGGGACCTGGGGCCCGTTTGACGTCCAGGCCGTGTTGGCGGTCAGACCGGCGTTGAAGGTCGTCTTGGCCCCGTCGTTGGCGGCACCGGTGCTGGCCGCAGCGGCCTGCATGGTCAACGCGTAGGGCGACCAGTCCAGGATGCACAGGGGCCGGGCCGGCTCACTCGGGGGTCCGGTGACGACCTCACCGGTCTGGTTGCAGTACGGATCGCTCTTCGGGTAGTCCTCGAGTGCCGGCACGCCGAAGGGCACCCCCGAGGGGTTGTCCGAGGCCTTGGTGCTGTAGAGCGGGTTGACCTTCATACCCCAGGGGTCCGGGTTCCCGGCCAGCCACGACGCTGCCTCGGGATCGGCCATGATCCACTTCCACACGGCGGTGGCGGCATCGGAGCTGGCCTGTTCCACCAGTGCGGTGCCGGCGTCGATCTTCTGGGTGGTCGACAGCAACGTGAACTCGGGGTTGTACTGGAGGAAGTCCGGGTCGGTCAGCAGGTCGGTCGGATTGTTCTGGATCCACCCGTACCCGGCCGGTTTGGAGCTGGTCACGTTCTGCAGCTGGGCCTGGTACGACTGGGTGAGCAGTTTGGCCATCAACCGAGGCGTCAGATAGAGCTGACCGATCTGTGAGCCGGCGAGGGCGGCCTCGTCGGGTTGCTGTTCACCGTTCACCACCGCCGGGACCCGTTGGATGTTGAAGGCCACGACGACCCCCGAGAGGGTGAGGGGTGAGTACACGATGGGATTGCTCGGGTCGACCTGACTGGCGTCGGCCGGCGTCGAGAACACCGACATCCCGGCCGAGCCGTAGGTCGGGTTGAGCAGGTTCTGGCGGGCCTGGTCGTCCGTGTTCTGGATGTAGCTGAAGGACGGCGATCCCGGGAGCGAGCAGAGGGACGGCTGCCAACTGGACACCGCGGCCGACGCCAGCTCCCCACCGATGATCTGTTGGGCGTCGGAGTTGATCGAGCAGCTGGAACCGACCGGGTTGAACCCGATCGGGATGGCGATGCGGTTGGCCCATGCCTGGGGCGTCAACGGGGAGGACACGACGTTGACGTCGGTCAGTCCGGGTGGGTTCTCCTCGGTGGACGAGCCACGGGGTACGACCACCAGCCAGCACTGGGGCACCTTGGTACCGGTGGACGTCGGCTGGAGCGACTGGCCGCACCCGAGCCCCGGTGCCTGCAGTCCGGTCTGGACCTGGAACAGCTGTTGGCCCGTGCCGTCCTGATAGGTACGGGCGAAGTCCACCTCGTTCGACGTCCCGTACCGGAAGTACGGGTTCAGCCAGAACGGCTGGGGGTTGGTCGGGTCGAGGTTGTAGTTGTAGTCGGCCTGCTGGTTCACCGTCGTCCCGTCGACCGCCTGGAACGGCTGCACCAGGAACTGGGTCTCGGGGTCCTTCCATCCGATGCCGGCGGCCGACAGCGAGGCGTAGTCGCTCCAGGACGGCTCGGACAGGACACGCGAGTACTCGAATCCGGGCTCGCTCACCGGGTAGGCGCTACTCGACGTGGTCTCGGCCCCGAACTGGCACTGGGTCGGCAGGGGGCCGGGGTCGGTGGTGGTCGGTGGGTCCGCGCTCTGCGGATCGCCCCAGCACTCGAAGATCTGCAGATAGTTCGATTCGAAGGCGGTGCTCGACTGGGTGGCGGTGCCACCCGTCCACGACACCGAGACCGCCTGGTTGACCAGGTTCTGGGTCTGGTTCACCGTCACCTTGAGTCCGGCGTAGGCCCCCTGTCCCGATACGGTGACGGCCGAGTTGGTGGCGGGCAACGAGGTGACGACACCCTGGCTCCCGGCCAACGGGTTGGCTGCGGCACCGGCTCCGGGCTGGATCCCGGGCACGGCCACGAACACCACCAGGCCGACCAGCGCACCGACGGCCGCGCCCAGTCCGGCGCGGCGTCGCCGGCGGGCGCCGATGCGGGCGGTCCTCGGGCTGAATCGGCCCCCGGTCATGGCGACGACCGTTTCCGGTCCAGCCGCCGGGACAGGAGGCCCGGGATGAGCAGCAGGGCCAGCAGGGCCAACCCGATGAGCACCAGCAGGGTCTGGGTGGACGTCCAGCCGGTGGCCGAAGCCAAGGTGGCCGTGGTCGCCGTCGGATCGACGGACGACGTGCCACCCGATGTGCCGCACGCCCCGGTGGACGGATCACAGGTGGTGCTGGCCTGGGTCCCCCCTGACGCCGAGGATCCGGTGGCCGATCCCGAGGTTCCGCCGGTTCCGGTGGTCACCCCCCCGGACGATGCCGTCGTGCCCGTCGTCGTGCCCGCAGAGGTGGACGCCGCGCCCTTGCTCACCGGTGTGGCCACGGCGACCGCACCACCGGTGCCGGTGGTGCACTGGGTCGGACCCTGCTTGTCGCAGGCCGGCGGGTACGGCGCGGTCTGCGCCAGCAGATTGACCCCGGTCGGCGAGAAGGTCGGGTTGTTGCAGTTCTGGATGTTGATCGACTGGACGTTGGCCCCGGGGATCTTGGCGATCTGGGCGAATGCGGCCTGGACCAGGTTGATCGGCATCGGCGAGTACCCGAGCGCGGCCGACTGCTGTTGGCCCTGGCACATGGCGTAGTAGGAGAACGCGGCGAGTGTCGCCCCCTTCGCCGTCGTGAACGAATTGCCCACGGTGGTAGGCAGGATGAGATACCCGTAGGAGGACAGCGGGTAGGTGCGGGGGTCGGGATCGGTGTAGACGCCGGACAGCTGCTGGGTCAGGTAGAGCGCCGGATTGTTGACGTCGGTGGTGTCGACCTTGTCCTGCAGCAACGACACGGCCACGTTCTGGGGCGTGGGCTCGGTGTAGTAGCCGGCCGAATTCAGCAGCTGGGCCACGGGGAACTTGGCTGCCAGTGCGTAGTAGTAGTTGACGTACCCGATGGATCCGTTGGCGAAGCTCTGGGCCACGTAGGAGGCGACGCCGAGGTCACCGTTCTGGGCGATCATGCCGGTGGTGGTCGGGTAGTTCGACGTCGCCCCGCACGCCGGCGCCCGACCCGACTTGGCACAGAAGGCGTTCCACAGGCCTGGGTTCTGGCTGATCATCCACTCGGACAACTCGTAACTCGTGCCCGATCCGTCGGCCCGGACGACGGGCACGATGGTCTGGTTCGGGAGCTGCAGGCCGGGGTTGTCCGCCGCCAGTGCCGGGTCGTCCCAGTTGGTGATGACGCCGGTGAAGATCTTGGTCATGTTGACCCCGGACAGCCGCAGGTTGGTCACCTGCTGCCCGTTGATCTTGAGGTTGTACATGAACACGGTGCCACCGGCCGTGATCGGCATGTAGGCATAGCTGCCGGCCTTCGGGTTCTCCGGTGGCGAGCCGTCGCCCGGATCCGTCTGGAACGGGATGTCCGATGCGGCGAAGTCACTCTGCCCGTTGATGAAGCTCTGTCGACCGGTGGAGGAACCGTCCGGGGTGAAGTTGATCTGGATGCCGTCCGCGTGGACGTCGGCGATCCACTGGTCGAGGGCACCCGCCGACCACGACGACCCGTCCCCGGTCACCGGTACGTAGGACGTGGCCGCCGCCGGACTCACCGCACCCAACAGCGAGGAGACGGTGGCCACCAGGGCGAGTGCCAGGATGGCTCCACTGGTGCGCAGGCGGCGACGGAGGTGGACGCGGGCGGTCATCGGAGGGTCTCCTGGTTGGGGTCGTCGGGCGTGCCGGTGTTGGCGACGGGGATGGCGACGGGGATGGTGGTGAGGGTGGCGCCGTCCCTGGCCGCCAGCCGTCGGGAGTAGCGGGCGGCGTCCCGCATCGAGGCCTCCCGGACCCGTCGCATACCCCGATCGGACAGGTGGCCCGGTCCCCAGCCACCGATCTTGCGGGCGATGACGAACAGCACGATCACCAGCAGCAGGAGGAACGAGGCGGCGGCAAAGGCCCGCTCGGTCAGCAGGGGGCTGCCGGATCGCACGAGGGTCAGGGCGGTGAACGGCAGGGACGCCATCGGTCCGTGCAGCGGATTCCCGTTGATGTAGGGCGTGTACCCGGACGTCAGCAGGACAGGCGACGCTTCGCCGATCCCTCGGGCGACGCCCAGGATCACCGCGGTCGCCAGCCCGGAACGTGCCGTCGGGATGACCACCTGCAGTTCACCGCGCCACGAGGGCGCACCCAGGGCGGCCGAGGCCTCTCGGAGATTGCCGGGGACCAGGCGCAGCGCCAGGTCCGAGGCCCGGATCATGTAGGGAAGCATCATGACGCTGAGGGCCAGGGCCGCAGCGAGCCCGCTCTTCTCGAACCCGAGGGTCAGGATCCACAAGGCGTAGATGAAGAGGCCGGCCAGGATGCTGGGGAGGGCGGTCATCGCCTCGATCACCGTGCGGAACGCGTTGGAGGGACGGGAACGGGTCATGTCCAGGTAGACCGCGGCCACCAGTCCCAGCGGCACGGTCAACACCACGGCGATGCCGATCATCCACAGGGTCCCGATGATGGCGTGCCCGATGCCTCCGACGGTCAGCGGGGCCAGTGGACCGGCGTTGGACAGGTCCTGGGTGTAGGTGTTGAGGTGGATCAGGGAGTGCCAACCCCGGGCCAGGGTGAACCCGATGACCAGTGCCAGTGCCCCGAGGGCGAGGACGGTCATCGAGGCCATCAGCACGGTCATCACCGCGTCCTTGACCACCGGCGCGTCATCGGCCAGGGACACCAGGACCCCGTAGACCAGTACGAAGACCAGGTAGGCCACCAGCGCCACGCCGAAGATGCCGGTGAGCGCGGTCACCTGGGTCAACAGCAGGGCCACGCTGATCCCGGCCAGTGCCGCGCCCAACAAGTTGCGCACGGTCGAGCGCGGGACGCCCCGCACCTTGCGCCGGACCTGGGTGGCCGGCGCGTTCCCGGTGCCGGCCGGTGCGGTCCCGGTGCCGAGGCCGGCTGCATCCGTTTGCGGTGTGTCGAGCAGGGTCATCTCAACCGTCGCTCACTGCGCCCGAGCGGGACCGGGCCACGACGGCCGACGCACCGAAATTGATGATCAGGGTCAGGGCGAACAGGGACAGGCCGGCGGCCATCAGCGCGGACGTGCCGAAGGGGGACGACTCGGGCGAGAGGTTGGCGATCTGTCCCGAGATCGAGTTGCCGCCGGACTGGAGGATGTGCAGGTTGGCAGTGAACACCGGCGAGATGATCAGGATCACGACGATCGTCTCGCCGAGGGCGCGCCCGAGGCCGAGCATGGTGCCGCCGATGATCCCGCCCTTGCCGAAGGGCAGGACGACCGAGCGGATCATCCCCCACCGGGTGGCGCCCAGGGCATAGGCGCCCTCCCGCTCCCCCAGCGGAGCCTGGGAGAACGATTCACGCATGACCGAGCACAGGATCGGGATCACCATGAGGGAGACGGCGATGCCCACGATGAACGTCGACGCCGAGTAGAGCGTCCCCGACTGGACGGGATTTCCCGGATCGGCGCCGTCGACATGGAACAGCGGGAACCACCCGAACCACGTGGCGATCCACCGTGACACCCCGACCGTGCGCCCCTGGAGGAACTCGAGGGCCCAGAGTCCGTAGACGACGCTCGGCACTGCGGCCATCAGGTCCACCAGGGACACCAGGGTCCGCTTGATGGACGCCGGTGCCACCTCGGAGATGTACAGCGAGAGCCCGAGCGACACCGGGATGGCGATCACCACGGCCACCAACGCGATCAGGATGGTGTCGGTCATGATCCCCGCGATCCCGAACCGGTGGACGTCGGGCTCCCAGGCCTGGGTGGTGAGGAAGGAGAACTTCGCCACCCGGATGGCCGGGAGGGCCCGGATCAGGAGAAACAGCCCCACCAGGGCCATCACCGCCAGTACCACCAGGGCACTTCCCCGGGTGAGGCCGAGGAAGGCCCGCTCGGACCGGGCCTTGTTGGCCACGAGCTGACGACGGGCGCGGGTGTCGACCGACAGGTCCTCCGGCGACCGGGGCACCGTGGTGGCGACCAGGGTCACCGGCTCAGCTCCCCACCGGCTGGGCGTCGTGGGGCGTCCGGTCCTCCGAGGTGGCGACGTCCTCGTCCGGATCCGCTCCCCCGTCGCTCCGGTCCCGACGGCGGGCACGCAGTGCGTACGCGGTCGCGCCCGAGGCCACCACCAGGAGGCCGATCCCCACCCACAGCGCGGTGTGGCTGCTCCCGGCCGAGGGCACCACCCCCTGGTCGATCACCTTCCAGGTGAACCCACCCGGGTCGGTGGCATCCGCGGTGAACCGGATCGTGGAGTTCCAGGTGTCGGTCACCACGCCGTGGGTGTCGGCACAGGCGATGCCGCCTTCCCACGTCGCCGTGGTGGCACCGTGGGCGAACAGGTCGGACGGGGTGAGCCGGCTCCAGGTGAACGACGCAGGGAGCCCGACGATCTGCCCGGTCGATTCGGCCGTGTTGACCGCACCGTAGTAGGCGCCCTCGGCGATGTACCCGTACCAGCGGCTGGGCAGTCCGGTGCGGAAGCTCACCTCGGTGGGCGAGACGCTGGATGGCACCAGGTAGCTGTAGACGTGATACCCCTGGTGGGCGGTGTCCCCGGGGCAGGACGCGCCAGCCGGGAGCACCACCGCGTACGGGGTGGCCGAGCCTCCCCCGTCCATCGCCGAGGTCGTCCCCGGGTGGACGATCTCCTCAGCGGAGGCGGTGACCGCCCCCACCGGCGCCGACAGGGCGACCGTGGCCACGAGCCCGGTGAGGCCCACGACGGCGACGGAGGCGACCGACCGGAGGCTCACGCCGCTCCGAAGAACGGGGCACCGAAGGCGTAGACACCGCCGCCTTGGCCGACCAGCCAGTACCCACCGGTGGCGGGGTCGGCGGACATCCCGGTGATGGGGGCGGCACCGGGGATCCCGGAGGCCGATCCGTGGAAGCCGGCGTCGCCGAAGGCGAAGATTCCGCCGTCGGACGCCACCAGCCAGTAGCCGTTCCCGGTGGCGGTAGCGGCCATGCCGTTGATCGGCTGGTTCAACGTGATGGCCCCGGTCGACCCGAGGAAGGGTGCACCGAAGGCGAAGATGCCACCGTCGGCCGCCACCAACCAGTAGCCACCGGTCGGCGACGCCGCCACACCGACCACCGGCTTGTTGAGGTGCTGGCCGCCCATCGAGCCCTGGAAGACCGCATCACCGAAGGCGAAGACACCGCCGTCGGAGGCGACCAGCCAGTACCCCTGGTCGTCCGGGGTGGGTGCCAGGTCGACCACGGGAGCGTTCAGGTGCAGATTGCCGGTCGACCCGAAGAATCCGGCGTCACCGAAAGCGAACGTGCCGCCGTCTGCCGCGACCAGCCAGTACCCCTTGCCGTCCGAGGTGGCGACGATGTGCACGATGGGCTGGTTGAGCGGATGGCCGGCCAGCGATCCGTAGTTGGCCACGGCCCCGTGGGCCGACACCGCCCCGGCCGAGTCGGCCAGCCAGTACCCGGTCCCGGCACTGTTGGACGCGATGCCCACCACCGGGGCGGTCAGCGGCGTGGTGACGGCGGCATTCACGGTCAGCGTGAACGCCTGGGTCGCGTCCGGGAGGATCCCGTTGGTGGCGGTGATCGTGACCGGGAAGGTCCCCGTCTCGGTCGGCGTGCCCGACAGGACGCCGGCACCCGACAGGGTGACCCCCGTGGGCAGGGCCCCCGACACGCTGAAGGTGGGCGCCGGGCTACCGCTGGCCGACACGGTGAACGAACTGGACACACCGACCGTGAAGGTGGTGGAAGTGGCCGAGGTGAACACCGGCGGGGCGTTGTAGGTGAAGGTGTCGGCTCCCGACGTCGCCGAGGTGCCGCCGGTGGTGGTCACCGTCACATTGACCGCTCCCGTACCCGCAGGGGAGGTGGCGGTGATCGAGGTGGCCGACACCACGGTGACCGCAGTGGCGGCGTTGGTCCCGAAGTCGACTGCGGTGGCGCCGGTCAGGTTGGTGCCGGTGATGGTCACCAGGGTGCCGCCGGCCGCGGGGCCGCTGGTCGGGCTGACCGCAGTGACCGTCGGTGCGGCCACGTAGGTGAAGGTGTCACCCGCACCCGTCGTCGAGGTGCCGCCCGGGGTGGTCACGGTCACATTGACCGCTCCCGTGCCCGCAGGGGAGGTGGCGGTGATCGAGGTGGCCGACACCACGGTGACGGCCGTGGCGGCGTTGGTCCCGAAGTCGACTGCGGTGGCGCCGGTCAGGTTGGTGCCGGTGATGGTCACCAGGGTGCCGCCGGCCGCGGGGCCGCTGGTCGGGCTGACCGCGGTG
>Ga0302279_10008512_pt1 | contig 10024 bp, 9 predicted proteins | sample III_Bog_N3_3_FD_194541 | JGI IMG/M metagenome (GOLD analysis project Ga0302279, IMG submission 194541) | Peat permafrost microbial communities from Stordalen Mire near Abisko, Sweden - III_Bog_N3_3 | ecosystem: Environmental > Terrestrial > Soil > Wetlands > Peat | place: Sweden: Abisko...
CTGTGGGCGAAGTCGAATTTCTCGTCGATGGTGCCGGGGCGGGAGCGGTGATCCTGGCGGCCCTCCACCTCATGCACCTGCTGGTGCAGGCTGCCGCCCATGGCGACGTTGAGTTCCTGCACGCCGCGGCAGATCGCCAGCACCGGCATGCCGCGGGCGATGGCGGCGCGGCACAATGGAAGGGTGGTGGCATCGCGGGCGGGGTCGTGCTTGCCGGGAGTGGCGTCGTGGGCCACGCCGTACAGCGCCGGCTCCACATTGCTCGGGCTGCCGTCGAGCAACAGGCCGTCGAGCCGGTTGAGCATGTCGAGCATGCCTTCGCCGACCGGCGGCAGCAGGATCGGCAGTGCGCCGGACGCGAACATCAGTGCGTCACCATAGCGGGCCGGGGCGTAATGCACGGCCAGTTCGTTGATCAGCTTGTTGCAGGCGGGAATTCCGACAATCAGTGCCATCTGAAAAACCTCTACTTGACGCGCAACGTTACCACTCGATTACGGCTAAAATCCGCCACATTGGCACCGATTGCGCCGATCAGTGCCAGTGCTGCCATCGCCCGGGCCGAGCCGTCGCTCAACTGGCCCACCAGCAAGCCGCTGATGGCGGCGAGGCAGAATGTCATCATACCCATGACCGCTGAGGCGGTGCCAGCATGAGCGGCATGACGCTGCAATGCGCCCACCGTGGTGTTGGGCATATTGAAGCCCTGGCAGCCCATCATCACCATGACCGGTGGCAACAGCATCCACCATTGCGTGCCGCCCTGTAACAGCGGGGTCAGGAACGCCACGGCCGCCAGCACCACCGTGGACGCCAGGAAAATCCGCGCCGCCCCATGCAGCATCCGGTCCGCCCCCAGCCGCATCAGCAGCATGGGGTTAAGCTGTGAACAGAAGATGAAGAAGAACGCGCAGCTGCTGAACATGACAGCATAGACCGTCGGCGTCAGGTGCATGCCCTCGATGAACACGCTGGGTGAGCCGCCGATATAGGCGAACATCGCGAACATGCCGCAGCCGCCCATCAGTGTATGGGTGAGGAAGCTGCGCTCGGCGACGATCTGGCCGTAGCGGGCGAACATCTGCGTCAGGTTCTGCTTCACCCGCGCTTCCACTGGCAGCGTATCCGGCAGCAGCACCGCCACCAGGATGCAGGAAATCGTGCCGTAGATCGCTGATACCCAGAAGATGAAGCGCCAGCTGGCAATCTGCAGCAGCAATCCGCCGAGCGAGGGTGCGAGGATCGGCGCCACGCCGCTGACCAGGATCAGCCGGCTCATCATCCGCGCCGCTGCGTGGCCTTCGGACAGGTCGCGCACCACCGCGCGTGGGATCACCATGCTGGCGGAGCCGCCGATCGCCGAGATCAGCCGCATCGCCGACAAGGTGAACAGATCCGGCGCCAGCGCGCAGCCGATATTGCCGATGGTATAGATGGCGGTGCCGACGATCAGCGGGCCGCGTCGGCCGAACCGGTCCGACAGCGAGCCCTGGGTGATCTGGCCGATGGCGAGGCCGAGGAACCAGGTGGCCAGCGTTACCTGCGCCGAGCCCATCTGCAGGCCGAGCGAAGTCTCGATCGCCGGGAATGCCGGCAGATACATGTCCGTGGAAACCGGGCCGATCGCCGACAGGAATCCCAGCAGGAATGGCAACCAGACGGGATACTTCATGAAGGTCCCGCCGGCTTGTCGCGATATCACCGGGTCGGGCGCGGCGGCGTGACCGTGTAGTCGTAGAACCCACGACCGGTCTTGCGGCCATACCAGCCGGCTTCGACGTATTTCACCAGCAGCGGGCAGGGGCGGTATTTGCTGTCCGACAGCCCCTCGTGCAGCACCTGCATGATCGACAGGCAGGTGTCCAGGCCGATGAAATCCGCCAGTTCCAGCGGGCCCATCGGATGATTGGCGCCGAGCTTCAGCCCGATATCGATCGAGGCGATGGTGCCAACGCCCTCATAGACGGCATAGACCGCCTCGTTGATCATCGGCACCAGGATGCGATTGACGATGAAGCCCGGGAAATCCTCGGCAACCGCCGTGGTTTTGCCGAGCCGTTCGGCGAGCGACATCGTGGCCAGGAAGGTGGCCTCGTTGGTGGCGATGCCGCGGATCACCTCGACCAGCTTCATCACGGGCACCGGGTTCATGAAGTGCATGCCGATGAACCGCTCGGGCCGGTCGGTGCCGGCGGCGAGGCGGGTGATCGAGATCGACGAGGTGTTGGACGCAATCATCGCGTCCGCGCGCAGGTGTGGCACCAACGCCTTGAAGATGCTGCGCTTCAGCTCCTCTTTTTCGGTGGCGGCCTCGATCACCAGGTCGCAATCGCCGAACACCGCGTAGTCGGATGTGGTGGTGATGTGGGCGAGGGCGGCATCCTTCGCTTCGGTCGAAAGCGTGCCCTTGGTCACCTGGCGGTCGAGGTTACGGCCGATCGTCGCCATCGCCTTGGCCAGCGCCTCCGGCTTCACATCGAGCATCACGGCATCGATGCCGGCGACGGCGCAGACATGGGCGATGCCGTTGCCCATCTGGCCGGCACCGATGATGCCGACCTTGTTGATGGCGTGTTCGCTCATTTCTTGGCGAGCTCGGCGGTCAGTTCCGGCAAAGCGGTGAACAGGTCGGCAACCAGGCCGTAGTCGGCCACCTGGAAGATCGGCGCCTCCTCGTCCTTGTTGATGGCGACGATGACCTTGCTGTCCTTCATGCCGGCGAGATGCTGGATGGCGCCGGAGATGCCGATCGCCACATACAGATCCGGGGCGACGATCTTGCCGGTCTGGCCCACCTGATAGTCGTTCGGCACGAAGCCGGCATCGACGGCGGCGCGCGAGGCGCCGACGGCAGCACCCAGCATGTCGGCGATCGGGTCGAGCAGCTTGAAGTTCTCGCCGTTCTGCATGCCGCGGCCGCCGGAGATCACCACGCGGGCGGCGGTGAGTTCAGGACGCTCGGACTGCGAAAGCTCGGCGGAGACGAAGCTGGACAGCGCCGGGATGGCCACGGCGGCGGCGGCCTCGATCGGGGCCGAACCACCGGTGGCGGCCACCGGATCGAAGCTGGCGGCGCGCACGGTCAGCACCTTCTTGGCGTCGCTGCTGCGCACGGTGGCGAGAGCGTTGCCGGCGTAGATCGGCCGCACGAAGGTGTCGGCGTCGATGACGGCGGAGACGTCGCTGATCGGCTGGATGTCGAGCAGGGCGGCGACGCGTGGCATCACGTTCTTGCCGATCGCGGTGCTGCCGGCGAGCAAATGGGTGTAGCCGGGGGCGAGGGCGACGAGCAGGTCGGCCAGCGGCTCGGCCAAGGCGTGGTCGTAGGCGGCGTCGGCGGCGGTGATCACTTTCGCGATACCCGGCAGGGCTGCTGCGGCAGCGGCGGATGCGGAGTCGGTGCCGGCGACGAGCACGTGGACTTCGCCGAGCTTAAGGGCGGCGGCGACGGCGGAACGCGACGGCTGCTTGATGGTGCTGCCTTCGTGGTCGAGGAGGACGAGGACGGTCATGCTCAGATCACCTTCGCTTCAAGCTTCAATTTTTCCACCAGTTCGGCAACCGACTTCACCTTCACGCCAGCCAGCCGCTTCGGCGGTTCGGCCACGGAAACCACGGTCAGTCGAGGCGCGGGATCAACGCCGAGATCGGCCGGCTTGATCGTCTCGATCGGCTTCTTGCGTGCCTTCATGATGTTCGGCAGCGAGGCATAGCGCGGCTCGTTCAGCCGCAGATCGGCGGTGATGATGGTCGGAAGGGTGATCGACACCGTCTCCAGCCCGCCATCGACTTCGCGGATCACGGTTGCGTGATCGCCTTCGAGGGTAATCTTGCTGGCAAACGTGCCCTGGCTCCAACCGAGCAGGGCCGCCAGCATCTGGCCGGTGGCGCCCATGTCGTCGTCGATCGCCTGCTTGCCGACGATGATCAGGCCGGGATTTTCGCGCGCGGTGATGGCGGCAAGCAGCTTGGCGACGGCCAACGGCTGCAGATCGGCGTCGGTTTCCACCAGGATGCCGCGATCGGCACCCATGGCAAGTGCGGTGCGGATGGTCTCGGCACAGGCGGCAATGCCCATGGAAATCGCAACGATTTCAGTGGCGACGCCCTTTTCCTTGAGGCGCACGGCTTCTTCGACGGCGATTTCGTCGAATGGGTTCATCGACATCTTTACGCCAGCGGTTTCAACGCCGGTGCCGTCGGATTTGACCCGAACCTTGACGTTGTAATCGACGACGCGCTTGACGGGGACGAGGATCTTCATGGGCTGGCTGCCGCTTCCTGGAGGGTGACGAGCCTTTCTGCGCGGCGCGTCTACTGATGGCGCCGGACCTTATGAGGGGCGCCGCGGGCAGTCAAACGGCGGGCTGCGGTGGCCGGCCTGTCAGGAACGCAGGGCAAGCAGCAGCAGGGCGAACAGCACCAGGGTGACGCCCTGCAGAATGACCCGCCATTGCATCAATTTGTTCGAGCGTTTGCCGTTGTTGCCGGGGCGCGTGAGGCCGATCATGCCGGCGAACAGCGTGAACAGCGTTGCGGCCATGCCGAGGATGACTGAAATGGTGAGAAAAGTGATCATGGCCCGATATATGCCGCATTCTGGTGGCTGACATCCACCCGCATCGCCGGATTTCCGGAAATTCGGCACAACGCAACGACGATCGGTTCCTACTGATGACCCGCAGGATAGCATGAGACCCGCACGCATTTGGCTGACGGCCCTGGCGGTGGCGGCGATGCTCGCAGGCTTTGGCCCGCAGGCTTTGGCCCAGATCCCGCGCGCCGCCATATTGGCGGCGACGACGCCAGCGCCTGCGGCTGCTCCGACGCCTGCACCCGCGCCCACCGGCGCCTTGGCACCGGCCCAGGCGCGGGCGGCCCTGGATGTGTTGAAGGACGATGCCCAACGCGCCCGGTTGATTTCGGTGCTGGAGGCGATTGCCCGTGTGCAACCGGTGGTGGCGCCTAATGCGGCCGGGTCCGCGCCCGCCGTGGTGGCTGTGCCGGTTCCGGTGGGCGCCGAAGCAGCGGCGCCGGCCGCCTCCGCGGGTCCCGCCGCATTGCAGCTGGCGCCGGACAGTGTGGGCGCGCAGTTGCTGGTTGGGGCGTCCGAGCAGATTTCCACCTTGTCTGATCGTGTCGTCAACGTCGCCCGCGAGGTGACCGACTTCCCACTGCTCTGGTACTGGCTGACCGAACTTGCCTCTGATCAGCAGATGCAGAAGGCGATCTTCGACGCTGTCTGGCGGCTGGTGGTGGTGCTGGGCGTAGGACTGGCGGCGGGGGCTTTGACCCAACGCCTGCTGCGCCGACTGCTGCGAGTGTTCCGCGAACGCGCTCCAGCCTCGTTGGAGGAGCGGAGCAACGAGGTCGAAGGGATCGCTGAAGCCGAGGCTGGGCAGACCGAATGGATGCGCCGGCGTGGGGATGCGATGGCGTTCATGCGCCGGTTGCCATACGCCGCCGGCTCCTTGGCGCTCGACCTGCTGCCGGTGGTGGCGGTGGCCGCTGCCAGCTATGGCGTGATGGCGTCCGGGCTCGCCGGTGGCCTCACGCCGCGGCTGGTTATTCTGGCGGTTCTTTACGCCTATCTGATCTGGCGGGTGCTGATAGCGCTGGCCACCGCGATCGCTTCACCAACGGCACCGCGGCTGCGACTGATCCCAGTGGATAACGATCAGGCCAGGGTGATCGTGCGCGAAACCACAATCCTGTCGGCTGTGGCGGTGACCGGCACGGCGTTGTCGGAAATGGCGCTGCTGTTCGGCCTGTATCAGGACGCCTACGACGCCCTGCTGAAGCTGAACGCGCTGGTGGTGCTGTTCCTGGTGGTGCGCATCATCATGCGCAACCGGCGCGCGGTGAAGCTGGCGCTGTGTGCACCGCCGGGGAGCACGGGCCTGATGGCCGGGGTGCGCAACGGGTTTGCCGGCAGTTGGCACCGCATCGTGATCTTCTACATGCTGGCGCTATGGCTGGTCTGGGCACTGCAGATCGACAATGGCTTCAGCCGCCTGCTGCAACTGCTGGTGTCCGCCGTGGCTGTCACGGTGGGGGCGCGTTTGCTGGTGGTGGCCGCCGAAGCCGGTTTGGATCGGCTTCGCCTGAACGTGGCCGATCTGGAAGATCGTTATCCCGGTATCGAGGCGCGGCTGTCCGGCTATCACCCGATGCTGCGTGCCCTGGTCAATTTCATCGTTGGCGCGGCGGCATTGGTGCTGGTGATGGAGGTCTGGGGCTTCGATGCCTTCGCCTGGTTCTCGGCCGACGCGCTCGGTGGGCGTCTGCTTGGCGCTTGTGGCACCATTCTGGCCACTTTGGTGCTGGCGCTGGCGGCGTGGGAGGGGATGAACGCCCTCATCGCCCATCACCTCGCCACCTTGGCGCGTTCTGCCCAGCTGGCGCGTACGGCGCGGATTCGTACCTTGCTGCCGATTATCCGCACCACGATGCTGGTGACGATATGCCTGGTGGCGGGAATGGTGACGCTGAGCGAGATCGGCGTGAATATCGCGCCGTTGCTGGCCGGCGCCGGCGTGATCGGCATCGCCATCGGCTTTGGTAGCCAGAAGCTGGTGCAGGATATCATCACCGGGATTTTTCTGCTGTTGGAGAACGCCATGCAGGTGGGCGATGTCGTCACCCTCGGCGGCATGAGCGGCACTGTGGAGAATCTGTCGATCCGCACCATCCGGCTGCGCGCGGTGGACGGTGCGGTGCATATCGTGCCGTTCAGCGCGGTGACCACCGTGACAAACTCGACGCGGGATTATGGGTTTGCGGTATTCGATCTCAACGTTGGTGTGAACGAGGAGCCTGACCGGATCGCCACCGTGCTGCGGGAGATCGCGGCGAAGATGCGCACCGAATCGCCATGGCGCGGGCTGATTTTGGCCGATCTGGAGGTGATGGGGGTGGAGCGGTTCCTCGCCACCGTTTGGGTGATGCGGGTGCGTATCAAGACGCTGCCGGCCAGTCGCTGGACGGTGTCGCGGGAGATGAACCGGCGGATCAAGGTGCGTTTCGACGAGCTTGCCATCGAATCGCCGATGACCAGCTATCGCGCATTGGGCATCGCCACGCCGCTGGCGCCGCCGGCTAATCAGGACCAGGTGGAGATAACCTGATGCCCTGGAGTGTGCCGTGACCTTGCCGAGCGAAAATGCCGCAGCCGACCTCACTGCCGGGGGCTTTGCCTTCCTGGACGGCGCCACTTCGCGCGCCTGGCTGGAGAGGTCGGGGTCGTTGGCCGACTGGGCCGAGCTGCAGGCGAGCTGGGACGGCATGGCGCGCGATGCCTTCATGGCCGATGGCGGCCGCTATCGCCGGCGCCGTTTCGCGGTGTTCAGCGTGGGTGCCGAGGGTGTTCGCCGGCAAGCGCATCAGCCGCATTATCAGAGCACCGATTTCAACCGGCTGAACGGCGGCATCGCCCGCTGGTTCGAGCCGGTGCCGGCCTGGCTTGCGGCGGGGCCGAGCTTTCAGTCGATCCTGAAGGCGTGCCATTTCCTGTTCGACACCCTGCGTCCTGGGCGCGAGTGGCACGTGGAGACCCACCAGTTCCGCATCGAGGCGCATCCGGGCGAAGCTGGAAAGCCGACACCGGAAGGCAGCCATCGCGACGGGGTGGATTTCGTGCTGGTGCTGATGATCCGCCGTGAAAACATCGCGAAGGGTGTGACGACCATTCACGGTTCTGACAGCGCCGATCTGGGCAGTTTCACGCTGGAGCATCCGTTCGAGGCAGCCCTGGTGGACGATCATCGGGTGTTTCACGGCGTGACGGCGGTGGAGCCGATCGACCCCACGCTTCCGGCATTCCGCGACGTGCTGGTGGTGACGTTCCGCGCGATTTAACCGTTTGTTAGCGCCCGTTGGCTAGGCTTCGCCCCTCGTAATGGGTGTGGGCCGCAACGGGGGTTGGCGCAGATGCCGTGTTTGACGTCGTTGCTGTTGCTGGCGCCTTTGTTGATGAGGCAGCCTGATGCGGTAGAGCCTCCGATGGATATCGGGGCTTTCAAGATCGGTATGACGGTGATTGAGGCCAACCGGGCCATGCAGCGTGGCCGGGCGCTGCGCACCGTTCCGCGACCTGTTGGGAATGCCCAGGCGTTGGCCCAGGCCTATGCCCGCAGCAAAGCGGGTGCGGCGCAAAAGGAACCCGGGCGTTGAGTGGCGGTTTGGCTGCTCCTCTGGTGGTGTCGCCGTATCGTCTTGTGGGCGCGTCGGTGGTTCGGAGCCCGGCGTCATCAGGGATGAACCGCAGGGACCGGCGGGCGCAGGCCAAGGTGTTGCCGCGCAATCGGGCCGCGTTGCTCCACGATCAATTCACCCAGGCGGTGCGATTTCATATGGAGGGCCGGCTGGCCGAGGCTGAAGCGCTCTACCGCCGCATTCTGGTGAGCGAGCCGCGGCATGCCGACAGTTTGCATTTGCTCGGCCTGATCGCCGCACAGACCGGCCGGCTTGAGCCGGCGGTGGCGCTGATCGCCCAGGCGCTTGCGGTGAAGCCGGACTTCGCCGAAGCGCATAACAATCTCGGCAATGTCCTGCAGGAGTTGGGGCGCAGCATGGAGGCTGCCGCCGCGTATCGGCGCGCCATCGGGCTCAAAGGCGATTATGCGGAAGCCCACAACAACCTCAGCCATGCGCTGCGATCGCTGGGGCAGCGCCCAGCGGCGGATGAGGCGTGCCTTCGCGCCATCGCCCTGCAGCCGCGGTTTGCCGAGGCGCACAACAATCTGGGCAATCTGTTGCAGGATCTCGGCCGGCCCGCTGAGGCGCTGGCAGCCTACGCGCAGGCGCTCGCGCTGAAGCCGGATTATGCCGAGGTTCACGTCAATATCGGCATCACCCAGCTGATGAGCGGTGAGAAGGCGCTGGCGGAACAGGCGGTCGCGCAGGCGCTGGCTATCGATCCTGACCTGCCGCAAGCCTGGTACACCCGCAGCGATATGAAGGTTTTCACGCCGGATGATGCCGACATCGGTAAGATGGAGGCGCTGCTGGCAGCGGCCGACGTGCGTGGTTTTGGGCGGCAGGGTCGGCTGCGCCTGTTGTTCGCGCTAGGCAAGGCCTGGATGGAAGCGGGTGACGCGGATCGTGCCTTTGCCCATCTGCACGCCGGCAACCAGCTCAAGCGCGCCTCGTTCGCCTATGCCGTCGAGGACGATGTGGCCCGGCACGCCGCGATCGCACGGTGCTTCACGCCGGATATGCTCAGCCGGATGGCGGGTTTGGGCGATCCTTCCGATCTGCCGGTGTTCATCGTCGGCATGCCTCGCTCCGGCACCACGCTGATCGAGCAGATTCTGGCCTCTCACCCTCAGTTGCGTGGAGCCGGTGAGTTGGAGCTGCTGCCGGGCTTGGTGGATAACATTGCCGCCCGACCGTCCGCCGCAGCGCTTGCCGCCATTGGGCAAGATTACGCCCAGCAACTCGCAGCCCTTGCACCAGGTGTGCTGCGGGTGGTGGACAAGATGCCGGTGAATTTCCGTCATGTCGGGCTGATCCGGCTGATGTTGCCGAATGCCCGCATCATCCACTGCAGGCGTGATCCGATCGACACCTGCCTGTCCTGCTACACCAAGAATTTCAATGGCCAGCAGAGCTACGCCTACGATTTGCGAGAGCTCGGGCTCTACCACCGCAGCTATGACACCCTCATGCAACACTGGCGCGCGGTGCTGCCTGCCGATCGGTTCATTGAGGTGAATTATGAGGATGTTGTGCAGAATCTGGAGGCGGAGTCCCAACGCCTTATCGCATTCTGCGGCCTCGATTGGGACAAATCCTGCCTGACTTTCAACACCACACCCCGCCAGGTGCGCACCGCCAGCGTCAATCAGGTGCGCCAAAGCCTATATGCCACCAGCGTCGGCCGCTGGCGCCCCTACGCCCAGCACCTTGCCCCGCTGCTCGCGGCCTTGGAGGAGTAAGGAAGTAAGGCGAGGGCTCCGCCCTTCGACCCCACCAGGGCCGAGCCCTTGGAACCCGATCTATTGAAGTCTGTCAGGAGGAGGGG
>Ga0302279_10008514_pt1 | contig 10022 bp, 7 predicted proteins | sample III_Bog_N3_3_FD_194541 | JGI IMG/M metagenome (GOLD analysis project Ga0302279, IMG submission 194541) | Peat permafrost microbial communities from Stordalen Mire near Abisko, Sweden - III_Bog_N3_3 | ecosystem: Environmental > Terrestrial > Soil > Wetlands > Peat | place: Sweden: Abisko...
GCCGAAATCGCCTGATAAAAGCTCGGCCAGCCGGTGCCCGATTCAAATTTCGTCTTCGAGTCATAGAGCGCCGTATCGCAACAAATGCAGCGATACAGTCCATCGGCATGGTTGTCCGCGTACTCCCCTGTGAATGGGCGCTCGGTGCCCTCCTGACGCGTGACCTCGAAGGCGAGCGGCGCGAGCTGCGCGCGCCATTCGGCGTCGGTCTTGACCACTCTGGGGACGGTCACGAGACCCAGGCTCTTGCCCGCTGCAGAAAAGTTCTCGATCGAGACGTCAGGCCCCGCAGCCGCAACGGCCGGCGCGCCGCCAAAGCGGCGTCCGAGCACGGCACTGCCGACCACGGCGACCGCCCCCAAGCCCAGCAGCCGGCGTCGTCCGGAATTGGGTTGCGGCGAACTGTGACGCGGTGATTGTGGTTTGTTGCTCATGTTGATGTAGTCCTCCTGCCGAGTTGACCGGATCGCGGCCCAAAACATTACAGAATCGCTCAATTGTAGAGCCGTGCCGGGGCTTGGCCACCCGGATAACGGCCGGCCGGGGGGCGGCAATCCGCGCCGTGGTGATATAATGGGGAGTTTATGGCCACCCGAAAACCCGTGACCCTGCATCGCCTGCGCGACATGCACGCCCAAGGCGAGAAAATCACGATGCTAACTTGTTACGACGCGACCTTTGCTCACGTCCTCGATCGCGCGGGTCTCGATGTGTTGTTGGTGGGCGACTCGCTCGGGACCGTCTTGCAAGGCTTGGACACCACGCTTCCGGTCTCGATCGACGAGATGATCTATCATACGCGCTGTGTCGCACGCGGTAATCGTTCTTCCTGGCTGATCGCCGACCTGCCCTTCGGCAGCTATCAAGAATCGCCGGAGCTTGCGCTGCGCAACGCCGTGCGCCTCATGCAGGCCGGCGCGCAGATGGTCAAGCTGGAAGGCGGCGGCTGGACGGCCGAGATCGTGGCGCACCTGGTCGCCCGCGGCATCCCCGTGTGCGCGCACCTGGGCCTGACGCCCCAGCGCGTGCACGCGCTGGGCGGCTACCGCGTGCAGGGCAAGGACGCCGACAGCGGCGCCGCGCTGCGCCGCGAGGCGCGCGAGCTGGCCGAGGCTGGCGCGGCGATGATGGTGCTGGAGATGGTGCCGGCGGCGCTGGCCGCCGAAGTCACGCAGGACAGTCCCGAGCTGATGACCATCGGCATCGGCGCCGGCGGCGGCACTTCGGGCCAGGTGCTGGTGCTGCACGACATGCTGGGCCTGGGATCGGGCCGCAAGCCGCGCTTCGTGCGCAACTTCATGGCCGAAGGCGGCTCGATCGCCTCGGCCATCGGGCGCTACGTCGCCGCGGTCAAGGACGGCAGCTTCCCGCAGGCCGACGTCCATACCTATTGATTCGACCGCACCCATGCAAGTCATCCACACCATCGCCGACCTGCGCACCGTGCTGGCAGGCTCGACCAAGACCGCGCTCGTGCCGACCATGGGCAACCTGCACGAAGGCCACCTGGCGCTGGTGCGCGAGGCGACGCGGCACGGCTTTCCGGTGGTGGCGACGATCTTCGTCAATCGCCTGCAGTTCCTGCCGCACGAGGATTTCGACCAGTACCCGCGCACGCTGGAGCGCGACTGCCAGCTGCTCGAATCCGCGGGCTGCGACATCGTGTTCGCGCCGAGCGAGGCCGAGCTGTATCCGGAGCCGCAGACCTTCAAGGTCACGCCGCCTGCCGCCATCGCCGACCTGCTCGAAGGCGAGTTCCGTCCCGGCTTCTTCACCGGCGTGTGCACGGTGGTGATGAAGCTGTTCCAGTGCGTGCAGCCGGCCTATGCCGTGTTCGGCCAGAAGGACTACCAGCAACTGATGGTGATCACCGCGATGGCGCGCCAGTTCGCGTTGCCGGTGGAGGTGATCGGCGCGCCGACGATCCGCGCCAACGACGGCCTGGCGCTGTCGTCGCGCAACGGCTACCTGAGCGCCGACGAGCGTGCCGAGGCGGTCGCGCTGTCGCGCGCACTGCGCGCGGCCGCGGCCGCGTTGCGCGAGGGCGCGCGCGACGTCGGCGCCGTCGAACAGGCGCAGGTCGCGGCGCTTGCCGCGCGCGGCTGGCAACCCGACTACATCGCCATCCGCCGCCGTACCGACCTGTTGCCGCCAACGGCCGACGACCTCGCCGCCAGGCTGCCGCTGGTCGCGCTGGCCGCCGCCCGCCTGGGCAAGACGCGGCTGATCGACAACCTCGAGATCGACCTCTGACGCGGACGGGTTGACGCCACGGAACCCGAGCGGAAAGCCGGGTCAATCGGGTAGGGCAGAATTCGAGGATGAACGCATCCGTCTCCCCCATCCATATCCAACGCCGCGAGCCGACGGCCCCGGTCGACACGTCCTGCGGCCACGCGCACACCGAGCGCTGGAGCGTCGATGCGGTCGAAGCCCTGTTCGACCTGCCGTTCAACGACCTGATCCTGCAGGCGCAGGCCGTGCATCGGCAGCATTTCGCGCCCAACCAGGTCGAGCTGGCCACGCTGCTGTCGATCAAGACCGGCGGCTGCCCCGAGGACTGCGGCTACTGCCCGCAGTCGGTGCACTACGACACCGGCGTCGACGCGACCAAGCTGATGGACGTCCAAGCCGTCGCGGCCGCGGCCCGCACGGCCAAGGAACACGGGGCGACTCGCTTTTGCATGGGCGCCGCCTGGCGCGCGCCCAAGGATCGCGACATCGAGGCCGTCTCGGCCATCGTGCGCGAGGTCAAGTCGCTGGGCCTGGAAGCCTGCTGCACGCTGGGCATGCTGACCGAGCCGCAGGCGCAGTCCTTGAAGGACGCGGGCCTGGACTACTACAACCACAACCTCGATACCGCGCCCGAGGCCTACGGCCGCGTCATCACCACGCGCGACTACCAGGATCGCCTGAACACGCTGGGCCACGTGCGTGGCGCGGGCATCAACGTGTGCAGCGGCGGCATCGTCGGCATGGGCGAGAGCCGGCGCGAGCGCGCGGGCCTGGTGGCGCAACTGGCCAACCTCGATCCGTATCCGGAATCGGTGCCGATCAACGAGCTGGTGCGCGTCGAAGGCACGCCGATGGCCGACGAGAAGCCGCTCGACCCGCTGGAATTCGTGCGCACCATCGCGGTGGCGCGCATCACGATGCCGCTGGCGCGCGTGCGCCTGTCGGCCGGTCGGCAGCAGATGAGCGAGGCGGTGCAGGCGCTGTGCTTCCTGGCCGGCGCGAACTCGGTGTTCTATGGCGAGAAGCTGTTGACAACGGGAAACCCGGATGTCGAGAAGGACAGGCAGCTTTTCGACAAGCTCGGCGTGACGACGGCGGCGAGCCAGCACATCGGCTGAACTTCTCGCGTCGTCTGCGGGCCGGGTCTCCGTGAGGGCGCCCGGCCTTTTCATTGGCGCTCAGACCTCGAGCCGGTCCCGCGGGCGAGCCACCAGTGCATACAACGCCGGCATCAGGAAGATGCTGATCAGCAGCCGCGTGAACAGGCCACTGACGATGACCAGGGCGAACGGCCGTTGCGTATCGGTGCCGACACCGGTGGCCAGCGCTGCCGGCAGCAATCCCAGCGCCGCGACCAGCGCGGTCATCATGATGGGCCGAAGCCGCAGGATCGCGCCCTCGCGGACGGCCTCGGCGATGCTGGAGCCGCCGCGCCTGAGCTCGTTGACGTACGAGATGTAGACGATCGCCGTCTGCACCGACACGCCGAACAGGGCCAGGAAGCCGATGCCCGACGACACCGAGAGCGGCGTGCCGGTCAGCCAGAGCGCCACGATGCCGCCGGCCGGTGCCGACAGCAGCACGCCGAGCACGGTGATCAGCGGGAACTTGAAGTTCAGGTACAGGCTGAACAGCAGCAGGAAGATCAGCGCGATGGTGACCGGCAGGATGACGCCGAGCTGCGCACGCGACGCGGTGTACTGCGTGTATTCCCCGCCCCAGTCCAGCCGGTAGCCCCGGGGCAGATCGACGTTCTTGCCGACCTGCCGGATGGCGTCTTCCACCGCGCCGGCCAGATCGCGCCCTTCGACCGAGAACTGCACGCCGATGTAGCGTGAATTGCTCTGGCGGTAGATGAACGAGGCGCCGTTGGTCACCTGGATGTCGGCGAATTCCTTGAGCGGGATCTGCTGTCCGCCGGGTGTGGCAACCGGGATGTTGCCGATTTCCTCGGGGGTGTCACGATAAGGACGATCGAGGCGCACCACGAGATCGAACTGCTTTTCCTGCTGCACGACCTGGGTGGCCACGCCGCCGCCGATGGCGGTGGCTATCAGGGCATTGATGTCGTCGACGTTCAAGCCGTAGCGCGCAATCGCGCCGCGATTGATCTTGATGCTCAGGCTGGGCTGGCCAAGCTCCTTGACCAGCGTGACATCGTGGATGCCCCGCACCTTCTCGAGGACCTTCTTGATCGCCGTGCCCTTGCGTTGCAGGGTGTCCAGGTCGGCCCCGAAGACCTTGACCGCCAGAGCGCTCTTGAGCCCCGACTCCGCCTCGTCGACCGCGTCCTCGGCCGGCTGAGTGTAGTTGAAGATGATGCCGGGAAGCGCCTGCAATTTCTGGTCGATCGCCGCGGTCAATTCCGCCTTCGTGCGATAGCGCCCGCTCCATGTGGAATAGGGCTTCAGGGCGACGTAGAACTCCACGTTGAAGAAGCCTGTCGAATCGGTGCCATCGTCGGGCCGCCCCAGTTCGGACGCGACCGTGGTGACCTCGGGAAAGGAGCGCAGGATGTCCCGGATCCTGGGGGTCACCTTCGCGGATTCGTCGAACGATATCGTATAGGGCATCGTCGCACGTACCCACAGGGCACCCTCGTCCAGATGGGGCATGAACTCGCCGCCGATGAACGGAAGCAGCAGCAGCGAGCCCATGAGCACGATGGTGGCGATAGCCGTCGTCCACCAGGGGTGTTCGATGCATGAATCGAGACCCTTGCCGTAAGCCGACTTGATGGCCTCGAAAGCGGCGTTGCGCCGCTCGCGCACGCCGTTGCGCATGAAGTAGGCACATAGCACCGGCAGGAGCACCAGCGTGACGACCAGGGACCCGACCAGGGCGAAGATCATGGTGTCTGCCATCGGCTTGAACAGCGTGCCCGACGGCCCCGACAGCACGTAGATCGGCAGGAAGCTGGCCACGATCACCGCGAAGGCATAGAACAGCGGCCGATCCACCTCCGCTGCAGCCGCGAGTACGATCTCCTTGATGTCAAGCGACGTGGCCTTGCGCGCTGCAACCTGGCGGAAGATGTTTTCCACCATCACCACGGCGCCGTCGACCAGGATGCCGAAATCGATCGCGCCGATCGAGAGCAGGTTGGCCGAGGTGTGCTGGAGGTCGAGACAGATGAACGCGATCAGCAGCGCCAGCGGGATGGTGGCGGCGACGATCAATCCCGCGCGGAAATCGTAGAGGAAGAAGATGAGGATCACGAAGACCAGCACCATGCCGCGCAGCAGGTTGTCTTCGACGACCTTCGTGGTCAGGGCGATCAGATCGCTGCGGTCGTAGAACGGAACGACTTTCACGTCCTTGGGCAGGATGTGGTCGTTGAGCTCCTTCGTCTTCGCTTCGACCTGTTTCAGGACGTCCTGCGCCTTTTCGCCGGTGCGCAGCAGGATGACGCCTTCCACCGCGTCGTCCTGCTTCTCGTAGCCGAACTCGCCGAGCCGGGGCGCGATGCCGATGGCGACGCGGCCGACATCCTTGACCAGGATCGGGGTGCCATTGTGCACGGCGAGGACCACGTTGCCGATGTCTTCCAGCGTCTCGATGCGTCCTTGTCCGCGGACGTAGTAGAACTGGCCCCCCTGCGAATAGAACCCGCCGCCGGAATTGCTGTTGTTGGCGGACAGCGAGGCTTGCACCTGCTGCAGCGACAAGCCGGTGCCGGCAACCTTCACCGGATCCAGCAGCACCTGGTATTGCATGGTTCCGCCGCCGAATCCCGAATCGTCCGCCACGCCCGGAACGGACTTGTACTGGGGCTCGATCGTCCAGGCTTCGAGGGTCTTGAGCTCCATCGGCGATCGATCCGGGCTCTGCAGCACGTAGCGGTAGATCAGGCCCGATGGCGAAGACAGGGGCGAGACCGTCGGCGTCACCCCGGCGGGCAGGTTGACCCCCGGCAACAGGTTGAACACCTGCTGGCGCGTGTAGTCGTCACCGGCGCCTTCGTGGAACGTGATGATGACGTCCGACAACCCATACAACGAGATCGAGCGGACGTTGTCGGTCTTCGGAATGCCATTCATGCCGATCTCCACGGGCACGGTGATCAGGCGCTCCACTTCCTCCGCCGTATGCCCGGGCCATTGGGTGATGATCTCGACGATGGGTGGCGACAGGTCCGGATAGGCATCCACCGGCAGGCGCTGCAGCGATCGCACGCCCGCGCCGACCAGCACGAGCATCATCAGCACGACGAGGATCGGCTGCGCCAGTGAGGCGGCCACGAGGCGGTTCATAAGGGACGCCGGCGCGGATGGCGGCGATGACAAGGGGTCGCTCACTGGATTTGCCTGAACTGGATGAAGAGCGCGCCGTCGTCGACGATGCGGTCGCCGCTCGCGAGCCCGGTGGGAATCACGACCTGTTCCCCGGTACGCGGGCCCAGAGTCACGCGGCGTCGCGCGAAACTGCCGTCGTTCTGGACGACATAGACGAACGGCAGGTTCTCGTCGTCACGCAGGATCGCCGATACCGGAACCAGCAAGCCGCTGCTAGCCTGGCGTGACTGGATCCGCACATGGACGTACATCTGCTTTTTCAGCAGTTGCCCGGGGTTGTCGATGTCCACGCGCGCGATGACCGCACGGGTGTCGGGATCCACGAGCGCCGAGATGTTGGCCACGGTTCCTGCGAGTTGCGTGGAGGCCATGCCAGTCTCCACCTGGGCGGTGTCGCCAACGCGAACCGACGCCAGGTCGGAATCGGAAATCTGCGCCATCACCCAGACCCGCGACAGGTCGGCCACCGTGAAGCACGGGGTGGTTCCTGCCTGCAGCAGTTGCCCGGGCGTGATCAGCTTCTCGGCCACTGTGCCGGAGATTGGCGCGCGAACGACGGCTGCAGCGTGCGACGACGCTCGGCCAGCCTCGATGTCCTTGATCAGTCGGGGATCGGCGTCCAGCGAGGCAAGCGCCAGCCTGGCGGCATCGCGGTCGGCGTCGGCATTGGCGGCATCGGTCTGCGCCTGCTCCTGCTCGCGCGCCGAAACACCTTCGTGCTGGGCCAGGTCCTTGTCCGCATCGGCAAGCCGACGCAAATTCTTCGCCGAGGCGACGGCCTTGACGTAGGCGCTGACGGCTGCCGCGAAATCGGGCGAATCCACTTCCGCCAGCGGCTCGCCTTTCTTCACGAGCTGGCCCACGGAAGCCAGAAGGCGTGTCACCGGGCCGGAGAACGGCGCCAGCACGCTGGTGGCCTGATCATTGTCGAAGTCCACCGAGCCGGTGGCGTCGACCGTCTTGCGGAACTGGGACTGTGCGACCGTGGTGACGTGGATGCTCTTGCGCTGGTCAGGCGTCAAGGTGACGTTGCCGGTGGCCGTCGCGGCTGCCTGCGCTGTGTCGTCCGACTTGCCGGAGCACCCGCTGGTCAGCACGAGCGTGGTCGACGCCATGGCGGCAACCACGGCTGCGCACAACCATCCGGCTCGGCGTCTGGCGCCAGGCCGTGCTTCAAAGGATCTATTTTTCATTTTGCTTGGGATTTGAATCTGCCTGCGTCAACTCGTCGCGCTGCCACCAGCCGCCACCGAGCGCCTGGAACAGCGCTGCGGTATCGGCATAACGATTGGCCTGGGCCTGCACCAGGTTGATCTGCGACTGCAGATCGGCCTGCTGCGCGGTCGACACGGAGAGATAGCTCGCGTAGCCCGCTTTCCATTGCCGTTGCGACAGGTCCAACGTGACCTTGGCGGCGGCAGCGGCGGCGGCCGCGGACTTCAGGCCTTCGGCATCCTGATCGAGCGCCACCAGCGTATCGGCGACATTCTGGAAAGCGGTCAGCACCGTGCTGCGGTATTGCTCCGCTGCCACGACATACGCCGCCTTGGCTGCACGCTCCTGATGGAGCAGCGTGCCGCCCTGGAAAATGGGCGCGGTGAGCGTTGCACCCAGGTCCCAGAAACCCGTGCCGGCCTTGAACACCTGGCCGATCGCAAGGGCTGTGCTCCCGGCGTCTGCCGTCAACTGGATGTTCGGCAGCCGGTTCGCCGTGGCGATGCCGACCTGGGCGCTGGCCACATGCAGGTTGGCCTCGGCCTGCAGCACGTCCGGCCGTTGTGCCACCAGTGCCGAGGGAAGGCTGACCGGCAGGTCGAGCGGCAGTTGCAGGTCCGAGAGCGTGAACTTGTCCGCCGGCGTCTCGCTCGGGAACCGGCCGACCAGCACGGCCAGGAGATCGTGCTGCTGGGCCAGTTGCTTGAGCAGCGGAGGCAGCGTCGCGCTGATTTGCGCAAGTTGCGATTCCTGCGCAGCGACATCCAGCTTGCCGACATACCCCTTGGCAAGCTGGTAGCGCAGGATCTCCAGCATCTTGCCGTTGATGGCGACCATCTGGCGGGTCGCGTCGATCTGCGCCTGCAACGACGCTTCCTGCACCGCCGCGGCGACGACATTGGTGCTCAACGTGACGTGCGTCGCGATCATCTGGAAGCGAGCCGCTTGCGCCTGCGCCTGGACGGACTCCACGGTGCGGCGATTCAGGCCGAAAAGATCGGGCGCATACGAAATGCTGACCTGCGGCGTGAACACGCTGTACACGTAGGCGCCCGAGTTCGGCGTGGGCGAGATGGGCCCTGGCGTCTTCTGGCGGTTGGCCGCCAAGGATGCCGAGACGCTGGGATAGTAGGTGCCGCGTTGCGCCAGCGCGTTCTCCCTGGCCTGGGACAACGCTGCCTGCGCTGCCTTCAGATCCGCATTGTTGGCAAGCGACTGTTCGATCAGCGCGTTGAGCGGCCTGGAATGGAACAGCGTCCACCAGTCGCCGGCAATGTCACCGCCGTTGACGAAGCGCTGGGGATCACCTCCCGCGACGTTCGGGGTCGAAGCCGTGCTTGTGAGTGGACTGGCCGCATAACCTGCGACGTCCGGCGCAGGCGGCCTTCTGAAGTCGGGGCCCACCGTGCAGCCGGCAATCAGCAGGCACGTCGCGACCGTCGTGAATCTCGATGCCCGCCACGGTGACGCTCCCGCAACGCGCGAAAGCTCGTCTGCCAGCACGGGGGATGCGCTGCCGTGAAACCATGTCTTTTTCATGCGAGCGTGTATTGGAGGGTGAACACGATTGACGGGAGACGAAACGCCGCGGATGCCGGACGCCGGCCTCGTTTGCCGGAGCACCTGCGCAGTAGGCAGGCGCGAATCGTGGCTGAGGAGGAAACGCACTCGCGGTGCCCGCACCTTCACCGAGAGGGCAGGAGCGGCCGACGGCCAAGCGGGTGGAGGCGTGCGCTACCTCGATGCCGAACACGGCGTCGAGGGGCGACTCGTGGATGCCCGACTCCGGCGGACGTGCCCGCGCTTCGCGGATTCGCGCCGCCGCTCAGCGTTGCTCTTGAAAGCTCAGAGCAAGGGAGGGCCGCGGCTTCGCGGGCTGGCAGCTTCCGCCGCGACGCCGGCGCCTACGACGGCAGGCGCAAAGTGAAAGGTCACGTCGGCCAGCAATGCGGTTGCGGCGACCTCGGTCTTGGCGATGCCCGACAGATGGGCATAGGCCAGACACGTCTGGCAATGATCGGAATCGGCCGGCGCCTTTGTCTTGGACCCTGCCAGCGCCTGCGCGTAGTGGCGGTACTCGTGGCGCAACTCGCCCTGCTGCGCGAACAGCAAGAAGAGGGGAAGGACCAAGGCCCAGTACAGCTTGCGCATGATCGGGAGGCGTCAGGGAAGCATGGTGCCACGATTGCCGGCTGGCGTCAGGCGCGAAGACCAGGGACGCGGGCGGGTGAGCGGACAGCTTAACGCATCGAGGGCCCGGCGCTGCCGGCGTTCAGC
>Ga0302279_10008518_pt1 | contig 10017 bp, 10 predicted proteins | sample III_Bog_N3_3_FD_194541 | JGI IMG/M metagenome (GOLD analysis project Ga0302279, IMG submission 194541) | Peat permafrost microbial communities from Stordalen Mire near Abisko, Sweden - III_Bog_N3_3 | ecosystem: Environmental > Terrestrial > Soil > Wetlands > Peat | place: Sweden: Abisko...
GGCGCTTCTGTGGAACGTTACGTCTTTAAGGTATTATAGAACCTCATGCCCGACCGGGTCTATCTCGACTGGAATGCCACCACCCCGCTCCGCGCCGAGGCGCGGCAGGCGATGGCTGCGGCGTGGGATCTCGCCGGCAATCCGTCCTCGGTCCATGCCGAGGGGCGCCAGGCCCGCCGACTGGTCGAGGAGGCGCGTACGAGGGTCGCTGGCTCGATCGGGGCGCTGGCGCGCAATGTCACCTTCACCTCGGGCGGCACCGAGGCCAATGCGCTGGCGCTGGCGCCTGGGCTGCGGCGGGGGACGGAGCCTCCGGTCCGGCGGCTCGTGGTTTCGGCCATCGAGCATGCCTCGGTGCTTGCGGGCGGCCGGTTTGCCGCTGATGCCATCAGCGGCGTCGGCGTATCGCCTTCGGGCCTGATCCGGCTCGACCAGCTGCGCGACCGGCTGGCGGAAGGACCGCCGGCGCTGGTGTCGGTGATGCTGGCCAATAATGAGACCGGGGCGGTGCAGCCGATCGCCGAAGTGGCCGACATCGTCCACGCCACGGGCGGCCTGCTGCATGTCGATGCGATTCAAGCGCTCGGCAAGATACCCTTTGATATCAACGTGATAAAAGCCGATCTGGTGACGGTTTCGGCGCACAAGATTGGCGGACCCAAGGGCGTCGGCGCGCTCATTCTGGCCGAGGGAGTGCAGGGACTTGAACCGTTGCTGCGCGGCGGCGGCCAGGAACTTGGGCACCGCGCCGGCACCGAGAACGTGGCGGGAATCGCCGGGTTCGGGGCCGCCGTGAAGGTTGCTATGGAAGCCCTGCAGGAAGATGTCGTCCGGCTCCAAGGCCTGCGGGACCGGCTCGAAAGCGGCTTGCGGCAGACCCCGGGCGTCCTGATCTTCTCCGATGACGTGCCGCGGCTGCCCAATACCACGCTGTTCACGGTTCCCGGCCTCAAGGCCGAAACTGCCGTGATCGGCTTCGATCTGGCCGGAATCGCGGTGTCTTCGGGTTCCGCCTGTTCCTCGGGCAAGGTGCAGGCCTCGCATGTGCTGGAGGCCATGGGGCTGGGGCGCGGGTTCGCGCAGGGAGCAGTGCGGCTAAGTCTGGGCTGGTCCACCTCGGACGCGGACGTCGATCGTTGCCTTGAGGCTTGGCGAAAGCTCTCGCGTACCTTAACTAAGGGAAGCGACGAAACAGAGCTTGAACGGTTCTAAGCAGGTGATTTCCTCCGGGAAACATCGTAATAGACTACCGGAATTGATCCACCGCGGTCCTTGAAACCGCGAGCGGAGGAAGAGAATGGCTGCGGTACAAGAGACCGTCGATCGGGTGCGCCGGATCGACGTCGATCAATATCGATATGGGTTTGAGACCATCATCGAGTCCGACAAGGCCCCGAAGGGGCTGTCGGAAGATACCGTCCGCTTCATCTCGGCGAAGAAGAACGAACCGGCGTGGATGCTGGAATGGCGGCTGGAGGCGTATCGCCGCTGGCTGACCATGACCGAGCCGACCTGGGCGCGCGTCGATTATCCCAAGATCGATTACCAGGATCTCTATTACTACTCGGCGCCGAAGCCGAAGAAGCAGGTCTCGTCGCTGGACGAGATCGATCCGGACATCCTCAAGACTTATGAGAAGCTCGGCATTCCCCTGCGCGAGGTGGAAGTGCTGGAAGGCGTGGTTCGTCCCGAGGGCGAGCGGCGCATCGCGGTCGATGCCGTGTTCGATTCGGTGTCGGTGGCGACTACCTTCCAGAAGGAGCTGAAGCAGGCCGGCGTGATCTTCATGCCGATCTCAGAGGCGATCCGCGAGCATCCCGATCTGGTGAAGAAATATCTCGGCACTGTGGTGCCGACCTCGGACAATTACTTTGCGACCTTGAACTCGGCGGTATTTTCCGACGGCTCGTTCGTCTATGTGCCGCCGGGCGTGCGCTGCCCGATGGAGCTGTCCACCTACTTCCGTATCAACGAGCGCAACACCGGCCAGTTCGAGCGCACCCTGATCATCGCCGACAAGGGCGCCTATGTCAGCTATCTCGAAGGCTGCACCGCGCCGCAGCGCGACGAGAACCAGTTGCATGCCGCGGTGGTCGAGCTGGTGACGCTGGACGACGCCGAAATCAAGTATTCGACGGTGCAGAACTGGTACCCCGGCAATTCCGAGGGCGTCGGCGGCATCTACAATTTCGTGACCAAACGCGGCGACTGCCGCGGCAACAATTCGAAGATCTCCTGGACCCAGGTCGAGACGGGATCGGCGATCACCTGGAAATATCCGAGCTGTATTCTGCGCGGCGATAATTCGCGCGGCGAGTTCTACTCGATCGCGATCTCGAACGGTCATCAGCAGGTCGATTCCGGCACCAAGATGATCCACCTGGGCAAGAACACCACCAGCCGGATCATCTCCAAGGGCATCGCCGCCGGTGTCTCGCAAAACACCTATCGCGGCCTGGTCACCGCGCACCGCAAAGCCACCGGCGCGCGCAATTTCACAGCGTGCGACTCGCTGCTGATCGGCGACAAATGCGGCGCGCATACCGTGCCTTACATCGAGGCCAAGAATTCTTCCGCGCTGTTCGAGCACGAGGCGACCACCTCGAAGATCTCCGAGGACGTGCTGTTCTACTGCGTGCAGCGCGGGCTCTCCCAGGAAGAGGCCGTCGGCTTGGTCGTCAACGGCTTTGTCAAGGACGTGCTGCAGCAGCTGCCGATGGAATTCGCGGTCGAGGCGCAGAAGCTGATTTCGATCTCGCTGGAAGGAAGCGTCGGGTGATGTACCAAACATGCAACGGAGGCAATCGCCGATGACGCCACTCCTGGAAATCCGCGATCTTCGAGCCGAAATCGCCGGCCGGAAAATCCTCAACGGTCTCGATCTCAGGGTCGATGCCGGCGAGACTCACGCCATCATGGGTCCGAACGGCGCCGGCAAGTCGACGCTGTCCTATGTGCTGGCGGGCAAGCCCGGCTACGAGATCACCGGCGGTGAAATCCTGTTCAAGGGCGAAGACCTCCTGGCGATGGCGCCGGACGAACGCGCCGCCAAGGGCGTATTCCTGGCATTCCAGTATCCGCTGGAAATCCCCGGCGTCGCCACTGTCACGTTCCTGCGCGCCGCGCTCAACGCCCAGCGCCGCAAGCGCGGCCAGGAGGAATTGTCGTCGCCGGATCTGCTCAAACGCGTCCGCGAGATCGCCAAGAAGCTCGGCATCGACCCCGAAATGCTGCGCCGGCCGCTCAATGTCGGGTTTTCCGGCGGCGAGAAGAAGCGCAACGAGACGCTGCAGATGGCGCTACTGGAGCCGCTGCTCTGCGTCCTCGACGAAACCGATTCCGGTCTCGATATCGACGCCCTCAAAATCGTCGCCAACGGCGTCAACGCGTTGCGGTCGGCCGAGCGCGGCATGATCGTGATCACGCACTACCAGCGGCTGTTGGACTATATCGTCCCCGACATCGTCCATGTGCTCGCGGCCGGCCGCATCGTCAGGACCGGCGGCAAGGAACTCGCGCTCGAGCTCGAGGCGACCGGGTACGCGCAATACCAGAACGAAGCGGCGTGACGGCCATGAACGCTGCAATCCGACCCGTCAGGACGCAAGCCGAACTGGGGCTGATCGACGTCTACACGACGTCCCGGCAGGGGCTGCCGGGCGGCAGCGACGTCGCCGCAGTGCGGGCCGCCGCATTCGATCATTTCGTCCATTCGGGGCTGCCGCATGCCCGGGTCGAAGCCTGGAAATATACTGACCTGCGGCGGCTGATGCGGGACGCCAAGCCGCTGGCGGCGCCACCCGATGAGAAAGCAAAGGCGCGGGCGCAGGAAGCCGGTGGATTGCTGGCGGGACTTGGCTTTCGGCGCCTAGTCATCGTCGATGGCGCCTTCGTTGCGGAGCTGTCCGATCTGGCCGGTCTCGAGGCTGGTCTCACGGTTCGCTCGATGGCCGAAGCGCTCGCCTTGGACGAGCCCATGCTTTCCCAGGGCTTGGGTCCGATGGTTCCGGTCGACGATCCGGCGCTCGCGCTCAACACTGCGCTCGCCGGCGACGGCGTCGTGATCACGGTCTCGGCCGGTGTCACCATCGAGCGGCCGATCCACCTCGTCTTCGTCAATGCCAGCCCCGTGCCGGCAGCGATGGTCACGCGGTCGCTGCTGGTGATCGGCAAAGGTGCCCGCGCCACCTTCATCGAGACCCATGAGGGGCGCAGTCATCCGGACTATCAGATCAACACCGTGCTTCAACTGGTGATTGGCGATGAGGCGCGGGTCGATCACGTCAAGGTCACGCGCGAAGGCAGCGGCGCCATCCATGTCGCCACGCTTCTGGCTCATATCGGGGCGCGGGCGCATTTCAACGAACTGGGGTTCACGACCGGCGGCGCGGTTGTCCGCAACCAGCTGTTTGTGCTGCTGTCGGGAGCAGGCACCGTGGCGAACCTGCGCGGCGTCAGCCTGCTCGCGGACCGGCAACATGCCGATACCACGCTCGCGGTCGACCACGCCGCCCCCGGCTGTCAAAGCCGCGAGCTCTTCAAGGCGGTCGTCGACGAGGAGGCCAGATCGGTATTTCAGGGCAAGATCACGGTCCGGCAGCAGGCACAGAAGACGGACGCGAAGATGATGACCCGCGCGCTGCTTTTGTCCGACAACGCGGAGGCCGACGGCAAGCCGGAGCTCGAGATCTTTGCCGACGATGTGCAGTGCGGCCACGGTGCCACCACCGGGACCCTCGACGACCAGCTCAAATTCTATCTGATGGCTCGCGGTATTCCGGAAAAGGAAGCCGAAGCGCTGCTGATTCAGGCCTTCGCGGCCGAAGTGGTCGAAGCGATCGAGCATGACGACGTCCGCGAGGCGCTGATGGAGGCCATCGTGGACTGGTTGGGGCAGCGAGGATGAAGCAATGCACCCGGCGGTAAGCAACGGCAGCTATGACGTCGGCCGGGTCCGCGAGGACTTTCCGATTCTCGGCATGCAGGTCTACGGCAAGCCGCTGGTCTATCTCGACAATGCCGCGTCGGCCCAGAAGCCCAAGGCGGTCCTTGATCGCCTGACTCAGGCCTATACCAGCGAATATGCCAACGTTCACCGCGGCCTGCATTATCTCGCCAATGCCGCGACCGAGGGGTATGAGGGCGCCCGCGAAAAAGTCGCCGGCTTCCTCAACGCTGCCCGCAGCGACGAGATCGTCTTCACCAGGGGCGCGACCGAGGCAATCAATCTCGTGGCCCAGACGTTCGGACGCGAGCGGATAGGGCCGGGCGACGAAATCGTGCTTTCCATCATGGAGCACCATGCCAACATCGTTCCCTGGCATTTCCTCAGGGAACGTCAGGGCGCGGTCATCAAATGGGCGCCGGTGGACGATGACGGCAATTTTCTGATCGATGAATTCGAGAAGTTGCTGACCGACCGCACAAAAATGGTCGCCATCACCCAGATGTCGAACGTGCTCGGCAGCGTGGTGCCGGTGAAGGAAGTGGTCCGCATCGCCCATGCGCGGGGTATTCCGGTGCTGGTCGACGGCGCGCAGTCTTCCGTGCACATGGACGTCGACGTTCGCGACATCGACTGCGATTTCTTCGTCATCACCGGCCACAAGCTATACGGCCCGACCGGCATCGGCGCGCTCTACGGCAAGCACGAGCACCTCGCGGCGATGCCGCCATTCAACGGCGGCGGCGAGATGATTCGCGAGGTCCATACGGATCACGTCAGCTATGGCGTACCGCCGCACCGGTTCGAGGCCGGGACCCCCCCGATCGTCCAGGCGATCGGGCTTGGCGCGGCCATCGACTACATCAATTCCATCGGCAAGAGCCGGATCAGGGCGCATGAAAATTCGCTGCTCGCCTATGCCCAGCAGAAACTCGGCGAGATCAATTCGTTGCGCATCATCGGAACCGCCGCCGAGAAAGGCGCCATCGTCTCGTTCGAAATGAAGAGCGCGCATGCCCATGACTTCGCGACCGTGATCGACCGGGCCGGCATCGCGGTGCGGGCCGGTACGCATTGCGCCATGCCGCTGCTGGAACGCTTCGGTGTCGCCGCCACCTGCCGCGCATCTTTCGCGCTCTACAACACCCATGACGAGGTCGATGCTCTGGTACGAGCCATTACCAAGGCGCAGGAGTTCTTTACATGAGCCATCCGAGCTCCGATCCCAGGCCGGCCGCCATCGCCCGAGTCGTCCATGATCCCCGTCGCCGGAGCCTCGGGCGGGGTCCGGGCATCGCCGGCAAGCGAGAATTCAAGCCGGGCGACGCGGTGCGTTCGCTGACACAGATCACCAATGACGGCCTCTATCCGCACCGGGATATCGGCGAGAGCCTGGTCTATCGGGGCGATACCGGTGTCGTCCGCGAAAGGTGGAGCTTTCTGGGCGAGGCCTATTACACGGTCGAGTTTTTTGCCCACGCCTCCGTGGTCATCATGCGTGGCCATGAGATGGCGAGCGCGGCGCGGCGCGGCGTCCGACCGCTCTGCTGATCAGGCGCCGTCGACTTATTCGACGGATACCGTTCTGGTCGCGAGCGCCTGCTGCGCGTCGGCCCGGATGCGCGCCACCATCGAGCGAAATCCGTTGGAACGCTGCGGCGTGAGGTGCTCACGCAGGCCCAGCCGCTCGAACAGGGCAATCGGGTCCGCTGCCAGGATTTGGTCGGCTGGCTTGCCGGAGACGACCGAGAGCAGAATGGCCACGAGCCCGCGCACGATGTGGGCGTCGCTGTCGCCGCAGAAATTGAGCACCGGCTGTTCGCCGTCGAAACGGGGTGTCGTCGCCAGCCAGACCTGGCTGGCGCAGCCCTGCACCTTGTTGGCGTCGCAGCGATGAATTTCCGGCAGCGGGCTCATGCCGCGGCCGAGTTCGATGACATAGCGATACCGGTCGTCCCATTCGTCCAGCAGCGAGAAATTGTCGATGATGTCGTCGATCGCCGGTATGCCGGCTGCGGGGACTTGATCCATTTTCTCGACCTCTTTGCTGTTGTGCCCGGCCTTGTCCGCTGCGCTCGCGGTCACCACGCCGCCGATGGCGGCAGCAGCCCAAGCATGGCCGGGGAGGTCCTTTGACGCCGAAGCAGCGCGTCGACCCGGCCGCGAACCGAATCGAAGCTGATCGGTTTGCCCAGCACGCTGTGGGCGCCCCATTCCAGCCCGCTCAGGGCGAGCGGATCCTGGGTGGAATTCGCTACGATCAGGATCTTGGCGCCGGGAAGTTGCGCCGCGATCTCGGTCACGGCCGGCTCGCCATGCTGCCGCAGGATGTCAATTCCAAGCAGAAACAGGCCCGGCACCAGCTCCGCGGCCTTTGAAAGGGCCTGGTCGAGCGTGGCGAAGGAGTGCGTCTCGTTTTCGTCGTCCAGAATGAAATGCAGCGCCGAGCGAATGACCTCGTCGCCCTCCACCACGAAGACGATGTCGCTTTCCGGCGGCAGGAAGCACTTGAGATCGATCGGCATGTTGTCGTCCTCGCTGGTATGGTTTCGTGCATCAAGCAAACGCCGTACCGCGACGCGCGATCGTCGTTTGCATGGGACTTTCTCGCCGCTGCGGCCGATCAATCGGCCATCCAGTTGTTTTGTTTGAGACAGCCGTACACGGGCGCGTCGGATGACGCGCTGTCATGTCGGGTTTGCAACAAGCCCCTCAATTTTCGTTCGCTATGTCTATCTATCTAGAAACAATCAAATTTTTGCTCTTCAGGGACGCTGGCACAGTCGTTGCAAACCCTCTTCCTCGCAAGGCGATGGTTGCTGGCTGCATCCTCGAAGCGGAAGAGCAAAGTCCGTAACCGCGTCGCGCAACGGGAATCGTTCGAGACCACGCTGCGCGGCACGCGTCGACAGGCGAAACCGCAATCGGTTCATGGAGAGCAAAATGGCTGCACTACGACAAATCGCGTTTTACGGCAAAGGGGGCATCGGCAAGTCGACGACCTCGCAGAACACCCTGGCGGCGCTGGCCGAGATGGGCCACCGGATCCTGATCGTCGGCTGCGATCCGAAGGCGGATTCCACCCGCCTGATCCTGCACGCCAAGGCCCAGGATACCATCCTCAGCCTGGCGGCCGCGGCCGGCAGCGTCGAGGATCTCGAGATCGAAGAGGTCATGAAGGTCGGCTACCGCGACATCAAATGCGTCGAGTCCGGCGGACCGGAGCCCGGCGTCGGCTGCGCCGGCCGCGGCGTCATCACCTCGATCAACTTCCTCGAGGAAAACGGCGCCTATGAGGACATCGACTACGTCTCCTATGACGTGCTCGGCGACGTCGTGTGCGGCGGCTTCGCGATGCCGATCCGCGAGAACAAGGCGCAGGAAATCTACATCGTGATGTCCGGCGAGATGATGGCGATGTATGCCGCCAACAACATCTCCAAGGGCATTCTGAAGTATGCCAATTCCGGCGGCGTGCGCCTGGGCGGGCTGGTCTGCAACGAACGCCAGACCGACAAGGAACTGGAACTGGCCGAGGCGATGGCCAAGAAGCTCGGCACCCACCTGATCTACTTCGTGCCGCGCGCCAACATCGTGCAGCACGCCGAACTCCGCCGCATGACGGTGCTGGAATATGCACCCGAATCCGAACAGGCCGGCCACTACCGTTCGCTGGCCCAGAAGATCCATGCCAATGGCGGCAAGGGCATCATCCCGACCCCGATCACCATGGACGAACTCGAGGACATGCTGATGGAGCACGGCATCATGAAGCCGGTCGACGAAGCCATCGTCGGCAAGACCGCCGCCGAACTCGCCGCCGAGGCGATCGCCGCGGCCTGAGGCTTTGGAATACGGCCCGGCCCCTCGCGAGAGGGGCCGGTTCGGCCGAAAGCATCCGTCGTTGAGATGCGATTTTACGGGTTTCAGGACGAACGCGCGAGATTTTGAGGGCAGAACGAACCGACCTTGGAGCGGACTGTGATAGCAGCGGCACCCCTTGAGCAGTCGATCGAAGCGGTATCAGCGCTGCCGGCGTGGCGGGCGCCGGAACTGCCGTACCCGCACGAGCGCGTCGCGGCCGCGGCCTACCGCATGCTGACCGGCTGCCACCCGGCCGACGCTACCATCGACGATGATTTCAGCTTCGACAGGCATGTGCTGGCCTCGATCCTGGCGGTCGCTGCCGTGGAGAACGGCGCGGTGGCCGAGCAGGCAGGGCTGGCTACGGCCGACCTCGCCAGCCTGATGGCGCAATGGTTTCCGGCCGCCTGCGGCATGGGCGTCGCGTCGCATGCGCGGGACGACGCGACCGAAGACGACGAGATCGTAATGGTGCGCGATCTCCTGCTCGCGCAGCGCTCCAGCGAGGGCCATGCCGGCCGCTGGCTTGCGGCGATGATCGCCCGGCGCGCGATGGAGCCCAACCATCTGTGGGAGGATCTCGGTCTGCGCGACCGCTCCGAACTAAGCCGGCTGCTGGCGCGCCATTTCGGTCCGCTCGCCGCGCGCAACACCCGCAATATGCGCTGGAAACGTTTCTTCTACCGCATGCTCTGCGAAGACGACGGCTTGGTGATGTGCAGCACCCCGGTCTGCACCAATTGCAACGACTTCAACGTCTGCTTCGGCGACGAAAGCGGCGAGAGCCGAATGGCGGATCGCCGCCGCGAGGTGTCATTGCAGGCGGCGGCGCTCTCCGCAGCCGGCGCGTCGCCATCCTGGTCGAGGGAGTAGCGCCATGGACATTACGACCATGGCGCCGGAATCCTTCGTCAGCGTGGAGATGGAGGCTCCGCCCGAGCCCGTCTTCGGGGTGGGCGAGCATGATCTGCTGCAATACGACTGCAGCGACCTGCTTCGGCGGCACGGCCTGCGCCCGACCCGCCAGCGGCTAATGTTGGGCGAATTTCTGTTCTCCAGGGGCGGACGCCACGTCACCGCCGACATGATCTATACCCAAGCGGCCGCGGCCAACATCCATATGTCGCGGGCCACCGTCTACAACACGCTGAACCAGTTCACCGAGGCCGGACTGCTGCGCCAGATCGGCGTCGACGGAACGAAATCCT